>Ga0302322_100000174_pt1 | contig 44931 bp, 50 predicted proteins | sample Fen_T0_2_FD_203757 | JGI IMG/M metagenome (GOLD analysis project Ga0302322, IMG submission 203757) | Peat permafrost microbial communities from Stordalen Mire near Abisko, Sweden - Fen_T0_2 | ecosystem: Environmental > Terrestrial > Soil > Wetlands > Permafrost | place: Sweden: Abisko...
GTTTACGGCGCGAACAATCAACAAACTCTAGCCCGGCTGAATCGGCCCCCAGCCAACTTTGGCGGCACGGGCGTTGGGGGTGCGTTTGGTGGCAATAGCGATCCGAAGGTTAACTATCCCAACGGAGGCAGTAGCGGTTACTCCGGCGCAATGGATCAATGGAACGGCGGGAATTGGAACTACGGCAATACGCCCGGTTACTGAAAAGGATTTTATGCCAGTAATGTCTCTCAAAAGTGCGGACTTCCTCGAACGGATTAAACAAGCCGAACAGGAACGCAACGACAAAGCCGCTGCGCAAGCGCAAATGGGTAAAGCGGCAGACTCCTTTATCAAGTCGATGGAGTTATCCGGCGAGGATCCCTACGCGAAGATGGGAATGATTCGAGGCGAATACGACAACCTGCATCCCCTACAACGCGCCGGCGCGGTGGAGGGTTTAATGATGGCGCAGAAATACGCGACGCAGACGCAACAGGCGAAAGCAGCGGGGGAAGTCGGCCCGGCCATTGGCTTTGCTGCCGATGCCATGTCGCCCAAAATGACAACTGAGAATTGGCAGAGTTACTACGATACCACCAGCCAAGAACAGCCGAACCCCGTGCCCACGCCGGGCATGACGCGGGAACAGGCGATTAGCCAAGTAATGCAGCGTTATCCCAATGCGGCCGCCAGTCCCAATTTCAATGACAGTTGGAAAGCTTTGATGGATTACAGCGGACGCGGCAGCGCCGATTCGCAACCGCCGGAGCAAACGGACGTGGGCGGCGTGCCCTACGTGTGGAAACGGGGCAGTCGGGAATTTCAGCCTCGCGCCGATTATATCCCGGGCGTACGGCAAACCAACGCCGTCAATTTGCTCCATGAAAAGCAAGTCGCGGCCCCGACAGGCGAAGGACCAAAAATTTCAGCCGATGGAAAATTTTATTTGAAGGGCAACGAGTGGGTTTCGATTCGGTCCGATCCCAATGCGGCTATGTCCGCGATCACTGAGCAAATTGCCGCCGTTCGTCGCGGCACCAATGCCCCGAGTGCGAAAGGTGCCGCGGCGCCGGCGGCAGACAATTCCGCCGAAACTCAATCCATCCTCAAAGACTTCAACGATGGCAAATTGAGCCGCGAAGCCGCCAAGGTGAAACTCCAAGCGCTCGGCCACGATTGAACCATGCCGACCGCTGACGAATTATTGGATACCGTCCAGCCGACGCGACGCTCGGCGGACGATCTGCTGGACAGCGTTCGCCCGCGCACAGCAGACGAAATGTTGGATGACTCGCTCGCCAAGACTCGCCAAGCCGATGCGAATTTTGAAAGCAACTACATTGACGTATCCAATTTGATTGGCAATCGGGCACCGCAAACGCGCAACGACCGGAGAATTAGCCTCGCCGACCAAGCCGCTGCAGTACGCGCCGAACCGGCCCCAAGCGTTTACGGCACGTCGATTGCCACGGCGACCAAACTGCCCGGCGCAACCGGCGGCAACATATTCGGTTCGTTGATGAAGGGGTTAAATGCCGTCCTGTTTCCGAACTGGGGCGATCCCGAAGGCGGCGGCGATTTGATGCCGCCCCAAATGGCGCGAGAACAGCAGCAGCAGTTGCCGTTGTACAAGGTCGGGGATTGGTTCCAAGGGAAGGCACAGGACATTTTAGATTCAGTCCCGGAACAGGAACGCAACAGCGTGGCCGCCGAGATGAATCAGATGGTAAGCGGGTTGGCTCCGATTGCCGCCGGCGCAGGCGCTCCCGCCCTGTTTGGTTTGCTCCGCACGGGCGAGGTTTACGACTCGGCGTATCAAGATGCCCTCGACAATCAGAAATCCCCGAACGAAGCGGCGAGTATTGCCGCGAACCGGGCCTTGGTGAGTGGGGTAAAGGAAGCCGCGACTTGGGAGATTGGCCCGAAGGTAATCCATAATTTCGTCGGCGAACGAATTCTGCGCACTGCCGGCACGGATGCCGCAAGTCGGTGGCTCGCGCAATCGGGCGCGCAGGGGATAACCGTCGGGGGCACGTCTGCCGCCAATCAGGCTTTGCAGAATGTGATTGAAGGCAAACCGATTGGCGACCGGGTAGGGGAAGAATTTGTGTCAGGTTTCCTGTTGCCGACAATTCTCAATCCCACGGGCAAAGCGCCCGCCGGCAATAGCGAAGTCCCTTTCGCTCGGGAAATTCATGACGTGCTGGACCGTTTCTCGGTACGGGTACCGCCCAAACCGGCCGCGGCGCCGTCGCCTTACCGGCGACCTGGGGCGGGGCCGGCCACCTATCCCACGGCAGGCGAACCCACACCGCCGCCGATTCCACCGCCCGCCCCCGCACCGTTGCCAACCCCGCTTTTGCCGCCAACACTGGGACCAACACCGCAACAACCGGACGAGACTTTGACGCCCTTGGGACCGCACGAACAGATTGGCGGACCTGCCGCCGTCGCGCCGCTCGGTGATAATTTAGAGAAAGGGGGTGTTATCCCAAATGGCCAAGAAGAAAAAAGGCAAGAAGTGCTAAATCAGCCCCCGGCGTCGGAAGCCCCGGCGCCGGGAAGCTTGCCTAAACCCACGGCAGACGAGTTATTGGATTCAGTGGAACAACAAAAGGGCCAGACGACTGCGCCCGGCCCCCGTTTCGTCGTCAAAACGACCGGGCAAGCCAACGAAGTCGTTGATACCACGACCGGCGAAACCGTGGATGCCACCCTGCCCGGCGGCTACCAGCGCGCAGTTGACATCGCCAAGAAACTTAATGAATCTGAACCCCCAACCAATGAACAACCCACTGGACAGCCGCCAACGGATCCACCTAGAGTGGATGTTCGAGAACCAACCGCAACTGACCCGGGAACTACTCCAAGCGAACAAACTGCGCCCCCACTTGGACCGGAAATACCAACAAGCGCTGCGGACGGTGGATCGACTCAAACAGGAACGGGGACTAAGCGAGGACCAAGCGTTCCAAGTGGCACAGGAAACCGTCCTCGCCCCGGCGGACGGACCAGCGATGGGGGACAACCCCCCGGAAGCGATCCCGTCACAGGAACAGCAGCAGATTTACCGACGACTGGAAGCATCCTCGACCAGCTAAAAGCCAAGCTCAAGGCACAGGAGGACGCGGGCGGGCCAGTCGATGACCGGCTCTTGGAGCAAATCCGGCAGGCGGAAGCCGCCACCACAGCGCCCAAACCGAAATTCCAAACCGAAGCCGAAAAGGCGGACGAGTGGCGTTTACAGTCGGCGGCGAACCGGCTGGAAATTGCGCGCAAGGCGCAACTCGCAAGGGAGAAAGAGTTAGAGCACGCCGACCAAACAGACCCGGCAGTAGTTGAAATGTTGGATGCCGCAGCGCAGGGCGTCACCGATGCCCAAGCGCACTACGACGAAGTTAAACGGCAGGTGGAAGCCAAGCCGCCGCGAGTGCCTAAAACCAAACCGCAACCGGCCCCGCCGGCGAAAGTTGACACTGCCGAAGAAATTCTTACCCGATTGAAACGGGGCTACTACGACGCCCCGGACGGTTCAACGTGGAAGATCATGCAGGATGCACCGGACACGTTCCACGTTGAGAAAACTGCGGCAGGAAAGCGAACCCGGGAGAGTGACAATTTTCCCACGTTTGAAGAAGCGCAAGCTCAAGCGCTGAAACTGTTGACGGAAAACGCCCCGGATACTGCCGATAAGCAAACGATGCGGAAGCTTATCGAAAAGGCGATTGCCAAGAAAGAATCCTTTGCGGCCACGAACGCGGAGGAAGTGGGGATCACGCTGCCGCCGGGCTACCAAGAGCATACGGATTCCACGGGTGCGCGAACATGGGAGCCAATTCCGGAAGCTGCCGCCGCCCCAACGGAGAATGATCTGAACCACGTCCTGCCGACGGAGGCCGATTGGATTCCCACGGGGGACAAGTCCAAGGTGCGCGCCAACCTCGACGCCATCAAGTTACTGAAACAACTTGAAACCGAGAACCGCAACCCGACGCCCGCCGAAAAGGCGATCTTGGCGAAATTTACCGGCTGGGGTGGACTCCAAGAAATCTTCGACGAAGGAAAAGCCGCCTATCGCAAGCGGGCGCCATGGCAGGCGGACCAAATTCGCGAGGCGGCAAACTGGGAGAAGAATTGGGGACAACTCTACGATGAAGTTCATAACCGACTAACGCCCGAGGAACTTGCCGCCGCCCGCAAGTCGATTCGCAACGCGCATTACACGAGCCGCGAAGTTATCCAAGGTGTCTGGAAAGGCGTCGAACGCTTGGGCTTCAAAGGCGGGCGGGCTATTGAGCCGTCCGAAGGCATCGGGCATTTTATTGGCCTCACCCCGGAAGCAGTGCGCGGCAAAACGAAGTGGACCGGCGTCGAACTCGACAGCATTAGCGCCCGCATTTCCGCAAAACTTTATCCGGAGGCGCGCACGCATCAAATGGGCTTCCAAGATGCGAAGATTGCGCCGAACTCGCAGGACTTGGTTATCAGCAATTTCCCATTTGCTGCCGATGGACCGATTGATAAGCGGTATCCCTCGTTGTCGTTGCACAATTATTTCTTTGCCCGGGCGCTTGACGTGGTGAAGCCCGGGGGCTTGGTCGCCGCGATCACGAGCGATAGCACGATGGACAATGCGCGGAGTCAAGCCGCCCGCAATTACTTCGCCGAGAAAGCGGATTTAGTTGGGGCGATTCGTCTGCCCAATAATGCCTTTGCCAAGAACGCCGGCACGGAAGTCACAACGGATATTCTTTTCTTTCGCAAGCGCGACGGGATGCCGTTCAAAGGGGAACCGTTTACGCAGGTCTTGCCTAGCAAAACGGTTAAGGGCGAAGCGATAAATCTAAACGAATACTTCGTCGCGCACCCGGACATGATGCTGGGTCGGATGAGTCGCGAAGGGACTCAGTACGGCCCGGACCAGCAAGCATTGATTGCTTTGCCCGGCGCTTCGTTGAGTCAACAAATCGCCGAAGCAGTGGCCAAGCTGCCGGAAAATGTAATGGGCAGCGCCCCGGCCGTCGCGCCGAGCACGCCCGATAGTCCCCTCGCCGAGAAGTCGGCCAAGGTCGGGCAACTCCGCATCAAGGATGGTGCGGCTTATCAGGTGCAATCGGACGGGTCCATGCTCAAGACCGATTGGAGCGATGACCGCAAGAAAGTCGCGCAAGCCTTCAACTACATCACCCTCGTCGATTCCAGCAAGGCGCAAATCGCCCGCATGCTGGACCCGAACATTACGGAGACGGAAATCGTCAACGGACGGAAGGATTTGAACCTCGTCTATGACGCGTATTTCAAGAAGCACGGGCGCATTAATGAACGGCGCTCTAGCTTCCTCGATGACGACGTAGATTTTCCGCTGGCGCTGGCCTTGGAAGATGGCACGACCAAGCTCGTTGTTGTGGGCGGCAAAGATCGTCGGGAGACGGTGTGGAGCAAAAGCAAAATTTTCAGTGAACGCACCCTATACCCGCGCTTGGCGCCGGAACACGCGGACACGGTGAATGATGGTTTGCAAATCTCGCAGAATTTCCAAGGCAAAGTCGTGCCGGACTATATCGCCAAACTGACCGGCAAGGACGTGGAAGCGGTCAAAGCGGAATTGGAATCCAGCGGGCAGGCTTTTGAGAATCCCGATAACGGCCAGTGGGAGAACCGTTCGACCTATCTCAGCGGCTTTGTGAAAGTCAAACTGCGTGCCGCCGAGGCGGCAGCGGAGGCGGACCCCCGTTACAATCGGTACGTCGCCGAGTTAAAGAAAATCTTACCGCCGCCTATCGCCATTGAAAAGATTGGCGTCAAACTGGGAAGCGTTTTTGTCCCACCGTCCGTCATTGAAAATTTCCTGCGCGTCCACGTCGGAGTGGATGCCAAGGTGAACTTTACCCCGCAAACGGGGGACTGGTCGGTACAAGCTAAAAGCGGCGCGGGCACCGAACGCAACCGCACGATTCTTGGTATCCACGGCTGGGGCGGGCATGACTTGGTAGAATCAGCGCTCAATTTGCGGAGTCCGGTCGTGACTAAAACCGTTGCCAAGGAGGGAGGCGGCACTTCGGAAGTCAAAGACCCCAAGGCAACCTTGGAGGCGGCGCAAAAGCAATCGGAACTGCAAGACGCGTTCAAGGAATACTTGCGCAACAGCCCGGATACCGGGCGACTGTTGGAGACGATCTACAACGAGAAATACAACGGCGTCGTGACGCCCAGGTTTGACGCCCCCACTTGGTCTCATTACCCGGGCGCCGCCACGGACAAAACTCTGCGGGAACACCAAAAGGCCGTGGTGACGCGCATGTTGCAAAACTCAACGATTCTGGCACATGCCGTGGGCACGGGTAAAACCTTCGCCATGGTAACGGCGGCGATGGAAATGCGGCGCTTGGGCCTCGCCAAGAAACCGATGATTGTCGTGCAGAACGCGACCCTCGAACAATTCGCCCGAAGCTTCAAGCAACTCTATCCCACGTCGCGATTGCTCGCCCCGAACCGCAACCAGCGGGACGCGCAGAACCGGCAAAAGACAATGGCGCGCATCGCGACCGGGGATTGGGATGCGGTTATTGTGCCACAGTCGTTCATTGAACTCACCAAGGACGATCCGATTCGCGAGACCAAATACATCAATGAACAGGTGGCTGAACTGGAAGCCGCGAAAATCGAAGCTGCCTTTGAACAGGGCAAGAAATCGCCCAAGGCGAAGGATTTGCAGAAGGCAATTGATAAGCTCAAGGAGCAGTTGGACGAATTGAGCACGCGCCCGGTTGATAACGTCCTGACGTTTGAACAAACGGGCGTGGACGCGTTGTTCGTGGACGAAGCGCACGCCTACAAGAAACGCCAGTTCACGACCAAGATGGATAACATCAAGGGCTTGGACAAAAGTTTCAGCAAGCGGGGCTGGAGCATGGCGATGAAAACCCGCTGGATCCAAGAACAGAATCAGGGCCGCAACGTCATCTTTGCCACGGGCACGCCCGTCAGCAACACCATTGCGGAAGTCTGGAACATGATGCGCTATGTCCGCCCGGACGTGCTCAAAGCCTACAACATTGAAAAGTTCGACGATTTTGCGAGCACCTTCGGCGAAACTGTTACCAAGCTGGAACCGACTGGCACCGGCGATTGGAAACCCGTTTCCCGCTTTGCGCGTTTCGCCAATGGCCCCGAACTGATTGCCGCTTGGCGCACGGTCGCCGACGTGGTGACTTCAGAGGAAGTCACTTCGCTGGATTTGCCCGCGCTCAAGAATGGAAAGCCGACGCCGGTCAACGTCAAGCAGACCCCGGACATAACGAACTACATTGCCTACCTGCGCTCCGAACTCGCCCGCTTTGCAGCTATGTCGGGCCGGGACCGTCGGACATTCAGCTACATTCCCTTGGTCGTCCAAACTCTTGCCCGGAAAGCGATGGCGGATATGCGCATGATTGATCCGTCGATGCCGGACCAGCCGGGAAGCAAGCTGAACAAGGTCGCGGCCAACGTGCTCCAAATCTGGCGGGATAGCACCAGCGTCAAAGGGGCGCAAATGGTCTTTGCCGACTTGTATCAGGACGACCCCAAGAAACCGAGTTTCAACCTGTATCTGGAACTCAAACGCAAATTGATTGAGGGCGGAATCCCCGAGGGCGAAGTTTTGGTAGTGGACGAGAAAATTAAGGATGCCAAGCGGGATGCCGTGTTCACGAAGCTCAACGCGGGGGACATTCGCGTAGCGATAGGCGGCACGGAACGCATGGGCGTCGGCGTCAACGCGCAGGAACACTTGCTTGCCGTCCACCACGTCGCCCCGCCGCGGCGCCCGATGGATATTGAACAGCGCAACGGGCGCATGGTCCGGCAGGGCAATCAGAATCCCGAGGTTGAAATCTTCAATTATGGCGTGGAAGCCTCGTTGGATTCTTCCATGTATGACCTGCTGGCGACCAAGCAGCGTTTCATCAACCAAATCATGCGCGGCGACGTGCAGGGTCGTAATTTCGAGGATGCCGCCGACGAAGCGAGTTTGTCGTTCGAGGATGCCATGGCGGCTTTCTCCGGGGATCCACGCGTGCGGCAAAAGGTCGGTTTGGAAAGTGAAGTGCGCCAGTTACAGATGATGCGCAATGGGCATTTTGAACAAATGCAGAAGGCGCGGACTTCCATTTCAGATTTGCAAAGCCGGGCGATACCGTATGCCGAGAAACAGGTATTGGAAACGGAGCAACGCGCCGTCCGGTTTGCCGCTGCGTTTGCCCCGGACAAAGAATTTACCGCGAAGTCATGGAATAAAACGGCCACGGGCCGGAAGGAAGTGGCGGCTTTGCTGGACGAACGGTTCAAGCAGGACATTGCCAAAACTGTTGAAATTGCGCGCCGGAATAATCGGTTTGGTGTGTTTCAAGAATCGCTCGGTGCAATCACGCTCAACGATCAGAATATCCATTTGACGGGACTCAGCGAAGCCGATGCCAAGGGTATCGTGCGCCCGGATGCGATCAAGATTGGCTGGCAATTTGAGGATGGCGGCGCCGGCGGGCAGAGCACGACCGGCACGGGCTTTTATACGTCGCTGGCGGCAGTGCTCGAACGCATTGCCGCGGCGCCCAAGCAGGCAGCAAGCGACTTGTTGGCGCAGCAACGCAACTTGAAAGAATTGTCAGGGTTCCTGACGCAACCGTTCGCCCGAGAAGCTGACCTTTCTGCCAGCAAGGCAAAACTCAATGCCCTCACGGCCGAGCTGGAAGCGGAAGGGAAGTTGGCCGCAATTGATTATCCGGTCGGCACGGAAATCGACTGGCATGTAGGCACAGGAAACGAAGCGGAGATAGTTCATGGCCGTGTGACCGCCGTAAATGGCGACCAGATTACCATTGCACCAGGCGGGTATTGGCAGAAGCGCTTCGGTGAAAGTGTGACGGTTCCAAAGGGTCAACTGCGCAAAACAGGTGAAAATGGCCCGCTGTCCCCACCCTCGGACGAAAACAAAGTCGATCCTAGCGCCTCTGGGGAGGACGATTCCGGGGATAATACGAACGAAATGACTGCGGGAGCACCAAAAGACCCAAGTCAGAACCCCATTGCCAAGGCTTTTGAGAAGATGCGCAGTGCAGCAGACTTGGCAGAGGCAGACACAGACCCATCAGCCGGGGAAGTTGAGCACGGCTTTTCGGGGAGTACGACCCTAGTCCAAGCCGCAGTCAAAGATTTTAGTCGGCTGCGCAACCTCGTAGCGCCGCAGACGGCGGGCGAAACGGCCCGCTACGCCGGCAACCTGCTCCGCGAGTTTAACGCCAAGATGGCGAACGAACTGGCCCGGGCGGACGTGGCGCTCCGTAAATTCCGGCGCGACTTCGACCGCACGCCAGTCAATACGCGCAAATTCAAATACGATCCCACGTTGCCCTTGCCGCGCAACTTCGCCTTTATTGATGCCTACGAGAATGGGAATGTGTCTGCGCTGTCCCCAACGGACCAGATGGCAGCAACCGAGTTGCACAACTTGAACCAAGCCGACCTTGCCCGGGTGCATGCGCTCGGCACTGGCGCCCTGACGACGTTCTACGCGAATTATTTCCCGCATATCTGGGACAATCCCAAGCTCGCGGCTTCGGTCTTTGGCAAAATTTTGGGACACGCCCCATTGGAAGGACCCAAGGGCTTTCTCAAACAGCGCACGCACCAGTTGTTTACCGCCGGACTCGCCGCTGGGTTAAAACCCGTCCACGACAACCCCATTGATTTATGGCTACTCAAGAAACGGGAGATTGAGCGGTTCATCATGGGCAAATCGTTCGTGCAGGATATGCGCGGCGCTGGCTTGGCCCCGTTCAAATACGTCTTTGCCAAAATGCCCGACGGCTATGCCGCCATCAACGATAGTGCGTTTACAGTGTATGGCCCGCCAACGGTGACGATTAAGGAAGCGTTCGACGCCGGGATGCGCGAAGCCACGTTGCAACTCTTACAGGACTTGGGCGTGCCCCACGAACGTCTGGCCCGCATCGGTGGTCAGCGCTGGGGCTACGAGCGGGAGCGGACTGGCGTGCCCGGAAGTGAAAGCATCGTGACGAAGTTCGCCGGTCCGGACGAGGTTATTTGGCATGAGTTGGGGCATGTGCTGCATAACCGTTACAAGGATTTGCAACCGACCCTGACGGCAACGGATGCGCTGCAAAGCGAACTGCGCGCTCTTGCCGACGAACGCTTGGGCGCCTCGCCTACGACCAGCTTCCGGCGCAATGTGCGATCCATGCCGGAGAAAATGGCCGTGGTGCTCCAAGCGTATGTTCATGCCCCGGACCTGATGCAGCGGGTCGCGCCGACAGTCAAACTCGCGTTTACCAACTTCCTCAAAGCGCATCCTGAGTTGGCCCCGGTCAACGATATTCGCCCCACGCTGCGCTTGGGCGTCGGAGAGACCGGCATTACCCATGGCGGCTTGCTCAAGCTGGGTGACTACATCATGCCGGAGGCGGCGGCCCGGGTCGTAAACAATTTCCTCTCGCCCGGTCTCAACCCGCATTTGTGGTATCGCACCTTGCGCCAAACCTCGAACTTGCTGAATGGCGTGCAACTTGGGCTGAGTGCGTTTCACCTGGGCTTTACCAGTTTGGACGCGGCGACCAGCCGCCTAGCAATCGCCATGGAGGACGCTGCCGCCGGCAAGGTGGGAACAGCCTTACGCACGGCGGCAACCGTTCCCATTGCGCCGTTCACCAACATTCGCACCGGGGCGAAGCTGCGCGCCGAAGTGTTGCGGCCCGGGACGCATCCCGAAATGGCAGCACTGGCCCGAGCGCTCGAACACGCCGGCGGTCGCGTCGGCTTGGATGCGTTTTGGCAAACAGAATTTACGCGCCGGTTTCAGCGCGCTTGGCATGAAGGCGGTTTGCAATGGGCGACGTTACCCATCCGCCTGCCACTGGCCGCATGGGAGCAAACCATGCGGCCCATCCTTGAATACATCGTCCCCCGGCAGAAACTTGGCGTGTTTGCCGACATGGCCAAGCGCGATTTGCTGGCGCTCGGTCCGACTGCCGACGCTGCTACGACCCGTGAGACCTTGCGCAAGTCTTGGGATTCGGTTGATAACCGCATGGGGCAGGTAGTTTACGACAACCTGTTTTACAATCGGTCGGTGAAGGACGTAGCGCTGTTAAGCTTCCGGGCCTACGGCTGGCAGTTGGGCAAATATCGGGAAGGCTTAGGTGCGGTGGCGGATTCTCTCGTAGCTGCGGGACAGGTCGCCCGGCTGCGCCCCCCGGACTTCACGCACCGCATGGCCTATGCGCTGGCGCTGCCCATCCTGGTTGGCGGTATTGGCGGTTTGATTCATTACCTGATGACCGGGCGCAAACCCGACGAAGCCAAGGATTACTTCATGCCCAAGACGGGGGAGTTGGACCGGGCCGGGAATCCCGTCCGGCTCAATCTACCGTCCTATGTGAAGGATGCGATTGCCTATTCCAAGCATCCCCTGACGGCGCTGCAACACAGTTTGAATCCGTTAATCGCCGGCATGATGGACTTGCTACAAAACCATGACTTTTACAACGTGGAGATTCGCAACCCGGACGATCCGCTATGGCAACAGGGTAGCGACGTGGCACAATTCGCGGCCAAACAGTTCACGCCGTTTAGTGTCAGCGGGGCGGCGAAGCTCAAGGAGGATGCCGCCCCGGCATGGAAGCAGGTGGCACCTTTCTTTGGGGTAACGCCCGTGCCCCAGCGACTCACCATGACGCCGGCGCAAGAGTTGGCCAGTGAGATCATGTCAGCGACGATGCCAAGTGCGCCCCGCACCAAAGAACAGTTCGACCGGAGCAAATTGCTCAAGGAGATAATTGCCGGAATCAAATCGGGCGGTGACGCCCCCGAGTGGGTGGCCAGCCTCGCTGGCGGTCTGGATGCACAACTGCTCGCCCCGAACACAGTCGAAATCATGTTGCAACGGTTGAAGTACAATCCGCTGCAATTCCAAGTGTCCCACTTCACCCCGGAGGCGGCGATGCGGGTTTGGGTGCTGGCCAATGCGCAGGAGCAGGAGGACTTGGCGCCAATCATTGCGGCGAAGATTGCGCGGGCCAAAACGCTTTGGACACCAGAAAAGGCGGCGCTGCTGGAGAAGATGATGCAGGGCACGGTCCGCCCGAAGTAGGGCACAAGGAGGGCACAAGCGGAGCAGAGTGGGCACAAGGAGGGCACAAGGAGGGCACAAGGAGGGCACAAGCGCAGACTCACCCGAAACATTTTCTGCGGATAGCAGGGGGCTATCTGTCCGAAAAGTTCGGGCGAATATCGAAACCCCAGTTTTTATTGAGCAATTGACGCAACGTAAACTGGTCGGCTTGCTTCAATTAGTAAGTGAAAAGCAGCGGATTAAAAATTCTCTTGTGCCCACTTGGTTTAGGGCCTTGTGCCCACTTTTGTGCCCACTTGGAAGCTCGAAAAGGCTCTAGTAGCTTCCACTAGGCTGCTAGGAGAAAACAGAATTCGGCACGAAGAAATTATTGAATTGCTGAGTAAAACCGCAGAAAAGTGAGTGTTTACAGGGGGTTAGAAGTGGTGCCCCGGGCAGGACTTGAACCTGCGACCAATTGATTAAGAGAAACATGTTAGAAATGCGTAATGTTAAGTCTGATAACAGGTAATGAAACATGAAAAACCGTTGTGCCTACGTTTGTGCCTTAATCGCATATATCCAAAACCATGACGTTATGAGTTGGATCAATAGGCACTGGTAGCTTGGCGAGTAAGTCGTAAACCGCACCGACCGGCCATTTCATGAATCTTTTCGGGGGAGTGTAACCGGACAGAGTAAAAGCACGGATTTTGTGAGCCAGCAACATGCCCTCGGCCGTGAAATAGAGAGCAATGGTGCGCTTTCGATCATCCTTGCAAACGCGATATAACAAACCACGCTTCATCATGTACTCGAACAGGTCTCTCTTGGGTTTCATGGTGGTTGGTTGGGCTTGGTAGCGTCGCCTGTCAAAGAGGGGGAATTGCCCCTTGTCGTCACCCTCGGAGAAAATCAAAGTCGCTCATATCGCATTTGCGGAGGCTTCAAATCCAAGTTTCGACGATAACCGAGTCATCATCGGAAAATCGGGGGAGGCGTTCAAGCCCTTTTGGAATTCGCGCCCGGGCTTCCTCCAGCGACTCGCAAAAGTACGCTTCCGGGCTGGACAATACTGTGCCATTGGAAATTAGCCATGGCCGCACAACCCACCCTAGAGGATAGTCCGCCGGATGGTCGTAAATCGTCCATTGAATCATTGTCATATTGGGTAAGCGACAATGCGCATATCTGGGCGCCGAGTGCGCCACCTCTTGGCCAACAGTGTAAACCAAACTGGCATTTGATGGCGGCGACCAACGAAACTATCAACGATAATCCGTTTGTGGCCGATTCTAATTTGAGCACGAAGCAAGAATTGCTGAGTCGGCTTCAAGATTTTGCGAGGTCTGCCGCGTAGTCTTTTCATAAGTCAATTATTCGGACCGAACTTTTCGGATGGATAGGCAAGGGTTGTAACGGTTTCGATTTGCAGATTCATCGGGCCGACTTAGCAGCGGTCCGGCAAGGATGCGGTGCTTTTCAAGATGCGCAAAGGTCCGCATGCGCTGTTATGCACTGACCGCCGCAGGAAGTTCAAGCACGGTGAGAACTGGCGCTGCGCTGGCCACCGTGGCCCACTTCACCGGACAGGCGTCGCGAAGTCGATCAATGGTCGGCAGCTTGGTCAAATACATGTAATGCCCTTCTGTAACCTTCACGCTGGAATGACGAAGAAAAGTGCTGGCGACGTAAATGCCGTACTTGGTCGCGACCTGCCCGCCGGCGAAGGCGCGCAGCGCATGATTGGTTTTCTTCGTCCGCCAGCCCAAGCCGCGCATCCAAGCGCTTACGGCTCTTTCAAGATCATCGGTCCGAAAGGTTTTATGACCGGCAATGACGTATTCATTTTTGACAGCGGTTGAATCGGTCGGCTTGGGCATCCAGCCTCGTGCAATGGCTTTGGTGCGGAGAATGGTGTAATAGGGATCCAAGCCACTAATTTCAATCCAACTGAGAGCGCTGCCCTCCCCCTTGAACTGTCCCAGTCCGCAAAGCATGGGGGCGCCGTATTTTGTCACCCACCAAGACCAACGGCATTGTTCCAGTTCGCCGACCCGCAACCCGAAGGCGAGCATGTGGCCGATGGCGAGGAATAAATTACGATCCTCGCAGGCTTCCCAAGCCTTGACGGTCGCGGCTTCAATGTCGTCCCCGGGCGTCGGCGCCGTGCTGCGTTTGACTTTCTTCGTACACATTTTGCCGGCGACCAAAAACTCGCCAAGGCTCGGGTGGCCAATCTTGAGCGCTTCGTAGGTGCCTCGTGCTCGGGGGGCGCAAATGCTTGCCGCCTGCCGCCAGATACTATTCTGCGAGGCGGGGCTAATGTTGGGCAATGCAAACCATGCCCGGGTAGTGGCAGCGTTAATTAACGATGGATACGGCTGCGTCAACAAAGCGTCCCGGCTCTTACCCGTTACCTGTGCGAGCAAATTCTTCATGCAGTTAACATTGTGGTGACGCGTTTTGGCGTTGGCGAATACGGGACAGGTCTCGTACGCGTCGAGCAGCGTTGCCAGTGTATCGTGGACGGTTTGACGGGTTTTGGTTTGGTCGATGCGGTCGTCCTCGCCTTTCAAAGTGGCATCGGTGATTTCCGCCGCCTTGAGTCGTGCCCGGCGCTGGGCTTCGTCGGCGTCAGGGGTATCCAGTCCCCGGCGATACGTCTGGCCCCGAAAGGTAAACTTGAAGTGCCAAGGTCGCTCACGGTGCTTGCTTAGTTGGTCGTTGGGGATGCGATTGCCGGCTTCGTCACGTTTGTAGAGAGAATAAGTTTTCATGGTGCAATGGTGGCTGGGAGTTGTTTCGCTGTTTTCAAATGGAGGACGCGGCGCAGTTGCGCGTCCGTATAAGCGGGTATGGCATAGTGGATGATGCGCTGCGCGATGGCGGATTCGCCATGGCGGTAGTCGCTGCGTTTGATGCCGGCCTTGTGCAAGCGATAGTTGACTTGCCCAGGCGTCAAACCCGTGTAGGCGGAAATCATGGCGGTATCGAAACCAAGTCCAGCAAACAGCGCGCAGCGCAGTTCCTCGTTGGTCTGCCACGTCACGCGTAGGGGTTTCGTGCGCGTGACGTTCATAAACTGAGGGCAATGTTCACTCCGCGCAACGCGACGCCGCAGTTCGGACAAAAATTCGCGTGCCGATCCGCTGCCGGCGCTTTCTTCATTGGCGCTGCTGCTGGCGCTGGTGCTGGTGCTGCCGCTGGTGCTGTGTCCCCGTTGAGGCGCATCTTGTTTGCGCGCATCAGCTGCCATCGCTTCATGACCTTTGGTGCCTCAGGATGCGATTTTCTGCGATGCGCAAGCATGATAGCGCGACGCTTAAAAGACAAATCGCAGTGGTCGCATTGGTGGCGGGTTTCGGTCGCAGTTATTTCGGCATTGTTTTTCATTTGGTGTTTTTGTTGGGGTTTGGGGATTATCGCATGGGGTGTTTACCCCATATACGGACGGCGCACTATGCGCGTAAGCTGCGTGTTCAAAATCATTATGAACTCAAAGATTATTACGGTCCCGTTCGACGTTTCTTGTCCAACGCTGGATTGCGCCGGTCGCGATGAGTTGATTCGTCAAATGGAATCAACGTTGCGGATTTTGCGGCGGAACCGGCGTCGGCTCCGAGTCCTAGTTGGCTCGTCAAAAGCGCCACCGTACGGACTAATGCGGCACGTTCATCAACGAGGTTCGGCGTTGTGAGTTTTACTCCATTGGTCGGGGTATCCAACTCACGCTGGTAGTCCATGCGAATCAGATGTTCGACATACACAGAAAGAGAACCGAAACCTTGCGCCAGCATGACGTGTTTGGCGCGTTCAATGATGCTTTGCGCAAGCGTGAGATTGGTGGGTGTTTTGATTATCTTTTTGAGGCGGTGCTTCATACGTGCCCTAATATGCGCGTTTCATGCGCGGTCGTCAATGGTAAAAGTTTGCCCCGGAGGCGCATGGGCACGTCCGGGGCAAGGTGGCGGGTGTGGTTAGCTTTCCATCGGCTGCGGCCGGCCTTCCCATGCCGCGCTGTGCGCCGTGACGACTGATTCCAAGAGCGGGTTTACGTGGTAGTCGGCAACCAGTTCCCCGGGTTCGTTGCCATAGACCAGATACAGCCCAAGCAATCGCCCGTCGGGCATACGGACTAAGAGGCGAGCTTCATCGGTCGCCGTGAGTTCCTCAACGAATTTTTCCGGGTGCTCCGGGTAAAAATCCTCGTCCGCATCGCCGCCGTTGCTGGCGCTGACTAAACTGATGCCGGCGGTAGCAAGGCGAAACAGGAGGCAGGTGACTTCGGGTTTGTAATTGCGGGTGCTCATGATTCGGTTTCCTCCCCTTCTTGGCAGCACTGCGCAGCCGCTTCGCGTCCAAGGTGAGCAATCCCGCACTCGGGACATTCCCAAGCCTCGTGTTGTGGGTGGTGGCGACCAATCGATGCCGCGTAAACGTCAGAGACAACGCCGGCCAGTGTGCCTTTGTTCTTGGCGTCAAGTCGTCGGGCGATTGTCAGGGCACCGGCTCCGCCGTCTATGGTGTCACGGCGAGCCTTGCCAGCGATCCAAGCTATTGTCCGTTCTTCGTCGGTGTGCAGTTCGGTGTAGTGGGTGGGTGTCATATTATTTCGATTTGAATTTGCGCCTTAGTCACCCCAGCGCGGTTTGGTTTGTTCAATACATGCTGTCCGTCGTGATCGTCCTTCCGTGTCCATCGCTGAGTTCGTCGGCGAGGTAAGCCATGTCGCCATGGTAGAGGCAGGCTTTGCCGCCCATATCGTTTCGCACCGTCCACTTTGCCTCGTGACTGTGAATCCGTCCCTCCGGTCCGTAAACGTCCGCCTTGTAGGTGAGCACCTTGGCCAGCCGTTTCAATTCGCGGCGCTGGGCAATCTCCAACTGCGCTTGCAGTTTGGCGAGCTTGATTGAGTCGGCGGGTTTCTCGCCGACGACCTTTTGCTGGCGTAGGATGTGCCCGATTTTGTAGCGAATCATTTCAGTTTTGTTTTCCATAGGTCTTTGTTTTGTTCGTCGTGGTTTCGTTCAATGTTTACCGTATCGTTTAACTAACACTGCGCATACTATGCGCATGATTGGTGCATGAGTCAATGCGATTTCTGAAAATAATCCTTGCAGTTCATGCGCAGTTCCTACCAGCCTCGCCCCCATGGCAGCAAGCACCACCAAACCAGCCTCTCAACTGCGGGCCCCGTGCAACCTGACACTGACGCCCCTTGCCATTCGCCAAGGTCGCCGCATGGCGCTGGCACAGCGGCGTAGCCTGTCCAACCTCGTTGAATTGTTAATCCATGAGGCGGCGCGCAACTGTCCCCGGAGGCAACCATGAGCACGCGAGGATTCTGGCCGTGGGTGCGCGCCCTTTTTTTTGCCAATCGGCGAACGCACCGGCTGGGCCGGTGGCTGGCCATCAGTCCCACCCTGCGGAGGCTCGCATGAAGGCAGTCGAAATGTATTACCCCATCAGCGCCGTCGCGCTGCTCTTAGGTCTTTGCACCAAGACCGTCACCATCAAACTCAAGGCCGGCGAATTTGGCCGCGAGGTCGTCAACCTGGGGAGCGAGTCCGGCCCCGATTACCGTATCCCCGCCAGCGGCGTCAACGCGTATCTGTCCGCTCGGCGGTTGTTCACCGAGGCACCCGCTGGCATTGCTGCCCGCAGCGAAGGCGAGCTTCGTAGGAAGGCCGCGTAACCATGCCCCGCGTAACAAAAAAGTCGGTCGTTGCTGCCCGGGAAGATCATCGCGCCCCTTTTTTGTTTGATGAATCGAACCTGCCCCTCCGGGCCGACGTGGTGGAGTCGGTCGTTCAAAAGCGTTACGAATACACCGGGGCTGCGATCACCACCAGCGACGCCGAGGCGCTGCGGCTCGTGGAATTCCTGTGCCTCGGGTTGGGCATCAAGCGTATCGCGAAGGCCATGGGTTTCTCGCCTCACTGCGTCCGGGCCGCGAAGCGAGCGCTTGAGGCGCAGGGCAAGATAGAACCCCTAAAACAAAGGTTCGCCGAAAAATGCGGCGAGATCATGGAGGAAGGCGCAACGGCCGTGCTGGACGCGATCACCGACGGGCGCATGCACCCGAACTTTATCGGTTCGACCGTCGGAATCTTCTTCGACAAAAGGCAACTGTCCATCGGCGAGGCGACCAGCATTTCGGTCGGGCTGACCGGCAAACTCAACCCGGACCAGTTGTCGGTGCGGACCTTGAATAATTTCTTCGCCGCTCGTTCGACTGATTCCGAATCAACTGTTTCCAAGGCAAAACCCCAACAAATTGCCATCGAAGCGGAGCTTGTGCCCTCGTTTGTGCCCGATTCGTCCAAGCCAAACCCGGAAACCGCCGGCGAGGCGACCGACGGACCGACGACGCCGACGCCGAGGACGGCGACCGAATTTCCCCGTCCGCCACCTGGGCAGGATGGGGGGGGGGGGGTGAGTTGGCGGGGGTGCAGCCGGTATCTCCATGAGTTCAGTGCGGAAATTTTCAGCCTAAAAGGCATTGTCGAATGAAACATTCTCAGTTGAAACCGGGCGGACCGTCCCCGGAAAAAATAAAAAGTGCGGCGGATGGGCTTTGCGATCTGGTCGTATGGGCAGCGCCCGTCTGCAACACGAGTCTGCTGATCTGCCATCGCGCCGGGGAGGATGGTAGCGACCCCACCAAGCTCGTATCCGTAGCGGTGCGCACCAATGTTCATTTTCTAAAAAAAATGGCTGTGCGTGCCCGCCTTGTGCGAGGAAACCAGTTTGCCTTGGAAGGTCCGACCCCACGTTGGAGGGGAAAGTGGTGATGGCCTACCACATCAAGAACTGGGACGAGGATCACGAGAACTCGGATACCCGTCGGTATGCCGATCTGCTCTGGTATCGGAGCAAGGTGAAACTCATGGGCGAGGGTTTTGGGCATACCGTGCGCCAAAAAAACGGCCCGCATCTCTATGGCATGTTCAAAATTATTGAACAGCTTGCCGCTTCCTCGCGCAAATCCGAACGCGGTTGGCTGATCCGCAATGGCACTCCGATGGATGCCAGCCGCATGTCCAATCTCTTACGGATTCCAGTGCAACACTTTGAAAAGGCATTGGCTTTCTTCTCCAAGGACCCAATGGACTGGTTGGAGTATGTCGAATTCCCCGGAGAATCTCCGCGCAGCCCGGAGACTTCGCCCGCCAGTAGCGGATCACGCGGAGAATCTCCGCGCAACCCGGGAAAGAAAGCCAACGACCCGGAAACGGCGCGTCAAAATACGACAACCGGAGAACGTACTAACGTACAACCAACGGACATTACAAAGAAAGAAACAATGGTCCGCTTCGCTACCCCCGAGGCTGCCGCCTCGGCCCAAGCCCGACAATGGGCGGCGGCAAAAGGTCGAACCGCCGACCTCGAAAGCATCCCCGAAGAATCCCGCAGTCCGAAACAGGACGAGGAATTAAAAAAAATGCGCGCCTTGTCCCGAGCGATTCAAAAAAAACAGGCGGCAGGTGATTTTACGCCGGTCGATGATCCCAACCCATGAAAACTCCCGCCACCAAGCTTGACCAACTGCCGCCGCACAACCCAGAAGCCGAGCAAGGCATTATTGGGTGTCTGCTCCATGCGCCGTCCGAGGCTTTAGACGCCCTCGACGAACGCGGCGTGGAGGGGGAATGGTTTTATGACCTCCGGTATCAACTCGTTTATCACACGGCGCGGGCCATGCACTTCCAAACGCCCCCGGTTTTGGTGGACTTCATCACGCTCTTTACGGAATTGCAACGGCTGGGGCACTTGGAGCAAATCGGGGGAGTAACCTTTCTGAATGAATGTCAGGATGCCGTAGCCGGAGTGGCGCATCTGCCGGCTTACGTCGTTTTAGTGCGTGAACAATGGCAACTGCGCTCGGCGATTGCCGCCCTCACAATAGCGCGGGAGGACATGGCATCCGGGACGGAGGAAGTCGGCGACGCCATTGAAAAGGCGCAAAGCCAATTAAACAAGCTCAGCGAACTTCATACTCACCGCACGGAACAAAAGATACGGCAAATCATGGTGGACCGGGTTATCCCGAAACTCGAAGCGCATTACACCCGGGGCCGGGCGCAAATGAGTGGCTTGGTGACGACGGGTTTGGAATACCTCGACAAAATCTTTTGCGGCTTGGGGGGCGATAATGGGAACTATCACGTCTTTGCCGCCCGGCCCAACGTGGGCAAGACCAGTCTCATCACGGGCATAGCGCTGCATGCCGCCTTGGATTTTGAATTCGTGGATGAAGTCACAGAAGCGGCAGCGCAAGCCGCCGGTGAACTCGGCTTCACGACCAAGGAAGGCAAGTTCATGATAAAGCGCAAGGGCGTGCCCGTGGGCATCAGTTCCTTGGAAATGAGCGCGGAATCCCTTGGCCAGAAAATGCTTTTCCAACGAGCGCGGGCGGACCTGCAAAACTGGCGCACCGGCTACGCCAAGGAATCGGATTTCCCGCCGATGCTTTTGGCGAACACGGAAATTTGCCGCTTCAACAACATCATTATCGATGATACGGCCCGGGAGAATATCGGGAGCATCAAAGCCAAGTGGCGGCGCTGGTATCGCCAGTATGGCGTGCGGTTCTTCATGCTGGATTACATTCAACTCATCAAATCCACGGACAAGAAATTTCGCAGCGACCGGGTACAGGAGATGGAGGAAATTTCCGCCGAGTTACAGGCTTTGGGGAAGGAACTCAACTGTCCCATGGCGATCCTGGCGCAGTTGAATCGTGACTACGAGAAGGAGCCGAATCGTCTGCCCCGACTGAGCGACTTGAAGAATTGCGGGGCGATTGAACAGGACGCCGATTCCGTGACGCTGCTCTACAAACCCAGTCCGTACCGCCCATTTAGCAAGGAACACACGGACGAATATGAATTTTTCATGGAGTGCATGGGCCAAGCGTTTGGCCCCGATTGGAAAAAATGGAGTGGCCGGCCGGAACGCATCAACGCCTTGGTGGAAAAAAATAAACACGGCCCCAAGGGCGATGCGGAATTGATCTTTTTGAAAAGCTCAACCCTGTTTCTTGACTGGAACCAGTGGCTCAAAGAAAAGGGTTTCAAGCGTGCCGCCAAGGGCGAGGAATCCCGATACAAACAATCCAAAATCGACCCGGAGGACGTACCGTAATGAATGAAAACGGCGAATTTAATTGGGAACAGCATCCGGGCGCACAAGCCCGGGACGCCGGAATGGCGTTGGTCAGTGAAAATAACCCCAGCTACCTCGAACGTTTTCACGCTGCAGCCGAGACCCTTTTACGCACGAACCGAAAATTAACCAGTCAAGCCGTGGTCGCAATCGTCGGGATGCCGGCCGGCAGTGTTAATGCCGTCGGCGCGGCCATGCACTCCGTCGCCAAGCGACATGGATTATTCATTGCGGGTTACGTCACTTCGGAGCGTCCCTCGCGCCATGCCGGACGGATTGCCGTCTGGGAAACGAAAACCTTATGAAACATTGGAACTGGAAAGATATGACTGAACCAAGTGCCCCGCCCCCGACGAATAAAATCGCCAGCGAATTAATTACGTTGCTGGAGAATGGCGAAATTGTCCGCCGCGCAGAACAAAAAGCCCTGCGGGATTTAACCGAATCCATGCAACTAGCAGAGGCCGCGCAACGCACCGCGACGGAACGAAAATTAGTCCGACAATTACCCCGGCGCCCGTGGATCCTTTCCAAACAATACCGAATGACGTTCGTGCTTTCGCAGGACAACGAAATTGTTTTGGGTGATGTCCCTTGCACCTTACTGGGCGAGGACGTGCTGAAATTTATTCTTGCAGCCGTGAACAACTACCAACCGCAATGAAAAAAACTACAAGCAAAACCAAAACGAAACGTCGCCCCAAGCCAGCAGTCGGACCGTTGACCGAAGGCATCAACATCGGCAAATGGCGCCTCGTCCGCTTTGGAAAAGAAAATTGGCTATGGCTCTTTCACTGGCAGGGTGAGGCGATGTTCACCAACGAAGCACAGTTGGACGCAGCCTTGGAACGATTCTGGAAACGGCATTTTTAATTATGAAACTACAACTCCGCAAAGTGTGTGGCACGCCGCCGGCGGCGCACTCGAAACGTGCGCCTAGTAACAAAGGCGCGAACTATTGGGCGCGTAAATCCGGGCAACGCCCGCCCTTGGTCTTTGATAGCTTGCTGAAGCTCGAAGCCAAGCTGGCAAGTATATGATTTTCTACGCTGTCGAATCCTGATCCAAAACAAACAAAACCAAAAAAAACCTATGAAAGTAAAACTGACTCTGACGGAAGATATGTTGGGCACCAAAGCCGCCAATCGTGACGTGTTTGCCGACTTCATCGCGAGCAAAGCGCCCGATGAAGATAAACGGAAACAGGAACTTGATAATGCCGAGCACCGCGAGGAAGCCGGGACTACCATCTTTCACCGCCAAAATGGCGTCATCGGAATCTACGATTACCAGATTAAAGGCTTTTTCAAAGATGCCTGCGGCGCGATGAATCGTTTCGATAAGGACTTACGGGGCGGGCTGGAAAAATTAAGCGCTTACAAAACCAAAATCGACGGCTGCATTTTCGTGTCGCCCCGCTTTATTCCGTTACAACTCGAAGCCGGCGCCGCGGTCGGGCTATGCGAACGACCGTTGAAGGCGGACACGGCGCAAGGTCCGCGTGTGAGTTTGGTGCGCTCAGAAACCGTGCCGGCGGGGACGGTGGTCGAATTTGAAGTTTCCATCATGGCCAAGGAACTCGCGGCCTACGTCCAAGAGTGGTTTACCTACGGTAAATTGCGGGGCTTGGGCCAGTGGCGGAATAGCGGCAAGGGCCGGTTTAACTGGGCCTTGGTGGAGTAGTAACGCAGTGGCGACGCAACGGCAAGGCATGGTCCAGCTTGGCAATGGCGAAGCATCGCATCGCAGAGCGACGGAAAAGCCTATCAAAGCACAGCAGCGGCGGGGCAGCTCATGGCAAAGCAATGGCGCAGCTTGGCAACGTGCGGCGTAGCAGTGTTCTCAGAAGCAATGGCTGCGCCCGGCGAAGTTACGCACAGCAATGGCGCGGCAGCGTGGTGCGGGGCAAACCAATGGCAGAGCACGGCGCAGCACGGCGCGTCAATGGCACGGTGCCACAGAGTCCTGCAATGGCGAAGCATCGCGTAGCGCGCCTGTGCAATGGCGAAGCGCAGCCAAGCCCGGCAATGGCAAGGCATGGCGGCGCTGAGATAGGCAACGGTACAGCACAGCAGGGCCTCGAATGGCAAAGCAACGGCAAGGCTGCGTAAGGCGGGGCTTAGTAATGGCTGGGCAGAGGAAGGCGACGCAGCGCAGCGGCGAGGTATAGCCTCGGGCAGCATGGCAACGGCATGGTATGGCAGAGCGGCGCCGAGGAAGGCAACGGCACGGCACGACCGGGAATGGCAAAGCAACGGCAGCGCATTTCACCGCACCACATGGCGATGCAGTGGCGAAGCTTGGTGAAGCAAAGGCTTGGCAGCTCGCCGCGATGTGGAGCAATGGCAGGGCTGCGTAAGGCAAGGCCTAGTAATGGCAAAGTCCGGCATAGCCATGCAGGGCAAAGCAACGACAAGGCGCGGTAGAGAAGGGCATGGCAACGGCGAAGCGTCGCAATGCCAAGCAATGGCAACGCAGTGTGACGTCCAGCAATGGCGAAGCTGAGTACAGCAGAGCATGGCATGGCAATGGCAAGACCTGGCAGCACGAAGCACGGCAATGGCAGGGCTCGGCAGAGCAAAGCAGCGGCGGAGTAGAGCAGGGTAACGCATGGCAATGGCGCCGCATGGAAGTGCGAAGGCATCGCGGGGCACCGCCTTGCTAGGGCAAGGCGTGGTGGAGTAGCGCCGAGCAACGGCCAAGCGGGGTAATGCATCGCCGAGCGATGGCGAAGCATCGCGAAGCATCGCTGGGCGACGGCAGAGCAAGGCATGGCATGGTGCAACACGGCAACGGCAGCGTGAAGCTGGGCAATGCGGTGCTACGGCGATGCTCCGTAGCGCCCCGCAGAGCAACGGCACGGCTGGGCAACGTAATGCCCAATAAGAATGACGACAGCTAAAACAACAGTCGCCTTTGGGGCGGCGGAACTCGAAGCCTTGTATGAACAGCTTGGAGTTTCGCCGCATCCCATGTTGATCTTGCCCACGCTCGAACGCGTGCGCGAGTTATGCGCGACCGAAGCGGGGCAAACGGAGTTGATTGAAGGTTTGAAGCATCGCCAAAAGCGAATTGTGCTCGCCGAGGACCCCGCGCTGGCCGATCCCCTTTCGTTCGGCTGGGAGTTTGAACCGTGGGAGGACGCAGACCGTTTATTGTCAGGGTCGGAACATATCCTCGCGCTTTTCGGACAAAATCGTTCGTCTAAAACGTGGTACGCCGTCAAACGCGCCTTACAGGTCGCCGAATGGTATCCCAAGAGCATTATTGCGATCCTCTCGGAGAAGGATGAAACCAGCGTCGCGCAGATTCAGAGCAAAATTGTTTGGGACGTGTATTTCAAACGAAAATACTGGGTGCACAACGGCAAACGGAATCCGCAGAGTCCGCTATCCATCAATTACGGTCAAAAGAACGGTTTCACCGACGGCAAAATTGTGCTCGGTAATGAAAGCGAGATTTATTTTCTCAGTTACGTTACTTCAGCGACGGATTATGAAGGGTGGGAGTTTGGGGCGCGACAGGACGTTTACGCCACCATCAGTGCGCAGCGCCGGGCCGCGCATTTGTTCGTCCCGCCGAACGTCGGCATTGTGGCTGATGAATCCATGCCCTTGTCATGGCTCAAAATGGCCGAACGCCGCGTCCGCTGGCGCGGGGCTAAACTGATTTGGAGCTTCACGCCGATCAAAGGCATTACGCCGGCCATGAAAGAAGTGGTCGGGGCCGGCGCCCGCACGCTGGTCAGCAAACCAAGCGAGTTGTTACCCGGTCAGAATCTCCCGGACTGTCCACTGGGACACATGCCGTATATTCGTCAATGCACCTTTCCCGGGGCCGTGGCGATTTACTTCTTTGGCAATTTCAATCCCATTGGGCCGCGACCGGGGCGCACCTATTACGATGCCGTCCGCGAAAGTTGCGAAGGCAAAACAACGGAGTATATCGAACGCATTGCCTACGGCTTTGCGCGGGACAGTATCGCCCGCGCTTTTCCCAATTTCGGACCGGTGAACATCGTCCGCCCGGAACAGATACCGCCCGGCACGAATTATCTCTTTCTGGATCCGCACGGCCGCCGCAACTGGCCGATGATATGGGTGCGCGCCGTCCCCAGTCGGCCCACCAGTCTGTACATTTATCGGGAATGGCCGGATTTACCGACCTACGGCGAATGGGCGGTCGCGACCGAACGCGAGGTCAACGAAGAACAGCGCAAAGGCTGGGACGGTGACGTAGGACCGGCGCAAACGGGTTTGGGCTGGGGCGCGAGTCAATTCAAGCGAGAAATTTTGCGGCAGGAATTGATTGCCGTACCCGCTGCCCTAGTAAACGGCACGGCCAAAACGACGGAAGCCATTGAAGCCGCATTAAAGACGGTGACGGACCAGCAACAGCAACGCCGAATCCGCCAAGCGCTGCGCAACGGCGAAAGCTTGGTGGAGTTACACGAGGACATTGCCACCCGGTTTGCCGATCCCCGGGCGTTGCATAATCCGCATCTGACGCAAACGGGCGGGACGACGCTATTCGACCAGTTCGAGGAAAGCGGCGCTGCCGCTACGCTGCTGCATGACGGCGAAGATAACGGCATGGAGTTGGAGGATGCACCCACGTCACGCCGAGCCAATGCCGATGACATGGACGAAGGTTTTACGCTGGTGAATGAAATGTTGGGCTGTTCGAGTCAGGTCGTGGTGGTGGGGTTGAGCCAGCCGCATTTATACGTCAGCAGCGCTTGCCGCCAAACAATCTGGATGTTTGAGAACTACACCGGGCGCAGCGCTGGCACCGGCGCGAGCAAAGATTTTGCCGATCTGGTCAAGTACGCATGTTTGGCGGACTTGGATCATGTGGAGAATATCAAAGCCATCGGGCGAGCTGGAAAAGGCTGGTGAATTTATGAAAACCCCAAAGACCAAAGACAACGGCTTGCAACAATTACTAAAGGACGTGGAAGCCGCCGCGACCCTACGCATCGAACTCGACGCCGCCAATGCGACCGTAAAACGGTTACAGGCGGAACTTGCCAAACTCAAAGAACAAAAATTGAGTCTCAAAGACCACTTAGCAGAATACCGGCGCAATGTGTTGCGCGCCTTGGAAACCGAGGAACCCTATCCGGCGGAAGTTCCCGCGCATGTTCGGCACGAAATCGAAGATAATTTGCGACGGGATGCTTTCACCGTTCACACGGAGTCGTTGCGCATAATGGACGTGGTGCTAACGCGTCGGTTAATTCTGCGGGTCAAGGCGGTGCCTCAATTTACCGGGGGCATGTCATGAGCACTGATTGCACTGAACCCAATCGCAAAGCCTGCCCGCGACTGTGCATCGAATTCTGCAATGAAGAAGAAACGCAAATCGCGAATAAACTGGCCGCCGCGCTCCTGCGTCGTTTGCAAAGTTACGTGGCGATCATGGCGCCGCATCAACGCGACCGCTACGGCGGCAAACTGTTAATCGAAGCCACGCGAGAAATTCAGCGGTATAGCGAATTAGGCGCGTTGCAGTTGGAAGAAGCAAAACCTTGCGGTGGGGCATTTCAGCTATTCATGCACATGAGCGACAACTACCAACTGACGCTGCTGGAAAGCGAACTCCAAGACATTATTACGGCATGTCCAAAATCACAGCGCGAAACTGAACTTGAGCGCGAAATCGAAAGGCTTAATCGCCTCTGCGAACACGTCCATGACCGACTCCTACGCGGTGAGGATTACGAGATACTCATGCAGAAGCTCGAACAAGGATGGAAAGGAGCTTGCCATGACCCTTGAAGAATTCAAAGCCTTGCCGTATTTGCTCACGCCCGGACAGGTGGTAGGGTGTGGTTATACCGCAGCGACCCTCGTCAAGTATGCCGCGCATGGGATTCTGCTGGTGATCCTACCCAAAGGCTGCGCGCAACGCCGTTTTCAAAAACGGCAGATTGCCCAACTCAACGGTTGGGAAAGCGCTTTGGACTTCGCCGGTTGGGCACGGGAAAAATCCATGCTGCGACTAAACGCCGTGTGCCAATGGACCGGCTATACGGAGGAAACGGTTTCGCATATCGTCGCCGCCGGCGGTTTGCTGCGGGTGCAACCCGGCGGGATTGGCTACGGGCTGTTTCGGAAATCGGACGTGGGCGCTTGGCTGGGCCTGACGGAAAATTTATGAAAACGTTCAACGACCGAGCTGAGGCAAGCGGCGCATGAAACCAAACCAATGCAAACCTGAGGCGCCCGCCGCTTTGCCTCCGGCGACTGGTTCGGTGTCCCCGCGTAACTGGCACTGGTCGCTGCGGAGCATGGAAATCCATGCTGGCCGGCTGTGCGTCGAGTGTGGGGAGCAAGTGCCATCGGACGGCCCGTTATGTGAAGAATGTGAAATCGAAATGATGTATGACTAAGCACAAATCATCTGACCGCGACCTGCGGCTGACAAACAAACACGGTGGCATCATACACACACTCGAACGCTTCGAGCCGGGAATGGTGGCGGCGATGAAGTGCGGTCTCGTGCTGGTGCAATGGCGCGATGCGGACAGCACTGGACGCCGATGCAAACGATGCGCTCGTAAGACGCCGAACGAGAAAGGTCAGCGATGAGCGGATACTGCCCAGACTGTGGAAATACCCAATGCCTCTGCAAAGAGGTAGCTGCCGACGAAGCCAGAGCGCAAAGCTCATTCGCTGCACCGGCTGGTTCGGCGACCGGATACAAGAGCGTCTGTGAACTGGCAGCGGACAATCCGAATCTGTCCGAATACCTGGCGCAACTCGAAAGAACTGTGCAGGACATAAACCGCATAGACGAATGGGCGCGAAAAATATGGGGCAGCGTATGCCTGCTCGGCCCGGAAGACCAAGACCGACTGGCGCAGATAATAGACGCCTGCGAGAAGTGGCGTCAGTCGCCGAACGGTGAAGCTATGCGACGCGCCAAAGACCCATGCTGACCATATTCGACCAATACATGCGGAGAAGTGAGACGGTTCGCTGCGAGGATGCCAAGCGTTCGCATCAGCGCCTTGTTAGCCCGCATTTGGTGGCTGCTCTTTTCGTCCAGGAAAATGGCTGCTACTCCGGTCTGCCCGTCGTGGACGCATGGCCCGAAAGCCGTGACGCTCGGCTCTATGATGGTCCGTGGCCGGTGGTGGCGCATCCGCCCTGTCAACGCTGGGGTAAGATGTGGTTCGGGCAACCTATCACGGTGAAACGGACAGGCACGCGCAAGAAGAAGGGCGACGATGGCGGATGCTTCGCGGCTGCACTCGCGGCGGTGCGTAAATGGGGCGGCGTGCTGGAGCATCCGTGGCAAAGTCACGCATGGCCGCACTTCGGGCTGAACGTGCCGCCGCGCTCTGGCGGTTGGGTAGCGGCTGACATGCTCGGCGGCTGGACGTGCTGCGTCGAACAAGGCAGGTATGGTCACTACGCCCGCAAGCCGACGATGCTATACGCCTTCGGCGTGGAACTGCCGGAACTGATTTGGGGACACACCGCGGCGAAATACGACCCGGCTGTGGTAGCTCGAATGGGACTGAAACGCGCAAAGCGACTCGGCGAAGTCGGCGCACGCGGCGGCGGAACTGACTCCACGCCGCGCATACACACACCGCCAGCATTCCGCGAACTGCTCCTGGGCATCGCTATGCGGGCTAACGCAAAAGCTGAGGCAAGCGGCGCATGAAACCAAACCAATGCAAACCTAGTCGCCAGCCGCTTTGCCTCCGGCGACTGGTTATGCTTGATGACGATAAACAAAAAGTCTCAGCCGGTGACACGGTTCGATTCAACTACGGCATACCGCCCGTGTGCGTAAAGGCAAAGCTGGTGCAGCGCGGGAACAAAATCATCGCGCTCACTCCGGGACACAACCCGGCGGAAAGCAACCTCCGAAGCCTACGAAAATACGTCGGTGGGTGGTTCAAGCATAACGACCAAGCTGAGGCAAGCGGCGCATGAAACCTAACGAATGTTCACCGGTGCCAAAGATTTGCCGCCTGCGCGAATAATATCCAGCGGCAACCCAGCGGTTGCAGCGGGAAAACAGAATCCCGCATAGGCAAACGCCCCCGCCCGGAGGCTAATGGCGGCTATGGAAGATGCTGCCGACCTGACCAGCGATCCGAACGCAAACGTTTCGCTGTTGTTGCAAGAATACCAAGCTGCGGCCCCTTTGGGCGAAAGTTTGTTCGACGCCAATTTCTGCGAACAGTCGCGGCGCAACATCTGGGCGGGCCAATCAGCGGACGGGCGCAAATGGGACGAGCAAATGCCCGATGGGATGCCGGCAATGCCTTACAATGGGGCGAGCGATTGCCGTCCCTTTACCAGCGACGGCATTATCAATGATGCGGTGGCGCTGGGCATGGCAGCTTTCCGCCGGGGCGAATTGCGCGCCGATACGCTCAACCCGGATAATATCGACTTAGTGGGTCCGTTGTCCGCCTACGCGCATTGGCTGGTCCGCAAGCGCTACAAGAAAAGCCTCGAACTCGAAGCAGAATTGAGCCTGCAGTACGTGGGGGAGTACGGCTATTGCGTGGCGTTTGTCGGCTGGGAACGGGAGTTGGCCAAGGAGAAACGTCGCGTGACGCTCGAAGAACTCGCCGGCTTGGCACAAAACGTCCCCGAATTCAAAACGCTGCCGACGATGATCTTCGACGCGTCGATGGATGATCTTTCCGCCGCCGCCATCCGGGCCATTTATCGGCTGTTCATCATGCAAGAAATGGCGGGGCAAGGTTTCTTCGAGGACGAATTGGACGATGAGAAATTGCTAACCCTGCATTTGGGCACGGCTCGCCGCTACGTCAAAGAACTCCGAGAAGATGGCAAGGTGGACGTGCCCATGCCGTTTGTGGCCAAGAATCGGCCCTTGGTGTACATCGCCCGGCCCTACCATGAATTTCTCTGCGCCCGGGGAACGACCGATATTCAAAGCGGGCGCGTCCTTTTCCTTCGGCGGACCTTCACGGAAGCGGAGTTGGACGCTAAAGTGAATGACGGCTGGGATCCCGCTTGGATTGAAAAGGCCAAGACTACCAAGGGCGATTTATCCATGTGGGGCAATCCCGATGGTCAACCCATGTTGTCCGGCACGGCCCCAAGTAAAATGGTGGGCGGGACCCGGTGGTATAAAATGTCATTGACGCAGTACGACCGGATTGAAGTGGTTTACGCGTTTCGCCGGAATACCGATGCCAATGGGGTGACGGAAATTTATCAGACTATTTTCAGTCCGCATTTCACGACGGACAGCTACGGCAACACGGACCTCTGCGCCAAGCATGAATTGCTCGACTATGCGCATGGCCAATATCCCTTCGTAATTTTCAAACGGGAAAACTTGGGACGCGGCTTAAGCGAAAGCCGCAGCGTCAGTGAAATCGAAAGCACCAGCGAACGCATGGAGAAAGAGCAATTGGACATGCTCTTTAATCGCGCCCAACTCGAAACCATGCCGCCCGTGGGGGTGCCCCGCCTAGGGGGAGTGGATTACCGCTTGGGACCGGGCGCGCAAGTGCCGCTGAAACGCGGGGATGAATTCAAAAAGATTCTCGACCTCGGCCCCGCCCCCACGCTGGCCTTGGAACTGGTGCAACTGCTGGCCGTGCGCCGCGACGGGTATTTCGGGCGCTTTAATGCGGGCGTGCCAACCCCATTGGTGGCGACGAAACAAGAAAAGCAAGCCGCCGACTTCTTCACGTTTTGGGGGGACGTATTCAAGCACATGATGGCGTTGACGGTGCAATTCAACCCGCAGGAAATCGTCCGCGTCACGGGCACGCCCCAGTTGGGCCAGCTCTCACCCCGCAGCTTGCTCGAAGAAGTGGATTTGAGTTTTGAATTTGATGCGATGGAACTCGACCGGGATTACCTGATTAAAAAACTCGAAGTCATCAACAGCATGATTGTCCCGGGCGACGTGACGGGGACCATCGACCGGGCGGCACTTACCAATCTCATGACCCGCATGGTGGACTCGCGTTTTGCCGGGAAGATTCTGCAAGACAAAGGCGCGGCCTCGCAAAAGATGTTCGACGAGGTAATGAATCAGACGGTGCGCATGAGCTTGGGCAACGCACCGACCCCCGTCGAAAACGATCCGGCGGCCCCGCGCAAACTCGAGTACCTGCAAAACATCGTCCAGAACAATTCGAAATATCAAAAGCTTTTGGGCGAGGACAAAGAGTTTGCGGCCTTGATGGAAAACTACGTCAAGACGCTGCAAATGTCGGTGAGTCAGCAGCAAAATAAACAGGTGGGCCGTATCGGAGTTAAACCGATGGGAGCGCAGGCATGACCGCAAACCGACCCATTTTCCGGCGCACGGCGACGACGCTTACAGAAACCGAGCGCAAACACCGAACCCTCCAACAGCGGATTGCGCTGGCGAGCGTGCCCAACACGCATCCGTTATGGGTGACGATCCTGCAAATTGTGGACGAGCACGAGCGGAACATGGTGGCCCGGGTGATGGAAGAACGGCTCAGCAACGAGGAACGCCATTACAATGCCGGTCTCGCCGCCGGCGCCGAATATCTCGCCAATGCGCTGCGCGACATGAAAGCGCAAGCCGAACTGGATGCCCGGAAACAAAAGCACGTCGGCGCCGACGAGTAGGCAAGTCCAGCGGCAACCCGCCGGTTCCAGCGGGAAATCAGAGCGCCCCCTTCCCCTTCGTTCTTCCTGACCGTTCCTATGCGTTACCAGCCGAACGTGTCGGGCTGGGTAATCACGCGACACGGTTTCAACTACGTGCCACAGCATGGACCCAGTAACAATTCAAGAGTCGCCCATCGCGGGGAAGGGCGGAGAAACAACCGCAGTCGCACCGAGCGCCGCGTCAGAGCGCATTAACGTCGATTTTACTTCGGACGGCATGGCGAAGCTTTTGGCTTCGGATTTTGCCGCACCGGAAACACTCCCCGTCGGCCCCGGTCAAGAAGTGCAGCCGGAGACGGGCAGTGATGACCTTCAACCGCCGGCCTTACCCCCGGACGAGTCTGCCGATCCTGTTAGTCCTGAGAATCCCGAGAATCCCGAGCATCCTGAGTCCACCGATACCACAGCCCGACTACCGGAACAACTCCAAGCCGAGTTGAACCAGTGGGAACAGCAAGGCGGCACGCTGCCGGCCAGTTTGCAAAAGCTGGTGGACCGCCGCATTGGCAAAGTCGTGGGCGAACGCGAAGCCGCCGAAGCCCGTGCTGAAACAGCGGAAGCGAAGTTGAAAGCGCAATTGGAAACCCAGCCCGAAGTCCGTCCGCCCGGTGCCGTCCTCGGTAGCGAGCAGGAGTTAACGGCGAAAATTCTGGCGACCAAGAAGTTCCTCAAAGATGCGCGTCCGTTCGTGGGTGGTTATGCCACCGATGAACAGCGCGAACGCCTGCAAAAGTTCATGGCCGATAATCGCATGGACGAAAACAGCCTGCATCAAGTGATGGACGAGGTTTCTGATTGGATGACGCACGATGCGCCACAGCAATTAGAGCAGGTGCGCGCCTTCAAACAGGCGGAACACAATACGCAACCGATGCTCAAAGCACGGTTTGCCTCCTTGGCGCGCAAGGATTCGCCCGAAGCGGAAACCGCTGCGGAAATCATGCGCTTGGTGCCCGAACTCAAGGTCCGCACGCCCGCGCATGGGCTAGCGATTGGAACCTACGTGTTGGGCCAGATTGCCGCCGAGCATTTATTGGCGGCGACCAAGGACGGCGACGTAATCGAAATGCTCAAGGGGATTCTGCACAAGCATGTGCCTTTGCCGCTCAACGGCAAAACCCGCACGGGCGCCTTGCCGGGCAAAGCGCCGTTGCGCACGGCCCCCATGGCCGGTAGTCCGCCGGCGGCGACGCGCATCAATGGTCGGGAAACTCAGGCGGAACAGGCAAGTCAGTTACTCCGGGAAAATCCGACGGCGGAAAATGTCATGAACAGTTTGCGAATTGCACTTCGATAAACCCGGGCGCGCAAGCGCCCATATCGGAGCGAAATAAAATGTTACTGGAAAAAGACGTAGTTGGAAAGAAAACGGACTGGGCGAATTACATCACCCTGTCCGACGAACATGACACCCCCTTGCTGAAACGCCTGCCCAAAGGCCCCAAGCCGGTGAACGTGGTCAAACACTATCAAGCGGACACCTACGAGGCCCCAACGCCGGTAGCGTGGCCCGAAGGCAAAAGCTGGGACAACTTCAGTACGGCCGGCGCGCAACGCAAGGAACTCGTGTCTCGCGTGCAATATCTCGTGCAGACCGCTGCCGTGGGCAAGCTCGCGCAGGACGTGACGGATACGGCGGGCGTTACGGACGAACTGGCCCGGGAAGTGACGAAGAAAATGACCGTGATTGCCCGGCAGATTGAATGTCATGCCGGCTGCGACCAAGGCGCCTTCGCCGACGATGGCATTACCGGACACATGTTTCGGGGCATCGGCAAATGGATTCAAACCACGCCGCAGGGCGATGCCGATGCCGATGTGCCGGCGTCGATTCGACCGTTGGCGGGACAAATCAGTACGGCCGCGATTGGCGCACTGACGGAGGATGTTTTGAAAACCATGCTCGAAAGCATGTGGACGGCGACCGGCAAGGCCAGCCGTAATTTGATCCTCGTGGGCGGCCCCAAGGCGATCACGCAGATTGCGGAAAACTTCCAATGGTTTATCCCCAGTTCAACTACGGTCCAGTCCAGTGCTCGCCAGACAACGCGTATGGAAAGTTCGACCATGCTTGGCTCGAACATCAGTTCCTACCAGTCGGCCTGGGGCATGGTGGAATTGATTCCGACCAAGTGGAACCAGTTCCCCGGATTCGTGGGCGGCTCGGCCACTTACAACCCGTATCGGACTTACATTCTGCATCCCGAAATGTGGGAGTGGGATTGGAATCAGAAACCCACGGTGTACCGCCCCGAATACAAAGGCGGCAGCTACACCAGCGCGATTGAAGCCATCATCATGCTCCTGTGCAAGAGTCCGATTGCCGAGGGCGCGTGGAAACCGGCGAGCTAAACCGACTCAACCCAAGAATCTAAAATTATGCCTAATAAAATTGGAACTCTGATCCCGCTGCCGAACGAATCGCGCATTGCGGGCTTCTCGCACATCTTCCGCCTTACGGCGGCAGACGTAGCCCAACTCACGAGCGGCGTAGCACAAGCCGTTATTCCCCCAAACCTATTGGGGGCCGCAACCAGCGTGATTCCGGCGGGCATGGTGATCCGCCGAATTGCGCCTTGTGTCGTTACCGCCTTTACGTTCAGTGGTGGCGATACCGGGACGCTGGTGTACACGCTGGGCGATGGCGGCACGCCGACGCGGTTTGTCATCAGCGTAACCCTTAAAACGGCAGGCTGGGGCACGACGCAGAACCTCGGCTATACGTACCCGGTTGCCGACACCATCGACATTATCGTCACGGCGGCAACGCAGGCAATCACACTGGTCAACGCTGGCCAGTTGGACCTTTACCTCGAACTCAATGATGCGAGCCGGTTGGTGAACGTCGTGGTTCCCTCTCCGGTGTAAGTTTCGGTGCTGGTCATAGTCAGTCTAGGTCCGGGTGCGGTGCTTCGACACACCGCACCCGGTTTTATCGCCCATGGAAATCGACCTCGAACAAATCGCGCCGGCGGTCCGACAACGGATGGACGAGCTTTTCCGCAAGGATTACGACTTGAGCGTTCTCAAGGCGATTGCGCGGCAAACCGCCACGGCCAAGGCCCGCCAAAATGGCGTCGGTTGGCGCAGCGATCTAGGGCCGCAGACTTCGGAGATTGATACTTTCATTGATTCCATTTGGTCGCAGGAGTACGGCCACAACTACCGCGAAAATGCCGACTTGATGCGCTTTCTTAAACGGCGCAACCCGGAGATTGATATTAAGGCACGCCCCGGCAAAACGCAGGTGGGCTACGAAGGTAAAGCGCCGCAACCCAAACGCCCGGTGCGAGTGGCGCGCACGGGCTGCAAATTTGGCCCGGGAACGCTGGCGTTACCATGAGAACGGTAAATTACAGCGAAATCTTGTACGGCAGTGCGGCGCTGGCCAGCATACAACCGGCCGACATTGATGCGTCCATTTTCGCGCTCTTGCGCACTTTCCACGACCGACGTTTGCAAGTCGCGTGGGAAATTCATCGCTGGCCAGACGTGTGCGCCGTGGAATTTCGGCATTACCGCGATGGTTGGGAGGAAGGGAAAATTTACGAGGCGGGCGACGAATTATATGACGCGGTGACGGGACGCTACTACCAAGCGCTGCGCGCTGCACCGATTACGCCCCCGACCACAGCGGGCATCGTTAATAAGAGTGATTGGGCGGAATGTGCCATGAGTTACACGGCGGTTAATTGGGTGGCCGGAACCAATTATGTTTTGGGCGACCAAGTGTACGATCCGGTGACAGAGAACTTTTATCAGGTGTACTCTGCGCATACGAGCGGGAGTACGATTGATCTGACCAAAATGGGGCGGCTCGCACCGTTCAATCGTTACGTCGCTTACGTTCAGACGAACCAAACTCCCATTGGCGAGATATTTCAAGCCACCAACCGCGATCCCCGTCAGACAACCCAGATGACGCGCTTGCCGTTTTGGCTGTCCTCGGACGGGGCGCAATTTCAAGCCTCGGCGCCTTCGGGCGTCTGGTTGCTCTTTCGGCGGCGGCGCGAGTCGCTCGCGGGCGATGCGTGGAATACCGATCTAACCTATGACGTGGGCCAGCAGGTGTATTTCACATGGACCGCCAAGGCTTTCGGCAATTTCTATACGGCCTTGGAGCCGTGTGCGGCAGGCGAAAGTCCGTTAAGCACGCCGTCGAAGTGGCTGGTGGTAAGCCTACCCTATTTCCTCCGGGGCTACCTGATTCAGGCGGGTTATGCCGACTGGCTTATCAGCGACGGGCAAACGGACAAGGCCACCATCCATGAAACTTTCGCCATGAGCTTTCTCGAACTCGAAGCCGACAAGCTCCAGCGCCAACAACAACAAGTCCAAAGATTAACCGTATGAACACGAAAATTATTGGGGCCGACCGTTACGTTACCAATCTGGTTGGGATCCACTACACGGCCAGTATTCAACCGACCGTGATGCCAAGTCGCCTCTATAAGCTGACTACTTCGCCACTGTCCGGCATGGCCGCTGACGTTTACGTCTGGGTGTTCGATAGCAGTGCGGGCGCCATCGACTCAATTGGGCCGATAGCGGTGCGTTATGTGCCGGCGGGCATGGGCGACACTTGGGATTTTGGCGAGGACGGGTGTTTGTTTAACCACGGCATTTATATCGCCACGAGCAGCACGGCGCCGGGAAATGGCGGCAGCGTGCGGGCGGCAAGCGCTCAGGATACCGTGATTATTCGGGCGGACATTCGCATTACGTAACACTATGAAAATAAAAATCTACGGCGGGATTATTCTCGGTCTCCTTCTTTCTAATCAAAGTCAGGCGCAACCCACGTCCATTGGCAAAGCTTCGCAAGCGGAAGTCAATGCGGGTGTGAACAACAGCAAGTTTGTGACGCCGTTGACACTCAAGAACGCTCCGGGGGGCGGGGGCGCTAGCGGAGCGTCCGCCACCAACTTTATTGCCTATGAGACGGGTGGGGCCAAAGCCTTGGATGCCGACTTGCATACGCTCTATGGCAATTGGAAAACGACCGGCCTTCTGGAGTTTGCCACTAATGGTACTACTTATCTGTCCATCGGGATGGATCGGTTTAACACCATTTCGATTGCACATGGCACCAGTATGCTTCAAATGTTTGATGGCGGCCTGGTGCTACATGCGCCTAATTTCTCGCTCGGCAATGACAATGTAGTTTTGTATCCGAATGGCGCGAATTATTTGGAAATCCAAGCGGTTGGGATCCTAGTAAACGGTAACAAGGTGGTTTACGAAAGCATTCCGACCAATGGCGTCGCCAATCTGGCGCAAGTTGACTTTGCCAACGTCTGGGCCGCGACCAACCAAACGGTTAATTTTACCATTACAGCGCTGGCTGGGGTGGAAACGAGTGGCACCCGAGTCCAAAACTCAAGCCGACTCTTTATCAACACCAGTGGGAGCACCAAGACCATTACCGTCCCCGCATCGTGGATTGATTTGGGGAGCAAGGGCACCACGCTTTACAATACCAATCAGGGTGTGCTCTCAGTCATGCTCTATCCGGGCGGCGGCACTAACTACCTATGGGTGGGCAAATGAAATGGCTCTTGCTCATGTTGTGTCTGCCCGACATTCGCAGCAATCTTTTCAACTACTGGACGAACAAATACGCCATTGGACCATGACGATTAAACTTCATGCCCAAGTGATGCCGTTTGAGAACCTGCCGCAAGCGGCAGCGGAGATTCGCGCCGTGCTGCCGCTGTTAGAATCCAGCGATCCCCTAGAAGTCATGGCCACGGCCAATGTCATTTTGCAGACGGTGGCGGATATTCGACTCACCGCCAGTTTGATTTCTTTGAACCGACTCGCGTCTGCCGGTATCGCGGCGCTCCTGCTTGGCCTCGTGGGTTGCGCGGCAAAGGGGCCCCCGCCCCTGCCGGTCGTGCATCAATCGTTTGCGGCGGTCTCCGCGCCGGTGGTGCTGATGCCGGCCAGCACGGTAAGTTTGGCGTGGGATGCTTCCCCGAGCGAAAATGTAACCGGCTACAAGGTGTATTGGGGATTGAATCAAACCCAACTGACCAATGTTGTGCCGTTCGGGAATCAACTCAAGGCTACGCTCGGCCCGTTGACGCCCGGGACTTCATATTGGTTTGCAGCTTCCGCCTTCGATGCGGCAGGCAACGAATCGGGCTTGAGCAATTTCGCGAGTTACACCGTCCCTGCGAACGCGAGCAACAATGTGCCCGTGACAACGGTAACGATTATCGGCCAATGGGCGACCCAAGCTGCCGGACCGTGGACGAGTTATCCCGTCCCCGTTTACAGCGGTCCGGCCACCAATAGTAAGCAGGTATTTCGACTACAAATCACAACTACGCCATGAGTTGCAAATTCGATCCCACCAAAACGTATCGGTTCACGCCCCGGCAACTGACGGTCTTAAAATTCCGGGCGAACGGGCACACGCTCAAGGAGACCGCGCACGAGTTGAAAATTTCGCGCAAGACCGTGGAGAAACATTGGGAGAACGTGCGCGGAATCACCCAATGGCCGACGACCGTCCATGCCACGCATTACTGTTTACGGAAAAGACTGGTGCTTCCTATCGCATGAACTTACTCGCTGACATTTCCTTTTCGACCGAAGCCCTAGCCATCATTGGTGGTTTGGGATCGGGCCTCGTGACAGCGGTTATCTTCCTTTTCAAAGCCTTGATGGTGGCGAAGGAAAAACAGTTAGCCGACATGACATCGAGCCGAGAAAGCTACAAGGAGATGGCGGCGGAAAGCATCGCCAACATTGAGGTCGCAGTAAACCGGGTCCGCGAATTGAACGGCGAACAGAAGTTCAAACCGCTGGCGCCGGTCGTGGCGGAACATCGCAGTCCGACCGGAGAAGTCCAGAAGCAACAAGCCGAATTGCAGACGATGCGCGCCCGCCTCGTGGCGGCCACGTTGAATCTGGATATTCCGCCCCGTCCGGCCAGTCGGCCCGCGACTGCCGCCGAAGAAATTATGATTGCGCAGGCAATCGCGCTTCCGTCCATGAAACAAGACCAACTCCAAACCGATTATGAGCCACCAAAACAATCATGAATCAGAATTGATTCGCCAAATTTCTGCGCTCCTTGAGCACATGAAAAGTGACGCTGCGGACTGCAAATCCCGCGGTGAAGCTGCCACCAAACAGGATTTGCAAACCATGGAGACAAAAATAATGAGTGCAATCAGTGACTTCGCCACGAAGCAAAACGCGTTCAATGACCGTCAGGATACCGCGATTGCGGCGTTACAGGCTGACGTGACCAACCTCAACGAACAAATCGCCGCGCTACAAGCCACCGCCGGTACCATCACCGCCGAAGATCAGGCGTTGCTGGATGGGATCCAGGCTCGCGGCAGCGCGATCAGCGATAAGCTCGAAGCGCTCGACGCGCAGACGCCTCCGAAACCCCCGGTCGCGTAACCTCAATGGTGCGGGACGGCGGGACAGCCCGCCGTCCTCACCCCTTAAAATTATGTCATTCGCTTTAATCTACTGGATTCTGATGCTGCTTTGGTTGGTGTTCGGCCTGTGGTCAAACTGGCCGGCGACCGGGGGCAGATTTCAACCCTTGGGCGGTACCCTCCTGCTTTTCATCCTGCTCGTGCTGCTAGGCTGGAAAGTGTTTGGCGCGCCCGTTCATTCCTAACGCAATGTTTATGAAAACCGAAGCTCGGTCTCTCATTCAAGCCGCGATCCTCTCAGCCATCCTCCTGAGTGCTGGTGCGATTATCGGTTGCAAAGCTCCCAAGCTCGCCACGGGTGGAGTCTATGCGCCCACGAACTCCGTCGGCGAAGTGGTCTATTACGACTTGGGCCTAGCGCTGACCGATGCAAGTTACAAATTCGCCTACGAAACAGCGCTATCCCCGCTCAAGTTCGAGAAGGACAATCGCACTGCAATCTTCGCGTTATCTCCCAGTGTGGGTCTAGCGGTCAAGCAAGCGCTGGACAAGGTGCGCGCCGAAATCTGGACGATTGACCAACGCTGGGCAGCGGCCCGCCAAGCCTACAAGGCCAACCCGACGCCCGCCGGACTCTCGACGTTGCAAACGATTCTCGCGGAAATTGAGCGCATCATTCCCGTGGTGCAAAGCCAGCTCGCGCCGGTCTATCAGGTGCTCGCCACGAAAACGATCACGATCAAAACCCTCAACCCTTAAGCGTATGCCACCTATTGTCCTGACGGTTATCGGTATCCTCCAACTCGCCATCAAGTATGCGCCCGAAGCGGAAAAGATTTACGCCAAGGCGCGGGAACTTATTTCCATGTGGTTCGCGGGCGGCACGATCACAGTCGAACAGCAAGCGATTCTGATGGGTTGGGCCGATGCGCACCAGATTGCGGTACTCAAAGGCACCAAACCCCCGGAATTGGAAATTGATCCGGATCCGGTGGACGCGGGCTTAATGGCCCGCCAACGTCCCGGCGCGTAAAGCCAACGTGAATCAGCATCGCCAATACGGTCCCCACGACGAGCAAGAAATGCACGATGGGGACCGGGTGTTCCTTGGCGTTAATCTGCGCGTGGCGCCCGACAAGTTGCCGCCGGGCATACTGGCCGACAGTGAAAACAACCGCATGAGCGACGGTGAGGTTGCGCCCCGGCTCGGGGTCATCAAACCGGGCTGGGTGAACGAAACGCATGCCTTGGCCGGGGCAGGCATCCGCCCGGTGGGGCGCTTCTATGGCAGCGGGGTATTCAAAGACCCGGATTCGTTCGAATGGGTGATAGAGGCGGCAGACGGAAACATTTTCCGCTGCAAGGAGAACAATTCGCGCCGGAGCATGGCACTGCCGCCCGGGGTCCGTATTCTGAGCGATTGCACGTTTTGCCAAGCTTTCAACAAACTATTCTGCTTTCGCGGTCGCTACTTGGCCCCCCTCGTCCTCCCCAGTGCGGACAGCGATTGGCAGGATATTATTCCCCGCTACGACGCGACGATACCCTACAAAGCAGCGGTAACGGCTTTGCAACGGCTCGCTGACGAAATCGCCTTTGGGCCATATCTGACCGTTACCAGCCTGACCAGCAGCAGCGATATTGCCACCGTTACGACGGCGCAGTCCCATGGCTACGTTAGCGGTTCAGACGTGATCATCGAAGGGGCAAACCAAGCGGCGTATAACGGGCGCTTTAATGTCAGGGTAATTGATAGCTACTCCTTCACGTACCAATTTGTCGGCTCCGTCACTTCCCTGGCGACAGGAACGATCCGGGTTTCGAACATGAGCCTTTATTGGGCGGCAGTGGGCAGCAAGGTGACATTAACCGCCCTGACGTGGGCGGCAGGCACGGCGACCGCCACCAAAACCGCGCACGGCTTTACCGGCGGTGAATATGTCACCATCGCCGGAGCGACGCCGGCGGGCTACAACGGCATTTATTTGATTACCGTCCCGACGGCGAACACCTTCACGTACGTCATTCCGGATCCGGGCGTGAACACCGTCTTACCCACGGCTACGAGCAGTGTCGTGTTGGCGGGACAATCCCCGGAGACCAACCCGGAAGCGTGGCGGCGGTCTTACAATGTGCTCCCCAATGCCGACAATGCCCTCTTTATCAACAACCGGATGTTGGTGCCGACGGCTTACACCCCCGGGACGGAAGGGGCGGACGGCTATAATTCCACGGGGAACATTTACACGAAGAAGGACTTCATCGTCGCGACGAGCATCCAAGATGATGTTCACTTTGATTTTGTGGACGAATTCCGCATCAATCAGGGCAGTGACGATGAGATTGTCGATTTGGTGAAGTATGACAATGACACGGTGCTGGTATTCAAGGACAAGAGTTGGGGTATTCTGAGTAACATTCGGCTCGACCTGACGAACGTGACTTTGGACATGCGCGGCGACCGATACGGCTTGTGCGCCCGGGGAGCGGTCGTGGTTGCGGGTAAGGACGTGTATTTCATGGCAACCAGCCGGGGCGTGGTAAGTCTCAATCAGACCCAGCAGGGCTTGTTGCAAAGCGTGGACACCCCGTTCAGTAACGATATTGAACCTTGGATCCGGCGCATCAACTGGAACGCGAAACATCTAATCCGCTTGGCGTGGTGGGATAACAAGCTTTACGTCAGTGTGCCAATGGACGATTGCGCCGTAAATGCCCGGCAAACCTTAGGCCCCAATCTGGTACATGGCTCATTTAGCTTGGCCGGTTTACTCAATTTTTCCCTGACTCTAGGCGTCACCTATCTTTACACGCCGGGCAATGAAACGAGTCTCCGTTACGTTAATGGCGCGGTTATCCCACCCGGTTATTTCGTGGCGACGAATCCTTTGACGATTGGCAACACGACGATTGCAGTTCTCACGCGCAGCGGCGGGGGCATGCCCGCAACCGCCGGGGTCCAAGAAGTGTCTTTAGCGGGAATCACCGGCACGGCCAACGCCATTTTCGTGCATGATTTTCGCAACCTCGAACGTGCTCGCAGTGAATTAGGGCGCGATGCCCAAGCGTGGGCCGGGCGCGACCGGGGCGCCGCGATCTGCCCCAAGGAATTCATTCTGGCAACTATGGGCGGACGGGGCCGCCTGTTCTTTACCGCTGCCGATGGCTTCGTCAATCTCGTGGAAGAAAGCACCGCCGGCGATGAAGTCGTGGATTTTACACGATCCAACTTGCTCGGTTGGGCGCCAATTGCTACCCGCATTGAAACGCGAGGCTTCACGCATCAGGAAATCATGCCCAAACGCTTCCCGTATCTCGAACTGGGTTTGAGTTTGTGGAACGCTAAATTTGCCATTATGGCGCGCAGCGGACTGGGCCGGGCAACGCAAAGCATCGTTAGCGAGAAAAGCTTTTCGCGTACGCACTATCTCCGACCCTTCGACCGGCAACCGTGGGATGCCATAAACAGGAACGACGATTTTGCCGAACCGCATCGGGGCGATTACAGTCTGGTGCTCACCGCCGAGGGTTTCTATTGCGGGAGCGGCGTCAGATTATCGAAATACTACGACGCTTGGGCACGTTACAGCACTCGCACCCTCACCGGCGGCGCCGTGCAATTCCTCATTACCAACACACAGGGACGTTGTGCGCTCAAAGCTATTTCGCCGGCGGCGCAAATCGGACCCCGACGCATGGGTATTCTCGTATAATTTATGTCATTACAAATTCGTCTCACGCCGGGTCGCGTAGTTGCGATTGGCGACCTCATTACCGAGGACGTGTTAAACGCGCTGGCCAATCCTACGGTGGAATTGGAGGGCACCGTTGCCACGAGTGGCATTGATGATGGGTCAATAACCCTCGCCAAACTCATTGTGGGAATTCTCACGGCAGACACCCCGGGCCGTTCGCGCATGGCCGATGCCTTCGTAACTGCCGCCAAACTCGCGAGCGCGCTGGATTTGAGCACGAAAACGCTGACGGGCAATCCCAGCATCACGTTTACGGGCGCGATTGATTTTTCCGGGGGAACTTTTCGTCCGCCAGCAGGCATGCTGGTGCAACAGTTTTACGCCGAAGAAAAGTCCATCTTGAGCACCGCGAGTGTCATTCCGTTAGATGACGTTCTCCCCGGTCCGCAAATCACCGAAGGGTTGGGTTTGCCCACTTTGGATATAACCATCACCGCCAAGGCGATAACGAACATTTGGGAAATTGATGTCTTTATTCCTGTGATCAACGCCACTTCAAGTACGCAAATCGTAACCCTGTTTCAAACTACGGCCGCGGCGCCGAGCACAGCAATTGCCGTGGGTTATATCGGACTGGCGGGCTTGGCTGGCCAATTAACGCTTCGACACCGCATGGTGGCGGGCACGCTCAGTGCCACAACCTTTTCCCTACGCATCGGCGTCAACAGTGGCACGGTTTCAATCAACGCATTTTCCGCAGCGCATGTGTTTGCGCCGATCAATGCGGCACGTATTTATGTCAAAGAAATCACGGCAATATGATGCTAATGCCGACAACTTCCACGAGTCGGGCGACGGTACGACCGCTGACCGGGCCGGACGATCTGCGCCAACTCGAAGCCGCCGCCGCAGCGGACGAGCACGTAGTAGTGTGGCCGACGCTGGCAATCGAAAAGAACGGCGCATTGGTCGGCTATCTGAGCGTGGGTGAAGTCGCTTTGGTGAACATGTGGGCGCATACGAAGCGGGTAACAGCGCGGGATACGTTTACGCACCTGCGCGTCATCGAAGCCAAGCTAGCCAACGCCGGCTTTCCCGCCGTGTGTTTTCCTGTGGCGCCAAACAGTCCTTTCAAACCTTTGATGCCCCACTTGGGGTATCAACATTTTGGGGAGTACGGTTTTTGGATGAAAACTTTAACGCGTCCTATGACGACGCCGGAGGCGACCCATGGGTAATACCAAACGGAACGATGAAAAAGCCGTTAATGCGTGGAAGGCATTAAATCCCGACTGGCAAACCACGTACGGTGGAATGACCCCGGAAGGCAGTCAACTCAACAGCGACGGAACTTTTGTAAACGGAGGCACTATGGGAAATAAAAATAATTCGAGCACCGCCGGTGCGGCGACAGGCGATTACGCGACGCTCATGCGCAGTATGATTGCCATGCAACCGGAATTGATGGCCGCCGAACAAAAGTATGGACCGCAGAACATCGCCCAACGCTTAACGAACTTGCGACTCGCCCTTGGTGGGAATGAGAGCACGCCCGGCCCGGCGCTGTATATGGAGGCAATGCGCAAGGCGGACCCATCGGGCATGGGTTTGCTGGATACGATGACGACCAGCGCCAGCAACGATCTGGCTTTGGGGGGAAACTTGAACGCGGACCAGTCGCAACGCATAGAGCAGGCGGCGAGGTCCGGCGGCGCGGCACGAGGCATGGGTTACGGCCCAAGTGATATTTTTAGCGAAATGGTGGCCAAGCTTGGCTATGGCGACCAACTCCAACAGCAGCGACAGGCGCAGGCGACGCGGGTCGGTCAAATCCGCACGGCATTGGCCAGCCGCGGTACTGACGTTGCATTGGGCATGGGGACGGGCGTCGGTCCCTCCTTAATCTCGAACGACTT
>Ga0302322_100000176_pt1 | contig 44912 bp, 35 predicted proteins | sample Fen_T0_2_FD_203757 | JGI IMG/M metagenome (GOLD analysis project Ga0302322, IMG submission 203757) | Peat permafrost microbial communities from Stordalen Mire near Abisko, Sweden - Fen_T0_2 | ecosystem: Environmental > Terrestrial > Soil > Wetlands > Permafrost | place: Sweden: Abisko...
CGACCGCCTGCTTGGAGAGATCGTCGTAGACGATCAGCGCGTGGCGGCCCGAGTCGCGGAAGTACTCCGCCATGGTGACGCCGGTGTACGGCGCGATGAACTGCAGCGGGGCGGGCTCCGACGCGCCCGCGAGGACGACCGTCGTGTACTCCATCGCCCCGGCCTTGGTCAGCCGATCGACGACCGTGGCGACCGTGGACTGCTTCTGGCCGATCGCCACGTAGAAGCAGAACATGTTCTGCCCCTTCTGGTTGATGATCGTATCGATCGCGATCGCGGTCTTGCCGGTGCCGCGATCGCCGATGATGAGCTCGCGCTGGCCGCGGCCGATCGGGATCATCGAGTCGATCGCCTTCATCCCGGTCTGCATCGGCTCGTGCACCGACTTGCGCGAGATGATGCCCGGCGCCTTGATCTCGACCTGGCGGCGGGTCTTGCCGACGATCGCCTTGCCGCCATCGATCGGCACGCCGATCGCGTTGACCACGCGGCCGAGCAGCTCCTCGCCGACCGGGACCTCGACGATCCGGCCGGTCCGCTTGACGACGTCGCCTTCGCGCACCGACTCGAACTTGCCCAGCAGCGCGACACCGACGTTGTCCTCCTCGAGGTTCAACACCATGCCGTTGACCTTCTCGCCGCCCGCACCCTCGAACTCGAGCAGCTCGCCGGCCATCGCCCCCGACAGACCGTAGACCCGGGCGATGCCATCGCCCGCCGTCAGCACGGTGCCGGTTTCGGTGACCGAGACCTTCTTGTCGTAGTTCTCGATCTGCTTGCGGATGATGTCGCTGATCTCTGCGGCGCGGATGTCCATGTCGTCCTCGTTACTTGGTGAGCTCGTCGCGCAGTGTGCGAAGCTGGGTTCGTAGGGAGCCGTCGTAGACCGTGTCGCCGAGCTTGGCGACGACGCCGCCGAGCAGGTCTGGATCTTCGCGCTTGGTGATCGAGACCTGCTTGCCCGACAGCCGCTCGAGCGCCGCGGTGAGCTGGGTCAGCTCGGCCGCGTCGAGCGGCCTGGCCGACGTCACCTCGGCGACGGTCCGCCCGGACCGGGCCTCGATCATCGAGCTGACCTCGCGCGCGATCGCCTCGAGCGACGACAGCCGCTCGCCGTCGAGCAGCAGCGACACCAGGTTCCGGGTCGCCGGATCGGCGCCGATGCGCTCGAGCAGGCCGTCGATCACGCGGCGGCGATCGGCGCGGCGGATCGCCGGGTTGGTCAGCACGGTGACGAGCTCCGCGGAGTCGTGCATCGCGAGCGCGATCGAGCGCAGGTCGGCGCCGATCTTGTCGAGGTTGCCGTTCGCCGTGCCGATCTCGAGGACCGCACGCGCGTAGCGGCGAGCGAGGCTACCGGTCACCATCAGCGTGCTCCTCCAGGACCGGCGTTGCCGGGCGACGTGGCACGGCCGGCCGGGCCGACCTGCTGGACGTCCGTGATGAACGCACCGACCAGCTTCTGCTGATCGACCGCCGTCAGCTGGTCGCGCAACAGCTTCTCGGTCGCGGCGGCCGAGGCCGCGGTGACCTCGCGCGTGAGCTGGGCGCGGGCGAGCTCGATCTCGGCGGCGATCCGCAGCTCGGCGTCGCGCTTGATCTGCACCGCCTGCGCCTCGGCTGCCTTGCGGATCCGGACCTTGTCGGCCTCGGCGTCGGCGCGCAGGCCTTCGATCAGCGCGGTGATCTCGGCGTCGGCGGCCTTGAGCCGGGTCTCGTACTCGGCGAGCTTGTCGGCGGCCTGCTGGCGCAGCTTGGCGGCCTCTTCGATCGCCGCCTTGATCAGATCGTGGCGCTCGGCCGCGGTCTGCTGCGCGAGCGGCCCGCCCCACCGGGCGAGCAGCGCGAGCAGGATCGCGAAGTTGAACAGCATGAAGATGAACGGCGGCGACGCCGGCTCCTCCTCGTGGAGGACCTTCCCGGTCGCGGGATCCACCATCTTGCCGTCCCCGAACGGGCCGCCGAACTGATCCTTGCCCAGGTAGTCGAACACGTGACCGGGCGTCTGGCCGATGAAGTTGAAGTGCTTCGACGGATCTTCTTCTTCGGCGTCTTCCTCGCTCGGGCCGCCGGTGTGATGCTCGGAGCCGGGCTCGTGCGCGGTGGCGGAATCGCCCGCGGCGCCCGCGGCAGCGCGCGCGGCCTCGGCCTGGGCCGGCTGGGCGAACGCGGGCGCTCCGGACGCTCCGAGGGTCAGGAGCAGCGCGGCGAGGCCGAGCGTGGATTTGCGGTTCGCAGACATCGCAGACATCGCAGACATCAGGCAACCTCCCGTCCGAGCAGCTTGGAGCTGATCGCCCTGGCCAGCGATTCGGCCTGCGGCATCAGCTGCGCGCGGGCGGCGTCGGTCTCGCGCCGCATCGTGGCCTGCGCTTCGTCGGTGGCCTTCTGCGCGGTGTGACGCGCCTCGTCGGTCACCTGCTTCTCGTACGCGGCGGCCTCGCCGCGGACCTTGCGAGCCTCTTCGTTCGCGCGCTCGCGGGCGACGCTCAGCTGCTTCTCGTAGTCGGCGAGCTTGGCGTCGGCCTGCGCGGTCATCGCGTCGGCCTCGGCACGCGCGCCCTCGATCTTCGAGGTGCGGAGCGCGCGCAGCCGGAGATACGGCTGGAACAAGTACCTGTTCGCGATCACGAACAGAACCACGAACAGCACGAACTGAACGACGACCGTGGAGTCGATGTCGATCAGAGGATGCCCTCCGGCGAGCGATACGATGGGCGTCTGATCCATGGTCATTACCTGCGCAACCTATGAATAATCCTTGGGTTGGCGCCGGCTGCTTATAATCGGCGCCGGCCATGCTGTCAACGGTGAGATGCCCGAGCTTTGGGGCCCTCTCTGCGACAATGCGCCGCGCGGGTCCCAGCGCCCGGCGCAAGGTCAAGTTTGGTCTTTATTTCGGTAGTTTGAACAATCGTCAGGCGAAGATGTCCTTGCGGGCGACCTCGCAGATCGCCGCGACCGCGGGGTGTTTGATCTTGCGCTCGATGGAGATCGCGTAGAACCGCTGGCGGATCGCCTTGACCCGCCCGACCAGCTGCACGCGGTAGCGCGCCCGGATCTCGTCCTCGATCACATCGGGGCCCGCGAACACCCCAAGGCCTGCCTCCGCGAACTCGCTGGCCAGCGCGGTGTCGTCGAGCTCGGCGACGACCTCGGGGCGGATCCCGCGCGCCGCGAACCATTCGTTCAGCGCGCGCCGGAACGTCGAGTCGCTGCCGGGCAGGATCACCGGCACGCCGTGGAGCGAGCGCGGGAAGCTTGCCCGGCACGCCTTGGCCAGCCTGGGCGCGGCGAACAGCGAGGTGCCACATTCCCCCAGCGGATGGCTGAACACCCGGACCGGGGTCCCCGGACCTGCGGGCGCGTCCGACAGGATGACGTCGATCTGATGGACCGCGAGCTCGCCCAGGAACGCCTCGGCGGACCGGTTCTCGCGGCAGATCACGCGGACCTTGTCCTCGAGGCGGAACGCCGGCTCGAGGATGCGATGGACGATCGACTTCGCCAGCACGTCGGACACCCCTACCACCAGCCGCAGCGGCTTTCCCCCGCCCCGCCCCTTGACGGTGTCGAGGAACTCCTGACCGAGCGAGAAGATCTCGTCCGCGTAGCGGAACGCGACCCGGCCGGTCTCGGTCAGCACGAGGCTCCGGCCCTTGCGGGCGAACAGCTTGTTACCCAGGACCTCCTCGAGCCGATGGATCTGGCCGCTGATCGTCGGATGAGCCAGGCGGAGCACCTTGCTCGCCTGGGTGATGCCGCCTTCCTTGGCGACGACCCAGAAATACAGCAGGTGGTGATAGTTGAGCCAGTCCACGGATCAACATACCCCGTGATTCCCAGGCGTTTGCGGCGATAGCTCGCGACAGGAAGCGCTGCGCGCCGGCGGGCCCCGCGGGTGTAAGCTCACCTGCGATGCCGGCGGGCAAGAAGCTCACGCGCACAGCTCTCGGGCACCTGGCCGCGCCGCGGCTCGTCGCCGCCGGTCCACCGGCCGAGTGGCGATTCGCCGGCCTCACCGTGGTGATCGGCCGCGAGCGCGCCGAGCTGCGTTACGCGCGCGAGCCGGTGGGATCCGCGCCGCCGACCCCCGATGCGATCGTCGCGGCCGTGGCGCGCGCGCGCCGGCGGCTCGAGGCGAGGTCGCGACCGCCCGACGAGCTGCTGCCGGCGCTGGCCCGCGCCTACGCGGCCGTGCTGCGCCGCGCCGAACGCCGGCCCGGCGCGCGGGTCCCGCTCGTCGAGCTGCGGGACGAGCTCGCCGACGGCACGCGCGCGCAGTTCGCCTGGGACGTGGCCCGGCTGCGGCGCGAGCGCCGGCTCGCGGTCGGCGGCCACCGGCTCGATCTCGGGATCGCGACCGGCCACCAGGCGACGCGCCGGTCGCGCGTCGTGTGGATCGAAGATGACGCGGGTGGCGGTTGTTATTTCGCGTCGTTCCGATTCGTCCCACAGAGCCCGCAGACTCCACCGCTCGCACAGGAGCTCCGTCCATGACCAAGCCGCCAGTCCAGGGGCGTCCGCTGACCCCCGCCGGCCCCGAGCAACTCGACGCCCCGCTGGCGCGCCGCATCCTCGCGCAGATGGGCGAGAACGGAAAGCCGCCCGAGCTCGGGGTCCTGCACGTCAACGTCGGCAACGAGTCGTACCTCGGTGTCGTGGAGGCGACCTACCTCCGCGATCTGATCTGCGGCGACGAGGGCTCGAGCTTCAAGCTGGTCCAGGGCACGTACGGCGCCGGCAAGACGCACTTTCTCTACTGCGTGCGCGACCTGGCCTGGCGGCGGCGCCTGCTGACCGCGTTCGTGACGATCTCGCCCAAGGAGTGCCCGTTCAACAAGCCCCTCGCGGTGTACCGCGCGATCGCGGCGCGGATCGAGCGGCCGCACGATGCCAGCGGCGGGCAGACCCGCGGGATCGACGACCTGATCCGGCTCAGCATCGACGAGCTGCTCGCCGCCGATGGCGCCGAGGCGACGCGCGCGTGGATCGACGCGACGCTCGCCCACGCGCCGTTCACCCGGCACTCGTTTCGCGACGCGGTGACCGGGTTTGCCCGCGCCGTCGTCGATCGCGACGAGCCGATGGCGCGCCGGATCGGGGCCTGGCTGCGCGGCGAGGAGCTGACGCTCACCGAGGCCAAGCTCGCCGGGCTCTACGAGGTGCCGTCGAACGACAACGGGTTCGGCATGCTGCGCTCGCTGGTCCAGCTGATCCCGCGGATCGGCTGGCAGGGCTGCGTGTTCCTGCTCGACGAAGCCGAGCGCCGGCTCGCGGCCCCCGACAAGCCGACCAAGGCGCTGGCCGAGACCGTGGATCACCTGCGCGAGCTGATCGATCTGTGCGGCAGGTCCGAGCTGCCTCGCACCCTGGTGCTCTACGCGGTCACGCCGGCCTTCACCGAGCAGGTGCTGCCGCTGTATCCGGCGCTGCAGCAGCGGCTCGGCGCGCCGATCCAGTTCCTGGCCGCGAACAACCCCAAGGCGCCGGTGATCGATCTCGAGGCGCTGGACCTCGAGCCGCGCAAGCTCCTGGCCGAGGTCGGCAAGCGGCTGGTCGAGGTCGCCCGCGTGGCCTACGCCTGGAACCCGAGCGACCGGATGATCCAGGCCAACCTCGAGCGGCTCGCCGCGGTGGTCACCGAGGAGCAACTCGAGGTCGGCCACCGCAGGTTCTTCGTCAAGCTGTGGGTCCGGCTGCTCGACCAGCTGCGGCTCGGCAAGCAGCGCGTGCTGACCGACGACGACATGCGCGCGGTGGTGCGCGACGAGCAGGCGCTGGTCACCGAGGAGGTCGACGAGGCGCTGGTCGACACGTTCTTCGGCATGCCGTTCGTCAAGCAGCCCAAGAAGACGGCCTGACGCGGGATCGAACCCGCAGGTCACTGCGTCGTGACGGTTTTTTCGACATCTCTCGACAATACTTCCTCATTGTCGAACAGTGGCCCCGCGCCTACGGTTCGCAGTTCGGGAGGGCAGCACGAGGCAACCGCCGAGCGTCACCCTCCTTCGAGCATGGAAGAGGCGCTGTCATGGCAAATGCTACCCACGGCGACGGTCTCCGCGACGATCTACGCACGCTGATCGCGGCGATCGACCACAGCTTCGCGCAGCTGCCGCCGCCCGGCGACACCCCGCAGCCGGTCGATCAGATTCACAGCCAGCTCCGCCGATCGTGGGGCGACTTCGTCAAGCTGCTCGGCCTCGGCCCCAAGTCCGAGACCCGGCAGTGCCCGGCCTGTGGTGGGATCGGCATGCGCGCCGCCAGCCGCTGCGGCCACTGCTGGGCCAAGCTCGAGCTGTTGCCGCCGACCACCGTCGCGGCGGCCGCACCGCCATCCCCCCCGGCGGGCGACGCAGCGAAGGCCGCATGACGCTCCGCCCGCCGCACCACCACCTCCGGCAGGACGATGTCCTCGCCGCCGCACTGGAAAGATGATCCCATGTCTGCCAAAGAGATCCTGTTCGACACCGAGGCTCGCCAGCGGATCGCCAACGGCCTCAACATCCTGGCCAACGCGGTCAAGGTGACGCTCGGCCCGCGCGGCCGCAACGTCGTGATCGAGAAGTCGTGGGGCGCCCCGACGATCACCAAGGACGGCGTCACCGTCGCCAAGGAGATCGAGCTCGACAACCGGTTCGAGAACATGGGCGCGCAGATGGTCAAGGAGGTCGCGTCCAAGACCTCCGACGTCGCCGGCGACGGCACGACGACCGCGACCGTGCTGGCCCAGGCGATCTTCACCGAGGGCGCCAAGCTGGTCGCCGCCGGCGCCAACCCGATGGACATCAAGCGCGGCATCGACGCCGCGGTGAAGGCGGTCGTCGCCGAGCTGAAGCTCCAGGCCAAGCCGACCCGCGGCAAGGCCGAGATCGCCCAGGTCGGCATCATCAGCGCCAACGGCGACGAGCGGATCGGCACGCTGATCGCCGAGGCGATGGACAAGGTCGGCAAGGAGGGCGTGATCACGGTCGAGGAGTCCAAGACGATGGAGACCTCGCTGGAGGTCGTCGAGGGCATGCAGTTCGACCGCGGCTACCTGTCGGCGTACTTCGTGACCGACGCCGAGCGCATGGAGGCGGTGTTCGCGGACGCCTACATCCTGATCTACGAGAACCGGCTGTCGAGCATGGCGGAGCTGTTGCCGTTGCTCGAGCAGGTCGCCAAGCAGGGCAAGCCCCTCGTGATCATCGCCGAGGACGTCGACGGCGAGGCGCTCGCGACGCTGGTGGTCAACAAGCTCCGCGGCACGCTCGCGGTGTGCGCGGTCAAGGCGCCCGGGTTCGGCGATCGCCGCAAGGCCGTGCTGCAGGACATCGCGGCGCTGACCGGCGGCCAGGCGATCACCTCTGATCTCGGGCTCAAGCTGGAGAAGCTCACCCTGGCCGACCTCGGCCGCGCCAAGCGAGTCCAGATCGACAAGGACAACACCACGATCATCGAGGGCGCCGGCGACAAGGCGGCGATCCAGGCGCGGGTCGCGACCCTGCGCCGCGAGGTCGAGGACACCACGTCGGAGTATGATCGCGACAAGCTGCAGGAGCGGCTCGCCAAGCTGGTCGGCGGGGTCGCCGTGATCAAGGTCGGCGCGGCGACCGAGGTCGAGATGAAGGAGAAGAAGGCGCGCGTCGAGGACGCGATGCACGCGACCCGCGCCGCGGTCGAGGAGGGCATCGTCCCCGGCGGCGGCGTCGCGCTGATCCGCTGCATCCCGGCGCTCGACAAGCTGAAGTTCGAGGACGATCGGCGCTACGGCGTCAACATCCTGCGGCGCGCGCTCGAGGAGCCGCTCCGCCAGATCGCGCAGAACAGCGGGGTCGAGGGCGCGATCGTGGTCCACACCGTGCGCGGCGGCGCGCCGACGTTCGGCTACAACGCCGCCACCGCGACCTACGAGGATCTCGTGGCGGCCGGCGTCATCGACCCCGCGAAGGTCGTCCGCGTCGCGCTGCAGAACGCCGCCTCGGTGGCGGCGCTCATGCTGACGACCGAAGCGGTGATCGCCGAGCTGCCCAAGCGCGAGGCCCGCGGCGACGCGAGCTGAACCCCGCGGCGCCCGAGACGCCGAAACCCGCGGCGATCCGTCGTCGCCTGCCCGCGGCCGATCGTGATATCTGGGTGGGCGTCGTGCAGGTCGATCTCGAGCGAGTGAAGTTTCTCGTCCGCGAGGCGACGCGGCTGCAGCCCGGACGACCGGCGCTCCGGATGGGCCTGCGGTCCGCGCTGGCGGTCGGCGCGCCGATGCTGGTCGCCTCGCAGATCGGCACGGTGGTCACGGCGTGGGCGACGCTCGGCGGGTTCGGCGTCGTGCTGGTCGACAAGGGCGGCGCGTACCGCACGCGCGCCAAGGCGATGCTGGCGGCGACGTTCGGCGGCTCGCTCGGCGCGCTGATCGGCACGCTGGTCGCCGACTCCCCGGCAGCGCTCGCCGTGATGGCGCTCGGCACCGCGGTGTGCGCGATGGCGTGGACCTGGACCGGCCCCGCGGTGGCGGTCGGCAACACGATCGCGCTGCAGCTGATCGTCGCGACCACGCTGCCGCACGATCCGGCCCAGCCGTGGGTGCCGATCCTGGGGTTCGCCGCCGGCGGGATGTGGAGCGTGGTGCTCGCCCTGCTGCTGTGGCCGGTCCGGGTGTACCGGCCGGCGCGCATGGCGGCCGCGCGCTGCATCCGCGAGGTGTCGCGCCAGGCCAGCGCGATCGCCGCGCACGACGAGCGCGACTCCGCCGGCTGGCGCGAGCTGCTGGCCCGCCGGCACCGCACGATCCGCGAGACGATCGAGGCCGCGCGCGCGGTGCTCGCCGAGACCCGGCGCGGCCGGCGCGGCGAGATCGGCCGCGGCGAGCGGCTGCTGGTCACCGTCGAGAGCGTGGACCAGATCTTCGGCATGCTGATCGCGCTCGAGGAGATCATCGATCAGCTCGGCGCCGAGGCCAGCGCGGCGATCACCGGCGAGCTGCGCGCCGGCCTGACCGCGGCCGCCGATCTGCTGGCCGAGATCGCCGATCGCGTGACCATCGAGGCCGATCTACCCGACCTGCCCGAGCCGGCGTGGAACGCCGCCGCGGCCCGCGCGCGGCTCGCCGGGCTGCCGGCGCTCGCGCGCGCCGAGGCCGAGCACGTGCTGTCGATCCTGGTCCGTGTCCACGAGGACACCGCCCAGCTGTCGGCGCTGGTCGATAGCCTCCGCGACGAGCGCGAGCCGACGCCGATCGCGCCGCTCGCGCCGGGCCTCGAGGCGAGCGCCGCCGCGGCGTCGACCGGCGCGTTCCGCGTGCTGGCGGTCAACAACGCACCGGAGGTCGCCGCGCTCGACGCCCTGCGCGGCGCGTTCGCGTGGGACTCCGTCGTGCTGCGCCACGCCACTCGCGTCGCGCTGGTCGTGCTGGCCTCGGTGATCGTGACCCGCGCGCTCGAGCTGCAGCGCGGCTACTGGGCGACGGTGACCGCGCTGCTGCTGCTCCAGCCGCTTCTGCCCGCGACCATCACGCGCGGCCTGCAGCGCGTCGGCGGGACGATCGCTGGGGCCGCGCTCGCGACCGCGATCGCCGCGGTCGTCCACGAGCCGCTCGGCATCGGCATCGCCGCGATCGTGTTCGCCGGCGTGTCCGCGGCGGTGCTCCAGCTCAACTACGGGCTGTACGCGCTGTTCCTCACGCCGACGTTCGTCCTGCTCGCCGAGGTCCACGCCCGCGATACCCACCTCGCCGCGCTGCGCATCACCAACACGCTGCTCGGCGCGGGGCTCGCGGTGCTCGGCGCGCTGCTGCTGTGGCCCAGCCGCGAGTCGTCGCACACGGCCGACCACCTGGCCGGCGCGATCGACGCGACCGCGGGCTACGGGCACGAGGTGTTCAACGCGGTGGCGACCCGCGCGCCGTCGCCTTCGACCCGGGTGATCGCGGCGCGCCGCCGCGCCGGCCGCGCGCTCAACAACGCCGATCTATCGATCGACCGCCTGGTCGCCGAACGACCGCCGCCCGATGTCCTCGAGGCCCACATGACGCTCGCGACGATGACCCGCCGGCTGAGCGCCACGCTGAGCGCGTTCGCGACCGCGCGCCACGTCATCGACGCCGGGGGCCCCGGGGCGGTCAAGGCCTCGAACGAGACCGTGACCGCGATCGGGCGCGACGCGGCGGCGTTCCTGCACGGCGTGGCCTCGGCGATCCGGACCGGCGGTACCGGGCCGGTCTATCAGCGCCACGACGCCGCGGTCGCGGCCCTGCCGCCGCTGCTCGCCGCCCGGATGCTGCGCATCGATACCCAGCTGTCGATCCTGGGTGAAGCGGTCGCGCGCCGGCAAGCCGCGGCGGTGGCACATGGCCGCCGCGACCGCGCGCGCGCCGGCGTCAAGGCTTGACCGGCGTCGGGCCGGTCTTCGGCGGCGCGGGGGGCGCCGACGTGGGGCCCGCCCCAGGACGCGGCGCCACGACGGCGTTCTCCATGAACGAGCGGCCCTCGAAGATCACACCTTTGTCGATCTGCAGGCTCGGCGTGTGCAGATCGCCCTTGACGCGGCCCGGCGCGTGGATCTCGATCGAGCGCTTGGCCTTGACGTTGCCGACCACGGTGCCCTGGATGATCACCTCGCCGATATCGATCTCGGCCTCGACATGAGCGCCTTCGCCGATCACGAGGACGTCGTCGGAGAACACCTCGCCTTTGAAGCGGCCGTCGATCCGGACCGTGCCGTCGAACGTGAGCTTGCCTTCGAACGCGGCACCGCGTCCGAGCAGCGTCGTGATCTCACCCTGAGCGGCTTGCTTTGCAGTGGCAACCATGGCGCCGCCGAGACTAACAGATCTCCCCAACGTCGCGTAGCTGGATGGCGGTTTCGCGCGCCAAGGTCACGCCGGCGGCTCGTCCACCGTCGCCGAGGCCTCCCCGGCGGCCCGCCGGACGTTCTGCGGATCGGCGGGGCCGACCGCGAAGTAGCGGGTGCCGCGTCGCGCGCCTTCGGTCCGGACCACCTGATCGGCGACCAGCTTGCGCAGCAGCTGCGCGATCTGCGCGGTCTTGGTGCCGAGCGCCGCGTTGATCTCCTCGGCGCGCAGGCCGGGCCGCTCGGCGATCGCCGCCAGGACCCTGCCGCGCAGCGCCTCGATCTCGCGGTGGCCGCGGGGCTCCCGAACTTCGCACCGACCCCAAAGGCGACCTTGATCTGCTCGATCGCGATGCGCTTCGCGAGCTGACCTAGATCGGCGACGAAGTTGTCGACCATCGCTTGGATCTGTTTGTGCGGGTCCAACATCCACACAAACCTAACTCATCCGCCGCGCCGCTGCGCGCAATCACTCCAATTCTCGGAATCATTACGACTTGCGAACATCGGGTCCTGCGGTTATGCCGCTGTGCGGCGTAGCGCCGGATTTGTGTCGGGAGTTAAAGGATTGGGCCGACGCACGATGCGATATCGAAGAACATGAAGGTCAACGCTTTCTCCTGGGGAGTCAGCGCGTTTGGGTCCTGCGGATCCGGGCTGGGGATCGTCGCGCAGTTATCCGGATAGGATCTCACGAGGTCGTCCTGGGCGTCGCGGGCTCCCGAGGTGCCAGAGACATGCATGTCGGAGAACACCACCTTGCCGCAGCGCTTCCCCGCATCCGGCTCTTCGTTCGGTGTCGTGAATTGAAAGTTCTGGGTGCCCATGCCCTGAAACGGGGTGGGATGCGGGATGTAGACCCATTGCTCGCCCCGATCGGGGTGGACGAAGCTGACGGTCGACCGCCCGGTGGACAGCACCTCGTGGGTCGTGGGGTCGGGCGGCTGATCCTGGAGCAGGATCTGGTCGCGCACGGTCGAGCCCCCGACGTTGAGCATCCAGGTCGCGAACGATCCCCCCTTGGGGTTGGCCTGCTCGTCGATCGCCACCGAGCTCCCCGCCGGGAGCTCCGATGAATCGGTGTTGGTCCAGTCGGCGATGCCTGGCCAGACGGCCGGTGCCTGCGTGAAGTTCCTCTCGTAGGCGCCCTCGATCCAGATGTTGTGCCAGTGCGACGCGAACACGCGGCCGCCCTGGTCCGCGTAGGCCTTCATTCCATCCATCGCCGCCTGCGGCTTCTCCTCTGGATAGGCGGCGCCCTCGCACGATAGCATCACGATGTCGTACGGCTTCAGTTGATCTTCGCTCGCCCACAGCTGGCTCGGCGCGTCGGCGAACGCGCCGGTGCCGCCCGGAAATCCATTGACAAACTGGGTCTCGCCGAGGTTGCCGGCGTAAAGGTGGACGCGGCCGGCGCCGCCCTGGGTCGAGATCTCGGAGTCGGCGATCCCGAGCTTGCGGATCAGGCATTCCAGCGAGTCGGCCTGGCCGGTCGCGATCGCGATCCGGGGCATGTCGCCCTCGGTGTGATCGCGCGGCAGGCGGGTCTCGCTCGCCGCCAACGTCGTCTGCGTGCAGGCCGCGACGTGTGGGAGCACCAGCTGCTTGCGCCACTTGCCGCTCGTGATCACCAGCGGGATATTGTCGCCGGCGGGGATTCCCGACAGCAAGAACTGACCGGACTCGTTGGAGATCGCCTGGACGATCGGATCGCCGGGCAGCGCGTCGGTGCAGCGCGAGCACACCGACCCTTCGGGCAGCGGCCCGGGATCCGTGTTGGGGATGTACACGTTGACGCCGAACAGCGGCAGCGTGCCGTTCGGCGCGAACACCGTGCCGGAGACCGAGGTGTCGGGCAGCTTCATGGCCGAGCAGTTGGCGACCTGACACTGCAGGCCGACGCAGCTGTCCGGTGGCCCGCCGGTGCCCGGACCCGCATCGGAGGTCCCACCGTCTCCGGTTCCCCCTCCCCCTCCACCGTGGTTACTTCCGCAGGCCCCGACCGCGAGACCAAGGACGAAGGGGACCGACAACGCCAAGACAGCAGCTATACGCATTAAGATACCTCCTGAACCTTGCATCGTATCGAGCCGGCCGTCCGCGGGCGAACGCTCGATGTGGATCTAACCGGCGCCTGCGGCTTTGTCCGTCAGAAGCAAATCGCAAACCAGCCCCGTGCGCGTGCGCCACGACGGCACATCCGCGTGGCTGCCCCCGGCGCTGTCGACAACCGCGCAGGGTCGGAAGTCACCAGCGTGACGGGCGACCACGCCGTGCGGGATCGCCACAGCGAGACGCGCTCACCGAACCAGTTTTGCGTAGATCTTCAGTTTACCGTCCGGGGGCCACGTCACGTCTTGCAGACTTTTCTGATACGGCTGGTAATCCTTCAGACGTAGTTCGAGCAACTTGGCGGAATCGCGATCGACGCCGCTGATCGTCGCGGGTGTACGACCGCGCAGCGCGCCATCGATGCGGATCTCGGCATTGGACGGTACGCTCTCGATGAGGATCTTGTCGGCCACGGCCTTGAGCGTGGCCATCACCGCGACCTCGCCGCCCTGGTGAGGCATGTCGATCTGTTCCTCGTACGGCTCGTAGTGCGAAAGCTCCACCCGGATCGTGTGGCGACGGCCGGCCGACGCGCCCGGGATCGCCATCGGCGTTCGCTGCGGCAGCACGGTGCCATCGAACAGGACCGTGGCGTTCGCGGGCACGGAATCGACCCGAACGTTGACCGGCGGCGGCGTGGTGTCACGCATCGCACGGACGATCAGAAAGGTTGCGACGGCCGCGACCGTGACGGCGAGCACCCCGGACGCGATGTAGGTGAACCATCGCCGGCCCGGCGCGCCGAGCTGGAACTGCGGCGGCAGCTCGTCCGCCTCGTAGAGCCGCAGCTGGCCGGTCATCGACAGCTCGACGGGCCGCTGGAGAGACGCACCGTTCGGCGCGATCCCCGGGTAGCCTTGCTGCGCCACCTGCGCCGGGGGATAGCCCGGCGGCAGGCCCGGGGCGGGTCGGTACGGCGGAAACGCCGTGAGCGGTGGCGGCGGCGGGAGCCCCGGGGTGGTCGGCGCGCCGAGCGAACGACCGGCGGCATCGGCGTACGGCCCGTGGATGCCCGGCGTGCCGGCCGGAAACGCCGGGTACGGCTCGGGCTGCATGTGCGGCGCCGCCGGCATCCCCGGTGATACGGACGCCGGCGGCGCCGGATGGTGCGGCGCCGGCGTGGGTCGCGGCGCCGGCATCGGCTCGCTGGACTGCGAGGCGACGATCGCCTGCAGCACGCTGGAGGGGCTCGGCGAACCGCCCGGCGGCGTGCGGCGCGAAGCGCGCGGCTTGCGGAGCTCGCTGACCGCGGGGGCGTGGATGTTGGCGCTGAGCGCCGCCGGCGGAACCGGCGGCTTGACCTTGGGGCGCGCCCGCAGCGTGGGGTGCTCCATCGCGAGGCTGCGCGCGGCCGAGTCGTCGTGCCGCTCGGGCCGCTCGGGCGCCGCGCCGGCCGGCTCCGCGCTGTCGCCGAACCCGGGACCGACCGGAGCGCTGGTCACCAGCGTGGCCTCGATCGGCCCATCCTCCTCGGTCATGAAGCCGGTCATGCCGGGCAGCGCGGAGACCTGGGTGCGATCGGCGATGTTGTCGAGATCGTCGATCGAGAACTCGCCGGGGTCGGTCGCCGTGGTCTCCCAGGGCAGCTTGCGGCCGTCGGGGAGCAACAGGCCGCTGCCATCGTCATAGGCCGGGTTGGCCGGCGCGGCCTGCGCCAGCTGGCGGGTGTCCTCGTCGGGCTGGCGCGGCTTGACGATGGGCGGGATCTTCGCCGGCACGACCGGGCGCGCCGGCGCCGCGCGCAGCGGCGGGGGCCGCACCGGCACGGCGTCGGTCGCGCGGGTCACGCGCGCCGCGAGCTTGGGCAGCGGGACCGGCGCCGGCAGCCGCGGCGCCACGGCGGGCTTGCCGCGCGGCGCGCTCAGGGCGGCGCCCCGCAGCGGCGGCGCGGTCGGCGGCGCGGTCGACGACGCCTCGGCGCGGCTCCGCTTCTCGAGCTCGGACATCCGGAAGATCACGCTGTTCTCGTCGCGGATCGCCTCGCGATCCGTGCTGTGCGCGACCTCCGCGTCGTCGAGCGGGTGGGTCGACATCGCGCCGTCGCGGAACTCGATGCTCTGGAAGTCGGGATCGTCGGGGACCTGCTGCGGATCGCCGATCACCCTGCGCAGCAGCGCCGACAGCTTCGGCGCGGTGAACACCGGCGAGTACGCGTGGAGGAACCGCTCGAGGTCGGTCGCGAAGTCGGCCGCGCTCTGATAGCGCTCGCCCGGCACCTTGGCCAGCGCGTGCATGACGATGCGCTCGAGCTGGGGCGGCACGCCGCGGCGCAGCTTGCTCGGCGGCGCGATCTCCGCCGACCGCGCCAGCTCGAGCAGCTTGTGCAGATCCTCCTCGAGGTAGAGCATCTGCCCGGTGATCATCTCGTACAGCACGATGCCGGCCGAGAAGATGTCGGAGCGGTGATCGATCGGATCGCCCCACGCCTGCTCGGGGCTCATGTAGTAGTACTTGCCCTTGATCACGCCGACCGCGGTCTGCCGCACCTTCATCGTCGCCTTGGCGATGCCGAAGTCGACGAGCTTGACCTCGCCGGAGTACGACACCAGGACGTTCTGCGGCGACACGTCGCGGTGCACGATGCCGAGCGGCTTGCCCTGGTGATCTCGCTTGCGGTGCGCGTGATCGAGCGCCGACGAGATCTCCTTGCCGATGAACGCGCAGATATCGAGCGGCAGGTCGAGGTCCTGCTCCGAGGCGCGCCGCAGGATCTTGTAGAGATCGGCGCCGTCGACGTACTCCATCGTGATGTAGTAGGTCTGCCCGACGCGGCCCAGATCGAAGGTCTGCGCGATGTTGCCGTGGGTCAGCTGCACCGCGATCTTGGCCTCGTCGACCAGCATCTGGATGAACTGGTCGTCCTCGGCGAAGTTCGGGTGGATCATCTTCAGCGCGACGTACTTCTCGAACCCGGCGATCCCCGCGGTCTTCGCGAGGTGGATCTCGGCCATGCCGCCGACGGCGATCTGGCGGATCAGCCGGTAGGGTCCGAACTGGCGCTCACCCACGGTCGTGCTGCCCCGCGGCGGTTTCCGGGGTCGGACCCCGGGTCAGCATCTCGGCTCCGCCGGGATGCACGAACATGCCGACCAGCCGCAGCGGCGACTTGGCGCCGCGGTCGAACGTGCAGACGACCTCGGTCGCGATCCCGAACGCCACGTTGACCACATAGCTCGCCGCCGCGTTGGCGACCAGGTACAGGCCCAGCCCGGCGCCGTAGGTCTTGCGGTCGATCTGGTCGGGCGAGCGAATGCACTTCTCGATGTACGCCAGGATCGTGTTCTTCGCGAGCCGCCCGAACCGGTCGCGCACCGCCACGGCGAACAGCTGCTCGGTCACCGCGTAGCGGATCGAGACCGGCCGCGGCGACCGGCTGTCGCGCCGCGCGTGCGGATCGATATCGGCGAACATCTGCCGGCCATCGTCGTCCACCGGCGCATCGTACAGCGCGTTCATGAGCAGCTCTTCGCACACCGCGCCGATCGCGGTGCGAACCTGGCGCCGCATCTTCGCGTGCTCCGCGAACTCGAGCACGGTCTCGATCGCCCGGCCGCGGCCGTCGAAGTCGCGCAGCCGCGCGTAATGCACCGGCGTGCCCGGCGGCAGGTACTTCTCGATGCCGAAAATATCGCCGGTGAGGAGCTTCTGCGCGGTGACGAACACGCCGTGGTCGAGCTCCTCGCCCACCACGACGTGGTTGACCCGGTCGTCGTGCAGGTACTTCGTGAGGTCCGCGAGCGAGGCCCGGGGCGTCACGATCGTGACGTGGGCGCGGTCGCGCAGCTTGGGCACCAGCGAGCCGAGCGCGGCGGTGTCGCCATCGGTCGCCGAGAAAAACACGTAGCGGTGCGGGATCACCTGTGCGGCGATCGCGTCGGAGCTGCGCACGGCGTCGACCTCGGCACCCGCGCGTTCGAGAGTGACGACGATGCGGCGGAGCTGATCGAGATCGCTGGAGATCGCGAGCACACGTCGTTTCGACAAGATTCCCCGAAGCCCGGCGGCGAAACGGCCGAGCTTGCCCGAGCATATCAGGGGTTAGGCCGCCGCGCGTCGTTCGGGCTTGCGCTTAGTACTGATACGACCCGGACAAAAAAGCCCGGAAACCTTCGTAGGCGTTGGGCAGGTATTCGAGGTGCGGCTCGTAGTCGAAGTACACGTCGGCCTGGTAGGCGTGACTGACCAGGGCGTTGTAGGCCGTCAAGCTGAACAGCAGCTTCGGGGTCGGGGTGTACGAGAGCCCGACGGTCAGGTCGGCAACCGGTGGCAGGCGGTCCATGACGAGGTCGGTCGGCAGCACCGTGACCGTGTTCAGTGGCGTTCCGGGCTTGCAAGCTGGTTCGGAGCCGTTGCACGTCGAGTAGGTGCTCCCCCGATACTCGACGAGTCGGTTGGGGTCTTCTGCCGCACCGTTGACCTTGAGCGTGGCGGTGGCGCTCAGCTTGTCCGCGACCAGCTGCCACACCCCGGCGAGCGAGAACGTGTTCTCCGGGAGCGAACGCAGCCGGCCGATATCGCTGGTTTCTCCGCGTAGGTAAGTGTAGCCAAACTCGAGGCGGTGGCCGCCCTGGACGTAGAGCTTGCCGAGGAACTCGACCGAGGTCAACGCGCGGTCCCCGGTGTTGGCGTACGTGCCCGAGGAGATCGAGATCAAGTTGTTCATGCGCGTGTAGCTGCCGTCGATCCGGAACGTCAGCTCGCGGATCCGCCGTTCGCCCTTGAAGATCCGGGCGTTGACCTCGACCTGGGCGGCGTCCGACGTCTCGACCTTGAGCGTGGGATTACCGCCGATCTGTACAGCTTCACCATTGGCAGTCGTGTTGTTGAACACCGGCGGACGGAAGCCTTGCGCGTAGTTGAGCTTCACGTGCCAGTTTGGAATGAAGTTCCACACCACCGTCGCCGCGATCGTGGTGTTGAGATCGTAGGACAGGAGCCCGAGCGCGCCGGGGGCGACCTGGAGCCGGCCGCCGAGATCGAAGATCAACTGCTTGTTCGGGCGATACTGCGGATCGAGATACCCGCCGAACACCACGCGATCCGCCGGGAACGCGAAGGTCAAGGGGCAGCCGGCGACCTGCACGATCGCCCGGGCGGCGGGATCGTAGATCCGCGGGCACAGCACCGGCAGGCGGCTGACGTCATAAGGTCCCGGCAGCGTCGATTGCGTGCCCGGCCCCTGGATCGACGTCGTGACGTCGTCGGGCTTCCACTCGCGGAACGCCTCGCCGCCGTACAGCACGCGCAGCCCGGGAGTCAGCTCGAGATCGCCGTCGAGCGACGCGCCGACCCGGTAGCTCGACTCGTCGGTGCGGACCGCGAGGCCGCCGGGCAGCGTGGTCGATGGCGCGAGCACCTGGAGCGGCAGCAGGTTGCGCACGAAGTCGATCGCGTAGGCGCGGGCGGTGAGCCCGGCGGTCTCGTGCGCGAACCGCGTGCGGTATTCGAGCACGCCATAGCGCTCCCAGACATCCGCGCGATTGGCGCGGTTGACCCGCAGCGGATCGACGCACGCCGGATCGGTGGTCCCCGCCGGGCACTGCGGATCCTGGGCGAGCCCCTGGCGGACCGGCTGGCCCGACAGGCCGGCCGGATCGTACTTCTTGCCGAACGGGTAGTAGACCCGGAGCTGCAGCTTGCCGTAGGTGACCTTGCCGTCGAGCGTGGTGACCAGCGACTGCGGCGCGTCGGTGTCGGTCAGCGGGCCGTAGACGTTGGCGGAGTTGGGCTGCGGCAGCGCGTTGTGGAACAGCAGCAGCGGCAGCGTGAGGGTGGGGCCCTGGTAGGTGACGAGCGAGCCGTGCGCGAAGATCTTGAGCTTGCCGCCGGCGAGGTTTCCCGCGCCGGCCATCGCGTAGACCCGGGCGTAGCGGCGATCGCCGGTGCCATCGCCGAGCTGGCCGCCGAGCTCGACGCCATCGACGTCCTCGGCGTCCTTGGTGATCAGGTTGACGATGCCGAGCAGCGAGTTCGAGCCCCACAGGACGCCGCCCGGGCCGGTGATCATCTCGACGCGCTTGACCAGCTCGACCGGCTGGAGCTGGTTGAGCGACGTCTCGTTGAGGAACGGATCGAACATCGAGAGGCCATCGTGGAGCAGCTGGATCGCCTGGACCTGGCCGCGGGCGAGCGCCGTGGGGAAGTTCCCGTTGTAGATGCTGGTGCGCTGCCAGCCCGGGATGGTGTCGATCACGCCGTTGAGATCCTGGAACTGGCGATCGCGGATCTCGTCGGCGGTGATCACCGTGACGATCGCGGGCGCCTCCTGCACCGTGGTCACGCCCTTGGCGGCGCTCTGGACGCTGTTGGCGAGGTCGAGCGCCGCGTCGGCGGCGGCGGTCTCCGCGTCGCCCTCGTCGAGCACCAGCTGCGGGATCTCGATGTCGGTCGCCCGGCCACCGGGCTGCGCGGCCGCGGGGCTGGCGATCCCGAACCCGGCGGCGGCGAGCGCGGCGAGCCGTGCCAGGCCACTGGCGCCGGGCGCCGTCATGGCGCACCGCCGGGCGCGGCCTTGATGATCTCGACGCGTTCGTTGGTGGGATCGCTCGGCGGCGCCCCAGCGAGCGGACGATCGTCGCCGATGCCGACGGCCTGGACCTGTGGCGCGGTGAGGCCCTGGGTGGCGAAGAACTCGGCGATTGCCTTGGCGCGCTGCTGGGCGACCTGCTTGTCGCGCCGCCGCTGCGCCGCGATCTGCGCCGGGATCGTCGAGCGGGTGCCGAGCGCGACGTGGACCTCGACGCGGATCGCCAGCCGGCGCGCCTTGATCAGCTGGGCGACCTGGGCGAGCAGCTGCCGGGCCTGCGGGGTCAGCGCCTGGCGGTTGAACGTGACGAGCTGGCCCCGGAGATCGATGCGATCGGCGCGCTCCTCGGGGCCCCCGGCGCCGCGGACGTCGGGGCAGCCGTCCTCGTCCTCGAAGCCGTTGAACGTCTCGGCGTCGTTGGGGCACCGGTCGACCGCGTCGCGGATCCCGTCGCCGTCGTTGTCCTCGTCGGGGCAGCCGTCCTCGTCCTCGAAGCCGTCCTTGTCCTCGGGTTCGTTGGGGCACTTGTCGAGGGCATCGGGGATGCCGTCGCCGTCGTTGTCGGGATCGGGGCAGCCGTCGCTATCCTGGAATCCGTCCTTGTCTTCGGGCTGGTCGGGGCACGCGTCGTCGACGTCGAGGATGCCGTCGCCGTCGTTATCGGGGTCGGGGCAGCCGTCGTCGTCCTTCCAGCCGTCCTTGTCCTCCGGCTCGTCGGGGCAGGCGTCGATCGCATCGGGGATACCGTCACCGTCCTTGTCCGCGCGGCCGCGCTCGGCGCCGCCGCCGACCGGCTGCGGCGCCCAGGCGATGGCCGTGGTGAGCAGAACCTGGTCGCTGCGCGCGCCGCCCAGGCCGGTGCCGACGATCACGCTCGCGGTGACGTCCGGCGACAGCGCCAGCGCCACGCCGGCGCTGGTCAGGGTGGTGAAGTCGCCGTGCGTGGCGCCGCGGAAGTAGTCGCCCGCGCCCAGCGCGCCGCACGCCGCGCCGCTGTACAGCCGGCAAGCGCCCCAGCTCAGCGCATCGGGCAGCGGGATGAACGCCTGGCCCTCGAGCCCGACGGTCACCCGGGGCGACAGCTCGTAGATCGCGCCGAGCCCGGCGACCAGCTCGCTGCCGACGTCGAGGATCGCCTTGGCGTCCGCCGGGGTCGCCATCGCGTCCTGGGTATCGTAGCCCTGCAGCACGGTGCGCTGGCGAAATCGCCCGGCGACGTTGGCCACGACGCGGGTCGCGTGGAGCGGGCTCGGCCGCCAGTCGGCGGCGAGCTTGGGCTCGAACACGAGGTTTGCGTCGCCGAGCAGCACCTCGTCGTCGCCGAACGGCAGGAACACCGAGCCGACCAGGGCGACCGCGAACCGCGGGCCCTGGAACAGCGAGACCTTGAGCCCGAGCCGGGCGTCGAGCGGCCCGGCGAGCTCGTCGCCGAGGTAGGCCGAGCTGTTGCCCGGGCTCGCCGACGGATCGATGTTCGACAGCGGGCGCAGCGCGATCACGCCGGTCGACGGCGGCGAGACCTGGCCGCCGAGGTTGTAGCGGCCGCGCGTGCCATAGCCGCGGCCGAGCGACGTGCGATAGCCCGCGACGTCGATGCCGATCGCGACGCGGTCGCCCAGGGTCATGCCGAACGCCAGATCGAGGGTGGCGACGTAGTCGAGCACGCGATCCTTGCCGGTATCGCCCGCCGCGCCGCCGATCCCGGGGACCGCGAGCGCGAGCGGCGTGCGCGCGAAGCTGACCAGGACCTTGAACGACAGGTCGCCGCGCGGGACCAGCCGCGCGCCCTCGACCGCGAAGATGCCGCCGGCATCGTACGAGCTGCGAAACAGCGCGCTGTCGACGCCGCTGGTCGGATCGGCCGAGGCCGGGGCGCTCGCGAACAGCGCCAGGCACGCGGTGAGCTTGCGCAGGTCCATGACTTCCTAGAACTGGACGCTGTCGTCGCCGATGTCCGAGAACACCGCCAGGAAGCCGGTGATCGCCGGGCTGCCCGGCCCGAGCAGCACGACGTGGGTGACCCCGCGGGTCGGCGCCGAGACCTGCACCGACTGGAAGATCTTGGTGCCCGGCCCGGTGCCGCCATCGACCTGCGCGTAGATCGCAAAGCCGGTGGCCGCGCCGATCCCGGTCAGCGGGTTGTCGAGGAAGAACTGCCCGCCATCGACCGGCGATCCGTTGATCGGATTATTGCCATCGACCAGGCCGTAGGTCGTGCCGTGGAGCGGCGCGGTGAGCACGCGATCCGTGCCTTCCCACATCGCGGCGTCCTGGTCCCAGACCGTCTGGCAGGCCGCGAGCCGCCCGGCGTTCGATGCGTCGTCGGTGCACATCGCCGGCGGGATCTCCCCGGGCGCGGCCGCGCAGCTCGCCGCGACCTGCGGATAGGTCGAGGTCGAGGCCGAGGTGATCGCCTGCACGCCACCGAGATCGGCGGCGAGCGCCTCGATGTTGTGCTGGCGGGTCTGCGCGGTCGCGATCGCGATCTTCTGCGGCTCGGTCGCGCCCGGCGGCGGATTGGCAACATCGGTGATCCCGGTATCCTCGGCGATCTTGGCCGCGAACTGCGAGACGTGGAGCCCCGGGTGCGGCACGTGCTCGCCGACGTCGATGAAGCAAGGCGACGACAGATCGACGAGCCGGTGGACCTCGAACCGCACGAGCTCGGTCAGCTCCGTGCCCTCGACCCGGTACAACGTGTAGTGGCTGTTGGCTGGCAGCTCGCTTTGGCCTTGTGCACCTCCGACCCGCGCTTGTACCGGTGTCCCGGCCGGCAATTCGATTTGCACGTTGGAGCCCGTGAATGCATCGATGCAACCGGCGGTGCCAAGCGCAACCACGGCACTGGCAATTGCAATTTTGGTAGTGCGAAGCACGTGGTTCGAACCCCGAACCCGAAAATGGTAAACGCGCTCGGAGCAAAAATCCAGGTGGAAGCAATTCCCTCACCAACTGATCTTGCCCCACGCCAACGAGCTGAATCCCCACAACCAGGCAGCGCGATCCGCCCCGGGGTGCCCGGCCCGACACCGCCGGCGACGTCGTCCGCGATCCTGATCCCCTGGGCGCTGCTCGCACGTGGCGCTCCTCGGAGCGGCCGGGGACGCCGGGGGCCCAAGAGGCGCGAGAGGCGCGAGAGGCGCGAGAGGCGCGAGACCTGGTCGACGCTGACCCGGCCCTCGTGGTCGTCGCGCGAACCAGGTCAGCTCGGCGGCAGCTGCGCGCCGCGGCGGCGCTTGGCGGCGGCGTCGTCGGTCTCCGCGGCGGGGGCGGCATCTGCCGCTGCAGGAGCGGCTGCTGCGGTCGCCGGGGCGCCTGGCTTGCCCGGGCCGGCGGCCTTGGCGGGCTCGGCGACGGGCTTGGTCGGCTCGGGGCCGGCGGCCTTGGTCGGCTCGGGGCCGGCGGCCTTGGTCGGCTCGGGGCCGGCGGCCTTGGTCGGCTCGGGGCTGGCGGCAGCTGTGGCCACGGGCGGGGGCGCCACGGCGGCGGCGATCGCCGCTTCCTTGTTGGGCTCGTTGCCGATCGCGAGCTCGCACTCGCCGAACACGACCTGCATGCCGCCCTTGGCTGCGTTGATGGAGACGTCGAGCGAGCGAGCGCGGATCACGGTGCGATCGCGGACCTTGCCCGAGATCTGCACCGTGTCGGCCTCGATCTCTCCCGCGAGCTCGCCCGCCGAGTGCAGCTCCTTGACCTTGACGACGCCGGCGACCACGCCGCTCGGGGTGATGTGGATCACCGGCCCGGCCACGTCGCCCTCGACCTTGCCCATCACGACGATCGGGCAGCTCGACGACATCGTGCCTTTGAACTCGGTGCCCTCCTCGACGAGGGTGTGCTTGCCGGTGGGGAGTCCGCTCTTGTCGCTCATGGCGTTACCTCGCTCTTTCCTGTCCAGATCGTGGCTCGGGCTTGGCGCGCTCGGGGATGGCCGCCGCCGGCGGGATGATCTTCACGCGGAGCTGGCAGCCGCTCTCGAACGCAAACCCGGTGGGCTGGCCGCTCTGCGCGACGGTCGAGACCACCGCGCCGCGCGCGCTGACGACCAGCTTGCGCGCCCCGACGATGCCGGGGCTGTTGCGCTCGAAGAACTTGCCGTGGACCGTGATACAGCCGGCGCCGACGATCTCGCAGTCCGCGAGCACGCCCGACGGGCCGATCACCAGCTCGGTCTCGACCCCGACGTGGATCGTGCAGTTCTGAAACAGGCTATCGATCTCGACCTGGGCGCCGGCGTCGAACTGCAGCGTGGCGTTGCGGAGCACGTCGCCGCGGCCGAAGTAGCGGCGGCGAACATCATCGACCGCCACCTGGGTGACCGCGCCGACCATGAGGACCGACGGGATCACGCCGTTCTCGATCCGCTGCGTGCCGTCGCCGGCCGGGCTCGTGTCGAGCCAGGTCACGTCGATCGCGCCGAGCGGCGCGCCGGTGCCCACCAGGCCGGCGACCTTGGCGCCCGTCAGGTGCGCGCCCGCGAGCTGCGCGCGCGCGAACGTGGCGTGGCGGATGTCGGCGCCGCCGAGCTTGGCGCCGGTGAGATCGGCGCCGGAGAAGTTGGTCTTGACCAGCGACGCGCCGGTGAAGTCGGCGCTGCGCGCCAGCGCGCGATGCAGCACGGCCTCGTCGAGGTTGGCGCCGCGCAGCCCGGCGTCCTCGAGGTTGGCGCCGGCCAGGCTCGCGTTGCTGAACCGCGCGCCGGGGGCCGAGATGCCGCCGAGGTAGGCGTCATCGAGCTCGGCGTGGGTCAGCACCGCGTCGGTGAGGTTGGCGCCGCCGAGCTTGGCGCCGGTGAGCTGGGCGTAGCTGAGCTGCGCACCCGTGAGGTTCGCGCCGGTCAGCACCGCGCCCTCGAGGTTCGCGCGGGTCAGGTTGGCGCCGACCAGGATCGCGCGATCGAGCTTGGCGCCTTCGAGATCGGCGTTCTCGAGGTTGGCGCCGGTCAGGTTGACGCCGATCAGGTACGCCTCGCGCAGGCTCGCCCGGCGCAGCGCGGCCTGCGAGAGATCGGCGCCTTCGAGGTTGGCGCCGTCGAGATCGGCGCGCTCGAGCGCCGCCTTGATCAGCCGCGCTTGCGAGAGATCGATGCCCTTGAGGTCGGCGCGATCGAGCTTCTCCTGGCGCTGGATCCGCTTGAGTGCCTCGTCGCGAGATAAGCCTGCCATCGTCGTGCTCCTCAGAGTTTGCCCGGTTGAAGACGGGGTGGCGCGGCCGCCGACAGGTAGCGGTCGAGCGCAGCGATCCGCTCGTCGAACGGCAGCTTCTCGAGCCGCGCCAGCTGGTCGCGCTCGCCGAGCCGCGCCAGCGCGACCTTGATGCGCTGGAACGTGTGGTCGCGCTGCTTGCGCGCGTCGCGCTTGCGGGCGCGCGCGTCGTCGGACCACTTGGTGGCCGCGTGGTTGTACTCGTCGTTCTGCACGCTCAGCATGATGAGCAGGTCGCCGAGCGCCCGGCGTTCGGCGAGCGGATCGGGCGCCGACAGCGCGGCGTTCGCGCCCACCTTGTAGGTCCGGAACTGCTCGACGATCGCCTCGGACAGATCCTGGCGGATCCCGGCGACGACCGCGATCTCGTCGGCGGTGGCCTGGAGCAGCGCCTCGAGCCGCGACAGCCCGACCGCGAACAGCTTCTCCACGGTGCGCTTCTCGACGCCCTCGATCTGATACAGCAGCGCCTCGACGATGATCGGCTCGCGACGATCGCGCTCGGCGTCGAGCTCGAACGCCTGCGGGATGAGCTCGATCAGCCGCTGGTAGCGGCCGAGCAGCGCCGCCTTGCCGGCGTCGTCGATCCGCGCCCGCCCCTCGACCGCGCCGTCGACCGCGACGCAGAACTCGTCGAGCGCCGCGCACAGATCGGTCAGCTCCATCTGCTCGGCCATCGCGCGCAGCGAGCGCAGCGCCGGCTGGGTCGACTCGATCCACGACGCCTGGGCGTCGCCGTAGCGCAGCTCGAGCATGACGTCGCGGACCTGGGAGACGTGGGACACGGCGACGTCGTGGAACAGCCGGCGAACCTCGGCGAGGTCCTCGGCGGTCGATACGCCATCGGCGGGGCCCGCGTCGGGCCGCGAGTCGATCACCAGATCGAACGCCGAGGCGATCGAGTCCGAGTGCGCCCGGCGCGCCGGGCGGCCCGCCGCCGTGGCGGTCGCGGGAGGGCCCGGCGCCGGGGCCTCCGCCGGGCTCGGAAGGACCGCCGGCTGCGGCGCCGGGGGCTGCGGCGCCGACGGAGCCGCGGACCGCGCGGCGGGCCGCGGCGGCGGTGGCATCGTCGGCGGCTTCGCCGCGGGGGGCGCGGGCGGCGGCGACGACCGCGGGGCGCGCGCGGCGGGGGCGGCGGCAGGCGCGGGCGGCGGCGACAGGATCATCGTCGCGTTTTGCACGTCGCGCTCCTTGGCGGGCTCGCCGGTGCGCGGCGGTTGCTCGGTCGGGGAGGATTGGGTTCGTGGCACGCTGGGCAATGCTCCTGCGCGCGACGGCGTGCGCGGCTCGGATGATTCCGGCTGCGACCGCGCTTCGTCACCCGGTGACGAAGCGGCCGCGGCCGGCGCGGACGGAGTGCGGCGAGGATCGCGCGCCGCGCCGGGCCATTCCCACATCGAGCGCGGGGACTCCGCGGCGAAGGCGGGGGTCAACCCGGGCAGCGCCGGCGGGTTCGGGAGCGCAGGCGCGGCCGCCGGCGCGGTCGTGGCTGCGGGCACCGAGGATGCCGCCGCAGCGGCCATCGCGGGGGTGAGCATGATGTCGGGCTCCTCGGCCTCGGCGCTCGCCAGCGCTGCGGACAGCGCTTCGCCGTCCTCGTCGTCAGCACCACCCTCCGGCGGACTGCCATCCTGACCACGTTGAAAGAGCCGCGAGAAGATGCCCATCGAGCCTTCCGACCGCGGTCCATGCCGATGGATCGCAGCGTGTAGAAGAGGACCCTATCAGAACCTGGCGCACCTCGCCGATGTGTTCCTTCTGCGACAATGTCTGGATCGAACATCCACCGCTGTGACGGCGATCGCGCAAAACTCGCAGCTGCACAGAAATTCGCACCGAGGCTATTGCGCCGGCTGGCCGCGATCCGGACACGACGCGTCGATCGCCGCCGCGAGCTCCGGCCACGCGGCGCTGCGTCGATCACGCGCCGCCACGGCCCGCGCGCGATCGCGCCCACAACGTCCGCCCACCGCTGCGGCCGCGCGGGAGCCTCGCGCGTCCCCACCGACGCTCCCGCGTCCGCGCGCCCGGCGTACGTTCGACAATGACGACTTGCATCAAACCGGTCGACCTCGGCGTCGCGCGGGACTGACACGTTGTGACCGGACCACTCGACGGTAAGCCTCGCGAGCCGTGCTAGTCTGGCCGTCGTGAGGGCACGAGCTGGTGAGACCGCGCTCGTCGCGCGGACCACGCAATCCCAAGCGCGATCCGACCGCGTGGTCACGCGGGACTCGCGCGCGGCAGTCTCCGACGTTCGCGTGCTGGCCAAATGCCTTTGCCGCAATGCCAGGTTCGAAGTGAACTGCTCGAGGTCGCGGGGGTGCGGACCGAGGTACGGTCGGTGCAGCTCGAGCCGCGCCGGCGGCTCGCGGTGACGTGGTAGCGGCGCCGATGGCATCCGAACGCCCGTCGCAAGAAGGCAAGCTGTCCGCGGGCGCACCGAACGACCCGGTGCCGTTTGGCTCTTACTACCTTCACGGCCTGATCGCGCGCGGCGGCATGGCCGAGGTCTACCGCGCCAAGCCGCAGGCCCCGCCGCGCCGGATGTTCGCGATCAAGGTCATGCGACCGCAGCTCGCGCGCGAGCCCCGGTTCGTCGAGATGTTCCATCGCGAAGGCAAGCTCGCGCTGCTCTTGCAGAACCGCTGCATCGTCGAGACCATCGAGATCGGCCAGCACGACGGCCGGCCGTTCATCGCGATGGAGTACATCGGCGGCCGCGATCTGACGCAGGTGCTGCGGCGCTGCCAGCAGGCGCAGCAGCGCATCCCGGTGCCACACGCGGTCTACATCGCGGCGCGGATCGCCGAGGGCCTGCACTTCGCGCACACGCTGGTCGGCCCCGACGGCCGCTCGCTCAACATCGTCAACCGCGACGTGTCGCCATCCAACGTCCGGCTATCGTACGATGGCGACGTCAAGCTGCTCGATTTCGGCATCGCGCAGGCGCTGATGAAGTTCACCAGCGAGATCGGCATCCTCAAGGGCAAGTTCAGCTACATGTCGCCCGAGCAGATCCGCGGCATGCCGCTCGACGCCCGCACCGACGTGTTCTCGGCCGGCATCATCCTGCACGAGATGCTCACCACCGAGAAGCTGTTCCGCGGCGACACCGAGTTCGCGCTGATGGAGAAGGTCCGCAAGGCCGAGGTCCCGGCGCCCTCGGACTTCAACCGCCGGGTCACCGCCGAGCTCGACGCGATCACCCTCAAGGCGCTGGCGCCGGGCGTGGCCGATCGCTACCAGAGCGCGGCGCAGCTCGCCGCCGCGCTCGACGCGCTGATCGGCAGCTATCGGTTCGATCCCAAGGAGCTGCGCCAGTTCATGCGCCAGCTATTCCGCAAGGAATACGCCAAGGAGGTCGAGGATACCCAGCTCGCCCTCGAGACCGAGCTGGCGCCGGGTGGCCCGACGATGGCCGCGGGCGCACCCCCGCCGCCGCCGGTGCTTCCCGACGCCGCGAGCGACCCTGTGACCTGCACCGCACCCGAGGAGATCGCCGAGCCCGCGCCGCGCCCCGTCAAGCCGGCGCGCGCGGCCCCCCGCAGCGGCGAGCCGCGCGGCTTCTGGGGCGCCTTGTTCAAGAAGCGCAAGTAGCGCATGCTTGTGGCGATGCCGACCGCCGACTCCAAGGCCTCGACCGCGCAGATGCTGATCAGCTGCGCGATCGCGTTCGTCGTATTGAACGTGTTCTTTTACTTCATGTCGATTGGCTACTTCGACTCGCATCGTTCGCTCGGCGCGGCCGCCGCGGCGGGGTCGGTCTCGAGCTACACGCCGGCGCAGATGACGCAGGTCCGCGTCGCGTTCGGCGTGTTCACAGCGGTCATGGCCGCCACGACGATCCTCGGCTGGCTGCGGCCGAGCCGGGTCGGCCACGCGATCGCGGCGCTGTTCGGCGCGTTCTACCTCATCGCTTCGATCCCGGCGTTCGTCCGCGGCGCCCCGGCGGTGCTCGGCGTGACCTGGCTCATCGCCGGAAGCTTGCTGCTCGCGCTGGCGTGGCGGTCCTATCGCAAGCGGTCGCGCGCCTCCTGGGCGATGCTCGTCGCGATGTGCGGCGTGCTCGCCGTGGCCGAGGTGTTCGGCGCCCCCAAGCTGGCGCGCGCCGTCGACGTCACCCTGTGGCTCGCGATGATCCTGCCCGGCCTCAAGCTGGTCGCGGTCATTGCGCTCGCCTCGGTCCGCGATGACTACGTCGAGGGTGCCCTGGTCGCGGCCTGATCCCGGATCAGCTCCTGCAGCGCTTGATCCTTGTCACACCGTCCGCTAGAACGGATACAGGTTCACGATCACGGAGGATGCCATGGCACTGCAGCTCGGAGACGAAGCACCCGATTTCACGGCAGAGACGACGGAAGGCCCGATCAGCTTCCATCAGTACCTCGGCACCGGCTGGGGCGTCTTGTTCTCGCACCCCAAGGACTTCACGCCGGTCTGCACGACCGAGCTCGGTCGCGTCGCCGCGCTCAAGCCGGAGTTCGACAAGCGCAACGTCAAGGTCATCGGCCTCTCGGTCGATCCGCTCGGCTCCCACAAGGACTGGGCGAACGACATCAAAGAGACCCAGGGCCACGCGCTCAATTTTCCCCTGATCGCAGACCACGACAAGAAGGTCGCCAACCTCTACGGCATGATCCACCCCAACGCCAGCGACACGTTCACGGTGCGCTCGGTGTTCGTGATCGGCCCCGACAAGAAGATCAAGCTGACGCTGACCTACCCGGCCAGCACCGGCCGCAACTTCGACGAGCTCCTGCGCGTGATCGACTCGCTGCAGCTGACCGCCAAGCACAAGGTCGCGACCCCGTCGGACTGGAAGCAGGGCGGCGACGTGATCATCGTCCCCGCGGTGTCAGACGCCGACGCCAAGTCGCTGTTCCCGGACGGCTGGAAGACGGTCAAGCCGTACCTGCGCCTCGTCCCGCAGCCGAAGTAGCCAGCGCACGCTGCGCCGGCGGCCCACGCCGTCACTCCAGATCGACCTGCGAGTAGCGGCCGTTGTTATCGAGCTGCAGGCCCCACACCTTGTGCGCTCCCTGGTGCTCGGTCGGGCCGAACCCGATCAGCGTGCCGATGCCGAGGTTGAAGTCGCGCATCGCCTCGAGCGCGGCCACCAGGTGCTCGGTGTCGAGCTCGCGGCCGGCGCGCCGGAGGCCCTCGATCAGGACGTTGGCCATCAGGTAGCCCTCGAGCGCCACGCTGTCGATCCGCTCTTCGGGCGTGTACTTGGTCATCGCCGCCTTGAACTCCAGCACCGCGGTCGCGCTGCTCTCCGACGACGGCACGACCTGGGTGATCACGATGCCGCTCGTCGACCGCAGGCCCAACATCTTGAGCTCCTCGGCCAGGCCCGCGCTGTCGGTCCATGACCCGGTGGCGTACTGCACGCCGTGGGTCCACGCGTTCATCTGCTCGATGAACCTGACGGCGGGCCGCGTGATCGCCAGCAGCACCACGGCGTCCAGCGGCACGGTGCGGGCCCGGAGCTGCGCCACCGCGTCCTTCACGTCGACGGTGTTGCGCTGATAGTTGACCCGAAACAGCGGCGCCGCGTCGGGTCGTAGCACGCGCATCGTCTTGGAGAGGCTCGCGTACACCGAATCGCCGAACTTGTCGTCCTGCACGAGCACGGCGATGCGCTCGGGGCGCATGCGGCGCACGCGGATCAAGTAGCTCGCGATCGCGGCGACTTCCTCGGCGTAGCTCGCGCGAAAATTGAAGACGTAGCGATCCGGTGGATCGCGGCGCAAGATGGTCGCGCCGCTGGCAGCGCCGAAGAACAGCATCTTGTGCTCGAGCGCGAACGGCACCGCGACCTCGGCGGTCGCCGTTCCGAAGTTGCCGAGGACGCCGAACACGTTGTCGCGCTCGTAGAGCGCCTTCATCGCCGAGGCCGTGCGCACCGGATCGTAGCCGTCATCGACCGCCACGAGCCGGAGCTGCCGGCCGGCCACCCCGCCTTGCTCGTTGACGCGACGGAACGCCGCGTCGAGGCCGAGCTTCATCTGGCGGCCGTACTCCTTGGCCGATCCGGACAGCGCCGTCGAGATCCCGAGCACGATCTCGTGGTCGGTGACGCCGCGCACCGCGCTCGTCGGACTCTGCGGCGCCGCGGGTTGCGGCGCGGAGGACTCGGCGGGCAGCGGCGCGACGGTCTGCGACGCCCCGCGCGGCTCGCCGGGCGTCGTGGTGGCGACCGCGTCGCGCTGCGGATGCGAGCGCGACACCGCGTAGCCGACCGCGCCTGCGGCCACGGCGACCAGCGCGGCGCCGATCACGAGCACGCCGCGCCCGCCGGGGCGCCCGGAAGGCGGTGGCCCTCCGGCGGTGTTCTGTGTGGAGCCGCCCGCGGGCTGGTCCAGCCCGGTCGTGAACGACGACGAGGACGGGCCCATCGCGCGGTCGATATGCGCGCCTGGAACTCCCGCGAGCGCCGGATCGATCCGGCTCTCGGGCGGAAACACCTCGCTCATGAAGCGCGCGAGATCGTCGACGGAGACTCGCTCGGCCGCGACGATCGCGTCGAGCTCCCGGGCCATGGCGAGCGCGGAGCCGTAGCGCAGCGCGAGGTTGCGCTCGAGGGCCTTGCTCACGATCGCGTCCAGCTCGGGACCGATCTCCGGCTTCAGCGAGGATGGCAATGGAAACACCATCGACTTCAGCTTGGTCACCTGCTCGAGCACGTTGTCGGCCGCGATCAGCCGGCGCAGCGTGAGCATCTCGAACAGCACGACACCGGTGGAGAAGATATCGCACTGCGGGGTGGTGCGGCCGTCGAGCTGCTCCGGCGCCATGTAGCCCAGCTTGCCCTTGATCGTCCCCGCCTGGGTCTGCGGAACGTCGGCTTCCAGCGCCTTGGCGATGCCGAAGTCGACGAGCTTGACCTGGCCGTCGTAGCTGATGACGATGTTGCCCGGCGACACGTCGCGATGGATGATCGGCCGCGGCGTGCCGAACGAATCGCTGTGGGCGTGCGCGTACCCGAGCCCGCGGCAGATCTCGCGACCGATGAACGCCGCGATCCCCCGGGGCACCGTCTGCCGGCGCGCCGCGAGCACGTTCATCATCTTGCCCAGCTCCGCCCCTCGCACGTACTCCATCGCGATGAAGAACTCCCCCGAGCGCTCGCCGAGCTCGTAGAGCTGAACGATGTTGGGGTGCGTCAGCTCGGCGGCGACGTTGGCCTCGTTGATGAACATCCGGATGGAATCCGGATCGGCGACATTCAGGATGCGCTTGATCACCACGGTGCGCTGGAACCCGGCGGCGCCCATGTGGCGCGCGAGATAGACATCGGCCATTCCGCCTCGCCCCAGGTGCCCGGTCAGATAGTAGTCACCGAAGCGCTGGGGAGAGACAGGTGGGATGGCGTTCAACGATGGGCGTGCAGTGGTCATTGGAGGGGCTCGCAAGGTAATCGGGGTGACTGCCCTGCATCGAAGCAGGGCGGCTCAGGGGATTGCATCGTCGTAACCCGGCGAACAAAAGACGTCATAAAAGAATGACAGTGGACCCAAGGGAAGGAAGGAGTCGCACTGACTCCCCTATCCTAGCGCGGCCGAATTCAGCCGTATATGACACTCATGAGGAAGCACTAGATTTCTGCGGCTCCCGCATGCTTCGGCGTGTGCGCAAGATCGCCCTCCAGTGAGGAACGCCACCACGGTAGAAGGTGATGTATCTTGCGAAAACTACCTAGGGAGAGCTCTGTGGCTTCAGCTAACGAATAGAGATAATTACATTCTCACCGCATGTACGGGATTCGCGGGTTCGCGGGTGCGATACCGCCCTCCGTCGCGACAGGGGCGCGGACGCGAAGTGACGGTCGGCGCGGGAGATCGGCACCGCAGTGGCCCAGCGGGCCCGGTCGTCACGTCATCAAGTAGACCGCGAACGAGGCGAGCCAGTGCTCGCCCGCGTAGTCGCCGGTCGCGACGTGAGCGAGGCCCGCGGCGGCGTGGGCGTCGCCGGCGGCCGTGAACGCGTCGCGCAGCGAGTCGCCTTCAGGCAGCGCCCCGGCGACCGCGCGCAGGCACCAGGCGCGCGACAGGTTCAACCCGTCGAGGTGCGCGAGCTTGGGGTCGCTGCGATCCGAGACGATCGCCGGGCGCTGCAGCGCGGGTGGCAGGCCGTGGGGCAAGAACCCGTGGAGCCAGGTGGCCAGCTCGCCCGGGGCGAACACGCGGCGCATCAGGTCGGCTTCGGCGAGGGCGGGCGACAGGAAGTCCTCGCCGCCTGGCTCCCAGCCGGCCGGGGCGTCGCGGTCGGCGGCGTAGTAGGTGGTCGCGCGCTCGACGATCAGCTGGGCCAGCGCGGCGTCCCCGGTGGCGCGCGCGTAGTCGAGCGCGAGCCCGAGGCCAAACGCCGTGTTGGCGTGGACGCCGGTGCGAACCGGGTAGGTCTGCTTGGGAAAAAACCCCAGGTAGCGGGCGACGATCGCCTCGGTGAGCGGCGCGAGGTGGACCGACCATCGCCGGGCGTCCGGGTCGTCCCAGACGTGGAGCTCGGCGGCGAGCTGGAGCAGCCACGCCCAGCCGTAGGGGCGCTCGAAGCTCTGGCGGCCCGGGCCGGCGAAGTAGGCGACCTCGGCGGCGACGTGGGCGGCGGTCAGGTTGGCATCGAGCGCGGCGCGGATCGGCGTGGGGTCGGGGAGGCTCGGTACCTTTCGCAACAAGCGGACCAGCATCCAGTGGCCGTGGACGGCGGAGTGCCAGTCGAGGCAGCCGTAGAACGCCGGGTGCAGGTCGCGCGGCCGGCGGAGATCGGCGTCGCCGGTGATCAGGTGCTGGATCGAGCTCGGTAGCTCGCGCTGGATGCAATCGCTGGCGAGGCCCGCAAACTGGCGCGCCTGCGCGAGGGTGAGCCTGGAAGCCGAGGTCATGGGACTCCGATGATCTTGTGGAGCTGCAGCGACAGCCGCCACTGCGGCCGGGCGTGGATCAGCGCGAGCGCGCGCGCGAGGTGGTGCGGGTAGCGATCGTCCATCCAGGGCTGGACGAAGTGGTGATCGCAGCGCCACCGCGCCGCGTGGCGATCGAGCACCAGCTCGTCGACGGTATCGTCGATCACGACCTTGAGCTCGCTGGCCGGCAGGCCACCGTCGAGCGCGACTCCCGCGGGGTGGTGCTGCGGCTTGGGCGAGATCGTCAGCCAATCCACGGCCGCGCCGAGCGGCCGCGTGCCATTGGACTCCATGTGGACGCGGAAGCCGGCGCTGCGGATCGCCGCGGCGAGCGGCTCGTCCCATTGCAGGGTGGGCTCGCCGCCGGTGACCACGACGCGGCGGGTCGCCCCGACATCGAGCGCGCCCAGCCGCGCGACGATATCATCGGCCATCATCCGGGTGGCGCCCGCGGGCGAGAAGTCGGTGTCGCACCCGGCGCAGGCGAGGTTGCAGGCCGCGAACCGCAGGAACACGACGGCACGGCCGGCGTGCGCGCCCTCGCCCTGCAAGGTGGGCCCGAACATCTCCTTCACGAGGTAGCGCCGATCCGACATGTGAGAGGGGAATGCTATAGCGCAGAGGTGAACCGCCGCGCATGTGGAGTGATCGCGATCGTCGTCGCCGCCGCGTGCGGCAAGCCCAGCGCGCCGCCGACCGGCGCCGCCGAGCGCCTGGCACCGGCCGCGCCGGCCGCACCGGCTACCGAGGCGACCACCGAGGCGACCACCGAGGCGACCACCGAGGCGTTTACGCCGCCGGCCGCCCACGCGATCACGTCGCCGTCGTGCACGCAGCTGCCGTTCGCCGACTCGACCCCGGTCCCCGAGGCCTCCGGCGCCGGGTGGCTCGTCGAGGGCGGCACGCCGGTCTTGCTCGTCGTCGGGGATAGCGGCAACCACGGCGCCTACGGCATCGTCGATCCCCAGACCGGCCAGACGATCGAGACCGGAGAGCTGCCGCTGACCGACGACGCCAGCGATGACCTCGAGGGCATCGCGGTGCGCGGCGACAAGATCTACGGGCTGACCTCGGCGGGCTGGGTCCGCAGCTGGCGGCGCCATGGCAAGGGCTTCGAGCTGGTCGACAAGCCCTACCCGCTCGGCCCGGTCACGCTGCCCAGGACCCGCAACAACAACCGCGCCCCCGAGGGCGACGGCATGGTGTGCGACGGCCAGGTCGTCAACTGCGGCCGCAACTACGAAGGGCTCTGCCTGGCGGCCCGGCCACGCTCGGCGTCGTGCATCGGGTTCGCGGCGTCGAAGGCCGATGGCCACCTGTACTGCCTGACCGAGGACGCCGGCAAGCTCGTCGTGCACCACGACCGCGCGATCGCGATCACCCGGCCCGGCGCGCTCGCCGACTGCGCGTTCTCCGACGACGACTCGCTGTGGGTCGGCGCCAACATGTTCGACCTCGGGCGGGTCTGGCGGGTCGCCCACTGGGACGACCCCGCCGCCGCCACGCTCGAGCCGATCGGCTCGCTCGCGATCGGGTTTCCCGAGGCGATCGCGGTGCGCGGCGAGACCGTGTACCGGATGTCCGATACCGGCGGCGCGCCGAGCATGATGGCCCGGTTTCACTGCCCGAAATAGCCGGGCCCGGGCGCGGCTAATTTCACGCGGCGGCCCGCCTCGCGCTAGGATCTGGCGGTGCAGTGTCCGTATTGTGGTGGCGACTCGAGCGTGACGGAGACCCGCGTCACCGCCGATGGCATGCGCCGCCGCCGCGTCTGCAACGCCTGCAAGCGCCGGTTCACCACGTACGAGAAGGTCGGAGCGCCGGGCCTCAAGGTCACCAAGCGCGACGGCAGCGTCGAGGCGTTCGATAGCGACAAGCTGTTTCAGGCGCTGCGCCGGGTCGCCGCGCACCGCAACGTGGTCAGCGACGAGGATCTCCGGCGGATCGCGCGCGATATCGAGGCCAACCTGGTCGATGGCGGCCGCAAGTCGGTCGCCTGGAACGATATCGTCACGCTGGCGCTGACCCGGCTCGATAACGTCGATCCGGTCTCCGCGCGCCGGCTGCGCGCCAACTACGCCGACGAGGCCGGTGACCTGCGGTTTGACCGCAGCGCCCCGGAGCAGCCGTCGCCGCAGCTCGGTCTGCCGCTCGCCGACGGCGACGATTAGCGTTCACCACCACGATGACGAAACGTCATCGTAACAAGGACGTCCGCGCGGTCGACACAGAGCTTGGGCCGACCCATGTTGTGCGGGCGGACATGAACCGCCGCTTCATCGCCTGGATGACAGCGCCCGGCGCACGTTCACGGAAATCGAGAATCCCATGAAGTCCTCGCACGGCGTTTCGGTCTCTCCTCTCATGGCGTCGCTGGCGCTCGCCCTCGCCGGCCTCGCCGCGTTCTGCGCGCGCGCAGCGGCCGCCCCCGCCGGGGGACCCGCCTCCGAGTCGCAGGTCGTCACCGACCGCGACGCGCGCGCGACCGCCGGCGTCAAGGCCAGCGCGGAGAGCCCGAACCAGTCGGACCGGCGGGCCCCGGCCCCCGCGCCGCCGAGCACGCTCGTGCTCGCCACCGACGATCCGGCGTTCGCCGAGGCAGCGAACCTGGCGTTTGGCTGGATCGACCTCGGTGACCCGACCGATCGGGCCGCTGGGGCGCCGTCGGTCGCGGCGACCGCCCACACCGCGTTCGGCTGGGTCGATACGTCGACCCAGGTGAACCACCTCGACGCCCGCCCCGCCGACGACACGGCCGGGTTCGCCGCCGCCGCGATCGTGGCCTTCGGCTGGGTCGACGGCAACTAGCCGATCGCGGGGCGTTGGTAGCCCTGGCGGACCCGAAGGCGCTTTGGCACGCTCGACGCCGATCCGCATGGCGTTCAACGCACGACTTCTGAATGGAATCGGGGTCCTGATCGCGGTCGTCGAAGCTGGTTCGTTCGTGCGCGCCGCCGCGACCCTGGGGATGACCCAGTCCGGCGTCAGCCGATCGATCGCGCGACTCGAGGAGCGCGTCAACGTCCGGTTGCTGCAGCGCACGCCGCGCGCGGTCACGCTCACGGCCGAGGGCCGCGTGTTCTACGAAAAAGTCAGCCCGCTGCTCACCCGCATCGAGGATGCCGCCGGCGAGGCGTCCGATACCGCGGCCACCCCCAAGGGCCGGCTGCGCGTCGGCATGGACCCGCAGGTCTCGCGGCTCCTCATGGGACCGCGCGCCAAGGATTTTCTCCAGGCCTACCCCGAGGTCTCGCTCGACATGGTCGCGCGCGACGAGCTCGGCGACATGATCGCCGAGGGGTTCGACGCCGCGATCCGGTTCGGCGAGCCCGGTGCGTCCGCCGTGGTGGCGCGCAAGCTGCTCGATTCGCGGGTCGTCACCTGCGCGTCGCGCTCGTACCTCGAGGCCCACGGCACGCCGAAGGAGCCGCGCGATCTCGTGAACCACGAGTGCATCATGTTCCGCAATCCGGTCACCGGCCGGCCCTATCGCTGGCGGTTCATTCGCGGCGCCAAGCGCGTGACGATCAAGACCACCGGGCGGCTGTTCGTCAATGACGGCTCGGCGCTGATCGCCTCGTGCATCGCCGGGCACGGGATCGCCCAGACGATCGACGTCGCGCTGCGGTCGATCGAGAATCACGGCCTCGTGCAGCTACTGACCAGCTGGCCGGATCAGACGTTTCCGCTCTACGTCTATTATCCGTCGCGCCACCAGCCGCCGGCCAAGGTCCGTGCGCTGATCGACTTCGTGGTGGCCGCCGCGCGCATGTAGCGGCCTCGGCGGATTTATCGCCGCGGCGCGCGCGGCCATGTTACGCCGCGGCGATGGAGTCTCCTGCCGCCGAGACGCAGCGCATCTTCGCCCCTGGCATCCTGCGCGACCAGGTCGCCCTCATCACCGGCGGCGGCAGCGGGATCGGCCTCGCCACCGCGCACGAGATGGTCCGGCTCGGCGCCCGCGTCGCGATCTGCGGCCGCGCTCCCGGAAAGCTCGAGGCTGCGGCGGCCGCGCTCCGCGCCGCCGGCGGCCAGGTGCTCGCCAGGCCGTGCGATATCCGCGAGCCGGCCGAGGTCGAGGCGTTCGTCGCCGCCGTGGCCGGCGAGCTCGGCGGCCTCGACATCGTGGTCAACAACGCCGGTGGCCAGTTCCCGTCGCCGGCACAGCATATCTCGCCCAACGGGTTCCTCGCGGTCGTGAAGAACAACCTGGTCGGCACGTTTCACGTCTGCCGCGAGGTCGCCAACCAGGTCATGATCCCGGCCAAGCGCGGCCGGATCATCAACGTGATCGCGAACATCTACCGCGGCTTTCCCGGCATGATGCACACCGGCGCCGCGCGCGCCGGGGTCGAGAACATGACGATGTCGCTCGCGGTGGAGTGGGCGCAGTTCGGCATCCTGGTCAACGCGGTCGCGCCGGGCCTGATCCTGTCCTCGGGGACGCGGCAGTATCCGCCGCAGCTGCTCGAGCGCGGCATCCGCGAGACCCCGATCGGGCGCGCCGGGACCTGCGAGGAGGTCGCCGCCGCGATCGTGTTCCTCGCCTCGCCGGCCGCCCAGTTCATCACCGGCGCCACGCTGCGGCTCGATGGCGGCCAGGCGCTCGGCAACCCGTGGACGGCGTAGGCCGATCGACCGCCGAATCCACCGCCCGGGCGCAGCCCTGGCGAACGGCGTGGGGAATACTGGCGCGGCCATGGATCTCCAGCTCGCCGGAAAGCTCTGCCTCGTGTCCGGATCCAGCCGCGGCATCGGCCGCGCCATCGCCCACGCGCTCGCCCGCGAGGGTGCGCGGGTCGCCGGGGTCGCCCGCGGCCGCGCGGCGCTCGAGGCGGCGATCGCCGAGCTGCCCGGCAGCGGACACGCGGCCGTCGCCGCGGACGTCGCCACGGCCGACGGCGCGACCGCCGCGGTCGAGGGCGCGGCCGCCGGCCTCGGCGGGCTCGACGTCGTGGTCACCAACGTCGGCAAGTCGTTCGCCCGCGACGCGGCGGCGATGGACGACGCCGATCTCGCCAGCTCGCTCGACATGAACCTGTGGAGCGCGGCGCGCGTCGCACAGCGCGCCGTGCCGCACCTGATCGCGCGCGGCGGCGGATCGATCACGATGATCGCCTCGATCTGGGGCCGCGAGGCCGGCGGCGCACCGGGCTACAACACCGCCAAGGCCGCGGTGATCGCGCTCGCCAAGGCGCTCGCCCGCGATCACGCCAAGCACGCGATCCGCGTCAACTCGATCGCGCCCGGATCGATCCTGTTCCCCGGCGGGGGCTGGGATCGCCGCCGGATCGCCGACCCCGCGGCCATCGCCGGGTTCGTCGAGCGCGAGCTGCCGTTCGGCCGGTTCGGGACCCCCGAGGAGGTCGCCGACGTGGTCGCGTTCGTCGCCTCACCGCGCGCCGGATGGATCACCGGCGCGTGCCTGCCGGTCGACGGTGGTCAGGGCCGCGCGCTCTAGCTCATCACTCGTCCTCCCGCAGGGTGTCCGCGCGATAGTCTTCCACGACGATGCCGAAGCGCTCGCACAGCCGGTACAGCTTGCGGCGATCGACCCCGAGCTGTTGCGCCGCCATCCGGACGTTGCCGTGCGTCGCGCGCAGCGCGTCCTCGATCTCCGGCTGGGTCGGCTCGGGCGGCGGCGAGGGGGTCGGCTCCTCGACGGCGCCGACCGACGCGGCCCGCAGCGCGCCACGGTGGCTGCGCAGCGCCGCCCGCAGGTGCTCGGTGCCGAACGGAAACGCCGGCGCCTGCAGCGCGGCCTCACCGACCGCGCTGCGCAGCTCGCGCAGGTTGTCCCTCCACGGGTAGAGCAGCAGGCACTCGAGCGCCCCCACCGTCCACGGCGCCGCGATCGGCGGGCGCTCGCGCTCGCGCAAGAACAGCTCGGTCCACCCGAGGATGTCCTCACGGCGCTCGCGCACCGGCGGCAGCATCAACGGCGCGTTGCTCGCCCGTAGCCGCGCCAGCAGGTCGCGGCGGAACTTGCCGTTCAGCGCGGCTTCTTCCAGGTCGACGTGGGTTGCGGCGACGACGCGCGCGTCGCTGTGGCGCAGCTCGGTGGCGCCGAGCGGCCGGTACGAGCCGTCCTCGAGAAACCGCAGCAGCTCGGCCTGGACGTCGAGCGACAGCTCGCCGATCTCGTCGAGGAACAGCACGCCGTCGCCGGCGACGTCGACCAGGCCCGGCTTGTTGGCGGTCGCGTTGGTGAACGCGCCGCGGACGTGGCCGAACAGCTCCGAGCGCGCGAGGTCACGGCTCAGCTCGGCGCTGTTGAGCGTGACGAACGGCTGCGGCGCGCGCGCCTCGCCGATCGCGTGCGCGATGCGCTCCTTGCCAGCGCCGGTCTCGCCGACGATGAGCACGTGCCCCGTGCCCGACGCGAGCGCGTCGATCCGCCGGCGCACCGCCACCGCCACCGGCGACACTCCCGGGAACACCGGCGATTGCGCCCGGCCGTCGTTGCTCGGCACCGCGTGGCGAAACACCAGCAGCGTATCGCCGAGCCGCAGCACCGCGCCATCGACGAGCGCGACGCGCGCTCCCGCGCCATAGCCGCGGCCATCCACGTAGCCGCGGTTGCGCGCCCCCAGATCTTGCAGCTGCCAGCCCGCCGCGCTCCGCTCGATCCGCGCGTGCCGGCGCGACATCCGGCCATCGTCGATCGTGATGTCGCAGTCGCCGCCCAGCCGCCCGATGCTCATCCCGCGCGACGGAAACACGTGCACGGCCTGCGGCGACCGCCCGGTAAGCACGCGCACATGCGCGACCTCGTGGTCCAGCTCGGCGAAGCCGGCCGCGGAGTCGTCCTGCTGTTCGGTCTGCCAGGTGTCGATCACTTTCATGAGGGATCCCAAACGGTCGGTTGGCGCCGGAACGAGGTCATTCTCCACAAACTGCCGCATGAAATTCGGGTCACGGGCCGCCCATCGCCGCGTCCGCCGCATCTTGGCGCATGGGCCAGCGCATGCGCATGGCGCACGGCTCTACGCATTTGTGCAGCTACACGCCTCCCCCAGAGGTACGTACGGCCCGGGTGTAACATACGGTGCGCCCGCTGCGTTGCCTCGCGATCACGATCGCGCTGGCGGTTCGTCCCGTGATGTCGGACGATACACGACCGCGCGCGAACGCGCGGTGATTTCGCTCGTTCCCGGCGAGCCGAATTCCGCGCCGGGAATGCTACCGTGTGTTGACCACATGAGTCGCAGAGCACCTCTCGTGTTCATCATGGCCGCGGGGTTGGGAACGCGGATGAAAAGTGACCTGCCGAAGGTCCTGCACCGCATCGCGGGCCGGCCGATGCTCCACTGGGTCGTCACCGCCGCCCGAGCCGCCGGCGCTGGCCGCGTGATCGCGATCCTCGGCCACAAGGCCGACACCGTGAAGGCCGCGCTCGACGCGAGCTTTGGCGCCGGCGCGGTCGAGGTCGCGCTGCAGACCGAGCAGCGCGGCACCGGTCACGCCGTGCAGTGCGCGCTGCCCGCCGTGGCCCAGGAAGACGATGATCGCATCGTCGTGATCCTCACCGGCGATGCGCCGCTGCTCGCCAGCGAGCGGATCGCCGAGCTGGTCCTTGCGTGCGAGGCCTCGCCCGGCGGCATGGCGCTCCTGTCGACCGTGCCGCCCCGGCCGATGCCCTACGGCCGGCTCGTCCGCGACGCCGCCGGCACGCTCGCGAGGATCGTCGAGCACGCCGACGCCACCTTGGACCAGCGCAAGATCCAGGACACCAACGCCGGGTTCTACGCGATCCGGCTCGGCGACCTGCGCAAGGATCTCGCGACGCTGCGCGCCGACAACGCCAAGGGCGAGCTCTACCTGACCGACCTCGTCGCGCGCGCCGCGACCCGCGGCGGGGCCACGGCGATCGACGCGCCGTTCACCGAGGTCGCCGGGATCAACGACCGCGTCGACCTGGCCGCGGTCGAGACCGCGGCGCGCCAGCGGATCAACGAGAGCTGGATGCGGGCCGGCGTCACGATGGTCGATCCGGCGAGCACCTACATCGATGCCGACGTCGGCCCGCTCGGCAAGGACGTGTGGCTCGGGCCCGGCGTCTCGCTGCGCGGCAAGACCACGATCGGCGACGGCGCGCAGATCGAGGTCGGCTCGGTGCTCAGCGACGTGCAGGTCGCCGACCACGTGCTGATCAAGCCGTACTCGGTCCTGTCGGAGACCCAGCTCGGCGCGCGCGTCCAGATCGGGCCGTTCACGCACTGCCGGCCGGGCAGCCGGATCGACGAGGACGCGCGCCTGGGCAACTTCGTCGAGACCAAGCAGACGCACCTCATGGCGGGCGCCAAGGCCAACCACCTCGCCTACCTCGGCGACGCGTCGATCGGCGCGAAGGCCAATATCGGCGCCGGAACGATCACCTGCAACTACGACGGCGTCAGCAAGGCCCAGACGACGATCGAGGCCGGTGCGTTCATCGGCTCCGACTCGCAGCTGGTCGCGCCGGTGACGGTGGGCCGCGACGCCTACGTCGGCTCGGGCACGACGGTCACCAGGGATGTTCCGCGCGGCGCGCTCGCGCTGACCCGCGTCAAGCAGGTCAACGTCGAGGGCTGGGCCGACCGGTTCCGCGAAGCCAATGCCAAGCGCAAGAAGCCGGGTGAGGAGCACTGAGCCTGCGGCGATCGGCGGGCTGGTCGCCGCGCTGGTCGCCGGCGCGTGCCGATCGGAGCCGGCGGCTGCCCCGCCTGCACCGGGGTCCGCCGCGCCGCGCGACGCCGGTGGTCCCAACGACGCCCGCGCGCCGTCGCCGGACGCCGCGGTGGCGCCGGCCAGCCCGTGGGCCCGGCTCGCGGGGTTGCCGGTCGCGACCCCGGTGCGCGTCGTCACCCTGGCCGCGCGCTCCGACATGCCGCGGTTCGACGTCGGCGGACCGGTGGTCGCCGGCGATGTCGCCGTGGTCAGCTCGTCGCAGCTCGGGTTCGTCGCGGTCGACTGGCGGCGCGGCCAGATCGCGTGGACCAAGCCGGCCGGGCTCCACGTCGCGCCAGCGGTCGCGCGCGGCGGCACCGCGATCCTGATCGGCGACTGCATCGACCCGCCGGCGCTGGCCGACACCCTGCTCGGCTGCCTGCGCGTCGTCGCGGCGTCCGGCGCCGACGAGAGCTACGCCTCGATCCATGGCAGCCACCTCGAGGCGTTCGCCGCCGCGCACGGCGCGCAGGACGTCTGGCCCTCAGGCGATCGCGAAGTTCGCTGGCGCCGCGGCGACCAGGCGGTCGCGATCGATCTCATCACCGGCGCCGCGCGCACGGCGAGCGCCGCGCCCCCGCAGCTCCACATCGTCGACGGAAGCCGCGCGTGGGACATCGCCAGGACCCCGCAGCGCATCGTCGCGCGCCAGCGCGGCAAGCTCGCGTGGCAGACCGATCACGCCTACGACCGCCTGCTCGGCGCGGTGTACCTCGCGGATCTCGCGCCGATGATCCGCGTGCTGCGGATCGGTGCCTACGCCGGGCTCCCCGAGCTCAACCTGCTCGACATCGACGCCACCGGCTCGCTGCACGGCCAGGCCTCGTTCCCGGTGCCGGCGGTCGGCACGATCGGCGATGCGATCGACGGCGTCGGCAACACCGCGCTCGCGGTCCGGCTCGATAGCTCGCTGCGTCGCGACTTCATCGCCGGCTTCGCCGCGACCGCCCAGCTGATGTACGTCTACCGGCTCCCCGAGGTGCCGCGGTCCGAGCCGGTCGGCCTCGCGATCGCCCCCGGTGGCGTCCTGGTGTTTCACGACGGCGATACCTTCACGGTGCTCCCCGAGCTGTCGTCGCCTGCCACGGCCCCCGGCGCTCCAGACTTGGCGTCGCAGAACTCCACACCGTAAGCGGCCGGGATCGCGTGGCGCGCGGTTGGTACGGCGCCTGCTGTAACGATCGCCCCAAGGAGACGATGATGTTGAATCGCTTTGCTGCCGGCCTCTGTGCCCTGAGCCTCGGGCTCGCCGCCTGCGTCCAGGACGACGCTCCTGCGGTTTCTTCGGACGACGTCGATCGCGCGCTGCCGACCGCGGACCAGGTATCGATCAAGCTGCCCGAGACCACGGCGCGGTCGGCCGGCGAGCTCGCGACCTGGTACGTCGCCACCCGCGGCGTCACCTCTACGTTCAACGGCGGCAGCATCTGGGTGCTCGTCCTGCTCCACGCGATCGTCAAGTTCCCCGTGACCAGCGTCGCCAGCGACACGCTGACCTGGGGCCCGTGGAGCGACGCGCTGTCGCCCGCCGAGTACAAGCTCGACGTCCACGTGGTCGGCGACGGGACCTTCGCGTACGCGCTGTCGGGTCGCTCGAAGACCACGGCCAGCGCCGCGTTCGAACCGGTGATCCACGGCACCGCCGATCCGCGCGCCGGCGCGCTCGCGGCGAGCGGCGAGTTCGTGATCGACTTCGACGCCAGCCGGCGCGTCAACCCGGTCGACAGCGGCGATGCCCACGGCGCGGTCGATGCGCGCTACGACCTCGCCCAGCGACACCTCGATCTGGCGATCACGACGACCGGCGATCGCGGCGAGCCGGTGGTCGCCGGCTACGCGTACAACGGCGCCGCCGACGGCAGCGGTGACATGACCTTCGAGTTCAGCGCCGACGCGGGGGGCGGCGCGGCGCTCGAGACCGCCACGCTGCGGTCGCGCTGGCGGTCGACCGGCGCCGGACGCGCCGACGCGCGGATCGCCGGAGGCGACCTCGGCACCGTCGAGATCACCGCGTCGGAGTGCTGGGACACGATGTTCGCGCGCGTGTACTACGCCGACTCGGCGGGGTTCGCGCCGACCTCGGGGAGCGAGGCCGCGTGCGCCTTTGCCACCGCCGACCTGCCGCTCCGGAACTGACGCTGCCCGCGCGCCGGAGGGTTTCGGTGTGCCTGGCCTTGGGTTTCCTCGCAGACGACCTCGCGCTCCCCCAGGCCGTCTGCGTTTTCGGCAGTCAGCGTTGACGGAAACTGAGCCCCGCGGTAACACGCTCGTCGGAGGACACACATGGCTACGTTGCCCAAGGATGCGCAGGAGCTGTTCGATAACCTCGTCCCGGAAGGCCTCAAGCTGTATCCGGACAAGGCGCGCGAGCTGAACGCCATCTACTGTTTCAAGGTGACGGGGGATGGCGGAGGCGAGTGGACCGTGGATCTCACGGCGAACCCGCCGACCTGCACCAAGGGCGATGCCGGCAAGGCACAGTGTACGGTCGAGGTCTCGAACGAGGACTTCAAGACCATGCTGAGCGATCCCAACGCCGGCATGCAGCTGTACTTCCAGGGCAAGCTGCGGGTCTCCGGTGATCCGATGCTGGCGATGAAGCTCCAGCAGCTGTTCGAGATCG
>Ga0302322_100000180_pt1 | contig 44724 bp, 33 predicted proteins | sample Fen_T0_2_FD_203757 | JGI IMG/M metagenome (GOLD analysis project Ga0302322, IMG submission 203757) | Peat permafrost microbial communities from Stordalen Mire near Abisko, Sweden - Fen_T0_2 | ecosystem: Environmental > Terrestrial > Soil > Wetlands > Permafrost | place: Sweden: Abisko...
GCGCTGGCCACGTAGAACGGCGTGGGCCGGTAATCCACCTGTGCCACCGGCAGCCCCTTGAGCATGCCTTCCAGGGCGCAGGTCGACGGGAAAGTGATCAGGGCCGCCGCCTCGCGGAGCGCCGTGGTCAGGGAGCCTTCCATCGTGACCTTCAACCCCATCTCTTCCGCCAGATCGGCGGCGATCCGCCAGACCGGCTCCACAAACGTGTTCGCCGCAAACCAGGCGCGCAGGTCGCGCAGGGCGCGCAGGACTTTCATCTGCTGCTCCGCGTCGTGGCTGTAAGTCTTGGCGGTCGTGATGAGAATGCGCGGGCGCGCGGCGGCCGCATTCACGAGCCGGGTCCGGTCGAAATGGTCATAGCGCGGCAGCCCGACCAGGTGAATCCGCGAGGCGAGTCCCCAACTCGCCAGGATGCGGGCCGGATGGCGGCCAATCACGCACAGGTCGCTGGCAGTCATGGGTTGAAGCATGGTGCCGTTGGGACGGATAAAACTGAGGTTGTTCCAGACGTAGGCCCACTCAATGACCCCGTCCATCACATAGACGACCGGGATGTTGGCGCGGCGGGCAGCCGCGGCGCACAAGCGCCAGTCCGTGGTCCATTCCCGGCTCAACAGGATGAGGTCGGGTTTGGTGGCCAGAATTTCTTCGGGTGATTTGAGATAACCGGCTTCCGGCCGGACGCCCAGCAGTTCAAACACGCGGCCATAAAGTTCTTCGTACCGGCCGGCCTCATCCAGCACCACGATACGGGTGGTGGCGGACAACGTGAGACATTTGGGCGCGGCCGGCGCGATCGGCGCGATCACTGCAGCATGGCTGCCATTCAAACGGGGAGAACCGATCCCGGCGACTTCGTGCCGCGCGCCTGGTGCCGGCTTCGTCGCGGGCTTTTCCGCGATGGCGATCCACCATTCGGCGTCCTTCTGATCGGCCGTGGTGGCGGAGCCGGGAACGACCCTCAACGTGCGCGGCTGCGGACGTTTCCAGCCCCCGCCGGCATTTTGGCGGAGCATCTGGGTGAGCTGGAAATGCTGTTCAATCTCCTTGCGATAGCGCGCGTAATCGTAAATGTGCAGATGCCATTGAACCGGATTGTTGCCATTTTCATCCAGCCACAGATTCGGCACCGATGAGACAATGATGCCGCCGGGACGCAGCACACGGTCGAACTCGCGCAGCAGGGCTTCCGGCTCCGGCACGTGTTCCAGCGTTTCAAAGGAAACCACCGCGTCCACGCTGTGGTCGGCCAGCCAATCCAGCCGGGTCGCATCGCCCGCATGAAATTCCAATTCCGGCTGCCCGGCCGCATAGTTGGCCCGCGCGTAGGCCACGGCGCTTTCGCTCAAATCCACGCCGATCACCCGCGCCACGCCCGTCTGGGCGGCGAGGATGGCGCTGCCGTAACCCAGCCCGCACGCCGCGTCAAGCACCACCATGCCGGGCATGAGTTGTGTGCGCGCCAGCTCATAACGGACCAGATGCGCGTCCGAGCGGATGCCGGGCTCGCGCAACATGTCCATGTGCAAATCGCGTTCAGCTTTCAGCACGGCGAGCGGAAAGCGTTCCAAAATCGCGGGGGCAATCCGTTCAAACAGCAGCGTGATTTCCGCGCCATCTTGTTCGATGCTTTCAAACGGCGTGGCTGCCAGGCTTAACAGATGTTTGCGAAAACCGTGTTCAATGAATTTCCGCTCCAATTCCGTGCGGTTCGGCTGGACGTTGCCGGATTTGATCGCACGCACCAGCACGGAACCTTGAACCGTCTGGCCAAGGCCGGCCAGCAACTGCTGCCATTCCGCCTCGTTCATATCGGCCCGGACCCCGGTTAACACCGCCGTTTCAAACTGGCCGGTGCCCGCTTTTATTTGATTGAAGGCGCACTGTGTGGCGGCAAGGCCGCGGGCTGCCAGCCAGTCGACCGCCACCCGGGCGTCCAGACCCACCACCAGCGTGGCCCCGTTGCGGCAATGCCTGAAATATTGCTCCAGCCAGACTTCCAGCGGTTGCAGCGCGGCCGGCTTCGCGGCCTGCCACTCCGGCACCAGATTGTCCTGATAGTCCTCCGGCATGAGTTCAAAAGGGGATCGGGCGGCGCCATTTCTGGGGCGGGGTTTGGTGCGGAGCTTCTCCATTTGTGCCCGCGCCGCCGGTTGCCGCGGATCCAGGACCAGCACCTGCTGGTAAACCGCCCGGGCCTGGGCCGTGTCGCCGCCGGCCAGCAAACTTTGCCCCAGCAGCAGGAGCACCGCCACGTCGTTGGGGGTTGAAAGCAAAATCCGGCGATACGCCCCGCTGGCTTCGCGGTGCTGCCCGGTTTGCGCACTGAGATCCGCCAGCAGCCGCAGCGCGTCCACATGATTGGCGTCCAGTTCCAGCGCCTTGCCCAGCGCCGTTTCGAACCCGGTAATGTCATTGACCAGCAGGCAATCCCTCGCCTGCTGGGTCAGGGCATGAACATCATCATCCGTCCGCAAGGCATCCTGCGGCGATAGTAAGGTGGGGGAAGAGTTGGACATGGCTTGGCGCAAAGGTTCACTTGAGATTGGAAAACGGACGGGCGGCGCGCGCGAATCGCGTGGTCAGGCAGGCAGGCTGTTCCGGGCAGGCAGGACGCGAGACGTTGTTTTCAGGCTGGCTTTTATGCATTGGCAGACTCCAATTTGGCCTGAAGACGTGAGGCGCAGGCCGGGTTTAAATTGCCGGGCGGACCCTTGCGGATCCGCCCGGGGAAGGAGCCAGTGGATCGCCATCCGTGGTTAGTGGACGACAATTGTCACTGGACATTGTTTAATACCGGCGCTATGGCGCGGTACAGCTTACTACAACTTCGCCGGTTCCGCTACTGCTGATGGCGGCGTGGCGGCCTTTTTAGGCGCCAACTTCGGCAGCTTCGGCAGCGGCATGCTGGGCCGCGTGAGCGCCTGCTGGTTGCTTCGCTGAATCTCTTCGTAAACTTCTTTGCGGTGCACCGGCACCTCGGACGGGGCGGCAATCCCCAGCTTCACCACATCGCCGTCCACCCGCATCACCGTGACGTGGATGCGACCATCGATCACTATGCTTTCTCCAAGTTTTCGTGACAGGATTAACATATCCGGAGTTTAGTCACCAAGGTCTGCCGCTGGCAATGGATGTTGGATGGAATAGGCGGCGGCATTCGCGATGATCACCTGCCGGGCCACATGCGTGTGGCGGTTGACCACCACCGGCCCTTTTAAATTCATGGTCGCCCGGCCATCCTCGTGGATGGTAACGATGCCCAGCAACAGCGCGTCGCTTGAAAATTTCAAACCCAGGGACTCAACGTCTACCGGCGGGATGTCCGGCTGGTATTCCGGCAGCACCACGAACGGATCCACCACCACAAAGGCGAGCACCGGATTATCTTCAACCTGCAGCCAGGCAAAGGGTTCCTCGCCTGGATTGCTCACCAGAACGTAGTCCTTTATCTGCTCGAACCCCAGCAACCCCACGGGCATCCGCACCGCATGTTTGCGGGGGGCCACCAAGGTCTCGGTCTCGATCATTTCAGCGCATTTCATTGCAACCTCCATTAAGCAATGGCTGTGCCATCGCATTGTTTACCATTGTGAACCGTGAAAACCGGTGGAAAACCGGCAAATGTTTCAATTCTGACATAAAATTTCCCATCGGCGTGGTGGTTTCGGTCTGTTCGCCCGGCAAAAAAGTCGCAGGCTCGGTCAAAATTTCCCCTCCCAAGGCGAGCCGGCCAAAAAATTGAATAACGGTGTTCATGATATGTAATTCAAAATCGACAGGCTCAGGATCTTGCTTCCGCTCTGCAGGGCCGCCTGATACGCCGTCTGCACCGAGTTCAGCTCCACCAGGGTCGCCACCGTGTTGGCGCTCGATTCGTCGGAAATCATCGTGCTCAAGTTTTGCGAATTGCTGGTCGCCGCGGTCGCCGCCGCATTGAGCCGGCTTTGCGCTACACCATTGTTCGCAATCTGATAGGAAAGATTATTTTCGTCCTTCAGAAAATTCGCGCTGTCCGTGGCCGTGATCGCCGTGGTGTTGCCCGCCGCCAGATTGTCGCGCAAGGAAATCAAGTGGTTCAGCAGATCCGCCCCCGACTGGCTGTCGGTGATCAGCCCCCGCGTCCCGCTCGTGCCCGTGTTGGCTCCCGGAATATCCACCGAGGTCGTGCTGCCGGAGCTGATCGATACCTGGTTCACGCTGCTGTTCCCGCTGTAAGTGACTCCGGTGATTTTGCCATTGGCATCTTTGACCGCCGTGTAAGGGGCCTGGGTGGAGGCCGTGCCGCCGAACAAATACTGGCCGGTGCCCGCGTCCTTGGTGTTGGCCGCCTTGATGGTCTGCTCAATCAAGCTGTCCACCTCGTTGGTGTAATTGGTCAGGCTCGTCTGGTTGATGGTGGCATCGCCGGCCGCCGTGGCGATCTCGCCCACCCGGCTCGAAATGGTCTGGAGCGACTGCAATACGTTGTAAATCGCATTCCCGCGGGTCTTGAGCGTGTCAATGTTGGCGCTGTACTGCGTCTGGGCGGCTTTGTCGGCGGCGTAGTTCAGGGTGTTCTGCATTCCCGTCGGATCATCCGCCGCCGACTGAATCCGCAGGCCGGTCGAAGTCTGGCTTTGGAGACTGTATTGCTTGGAGGACAGCAGGTTATACTGGTCGACCATCGCCTCTGCATAGGAATGCGTAGCTATGCGCATAAATTAGTTTTTCAAGCCAATCGTCGTCGTCAACAGCTCGTCCACCGTTTTGACCAGCGAGGCCGACGCTTGATATGCCCGCTGAAAACTGAGCAGGTTTGTCATTTCCTCGTCCATGTTGACGCCGCTGACCGAGCCGCGTTGCGTGGCCAGCATGGTGGTGACTTTTTCCTGGTTCGTAACCTGCGTGTTGGCACCGCTCAAGGCCGTGCCCAGTTCGGCCACCGTCGCATTGTACGAACCCGTGAAGGTCTGGTTGTTCAAGGCGGTTTGCGCCGTGTCCGCCAGTTGCGCCATCTTCAACATCACCGAGTTGTCCCCCGTCGCCGTCGCGCTCCCCGACGCCTGTATCAGCGAGGGATCATTTGCCAGCGCCGCGTTGACGGTCATGGTCGCGGCGTCGGTGCCGGTAAAAAAATTCGCGCCGGTCGTGCCGGTGAGGCTGTAACCGCTGCTGTGCAGGAGGTTCACTTGTGTCATGAGCGTTGAGGCCAGCGTGTTGACACTGGTCTGCATCGTAGCCAGCGTGCCGTCGCGGGCGTCAATCGTGCCCTGCATCGAACCACCGGTGAGCGTCAAGTTAACACCGCTGTTGGCCGTCTGCACAAAATACTGGCCGTTGCCTGCGTCATACGTCTGCAGTGTGTCCTGCAATTGATAGCCGGACACCAGGGTTTCGCCCCCAATCGTCACATTCACCCCGTTGGTGCCCGTGCTGGTGGTGATGTTGGTCAGTTTGGCCAGGTTTTCCAGATCCTGCTCGCGGGTGTCGCGCAAGTCGTTGGCGTTGCCGCCGTTGAATTCGGAGGTGGTAATCTGCTTGTTCAAAGTTGCAATCTCGGTCAGCAGCTTGTTCGCCGAACCTACGTCATTGCCCAGCGATGCATTCAGCGAATCCTTCACATTGCTGAACTGGGTGTTGATGTTGTTGAACGTGCTCGCCAGCGTCTGCGCTGCGCCTACCAGCTCCTGCCGCGCCGACGCCGAGGTCGGCGAGGTCGCCACGCTTTGAAACGCCGCGAACAACCCGTTCAGTTGGGCGGACAAGCCCGTGCCTGCCGTATCCGTGCTGGTGCTGCTCGTACTGCTGGTCGAACCGGTGCCGTTAAGAAATTCGTTCAGGCCGTTCTGCGCGCTCTTGAAGGCGTCCTGTTGCGCGCCCCAGTAGCCCGCCGTCGAGCCCTGGGATTGGATCTGGCTGTTGAGCAGGTTGCTCACCACCTGCTGAATGGCCACGGCGTTGGCCCCGGTGCCTTCCGGGCCGATCCCGGTGGCCAGATCCGGGCCGCTCGTGATCACCACGCGCTGGCGCGAATAGCCCGTCGTGTTGACGTTGGCCACGTTTTGCCCCGCCACTTCCACCCCGGTCATCTGCGTCTGCAACGAGCGGGAGGCCAGATTGAGAGTTCCAAAGAGTCCGAGCATAAATAAATTAGCCGACGGCTTGGTAGAGGGGTGAAGCGCACGTTTCCACGGCCGGCACCTGGCCGCTGCCATTGTAGGTCACCGGCCCGACGCCGGGGATGAAGGACTGGATGAGCTGCTGCATCAATTCCACGCAGTGGCTCAACATCAAATGGTTCTGCCGGGCCCGCTGCTGCACGCGCACCAGCAGATGATTGTTTTCATCCACCAGCGCACCCATCAGCGGTTGGTAGTCGGGCGGCAGCAGCGGCAGCAGCACCGTGAACCCGGATTCTTCCGGGATGGACAGCATGCGGGCCAGATGGCGCTGACGCTGTTCCCGCTCCTGCCGCGCCACGGCAATGACGCCGGCCTGGGTGTTGACGCTCTGCACGTTTTCCGGCAGTTCGGCCGTCTGGCGGTGCATGACCAGATTTTGCTGCTGGTCCAGCAGCGCGAGCATTTCGCCGTATTGTTTCAACTCTTCGCGGAGGGCTTCAATCAGATTGGATAAGAGCTCTTTCATGCAGGGGAATTATTTGGCTGCCGCCGCGGGATGCGCGGCGGGATGCGTCAATTGACTTTCAAAAGTTTTGGCCAGGCCGATGCCGCCAGAACGCGATAGGCTGTCGGCCAGTTGGTTGGTTATAAAATCGCGATAAATGCCGGCTTCCGCCGAATTATCGGTGTACTCGGACTCAATGACCGGCTTCTGGGATTCGGACAGAAACTGGCGCAGCAAAATCGACTCGAACTGCCGGCTCGCCTCGCCAATTTTCTGGTTTTCCGTGAGCGCCTGGTTGTTGGCCAGGTTCTCGGGCGCGACGCGTGAGGCGTCAATTTTGGGTTGGATGGCGGCGATTTGCATATCAGCGTGTGATCAGCTCAGCTTGAAGCGCGCCAGCCTGTTTCATGGCCTGAAATATGGACATCATGTCACGCGGCGTGGCCCCCAGGGCATTTAATGCCGAGGCAACCTTTTCCACGGTCGGCAATTCTGGCAGCGGCATCATGGCGGTCTTGCCTTCCGTGACCGAGGTGGCCGTGCTCTTGGTGGTCTGCGTGGTTCCGCCCGAGAACGCGCCGGGCTGGGAAACGTTCTGAGACGAGGCGACGTTGATCGTGATGTTGCCGCTGGCCACCGCGCAGCTCGAAATATGAATCGCCGCCGTCGCCACAATCGTGCCGGTGCGCTCGTTGATGATGATGCGCGCCGGCGTGTCCGGCGTCATCTCAATCAGGTTGAGGCGCGCAATAAAATCCACCGGCGCCACTTCGGCGCCGGTCGGCATCTGCACTGTTACCGTGCTGGAATCCACCGCGTGCGCGGCATTGGTGAACACTTCGTTGATCGCTATCGCCATCAGCGAGGCCGAACTGAAGCTGGGTTCGCGCAGGAGCAGCTCAATGGCATTGTCGCGCACAAAGCTGGTCGGGATTTCGCGTTCCACCAGCGCGCCATTGATGATCTGGGCGGTGGTCGGATGATTCTTCGTCACGGTCGCGCCGCCCGCGCCGCCTTCGCCCGCTGCAAAACCGCCCACCGTCAGCGGGCCCTGCGCCACCGCATAAACCTTGTTGTCCGCCCCGAGCAGCGGCGTTTGCAGCAACACCCCGCCATTCAGCGACTTGGCGTCCCCCATCGAGGCCACCGTGATGTCTATCCGCGCGCCGGGCTTGATGAACGCCGGAATGTCCGCAGTGACCATCACCACGGCCACATTCTTGGCGGAAAGCGTCGTCCCGGGCACATTGATGCCATAGCGCTTGAGCAGGTTGGCCACCGATTGCTTGGTATAGGCCTGGTCCTTGTCGCCGTCACCCGCCAGGCCCACCACCAGGCCATAGCCGACCAGTTGGTTGTCCCGCGCTCCTGAAATCATCACCAGATCACGAATGCGCACCCCGCCCAGCGCCGTCGCCGGGAGCAACAGCGTCAATAAGAGCCCGCAGGTCAGCGCCAGTTGCACCGCCTTTTTATGCATGGTCAGCAGGGCTTTTTCCGCCGCTCCCGGCAGGTTGTCAGACGGTAGCGCCCGCGCCGCGGAGGCGGGGCGTTGACGCGGACGAAGCTGGCGCGGCACAAGCGGCATAACTCAGAAAGGGTTGACTTTGTCCAGGATGCGGGTGAACCAGCCTTTGTTCTGCGAATCGCTTACCGTGCCCTTGCCATCAATCTTGATCGTCGCGTCCGCCACATTGTAGCTCATCACCGTGTTATCATACGACACGTCTTCCGCGCGCACCACGCCGTGCAGCACGACGGTTTGCTTTTCCTTGCTGAACGACGTTTCGCGTTTGCCTTCAATCACCAGATTATGGTTCGGCAGCACGTCAATGACCCGCACCGCCACACGCGCCACAATGCTTTCGGAATTATTAATGGCCCCGCTGCCTTCATGCTTCAGGTTGGAGCTGTAATCAATGGCCGGCGAAGTCCCTTTGTATTGGGCGAAGCCGGGGAAGAGGAACGAGGAAACCGATGCCGCCCAGCTCGATTGCTTCGCCGTCTTCGTGGAGTTGTCTTTCGTGGCCGTCGTGGTTTCCGCCACCACGATCGTCAGGATGTCGCCCACATTCGCGGCGCGTTTGTCCGATACCATGGCGCGGGACACATCGTCGCGCCAGAGCGACTGCGCCTGGCCGGCGGCTTGCAACAGGGCGAGCGCCATCAGCGCCGCACACAATGGAGAAAATAGGCTCTTTTTCATAATGATATTAGTATGGTTCGTTCGTCCAGCACCTTGCCGGTAAGATCCCGATGGGTAATGGAATTGCGGGCGCGGACTGTCTGCCCGGGGGCGCCGTCTTCCAGCACGTCCACCCGCGTCTTGATGCTCATGGCCCCGTCCTGCACCAGCGCATCCGCGCGCTGGCCGCGATGGATGACGTTGCGCGGCTTCACCATGCGCGCCAACAGCGGCATCCCGGCGGGCACCGACTCGGCAAATTCCAGCGCCGACACATCATCCCCCAGCTCAGTCAACGCCTCGCGCAGGGTCAAAATATCGCGCCGTTCGCGGGAAAATTGTTGCAGGTTCACCATGTCGCCTCGGTTCAATGGCTCGTTGGCCACTAGCACTTCACGCCAGACGTGGGCCTTCAGCCCCGCCGACCATGTGCCGAGCGTTTCGCGCTCGGTGCGCAGGGAAAAGCGGACCATGAAACTGGGCGTCACCCCAAGGCTCGGCAAATCTGTGATCTCCACGGTGAGCGGTTCGTCCGGCAGCACCAGCGCCTTCCACGTTTGCGCCAGTTGCAGTTCGAGCTGGCCCCGGTCCTTGATGTACTTGTGCTGCAACGTGGCGGTGAGCAGACCGAGGATGTCCGACTCCCCCAGCGTCCGCGTGCGCCGGGATATTTTGACCGTCTCCGCCCCGCTGAAATTCGTGCCGACCGCCGACGCTGCATTGGCGATGAGTTCGGCCAGTTGCGCCCGGGTGAAGACCACGTTTTTGCCGAAGGCCGGCGCGTCGCCGAGCCGCACCGCTGGCAGTGGTTGGTCAGAATCAACAATTTGGGGCAGGAAAATACCGTCGCCACATACAAGCGCGACGGCTTTTATCTCAAGTGGCGAAGGTTCGCTGGCACGAATGGAAGGATCGAACCCTCCGCCAAGGCAAGCCAGCAGAAGTACCCCGAGGAATTGCTGTGCCAGTGATGGCTTCATCGGACTAAACCCGCGCCGCTGAAATGAAATCGGGGCCTTCATTTGTCATCAGCGGCTGAGATTGTTGCTCTGCTGCATCATCTGGTCTGCGGCCTGCACCGCCTTCGAATTCACCTCATACGCGCGCTGCGCGAGGATGAGGTTGACCATTTCCTGCACCACACTGACGTTGGAAAGTTCGAGCGCCTGCTGCTGTAGCGAGCCGAAGCCGTTTTCACCTGGATTGCCCAGTTCGGCCGTCCCGGAAGCACCGGTTTCCTTGTAAAGATTTTTGCCCATCGCATCCAGCCCGCCCGGGTTCGCGAACCGTGCGAGTTGCACTTGAAAATTCGTGCTGCCGCTGGCCGTGGAGTAAGTCACCGCCCCGCTGCTCGTGATTGTGATGCCCGTCGTGCCCGTGGGCACCGGTTGAAACCCGCCCTGCACCGGATAGCCGTCGCTCGTCACCACCCGGCCCTGCGAATCCGTCTTGAACGCCCCGTCCCGCGTGTAACTCAGCGTCCCATCGGGCAGTTGCACCTCAAAAAAACCGTTGCCTTGAATCGCGACATCCAGTTGGTTGCCCGTCTGCGTCAAATCCCCCTGCGTGAACATCCGTTCCGTCGCCACCGGCACCGAGCCCTGGCCGATCTGCAGGCTCGAGGGCAGCTGGTTGCCGCCGCCCTGCTGCGAACCGGCTTCCCGCGTGTTCTGGTACAGCAAATCTTGAAACTGCAGCTTGCTCTGCTTGAACCCCGTCGTGTTCACGTTCGCTAGATTGTTGGAGATCACGTCCAGATTCATTTGCTCGGACTGCATGCCCGACGCGGCGGAATATAAGGCTCGCAACATAATTTAATCAGGCTGTGCCACTTAGCTGGGTAATGGCTTTGTTCATGCGATCGTTTTGCATCTGCATCACCTTCTGGTTCGTCTCAAACATCCGCATGGAGGTGATGAGGTTGGCCATCGCCAGCGTCGGCGAGGTGTTCGATATTTCCACGAAACCCTGCCGCACACCCGTGGTCGTGGCCGGACGCGGTTGGGCGCTCGTGTCCGCTGCAAAATAACTGCCGTTCGTCATCGTCAACGCCTTCGGATTGCCAAATTCAGTGATTTGCATCGTGCCTTTGATGTCGATCCCCTGGCTCACTTCGCCGGACGCCGAAACATCAATTGGCGAAGTGTTGTTCGGGTCAAACGTCAACGGCCCGCTGTCCGTCATCACTGGGAACCCCTGTTTGGTCACCATTTGTCCCTGGCTGTTGAGCTTGAACTCACCGTCGCGCGTGTACCCCTTCGAACCATCCGGCATTTGCACCGTGAAAAATCCTTTGCCTTCCAGGCCAAAATCCATCTTCCCGCCCGTGCTCTTCATTTCCCCCTGCTGGAAATTGACCGTCGCACTGGCCGCCGGAATCACATAGTTGTTGCTGGCATCAGTATTGGCCAGACCGGCTTGGATCGCGGAAAAACTGATTTCCCGCTGCCGGGAACCTGGCGTCGACGCCGTCGAGAGGTTGCCAGCCACAAGCTCCTGCCAACGCTCAGAAGCGTTCATCGCGGCGGCGGCTGAATATAGGCTGACATCCATACGCCGACCTTGAAGCAGTGACCGTGCCATCGCGGATTTCGCTTGGTTTTTAACAGGTTCCGCGCCGCAAAGGGGAAAAATGTTCCGCCACCTTCCGGGGTCAGTAGGCAAGTTTGTCAGCCGTCGGCGCGTCCCTCGGCAGCTAATTGCACGTCCCGCCCGCCCCCTTCCCCGGATCGCGAGTTGTCCCAACTCGCAGCGCCTGGCCAATCCGAACGCATGGAACGGCGTCGTGCGCACGGTGAAAGCGGCGGGTCTGGGAAGTGCGGGTGAAGATGGTTGACTACACGGTGGCATTCAGGACCACGCAACGAGGCGGGTGTTCGCAAGGGAACACGGCACCGCGAACGTAGAAAAATTCAACTTGCCAGTCATGCCTGAGATAAATGATCTTCAATAGGTTATTAGTACCGGGGCAGGGTCGAAAATAATGGGTCAATTGACCGTGGCTGTATCCCGGGTTAGAGTTCGCAGCGGGGCAACAGGAAAACGAACATGGAAGACCAAAGCCAACATCACCGGTATCACATTTTACTGGTCGAAGACGATCCACACGTGCGGGACTCCTTTAAACTTTTGTTGGAATTTGACTGGCACGAAGTGGTGCCAGCCGAGCATGGCCATGCAGCGCTGGCCATGCTGGAGAAGGAAAAGTTCGATTTGGTCATCACCGATTATTGGATGCCGTTAATGAAAGGCGATGAGCTGGCCGGCTTGATCCGGCATGGCTGGCCCAACCTGCCGGTCATCATGGCGAGCGGTTCGATGGCCAATTCCAGCACAGTTGATTCTTTGATTTACGGCGTGGATTTTTTACTCAACAAACCCTTTACCCTGGCCGAACTGCGTGAGGCGGTTGCCTGGGTGTTTGACCTCTACGCCGGCATCAAACACGGCCGTGTAGGCAGCTACGGAATGTCCGACCACCGGCTTGATACTTCAGGTTACCTGCGGCGGGATTTGTTTTGAGCCACCGCACCCGCGTGGACATTAACAAACAGTAAAATGTTATCGAGGGATTTTCTTAACGAAAAACCGGATCGTCTCAGCCAAACCATCGGCAAAATTGCTGGACGGCGAGAAGCCCGCCATACGCAGCTTCTCAATCGCCGCGAGGGAATGTTTTATGTCGCCGGGGCGGGGGGGGGCGAAGGTGATGGGCGAGGGGGAGCGGAGGTGCGCACAGATGTGCAGGGCGAGTTCCTTGATGGTGATTTTTTGGCCGTAAGCGACGTTAAATACGCCGGTTGCGACGGACTGGGTGGCAAAAAACACGTTGGCCGCCACGATGTCCTTGACGTAGATGAAATCACGGGTCTGTTCGCCATCACCGAAGATGGTGATGGGCAGGTGTTTAACGGCGCGGTCAATGAAGATGGGCACGGCGGCGGCATACTGGCTTTGGGGGTCCTGGCGCGGGCCGAAGACGTTGAAATAGCGCAGGCAGGCGGTCGGCAAACGGCCGGAGTCGGCAAACATCTGGCAGTAAAATTCGCCGTCGAGTTTGGTGATGGCGTAAGGGCTTTTGGGCTCGGCCAGCATGGTCTCAACCTTGGGCACGACGGGGTTATCGCCATAAATCGCGGCGGAGGTGCTCAGAATGAGTTTTTTGACGCCGGCCCGGGCGGCTTCCTCCAGCACAATCAACGTGCCGAGGGTGTTTAGTTCATTGCATTCCACGGGTTTGGCCATGGATTCCGGCACGCTGATCATGGCGGCGAGATGGAAGACGTAATCGACGCCCTGCATGGCGCGGCGCACGGCCTCGCGGTCCAGGATGGAGGCGGCGATGAACTCGTGGGGGAAGGCGGAGATGTTATGCTGGAAGCCGGAACGCAGATTGTCCAGCACCCGCACCTCGGCCTGACCGGCAAAATGTTCAACGAGGTGGCTGCCGATAAAGCCGGCGCCGCCGGTGACAAGTATTTTCATAATAATGACTTAATCAATTCCCCGGGAATCCCGACCAAAGCGGTCGGGGTGGGAAGAGGGTGTTTCCGGGTCATGGCCACAGTTTTTCGGGGTAATCGCCGCGCGCGATGAGCTGGCGGAGGCTGGCCACCACCCGGGGGCGGTCTTCGCGGTAGGTGACGCCAAACCACGAATCGTTGGTGCGCAGCACGCGCACGCGCGCGCGGCCGGACACGACGAGATCGTTGACGGTGCTGGGGATGTAGCTTTCCGATTTCAGTTCGCCGCCCTGCTGCTGGAGAAAGTCGTGAAAATGCGTTTGCAACTGCGGAAACACCGCCGGGGTGAAGCCCCACATGTTCATGGAGACAAGTTCATCGCCGGTCAGCGAGACGGCGGGCCCGACGCCGCCGGTGTCTTTCGCGCCGTTGCCCGCGCGCTCGAGCCGGGTCATTTCGACGACGGTTTGAAGGTGCTGGCGGTCATCCACCCGGCAGACGCCGCGCGAAACACTGCCGAAATCGGAGAGGGTGTTGCGCAACACAAACCCGGCCATGGCATAATCCGGCCCGCCGGCGGCGAGGTGCTGCGCGAGCAGACGGTAGGATTCCGCGCCATAAAAATCATCGGCGTTGATGACGGCAAAGGGCTCGCGAATGGCGGCGGCCGCCATGAGAATCGCATGGGTGGTTCCCCAAGGTTTGGTGCGGCCGGCAGGCACGGCAAAGCCGGGGGGCAGGGCGTCAAGTTCCTGATAGACATAGGCCACGGGCACCTGTTTTTCGAACCGGGCGCCGACGATTTCCTTGAATTGCGCGGCCATGTCGCGCCGGATGACAAACACCACCTGGCTGAAGCCGGCCCGCAGCGCGTCGTAAGCCGAGTAATCAATGATGGTTTCGCCGTGGGGACCGACGGGATCGATTTGTTTGAGCCCGCCATAACGGCTGCCCATGCCGGCCGCCAGGACCAATAAGGATAATTTTTTCACGGGTGCAAATGTGGTGGTGCGGGGGCGGCTAAATTTTCTGCCAGGCGGGTTTGTGGTCGTAGACCCACTGGTAGTAATCCGTCTTGGTCAGTTCCGAGGCGGCGGCGGCATCGAGACAGAACGTGGCGTGCGGGTGGAGTTGCAAGGCGCTCGCCGGGTTCATGGCGGTGAGGGGGCCTTCGACCGCGCCGGCGACGGCGCGGGCCTTGGGCCGGCCAAACGCGAGCAGGAGATTCTGCCGCGCCTCCATGATGGTGCCGATGCCCATGGTGATGCAGTGATGCGGGACCTGCGCTTCGCTGCCGAAAAAGTGCGCGTTGTCCTTGCGCGTCTGCGGCGTGAGCGTCTTGATGCGCGTCCGCGACGCGAGGGACGAGGTCAGTTCGTTGAAGCCGATGTGGCCGTCGGTGCCGATGCCGAGCACTTGCAGGTCAATTCCGCCGGCGGCGACAATCTGCTTTTCATATTTCGCGCAAAATTTCGGCACGTCCGGCGCCATCCCATCGGGGATATGGACGTTCTTTTTCGCGATGTTGATGTGCTGGAACAAATTCTGCCACATGAAGCTGTGGTAAGACTGCGGATGTGCGGCCGCGAGCCCGACATATTCATCGAGGTTGAAGGTGGTCACTTTGCGCCAGTCGAGTTTCATGGCAATCAGTTCGCGGTACAGGAGCAACGGGGTGCTGCCCGTGGCCAGCCCGAGAACGGCATCCGGCTGCTCGCGGAGGAGCCGGGCGATCATTCGCGCGGCCACGCTGGTCGCGGCCACGGCGGTGGGTTGAATGATGATTTCCATGGTTAAATTTTGCCGAGCCGGCGGCTGAGTTTCGTGGTCACGTCCGCGTGGAACCGGTCGATAAAGCCGGCGACAAAATCCACGATATCCTTCGTTTCATCCGCCACAACGGGGGTCAGATCCAGGCCGAAGATGAGCTGGTTGGCGCGGTCGGTGGCGTGGGACTCGAAGAAGGTGGCGTTGCCCGCGCGCCGGCCGAGCGTGGCGAGATCGTAGCGCTTGCCGCCGGCAATCTGGGAATCAAACACGCCGTTAAGGGCCGCGGCCAGGTTGTCGTGGCCGCTGACATCCATCAAAACCTTCTCCGCATCGGACACCCAGTCGAGATTGCGCCAGACCTCGCAGCCGATGACCTGCCGGGGCCGCTGGGCGAGCGGCAGTTCGCGCATGGCCTGCAGGGCGGCGATGACCACGCCGACGTGGGTGTCATGCTTGTCGGCGGGATTGTGGGTGTAAACCACTTCGGGCTGCGTGGCGAGGAGGATTGCCTTCAGATCGTTTTTCAGCACGGGGTCGGTCGGGCTTTTGATCGCGCTGCTGGGATAATCCAACTGGATCATGACGCCATACTGGCCGATGGTCGCGGCAGTGTTTTGCTCGGTGCGCCGCACGGCCATCATCTGCGCGTCGGTGAATTTTTCATAGGCGCCGGTGCGGGAGCTGCCGGCACCATTGGTGCAGGTGACGCCGCCGAACCACCGGTCTTCGCTGGCAAAGCCCGCGAGAATGCCGTGGAATGCCATGAATTCGAGATCGTCCTGGTGCGCACCGATGCCCAGGTGGGTGATCCGTTGCAAGGCCTCGACGGTTGGTTTGCCATCCGGCACAAAAATCTGCGCCGTTGATTGATGCAGTTTCATAAAAATACTCAGTTGATTTCCGGCAAGCTCGCGGCCGCCACGGCCTGGCCAATGCGCCGGGATTTTTCGTCGGGCACGTGCAGCGCGATTTTTTTGGCCACGGCGGGAAACTCCTGCGTGAGGACTTCGCGCGCCCGGGCCAGCACCAGGTCGCCGCCCAGGCCGGTGGTGACGCGGCCGAGAATCAGCGCGTGCCGGAAATCGTAGAACGTCGCGTAGTGCGCCAGGGTGTAGCCGAGATAAATGCCGATGGTCTGGTAAATTTTCGCGGCCCGGGCGTCGCCTTTGGCCATGAGCGCCTGGACGGCCTTGAGGCGTTCGGGTTGGTCGAGTTTGGTCGGCAGCGAAATCCGGGCGGCCGGCAGGAGGCGGTTGACGGCCTGCTGTGAGAAATACAGCGCGCCCACGCCCCGGTCGCCGGACCACTCATCGGCGGCGGCGGCGGGATTGTAATCCACGGGGGCGAAGGCGAGTTCGTTCAGCCAGCCGAGGATGCGTCCCTGCTGGTCCATGAAGCCGGCGGCCTCGCTGGAACCCATCGCGAGGCCGAGCATGCCTTTTTTGCGGAGCGAGAGGGCACCGGCCAGCGCGGTGACGTCGCCATCGTTCATCACGACCACCGGCACGTTCCATTCCTTTTGGAGGCGCTTGAAAATTCCGGCCGCCCGGGGAAAATCTTTTTTCGGGATCGCGCGAAAGAGGGAGGCCACGCGAATTTCGTTGGCCACAATCACGCCGGCCGAGCTGCCGCCGATGGCGTCCACGCGCGGCAGGTGCGCGGCGGCGCGATGCAGGGCGGCGGAAATGTGATGGTAATGATATTCGGGATTCGACTGCGATTTCGGATCCCACGGCGTTTCCTCGGTGAACACCGCCTCGCCATCCACGACGGCCGAAACCTTGTAATCGCTCGCGCCCAGATCAAAGCCGATGCGGCAGCCCTGACAATGGCCGCCCGCCGCGACTTCCATTTCGCCGCCGGCGGGAACTGCCGCCGGGGTGGTGACGACGACTTGAAACTTTTTGCCGTAAACCGTGCCCATCAAGGCGCAGTCAAACTTCCGGGCTCCGCCCGGCGAATAGGTTTTGCGGATGAAATCGCCGATGACCTTGGGGCCGCCGATGAACACCTTCCAACCGCCGCGCGCCCACAACAGGAACTTGACCGTGCGCTCGACATGCTGGAGCGTGGCGGCATCGGCGGCCGGGAGCACGACGGTTTCGTAACGCGAGACCAGGCCGTCTTCCCGCTCCAGGCCGATCACCAGCGGCACGGCGCGGCCGGTCGACTGCGCTGCGGCGAGGTAATCGCGGTGGGCGATTACGGCGGGTTGAAATCCCGGATCCAGCGGCGGGACAAATTTCAATGGAGTGCTCATGGTTTTTCGAGGAATGATGTCAGTCCAGCAATGGCGGGCGATAACCCGGGGGCAACCCGACCAGCCAACGCAGCCGACCGGCGCACCGGGCAAAACAGAATAGGGCGGGCGGCGCGCAGAACGAATAAAATCGGTGACATCGTCATGGGTGCAACAGTGTCAGGCGCGGTTGCCGCCTTCAAAGTGTTCCTCGATTTCTTCGAGAGTTTTCCCCTTGGTTTCCGGCAGGAAAAACGCGGCGGTGATAAAATAAACCACGGTGAAGCCCGCAAAGATAAAGAACATGGTCGAGTAACCATATTTGCCGACCGTCGGCAGGAACGTGGCGGCGATGGTGGTGGAGACGGCCTGATTGACCAACAGGGCGATGCTCATGCCGTTGGAGCGGATGCGCGTGGGCATGAGTTCCGAGAGGGCCAGCCAGACGCAGACGCCGGGGCCGACGGCGAAGAAAGCAATGAACAGGAACAAGAACCCCGCCGTCAGCCAGCCGTTGTGGGCGTCGGGCACGGGCGTGAGCAGCGCGTTCTCAATTTTCAACGGGGCGGTGCGGGCCGCCGCGAGGCTGGCAAAGGGATTCGAGAAGAACGCCAGGACCGAGTTGGCGGGCACACAGTCTTCCCGGGTGATCGTGACGGGCTTGGCGGCGGCATCATCCGAACGCACCACGGAAGTGGCGGCGCGAAAATCGCCATACGAATAGATCAGAATCAGCGACGCCGGCCGGGAGCCAGCCGCCGCTCCCGCCGCGGGGGCCGACGCCAGCAGCCGGTCGGCCGCGGCCTGGTCAAAGGCCAGCGTCAGGGTTTGATTGGTCGCCACCAGCCCCTGCACGGCCGCCTGCAAATCCACGCGCTGGCCTTCCGTGCGGTGAAACAGCGTTCCGGCACAGAGCAGTGAAACGATGATGCCCGCGCTGCCGACGGAAAGCAGAACTTTGCGGCCGAGGCGATCCACCAGCAGGACGCCGCCGATGGTCAGGAGAAAATTCACCAGGGTGAACAGGACATAGCCCAGATGGGCCTGGCGGTCGTTCAGGCCCGCCTGAATCAGGATGTCGGCATTGTAGCCGATGATGGAATTGACGCCGGTGGCCTGGTTGCAGGCGAGGATCACGCAGGCCAGGACGAACGGAATCACGTATTTGCGCCGGAGCAGGGACTCCTTGATCCGGTCGCCGCCGGCACTGGTTTTTTCGGCGGCGGCAGCCTCGGCCATTTCCCGCAACTCGATTTCCGCCTGGGCCTCGGTGCGGGAACGCAGCAAGGCGGCCCGCGCGGCGGCCAGATCTCCGCGACGGAAGAGCCAGCGCGGCGATTCAGCCACCATGAAGCTGCCGATGACAAAGAGAATGCCCGGCGGCAGGGACACCCAGAAAATGCTGCGCCAGGCGGTGTCCTTGAAGGCGAAGATTTTGTCGGCATCGCCCAGCCGGGCGACTTCATCGAGGCGATAACTGAAATAGAAACCGATCAACGCCGCCGCCACAATGCCCAGCGTCAGCAGCCATTGGAAAATGCCGGTACCCTTGCCGCGGGACGAGGCGCCCAGGCATTCGGCGAGATACAGCGGCACCACCACGCCAATCAGACCGGCGCTGACGCCTTGCAACAACCGGCCAAAAACCAGCGGGCCATAACCGTGCGCCAGCGCAATCACCGGAATGCTGACCACGAACAGCAAGCCACTCAGGGTCATCAATTTTTTGCGCCCCAGCCAGTCCGCCAGCATCCCGGCGAACAAGGTGGAAATCACGCTCCCCAAGAGAACAGCAGCCACAATGAACGACAACGGCCCCGGTCCCAGCCCGGAGGTGGCCTGCAAATAGGGCAGGGCACCGGCGATGATGCCGACATCCACGCCATAGAGCAGGCCGCCGAGCCCGGCAACAAAGAGAAGGAAGCGGTTGTAGCCCGCCTGGCCGTTCATGGTGGAAGTGCTCATAAATTTTTCGGGTCGGAAAAAATCACGCCCGCCTGGTTCCGGGCACAGCCATAAGTTAACAGGCGCAAAATCAAAATCAACTCTTATTTATCTCGTGATAATAGAATTCCAACCCGCGGCGCCGACGGCGGCCGGGCACGGTTCAAACCGGCCGGCGGCGGGAGGATTCGCGGACGATCAATTCCGGTTTGAGCACGAGGGACTGCCGCTTGACGAGGGGGCTTTCCAGGCGGCGCAACATAAACCGCCAGGCGGTCGCGCACATTTCGGCCACCGGCTGCACGAGCGTGGTGATGGGGCATTCCAGATATTCGGTGTCCTGAATGCCGTCGCAACCCACCAGGGCCACGTCCCCGGGCACGCGTAATTTCAAGTCGCACAAGCCGCGGTAAATGCCCAGCGCGACGTCGTCGGAGTGGCAAAAAATGGCTTCGGGACAACCTTCCTCGCGGACGTAATCCTGGATGGACTGGCGCACGAGCGGACGCTGCTGTTCGGACAGGGGATAGTAGAGAAATTTTGGTTTCAAGCCCGCCTGCCGCATGGCGAGTTCGTAAGCCAGCCGACGGCCGGGCACGGACTTTCCCTTGCGTTCGAACGTGGCGTGGACAATGCGCCGGAAGCCGGCATTGAGCAAATGCTGCATGGCCTGGCCGGCCCCGAAATGGAGGTCCACCTGGACATAATCGGTCTTTTCAGACGGCTCGGCCCCGAGGCTGATCACGGGCACGGCCTGCGCGACGGCGGATTTGAGATGGGCGCGCACGGCGTTGGGCGCGTCCACGGCAAACACGCCGTCCATGGGCACATGCGAGAGCACCTGTTCGGCGGAGCGATCACTGCCGACGTCGGTGACGATCAATTCATGCTGGGCGAGTTGCACCAACTGATTCAGCTCGCGCGCGACGCGGGTGTAGTAGCTGGAGATTTGATCGGGAATCCAGAGGGCAATGATTCCGGTGCGGCCGCGTTTCAAAGCGCGGGCATGCGGATTGGGGCGGTAGCCCATTTCTTCGGCCGCCGCCAGAATGCGCTGGCGCGATTCAGCGGAAACCTGGGGATACCCGGCCAGGGCGAAGGTGACCAGTTGACGGGAAATGCCAAGTTTCTGAGCGATTTGTTCCTGAGTAACCATTATGTGCCATCCTTTTTAGCCAACCCGGCCTGCCACTGCAAGGCGCATAAGCAACAAAATGCCTGCAAATTAGTGATGCTTCGTGACTGGGTGCCGACGGGTGGGGGCGGGGTGGGGGCGGGGTGGAGGGCCGTGATCCGGGCGATCGCGGCGGGTGTTGGAGGGGGGCAAGCGGCAGACAATCCTTGGTATGCTGCCAAGTGCGTGGCAGGGACTGCATCGAGGTCCGGGAGGCGGACGATTTTACGCAGAGCGAGATAGCGGGGTTGGGATTATGCCGGGCAACCCGGATTGGCCAGGCGCTGCGAGTTGGGACAACTCGCGGTCCGGGGGAGGCGGCGGCAACACCCGGCTCCTCATTTGCGCGTCTCAACGTTTGTGGCTGGGGAAAGGAGTCAATGGGCACGGCGGGCGGTGGCGATCTGCGGATTAGTTGGCGGCCGAGGGGCTTTGTGTCAATAGTTAGGTCTGACCCCTTTCCGTGTGCCCAAACCAAAAACTAGTGGCGTTGGCCGGGGACGGGGGTGGTCCGGGATTAACGGCCGCAATTCTGCGACTTGTATTTTTGCAACCGCCGGTGAAAGGCGGTACGGGACAGGCCGACGAGTTTGGCGGCCTCGGTTTTATTGTCGTGGGTGGCGGTCAAGGCCTCCTGGAGTTTTTGGTATTCCAAGGAAGCCAGGTTCAAGCTTTGATGCGCCGTGATCAGTGCCCGCGCGGGTCCTTTCGGACGCCCGGAGGACGGGAGCGGGGCGCTGGGGTGGGTGGAATGCATGGGCGACGCGGAGCGGCAACTGGTGGCCCCCAGCCGGGGAAAATCAACCAGGCTGGCGTGGCTGCTGATCACGCCGCGCTCCACCAGGTTGCGCAGTTCCCGGATGTTGCCCGGAAAATCGTGCGTCAGAATGAAATTGAGGGCTTCGGGCGTGAACCCGCTTACTTTGCGCCGGTAATGGCCGGCCAGATATTCCAAGAAGTGTTGGGCCAGCAAGATCCGGTCTTCGCCCCGCTCTTTCAAGGGCGGCATCCACAATTCAAAGACATTGAGCCGGAAAAAAAGGTCTTCCCGAAAGAGGCCGCTGCTGACGAGTTCGGGCAGCGAGCGGTTGGTGGCCGCAATCACGCGGGCCGCCATGGGCAAATCCGTCCGCCCCCCCACGCGCTTGAACCGCCGGGCTTCCAGCACCCGCAACAGTTTGGCTTGGAGCGGCAGGTCCAGCTCGCCCACTTCATCGAGAAACGCGGTGCCCTGTCCGGCGGATTCAAACAAGCCGGGCTTGGCGCGGTGGGCGCCGGTAAAGGAACCTTTTTCATGCCCGAACAGCTCGCTTTCGCACAGTTCCCGGGGGATGGTGGAGCAGTCAATTTCGACAAAGGGCGCCTCGTTGCCACAGCTCAATTCATGAATCCGGCGGGCGACGGCGCTCTTGCCCGTCCCGGTCGGCCCGGTGATCAGAATGGTGACATCCGGATAGCGCGGCAGATTTTGCACGTGGGCCTCCACGGCGCGCATGGCTTCGGAGCGGCCAAAAATATAATTGATGGCCGGCCGCGCGCCGGCCCCGGCCGACGCATCCGGCGAAAGCAGGCGTGGCTGCCCGTCGTCCAGCCGCAGGATTTTGGCGACGCGGGACTTTAATTCCTCGGTGACGAAGGGCTTGGTCAGGTAGTCGCTGGCCCCACTTTTCATCAACGCCACGGCGGTGCTCAGATTGGGATGACCGGTGAGGAAAACCACGGGCAGTTCCGGGTTGTCGGCATGAATCTGGTTGAACAGATCCGCCCCACAGATATCCGGGAGTGAAAAATCCAGGAGCACCAGGTCAATGGCGCGGGTAGCCAACAGGTCCAAGGCTTCCTGGCCGCAGGTGGCGCAAGACACTTGGTATTGCTCCTCGGAAAAAATTCCGTGGATCAAATCCAGGATCAGCTCGTCATCATCCACCACCAACAAATGTTGCTTACGATGTTTTATGATATTCAACTCCACGTTTGGCTCATGCAATTGCGTTAAGCCATTGCCAGCCAGATAGTTTTGACTTCTGATTTAAACGCAAAAAAGCGCAATTGAATCGTCTGTCCTTCAAAAAGGAAAATGATTCAACTGCGCTTTCGAGCGGCAGGCCAAAAATCCTGCCAAAAAAAGCATTCGCGACCTAATCGCGAACCTGACGAGAACATACCATCATCAAGGCAAAAGACAAAGGGAAAAAGTGCGCCAATTCTTTGGCATTGCATTTACCCGGCCGGCGGAGCCATCGCCGCCGCGCTGAAAAGGGTGTTCGCGTACTGGACGCCAGCCGTTTAAGCCGGCAAACTGCTGGCGGGTGTCCGCAGCTCACATTTGACGCCGAATCAAAATATTGTGGATTCAAGTCGCTCCGGAAGCACCAACCAAGCTCTATGTCCATCCCTGGTATGTCACCTTTCTGGGAACGTTTCCCGGAATTAGCGGCTCAAGAAACGCGCGTGCTGACGCTGCCCACTGCCCAAGGGGGCCTGCCCGCAGGCCGGTTTGGCCTGCTCGAACTCTATTGCGACGACCCGACCTGCGATTGCCGCCGCGTACTCTTGCAAGTGCGTTCCGAAGCCCGGCCCGACACCATTCTGGCCACCATCAATTACGGCTGGGACACCGTGGCTTTCTATACCCGGTGGCTGCATGGCGATCGCGCCGGAGCCGGTGAGATTACCCGGGCGGAGTTGGATCCGCTCAATCCCCAAACCAAGTTTGCGCCGGCATTCTTGCACCTGTTCCAGAGCGTGGTGCTGTTGGACCTGAATTATATTCAGCGTCTCCAGCGGCATTATGCCCGGTTTAAACAACTGCCACCCCCCGCCAGTCCCGCCAGCGATCCCGGCGCAGCGTTCGCCGCCCAAGCTGCGGCCCAAATGAAGCCTGCTCCCACCGAACGCCAGGGCCAGTTTCTCGCCTACATCCATCAATACAGCGTCCTGAATGGTTGCGCGCCTGCCGAGCGCGACATGCAGCGGTTTTTCCAGATCACGCCGCCGAGCGTCCATGCCATGGTGCTCATGCTGGAACGGCGGGGTTTTATTCAGCGCCGGCCGGGACAGGTGCGCATGTTGGTTGCCCCGGAATCCTTGCCCCCGTTAAAACGTATCAAGCGCTAGCCCGGATATTTCACAGTCATTTCATTAGCACAAGGCTTCAGCGCGGTTTGGCAAAGCGAAACGCACTGGGAGCGACTTCAGCGGCTTTGACAGGATGCCGGAAGCCGTTAAAACGGCTGTGGTCGTCACCGCCAGTGTCCACCGGGCTGAAAGCCCGGTGCTAATGAAAGGCAAACAAGCAGCCGTGAAATATCCGGGCTAGTCAAAGTGGATGATGCCGCGCTGGGCGGCGGTAACGACGGCTTGCGTGCGGTCGATGACGTTAAGCTTGTCGAAAATGTTTCTGACGTGAATTTTCACCGTGGGCTCGGCAATGCCGAGCTTGGCGCCGATTTCCTTGTTGCGCAATCCCTTGGCAATCAACTTCAGTACGTCCAGTTCGCGAGCGCTTAGTTCCACGCGCGGCAGATGTTCCGCCAGGCGCGCAGAAACGGCTGGCGGAATACGCCGTTGGCCCGCGTGGACTTCGCGGATGACGCCCAACAAATCCTCCCCCAGCATTTCCTTGAGCAGGTAGGCCTGCGCCCCCGCCTCCAAGGCCCGGTAGATGTCTTCGTCGCCTTCATATGTGGTCAGCACCACAATGCGGGCAGCGGGGAATTCCCGGCGAATGCAAGCGGTGGCCTCCACGCCACCCATCCGGGGCAGCCGCAAGTCCATCAGAACCACGTCCGGCTGGTGAATCCGGTATTGTTCAATGGCCGCGTGGCCATCCCCGGCCTCGGCCACAATGGCCATGTCGCTTTGCGTGCCAATCATGGCGGCCAGTCCCTCCCGCATGATGGGGTGGTCATCCACCGACATGATGCGGATGGGGGGAGGTTGGGTTGGCTTTTTTTCCATGGGGAGGATTCTAGGGCTGGTTTTCGACGGGTTGCGAGTCTAAATTCCGCCGGCTCAGGCGGGAACGGTGACGAGAATCTCGGTATGCGCGCCGGGGCGGCTGTTGATGGCCAACGTGCCGCCCAACAGCCCGACCCGGTCACGAATGCCGGCCAGTCCCTGGTGTTCCATTTGGGCCATGGGCACGTGCTCAAGATCAAAGCCCCGGCCATCATCGTTGACTTGCAACGCCACTTTGTGGTGCTCGAACCTGATTTGGACGTCAAGCTTGCTGGCGGCCGAATGTTTGACGGCGTTGGTCACGGCCTCCTCGCCGATGCGCAGCAGATTGAACTCAACCACGCGGGACAGTTTCCGGGGGGTGCCAACGACATTAAAATGCAGCAGCAACTGCGTGCCGGCGACCAATTGCGCGGCGGCCTGGGACAGCGCCGAGGCCAGATCCTCAGCTTCTTCCAGCCGCGGTGAGCGCAGGGCCCACACGGAACTGCGCGACTCCTTGAGGCATTGGTCGGTTTGCCGGATCACATTGTTGAGCTGCTCCTTGGCGGCGGGCATGGACGCCGGCAACTGGTGGGCGATGGCCCAAAGCTTCAAGCGGACACCGGTGAAGCCTTGCAACAGGGTGTCATGCAATTCCTGGGCAATGCGCTTGCGCTCGTCCATTTGCGCTTCCAGCCGGGTGTTCATGCGCGCTTCCGCCCGGGTGGTCACGCGGGCCAGCAGCCACCGGTACACGCCGAATAACAACAGCAGGAAGCACGCGCTGACCAACGCAAAGAACCAACTGGTTTGGTACACGGCGGGACGAATTGAGAATTTCCACGTCACGCCGGGGTCCGCCCAAACCCCGTCATTGTTGCAGGCGGTAACCCGGAAACAGTAGTTGCGGGGGCTCAGATTCGGATAGGAAACCTGGCGCAGGGTTGAAGCCTCATGCCAGTTCGCATCATAGCCTTCGAGATAGCAGCGAAAACGGACCTTGTCCGGGTCAACCAAACTCAAGGCCGTGTAATCAATCTTCACATCCTTGGTGCCCGCGGCGAATTGCTGGTTGGGCGTCACGGCTACGACCTGGCCGTCAACGATGGCTTGCACAAGGCAGACTGGCGGCGGAGTGAGATTATGGCGGACATGGTCCGGATCAATCATGGCCAGGCCGGCCGTGGTGGCGAACCAGAGCCGGCCGTCATCCGCTTTTGCGGCAATGGGAAATGGACGGCTCTGGCGCGGAAAGCCGCGCAAGCCATCGGTGGCATCGAACACCTCAGCGTGGACGAGGGGCGCCGTCGCCGCATGGGCGTCGTTCAATTCATCGGGATCAACGCGGATGATGGCCGAGTGACCCGCCAGCCAAAAAATACCGTGATTGTCCTCAACGATGCCGCTGAGCTGGGTGCTGGGAAGCCCGTGTTGGGCGGTGAAGGTTTCAAAATGATCGTTTTTGAAGCAGCTCAGCCCGCCCAACCCCGCCACCCACACCCGGCCTTGGCGGTCGCACAGCATGGCCATGACGCTTTGCGGTACGGCATGGCGGTGAAATTCGCCGCCCTCATAAACACAGACGCTGCCATCCTGGAAGCCGAGCCAGACCCGCCCCTGGGTGTCGGTGATGGCGGCATTGACCATGGTGGCGGGGAGTTGCGAATTGGCGGGAAATATTCTGGGCTTCGCGTTGGCCACGCGGCAAACGCCCCGGAGTTGGTCGCAGAGCCAGAGACCATCCGCCCGGTCCCGGGTCATGGCCGTGACGTTGTTCATTTCCAAGCCGCCGTCAATCTTGATCGGCGCATGCAAACCGCCCTTGATATGGCCCACGCCATTTTGAGCGGCGACCCACACGTCGCCCGAGGTTTCAGCGTAAAAACTGTACACGCCGCTGACCAAACCCGGACCAATCCAATCCAAGCCGAGGGTTTCGATCGCCCCCCCGTTGACCCGTTGCAGGCCTTGTTCCGATCCCGTCCAAATGGCGCCCGCCACATCCGCCGCCACCATTAATCGCTGGTCGGAGTTCAAGCCCTCGCGAACAGAATAACTGGCGATCTTGTTTTCCCGGAAGCGGTCCAGGCCGCCGGCCGAGCCGAACCACAGGGTGCCTTCGCGATCTTCAAAGCCGCAGAAGATGAAATCGCTCGAGAGCCCGTCCTTTTCGGTAAAGGTGTCTGCCGGACGCCGGGATGCCGTTTCACCGGCCAGCATTTTCGCGGCATCGCCAAATCGAAGCAATCCTCTTCCCACCGTGCAAATCCAAACGGTTCCGTCGCGGTCGAACAGGAGGTCACGGGACCGGACGGCCAGTCCGGGAGACTGAAGCGTTGGTTTGCCGCGGCTCAGGGACATGGGCCGGATGGCGCCGGTGGCCTCGGCGACCCAAAGCTGTCCGCCAGGCGCTTCACATACTTTGGCCACGACGCCCAAATGTTCCGGCAGCCGCGCCGCCCGGTTTTCGCCGGGGCGCAACGACTCCAACAGGGTGCCGCCAGCCACCAACGGATCTTCCACCGAGAGCCAGAGCGTCCCGGTCCGGTCTTCCAATTCAACGCGCACGCTGCCCTCGGAGTGAGGCTGGTCCCGGCGCGGAGCGGTCCAGCGCCCGTCGGCAAATTTGCCAAGTCCCTTGGTGGTGGCCACCCACACGGCCCCTTGACGGTCCTCAAGAATGGAGGTGATTTCTCCCGGCGGCAGCCCATCCGTGGCAGCGTAGCTCGTCAGGGTGCCATCGTGCAGACGGCCCACCCCGTCGTGGAAGCCAATCCAAAGATTGCCGCCGCTGCCGGCGCAGAGGGCGGTGACGCCGGTGCCCGGGATTTTTTCACCCAACCGGGGCTGCCAGCGAAAAAAGCTGATGCCATCAAAGCGAAATAATCCCTCCGAGGTGCCAAGCCACAGATAACCGTCCTGCGTCTGGGCGATGGCCGCAACGCTCGCAATACCCTGCTTCGGCCCCCAGGAGGAATGGGCCAGCTGGGTCATGGTCGCCTGGGGAGCGAGCCCCGATGCCGGGGCGGCCCAAAAGCATGGCAGCGCAATCAAAGGCCATAGCGGAACACCGAACCAGTGGGCCGCGCGCCGGCCATGGGCGCCGGCCGGCGGATGCCGTGTGGGGTGGAGCCGGGGTTTCAAAATGCGGTTTCCAAAGGATCGTCCGTCAGGGAGGATTCGCCACATTGGTGCCGGCCGTGGGCAGCACAAATACCTGCAATGTTTTGGTGCGGTAGGCCGGGGCGTTGCCGGCGAAGGTCCAGTCCGGATTGCTGCCGGGACTGTTGCCAATTCCCAAATCGATCGCCCGCACCTGGCCGGCGGCCCAGTGGTTGAAGGCAAAAATTGTTTGCGCCGCCGCGGTATCATGCACCTGCATTGAGCCGCAGTCGCCGACGGTTGCCTGGTCGCCGAAATCATAGAGCAGACTGCTGGCATGGGGGACATTGGCGACGTTATTGGGCGAATAGGCCAAAGGCCAGAATTCCAGATACCCGCCGGGGAGGCCCTGGCCGTTGACCACGCCGCGGACACTGGCGAGGACGTTCATATTGGTGACATATTGTTGGAAGAAAGCCGCGGTTCCTGCCGCGGGCACGCCAATTTTTGCCGGGTCGTCGGTAAACGCATCCATCGAAACCCAGACGAACTGCGGCGGGCTGTCCGCCGGTTGGAGTTCGAGATAATAAGCGATGCGTGAAAACCCGTGGATGGCGTGATGGTTGTCCACGTCGTAAGGCACGCCGGTGGCGTTATAAGAGGCACGATTGGGAATGCTCAACGAATAAACGAGCGTGTAATTGGCGGCCTCGGGGGCATTGTTGAAGGCGCCGCTGGTGGGGACGGAGAGAAAGGTGGCCGTGGAGCCTGGAAGTATTGCCAGGTGGTTCGGCGTGAGGTCGCAGACATTACTCACGGTGACGGTATAAAAAGTACTGGGAGTCTGCGGGGTGGTGACCAGGGTCACATCCCGCAAGGATACCGGGTCGAGGGCGGCGTCGAGAATGTGCAAGCCACCGCTCAATGAAAAGTTGGCGGGCGCGGCCGCGGCGGCCGTGACCGGCTTGCTGAAGGAGACAACAATATTGCTCCACCCCGGCTCCCCGGCCACCTGGGCGATGACGGGCAAATTGGTGGTGCCCCAGGGCGATATGAGATTGGTGATGGCATTGAACCAACAAGCGGCGACTTTTTCATAACCACGTTGGTTGGGATGCAGTCCTTCGGAAAGGTCGGAACCTCCCAAAGACGAGCAGAGAGGCATGAAATATACCTGCTGCCCCAGCCTGGCATGGCGGGCGACAATCGCCGGCACAAACGGGTTGAAGGTGGTTTGAATCATCTCGTTAAGGTCCAAATAATCGGTGCGGATGAGCAAGTCGGCCACGATCAGCTTTGCCGCCGGCCGAATCAATCCGATGTGCGAAATCAAGTGGTCCAGCCGGTTCGTGGCATATGCGACCTCATCATTTTGGGCAAAGTCGTTGGTGCCGATCAGCAACAGAATGATGTCTGGATCAGGATCGGAATTCGCCAGCGCAGAAAGACCGGCGTCAATCTGCTCAATCCGATAGGCGGTGTGTCCTTCGTGATTCGGGCTGATCTGGTTCGTTGCGCTGTTGGCCGTCTGGCTGCCGACAAAAACAACCGTATAACCAGCATTGGTGAGCATTTGATACAACAGGGCCCGGTATCCGCCCGGAACATAATCCCCGACCGTCATGGAGTCGCCCAGCGGCATAATGCGTAGCGGAGGAGGTGCCGCCAGCGTGGTGGACATGGAAAGCAGCCCGAGCTGGCCCACGAGCCAACACCTGAACAACCGGCGGGAAAGGCAGGGAATGAATCGCATTGGGTTTAACAAGCTTGAACGCTCCGGGCTAATTCGGGGAACGCCCGGAGAGAGGTGATTTAAAATAGTTAAGCAGTCATATACCACGTTCCATTTTGCCAGGCAATACTCATCCCGGCTTCCTGCTGGACACGGGACACGGGCGGCAGCTAATCCCGGAGTGCTAGCCATCGGTAATCCAGTTGGAACATTGTTTAATGGTTGGCGCGGCACGTAACCTTGTCGTTCCAAATTACTCATGAAAAGATCAACCAGCTCCGGTCTCGGCGGCGGCGTTATTCTCGGGGTCATTCTGTTCGCCCTGCAAGCGGTTTGTGCCGCTGAATCCGGCTTCGCGGCCGGCAGCGTGGCGGCCTATTCTGCCAGCGTCAGCGGACCGATCGGAGCGGTGGCCAATAACGCGGGCCTCAATATCGGGCACACTTTCACCGCCAAACATGGGGATATCCGGGTCAATCAGCTCGGGATTTACGATTACCAAGGCGACGGCCTGGCCGCGCCGCATCGGGTGGTCTTTTTCAGCAACACGGTGAACGTGGCCTCCGTGCTCATCCCCGCCGGCACGAGCGCGCCGCTCATCAGCGGCTGCCGGTTCATGCCCCTGACCGTGCCCCTGGTGCTGGCGGCGGGCCGTTACTCCGTGGTGGCCTACCAAATGAATGGCGATTCCTCAAGTGACCCCTATAGCGACGTCAGCGCCGCGAACAATGCGTTCAACGGGGCCTCCGATTTCGTCGATGGGGGCAGCATCTATGAGTTTACGAGCCATGGCACCGCCTACCCCGGCGAAGGCGGCAGCGCGCTTGGCACCAGCGCCGCCAACCTCGGCAGCGCTTCGTTCATCTACGACGTTCCTTCCTATAACCCCAGTTTTTTGGCCGACAGCACCAATGACACATACGGCATGAACGGGGACAACCCGGGCTTGAACATTGGCCATACGTTCACCGTGGTGAACAATGCCATCCAGATCCTCAACTTGGGCGTTTTTGACTACGGCGGCGACGGCCTCAACGCCTCGCATACGGTGACTCTCTTCACCAATTCCGCGGGAACCTATCTGCCAATCCCCGGCGGCTCCACCGTGGTTGCCAGCGGAACCGCCGCCCCCTTTGCCGGCGGCTTCCGGTTCGCGGCTTTGCCGGCGCCGCTGACGCTGCCGGCCGGCAACTATGCCGTGATCGCGTATCAAATGAACGGTTATCACGGCACCACTGCCAGCGATCCGTATGGCGAAGCCAACGCCACCAGCTTCAACGGCGGCGGCTATATCGCCGACGGCGGCTTCACTCCTTACCAATTTACCACCGCCGGGAGCCCGAGCTACCCGAATGCGGGCGCCAACATCAACCTTGCCGGCGCCTCGTTTGACTATGCGCCCGTTGCCGGCCCGGCGGGCGAGACCGTGGCCTTTACCGCGAGCACCAGCGGCCCGTTCGGCCAGAACGGGAACAACCCAGGATTGAACATCGGCAACGAATTCACGGTTGCCGTCACGAACATGCTCGTGTCCAGTCTGGGCGTCTATGATTACGCCGGCGACGGGCTGGCCGCGGCGCACACCGTTTCACTTTTTGTCCAGTCCGGAACGACCTATGTGCCGATCACCGGCGGTTCGGTAGTGGTGCCAGCTGGCACCAACGCCTGGTTGCAGGATGCCTATCGTTTTGCGCCGCTGGCGGTTCCGATCGCGCTGCCACCTGGAAATTATGCGGTAATCGCCTATCAGATGAATGGCGGAACCAATAGCGATGCCTACAGCGATGTCACCGGCTCCAGCAATGGATTTAATGGCGGAACCCAAATATTAAACGCCGGCAGCATTTATGAGTTTACCACCAACGGTAGCCCGAGCTTTCCCGGCACCGGCAATGGTTTCAACGGAACCACCGTCAATAATTTTGGCTGCGCGTCATTGATCTATTCGCTGGTTTCAACCTCCTCGGTGGCCGTGGCGGCGGCGGCCATATCCCCACAATTAACCTACTTCAATCCCGGCCAATCGGTTACGTTGACCGCGACCGCCTTCGGCAGTTCACCGATCCGTTACCAGTGGTATTACGGAACGGCGCTGACTCCCATCCCGGCCGCCACCAATGCGGTTTTGGTTCTGACCAATTCTCAGCCGATCCACCGGATGGGCAATGCGGGCGGCTACGCAGTGTCCGCCCAAAATGCCCTGGGCGGACCGGTCATGAGCGCCAATCCACAGCAGGTTTCCGTCGTTCCCATCCCGCCGGTGGCGCCGATCAAAATCATGCCTTTAGGCGACTCGATCACCTACGGCCAGGGCGCGAGCGGTGGCTACCGCGCGCCGCTGTACCAACTCTTGGCCAAAGCCAATTTCAATGTGGATTTCGTAGGCACGCAAAACAACAACCCGACTTCCTGGCTGCCATCCATTGATCACGAGGGCCACTCGGGCTCCCGAATCGATCAGATCGCCTCGGGATTCCTGGGCTGGGTCAACTCGGTTCCCTCGCCCGACATCATTCTCTTGCTGATCGGCACCAACGATTACGGCCAACAGCATGACCAGGACACCGCCACCAACCGGCTGGACCAACTTATTTGGCTCATCACCACCAACCGTCCCAAGGCAAAGCTGGTGGTGGCCAATCTCACTTTGCGCACCGACAATGCAGCTTACGAAAGCCAGATCGAAACCACGTTCAACCCCTTTATTCCAAGCCTCATAGCCAAACACATTGCCCTGGGGCATCACGTGTCCTTTGTTGATTTGCACGCCGCGCTGGGGGCGTCGGATCTCATCGATGGCCTCCATCCCAATCAGTCGGGCTATAACAAGATGGCGGCCGCCTGGCGCAACGCGATCATCGCACTGGTTCCCCCACCGGGGAGCACCAACGCGACCCTGTTGCCGGCCGGCACCCATTGCCGGTTGACCTATTTCGGCATCCCGGAATACCGGTATGTAACGCAACACTCAACCAATCTGGCCTCCGGAGGCTGGCTCTCCATCAGCACGAACACAGCGGCGGCCAGTGGCGAAGTGGATGTCATTGATAGTTTTATGGATCTGCAGGGGGGGGCGCCTGGCTCAATGTTCTACCGTCTGGTGGAGCAGTAAGGGGCCCGGAAACGAACCCACCGCCACGCCGCTAATCCGAAAGTACTAGCGGGCGGTAAGTTGTTTGACCTGTTGATTTGAAAATCAGATCTGCCAAAATCTAATTTCATCCTACCGAATAAATGAAGAAATTTCACGCCAAATCAGAACTTGGGCAGGCCGGTCAATCCAACTTGTAACGACAGCAAGCCGAAATTCGAACAAATCAACCTAAATTATAATGAAAAAACTGTTTCTCACCACGGCAGCGTTGGCTGCCTTCACCTGGCTGGGGGCCCCTGCCTGGGCGCAGACGGCAGCCTATTTTGCCAGCGCCAGCGGTCCCTACGGCGGCGCCGCCAACAACAGCGGCCTGAACATAGGCCAAACATTCACGGTGGCGAACACCAACCTCGAGGTTTTCAGCCTGGGTGTTTATGACTTTGGCGGGGACGGACTGAAAGCTGCCCACGACGTGATCCTCTTTAGCAACCAGACCGCGATTGCTTCCGCGACCGTTCCGGCGGGTACCGCGGCCACGCTGCTCCATGGTTTTCGCTTCACGTCGCTGGGCAACCCCGTGACGCTCCTGCCCGGCACGTATTCGGTGGTGGCTTACCAGATGAATGGCACCGCCAACAACAGCGATGGCTACGGCGATATCGGCAATCCGAATCACAACGGCTTCAACGGCACGTTTAATCTCCAACACGTCCAGACCATTTTTGAGTTTTCAGGCAGTGCGAACGCCTACCCGGGAACCGGCGGCGGCGGTTTGGGCACGGCGGCCAATCTCGCTGGCGCCTCGTTTACTTACCGCGATCCCAGTTCCACCAGCATTGCGTATACCGCCGATCCGCTCACGGCCAAATATGGCGCCGCGGCGAACAACAGCGGACTCAACATTGGCCATACCTTCAAGGTCACCGGCAGCGGCATTACCGTCTATCAACTGGGGGTCTTTGATTATCAGGGCAATGGCTTGGCCGCCGCCCATGACGTCACGCTCTTTGCCAATCAGAGCCCCTTGGCCTCGGTGACCGTTCCCGCCGGGACGGACGCGCCGCTGGGGAACGGCTTTCGTTTTGCGCCGCTGGCCACCCCCATCACGCTGGCAGCGGGGGATTATTCCATCATTGTCTACCAAATGAACGGTGACACCACCAGCGATCCTTACTGCGAAGACAACGCGAGCGGGTTCAACGCCGGCGGCAATGTCACGGACGCTGGTTACAGCCCTTATGTATTTGATGGCAACGGCAGTCCGGAATATCCGGCCGGGGGAGCCAACGAAAATTTTGCCGTCTGCTCGTTTACTTACTCCAACCTCCTTTCGAGCCCCATAATAACCGCACAATCCGTGACCAACGTGACCGTGTTTGCTGGCGCCGCGCCCACCTTCAGCGTGGTGGCCGCCGGTTACCCCCCCATCTTCACCTACCAGTGGTATCTCAATGGAGCCACCCTCATCGCCGGGGCCACCAACGCCACTTACTCGCCCGGAAACGTCGCCCTGGCTGATACCGGCAAAAAATTCGTTTGCACCGTGGCCAACAGCGCCGGCCAGACGAACACCACGCCCATCGCACTGCGGGTCATTGCGGCGCCAACCCACAACTATCCAACCACGATTATTGCCGACCATCCGCTGAGTTACTGGCGAATGAACGAAGGCCCGGATGACGCGGCCGGAAACAACGGGGTGATTTGCAACGACTATTTGGGCGGGAGCGCCGGCGTTTATATGAACACTGATCTCGGCCACGCGGGTTACAGCACGAATGATCCGGATGCGGCGGCGTCTTTTGGCACCTTCGCCAGTCAGTATTGCTACGCCGGCAACATCTACGCCATTGACTTTGCCACCGCCGGTGATGCGGCCTTCTCCATTGAAGCCTGGGTCAATGGCCTGGGCGGCCAGCCGCAGACCGGCATCCTTTGCAAAGGCGTCGGATTGCAAGAACAGTTTTGTCTGGATACCGGCGGCGCGGGTGATGCCTTGCGTTTCTATGTCCGCGACGCCGGCGGGGCAGGTCACGTCGCCTCTGGCACCAACGTCCTGGACGGCAATTGGCATCATGTGGTGGGCGTCTGCGATACCGCCCATAGCCTCGTGGCGTTGTATGTGGACGGCATTTTAAGCGGTTCAGCCTCGATCACTCCGCATTCCGGAATCGAGAGCACCCCTGTGCCCATGGCCATCGGCGCCCGGCAATCCGGCGCGGGCAGCGGATACGACTGGCAGTTTGGCGGCAGTATTGATGAAGTGGCGATCTATGACACCGCCTTGAGTTCCGACCGGGTGTTGAGTCACTACTACGCCGCCGGCATTGCTCCGTCGTTTCCTCAACCGCCGGCCAATACGACCGTCTCCGAAGGCGGAACGGCCACCATCCGGACCGTCATCACCGGGACGCCACCGCTGTCGTATCAGTGGTATAACGTGACGGCGGGCGCTCCCGGTACGCCGGTGATTGGGGCCACCAGCTCCAACTTGGTGCTGACCGGTGTCAGCCCGGGCCAGAATGGCAATCTGTATCTGGTGGTGGTGACCAACCGGTTCGGGGGGGCGACCAGCGCCCCGGCCCAGTTGACCGTGGTTGCCGGGCCACCTGTGATCGAGACGGATATTCCGCTGCAGACGGTGATCTATGCCGGGCGCAATGCGACCATTCCCGTGCAGGCCGTCGGCACCCTGCCGTTGCATTATCAATGGCTGTTAAACGGCGTGCCCCTGACGGACGGCGCACACGTGCTTGGTTCACAGACCAGCGTACTGACCTTGGCAAATGTTGAATTTGGCAAAACGGGGGCACAGTATCAGGTGGTGGTCACGAACGCCTTGGGCGGGCCGGTATACAGCAGCATCGGCACGCTGCAGGTGATAACCGTGCCCACCTTCAACACCAACGGCACTGGCTGGACAATGAATGGTTCGCCGGGGCCGGCCACCATCAACCAGAATGTCCTGACTTTGACGGACGGCAATGGCGGCGAGGCCACCAGCTGCTATTTCAAAGATCCGCTGTACATCGGCGGATTCCAGGCCTCGTTTACCTACCAGGACGTATCCATCGGCGGGGCTGATGGAGCCGCGTTTGTATTGCAGAATTCGCCCGCTGGAACGGCGGCTTTGGGTGGAGCTGGCGGCGGTCTGGGCTACAGCGGCGTCACTCCCAGCGCGGCCCTGCTATTCAATATTTATGGGGCGGCGGGAATCGCGTACGGAGTCAATGGAACCGGAACGGGAAACTATGCCGGCACCGCTCCGGTGGACATTGCAAGCGGAGACCCGATCGCGGTATCGCTGGTCTACGCCCAGCCCCTCCTTACCGTCACCCTGACGGATCAAACCACGCTGGCCACGTTTACCACCAGCTTCACTGTGGGAAGCCTGCCCGAAACCCTGGGTGGGAACACTGCTTACGTCGGATTCAGTGGTGGTGACGGTGCCTCCACCGCGGTTCAGACCATCAGCAACTTTGCGTATACACCGATGATTCCGCTGGCCATCCAAGCCACCGGTGATGGGGCCGTGAGCCTTGCGTGGCCTGGTTCCGTTGGCGGCTATGCCGCCCAATACCGGACGAATTTGGATGCGGGCGACTGGCAAGATCTTACCAACCTGGTGAGCCAGGTGAATGGACAAAATCAGATCACCATTTCGCCCACTGCCCAGAAATCCTTCTACCGATTGGTGTTACCGGCGCAGTGACCCAACGACCCGGCAAAGAATCCGTGCAATCCAGCCACGGGGCCCGCCGTCCGACCGGCGGCGGGCCCTCCATCAAAGCCTTAACCATGTTCATGAACCCGCTCGCGACACTTTGTGTCACCACGTTATTAAGTTTGACCGTCTGCAGTTCAAGGGCGGCGGGCGAATTTAAATCTTCGCCTCCGCCAGACCAGGCCGATGTTCACGATCATTATAAAACCCGTGACCTTGTGCAGTTTGTGCGGCCCATGTGTGGCACCGGTGGGGACGCAAATACTTTTCCCGGGGCCGTGGCTCCGTTCGGAATGATCCAGTGGAGTCCCGACACCGAAGCCGGCCAAAGATCCGGGGGATACTTTGATGGCGACACGCGAATTTCCGGGTTCAGTTTGATCCACCTGAGCGGAGCTGGCTGTGGCTATGGCGAGGACTTCGCGTTTTCGCCGGTCCTGGGCGAAATTACGAATTCACCCGCCACGAACCGAACGGCCTTCGCCACCTCGTTTAAGCATGGCCATGAATTGTCCAAGCCAGGTTGCTATTCAGTAATTCTTGATAACGGCATTAAGGTTGAATTGACCACATCGACGCGCTGCGGTTGCGGCCAGTTTACCTTTCCGGCAGGCGAAACCGGAACGATCGCAATCAACGCCGGCAGCGATATAAATGGAACGATTTCGTCCACGATCAATGTTTCTCCGGATAAAAAGTCTCTGAGCGGCCGCACGACGGGCGGTCATTTTTGCGGTGGCCGCGATGAAACAACCATTTATTTTTATGCGGTCTTTGACCGCGCTTTCGATTCCTATGGAACCTGGAGTGGCGATACGCTTACCCGGCAGGGGACAGCCGGGAGCGGCAAGAGTTCAGGCGCCTACCTGGGCTTCGACACTTCCAAGCTCCGCTCGGTCCGGGTCAAAGTGGCCTTGTCTTATGTAAGCATTGACAATGCAATTGCCAATTTGGAATCGGAAATGTCCGGTTCGCACTTTGCGGCAAAGGAATTCGATCAAATGGCAGACCGCGCCGCGAGCACTTGGAACACCTTGCTGAACCGCATTCAAGTCAGCGGTACCAATGTTGATAACTTGCTGACTTTTTATTCGATGCTGTATCATTCACTGCTCGCCCCCACCGTGTGTTCAGATGAGAACGGCCAATACATGGGTTTTGACGGGAAAATCCACGCCGGGGATGGTCATACCCAATACGCCAATTTTTCCGGGTGGGATATCTACCGGAGCCAGTGCCAGCTGCTGGCTCTGATAGCGCCTGAACGGGCCAGTGACATGGCGCAATCCTTACTGGAGGATTACCGTCAAAGCGGAGCGTTTCCCCGCTGGGGGGTGGCGGGCGGGGACACCGGCATCATGATGGGTGATCCGGCGGCGCCCATGATAGCGGGGTTTTATGCGTTCGGTGCGACTAATTTTTCCGCCCTGGCGGCCTTGGCGGGGCTGGTCAACGCTGCGACCAACCCTTCCGTGAATGCTCCCCGCACCCGGACCAATGAACGCGATGCCCTTCGCGATTATCTTGAATTGGGCTTCGTGCCCGAACACCAGCAGGGAGGTTATGGCAATGTTTCCATGACCTTGGAATACTGCTCTGCCGATTTTGCCATATCCCAGTTGGCGCTGGCATTGGGTGACACGAACTCCAGCCGCCTTTGTCTGAAGCATGCGCAAAACTGGCAAAACTTGTTTAACTCCGACACCCGTTGCATCCAAATGCGGCGCTCCAATGGAACCTGGGCTCCAGGCTTCACAAATAATGCCGACAGTTATGACAATACGCTGGCTTATGTGGAGGGCACCGCGGAGCAATATGTTTGGATGGTGCCATTCAACTACAAGGCATTGTTTGAGTTGATGGGCGGAAAGGCGGCGGCCATAACGCGGCTGGACAAATTCTTTCAGAAAATCAATGCCGGTTGGAATTCAGAGTACGCCTGGCTGGGAAACGAACCCTGTTTGGTAACCCCATGGATATATTGCTTCCTGGGCCAGCCATACAAGACGCAAGAAATTGTCAGCAAGGCAGTGACGACACTCTATTCGCACTCAAATTCCGGTTATCCTGGCAATGATGATTTGGGTGAAATGTCTTCCTGGTACGTCTTTAGCGCCTTGGGCATGTATCCGGAACTGCCCGGATCCGACGTGCTTGTGCTTACGAGCCCGCTATTTCCAAAGGCAGTGCTGCACCTTGAGAAGGGAGATGTGACGATCACCGCAAATGGGGAAAACTATGTCCTGCCGTACGTTCAAAGCATGTCGATAAACGGAAAGCCATGGGCTCAACCGTGGGTGCGTTTCAAAGATATTAGTCATGGTGCATCGATTCGTTACGAACTGGGCGCAACCGCCAATCTCCAATGGGGGAGCGGCGAAGCAGATGCACCCCCGTCTTATTCCGCGACCCAATAGATACCCGGATTGCCGGGCAGAAATTACCAAGCAATCATCAACCAATCGCAGTTAAAGCTGATCATTTATGAAATTGTTCCGAGCCAATAAAAGTCCGGGTCGCCGGACTGGATTCACCCTGATTGAATTACTGGTGGTTATCGCCATTATCGCGATTCTCGCGGCGATGCTTTTACCCGCCTTATCGAAGGCGAAAGGGAGGGCCACGCAAGTTTCATGCCTGAACAATCTGCGGCAGATGATGATGGCATGGCGAATGTATGCCGAAGACAACGGGAGCCGCCTGGCATGGAATTCGCGCATTGTTACGTATCAGGAATGGTATGGCACGACCGACATGACCAACCCCACTGACGCCACGAACGCCGCGGCGATGATGACTGGCTTATTAGGGCCCTATGCAGTCACCGCACGTATCTATCATTGCCCGGCGGACACGAGTGTCGCGAATGGCATGCCGCGAGTGAGGAGCATTTCGATGAATGCTTACATTGGAGGTCAGAGTGATGGAAAGTTCTATCCCCAAATACAAGCCTCTCCCTACTTGAAGTTTACCAAACTGGAACAGTTTCGCGAGCCCTGCAATACCTTTGTCTTTCTGGACGAAAATCCAGCCACTATCAATGATGGTGTTTATTGGACGGCCGACCCGCTCGACACCGCGTTCAAATTTACGGACTACCCGGCCCATTATCACAACAATGCGGCTGGGTTTTCGTTCGCCGACGGCCATTCGGAAACACACAAATGGCTCAACTCATCAACCATCACCATGGGGGTAAGCTATTCGACCGATCAAGATGCGCGTTGGCTCATCTCGAAAACCAGCCAGCATCAATAAACAGCCGCGGACAAAATCAGTTTGCAATAATAATTTATTACCATGAAGCCAACCAACCTGCTCCTGCTTTTATTTCTGGCCATTCCATGTGGATTGGCGGTTTCTGCTCCCATTGACATGGCCAAGTTCTCAGCCCCGGTTCGCGTCGCCTGCATTGGGGACAGTATTACACAAGGTAGCGGCACCAGTTCCGGCTTTTCCTATCCAAACCAGTTGCAACGGCTGCTGGGCAAGCATTGGGAGGTCGGCAATTTCGGTGTCTGCAGCTGCACCGTGCTGCGCAAAGGCGATTTCCCCTATTGGAATGAAGGCGCCTTGATGAACGCGCAAAAGTTTCAGCCTGATGTGGTCATTATTTTGCTCGGCGCCAACGACACCAAGCCACAAAACTGGCGCTACAATGGGGAATTCTCAAAAGATTATACCGATCTGGTGCAGATTGTCCGCGCTTGGACCAACCAGCCCGTGGTCTTTGTTTGCCGGCCAACACCCGCACCCGGAGCCGGCAATTACGGCATTAACGAAGCCGCCATCGAGAAGGAGATCGCTCTGATTGACCGCATCGCCAATCAGTTGAAACTTGGTGTTATCGACATGCATGCCGCGCTGGATAAAAAACCACAGTTATTGCCTGATCGCGTTCACCCGGATAACGATGGCGCAGGCGAAATGGCCAAAGCCGCCTTCCGCGGGCTAACCGGAAAGGAACCGGACGTTGCGGTAATGTCCAAAGACACAAAATTGGAAACTCATGCTGGCGCCCGGTAAAAGCATGGCAATAATCCGCCAAGCCGCTTGCGACAACTTGATCCCACTCATGAGAATTTATACCGATAATTTCAACTGAACGAGAATTTTCATATTGTTTTAGATAAGCATAGCTTGGTGATCCAACTACTAACCTTAACGGCATATCCTTTCTTAGCCTCGGCATCAGCTTGTGAATGTAGTTACCTTGACGGTCCACTGGCATAATGACGCAATTTATCATGCCCAAGAGCCGGATTGCAAATTCTTGCGTGATAACATTTCTAAAAATGCATTAAATCAATAGTCACCCAAATTTGATCCATTTGGGTCTGAATGCCAAGATTTACGCAATTGCCAAGACGTGTTTGTGGAATCTTTTGTTAGAGTATAGTGGTTAATAATATTATTGGTTCTCAAAAACCAACCGATAGTCACCGTTAAGGGATAATTCGTTGAAGTGCTTTCAACTCTCACAGGGCAGTGATAAATTTTGTTGTTTGGAAATCCTGGCAATTTGCCTTTCATGCCTAATTGCATAAGATATTCCATAGCATCCATGGCTGATGCTCCTCCTGGAGCTTGCGCCATTATCTCGTATTCGATTTTCCCCTTATCAATTAATTCCTTACTCTGTTTCTGCGACCGAACTTGATCGTCATGCATTTGAATGGCTTTTTGTTCAGGAGATTCAGGTGCCTTTTTACATCCCAAAGCAAAACATAAAAGACAATACAAAACCACAAACCTAATATAACAGATATTACCTATCATACATTAATACATTAATACATTACTCTCTAAATTAAAACAATTGAGTCAGGATTGATCGCCAGCTCGTGTCAGCCGTATCGGAGTTCATAAACTCGAAGCCAGTAATAAATTGTCTACATAGTTAATAACGACCAGCCCCACCTCCCCGTCAGCCTATCTGATCAACGCTTTGAGCTTGCCGTCCGGGAGGGGCTCATAAAGAATCGCACCAGTTTTGGGGTGGCGCCGGGGGATGGTGTTTTTATGGGCGTAGATCGGAATCGAAATACTACCCTCTTTGACGACTTCAAAGGGACGGCCTGTCTTGTGACTTATGGCTTTGAACGGGGTCGTTTTCACGTGAAAACGGTCCCGTCTTTGACCCGTCATGTCAAGCAATCTTCAAAAACACCAATAAAATATGGTGGAGGCGGCGGGAATTGAACCCGCGTCCCAGGCAGACCTACCAGCCGCGACTACATGCTTATTCCGGATAATATTTTCTGCTATGCGATGCTGTCCGAACTCAAGTCGCACTGCCTAGTCCGCATGATAAGATCTCGGCTGACAACGCGCGGTCTCCGCCGTCAACCATGCCTGCTGTTGCGTTCATCCACCGTAGCAGGTGTCCGATGACGAACGTCGTGGCACTTAGGCCGCGAGGGCTAGTTCTTCGTTAGCTTTTTGGTTTTGATGCGGATGATTTACGAGGCCAACGCATCGTCCTCGGCATGCCGCCTCTGGCGTGTTTGCCTGGTCGAAACCAGTACGCCCCCATCACTACGGCACCAACATCATCGGTCACCCTCCGGCCCGGGTCAAACAAAAGAATTTCCCCATTGTGGCGTTGGTTTTGAAACAACGCCGGTTTTACCGGTCGCACTTGGTCGGATTTGGGCGGGCGGCACTTCCAGTTCCGAGCCGTGGCGGCTGATCGGTTCGGCGGGTGTGGCCAAGGCGGGGAGGTGCGCGGCCATTAATAAAATGCGAGATGATGGCTTGCCGCGCACACGTAATCATGTTTTATTTCCGGCATCCATGAAATCACTCTTACTGCTGGCGCTGGCCGCCGGCCTGACTGGAAACCTGGCAGCGGAAACTGTCTGGTTGGATACCTTGAAGCTGTCCGCCGCGACGCAGGGCTACGGCGAGCCGCAAAAAAACAAATCGGTGGAGGGCAAGCCATTAACCATCGGCGGCAAGACGTTTGAGCGGGGCTTTGGCACGCACGCGGATAGTCTGCTGCGGATCAAGCTCGACGGCGGCGCGCAGCACTTCTCCGCCAGCGTGGGGGTGGATGACGACGTGAACGGCAATGCTGCCGCCAGCGTGGAATTTGTGGTAGCCGGCGATGGCAAAACACTTTGGAAGAGCGGCGTGCAGCGGGCGGGCGAGCCGGCCAAAACCTTCACGGTGGATCTGGCCGGCGTGCAGACGCTGACACTGGAGGTCAATGATGCGGGCGACGGCATCGACTATGACCATGCGGATTGGGCGGATGCCAGCTTTGACATGGCGGCGGGCCAGCCGGTGGCGCTGGGCGGGGAATCAGCCTTGGAACCGGTGGCGCCGTATATTCTCACGCCGGCCGCGCCGGCCACGCCGCGCATCAACGGGGCGAGCGTCTTTGGCGTGCGCCCGGGCTCGCCGTTTTTGTTCATGATTCCGGCGACCGGCGACCGGCCGATGAAGTTTTCCGCGAAGGGCCTGCCGCGCGGCCTGAAGGTCAACGCCAAGACCGGCCTCATCACGGGCGCGGTGAAAGCCAAGGGGGAATACGCGGTGACGCTGCGGGCCAAAAACTCGCTCGGCACGGCGGAGAAGAAGTTCCGCATTGTCTGTGGCGACCAGATTGCGCTGACGCCGCCGATGGGCTGGAACAGTTGGAATTGCTTCGCCCACGAGGTTTCCGCGGACAGGGTGAAGCGGGCGGCGGATGCGCTGATCAAGAGCGGGCTCATCAACCATGGCTGGAGCTACATCAATATTGACGATTTCTGGCAGAACCATCGCGATCCGAAGGATGCCACGCTGAAGGGCGAGTTCCGCGATGCGCAGGGGAAAATTGTTCCCAACGCGCGGTTTCCGGACATGAAGGGCCTGGCGGATTATATGCACGACCGCGGCTTGAAGATTGGCTTGTATTCCTCGCCCGGTCCGTGGACGTGCGGCGGTTGTACCGGCAGTTTTGGGCATGAACAGCAGGACGCCGCGACCTACGCGCAATGGGGTTTTGACTATTTGAAACATGACTGGTGCAGCTACGGTTCCATTGCCGACGGCAAAATGGCCACGGATAAAAACATTCCTTCCTGGTCGGAAGGCAAAGGCAAGCGGGATGTGGCGGTGGCGATTTACCCTTATCAAATCATGGGCAAGTTCCTGCGCGAACAAAACCGCGACATTGTCTACAGCCTGTGCCAGTACGGCATGTCCGACGTGTGGAAATGGGGCGGCTCCGTCAGCGGCAATTGCTGGCGCACGACGGGCGATATTGTGGATACATGGAAGAGCATGAGCAGCATCGGTTTCAAGCAGGATCAGGCGGCGCCTTATGCCAAGCCCGGCAACTGGAACGATCCGGACATGCTGATCGTGGGCGAAGTCGGCTGGGGCAATACGCATCCGACGCGTTTGACGCCGGATGAGCAATATACCCACATCAGCCTCTGGTGTCTGCTGGCCGCGCCGCTGCTGATCGGCTGCGACATGGAAAAGTTCGACGATTTCACGCTCAATCTGCTGAGCAACGATGAAGTGCTGGCGATTGATCAAGACGTGCTGGGCAAGCAGGCAACCTGCGTGGTCAAGGACGGCAGTTTGCGCGTCTATGAGCGGGAACTGGCCGATGGCGGCCGGGCGCTGGGTTTCTTCAATGTCGGCTCCACCGCGACGAAACTGGAGTTTGCCCAGTTTGCCGCGCTGGGTTTGACGGGCAAACAAAGCGTGCGCGACCTGTGGCGGCAAAGCAATGTGGGCGTGCTGGACACGGCGAGCGATACGCTGCCGCTGAGCATTCCCGCGCACGGCGTGGTGTTCTACAAGCTTACGGCGGCGCAGCAATAACCGGCGGGGCAGGGGGCGGCGGCAGATTCGGGGGCGGCGGCGGCGGGTTTTGCTGGCGTTTCCGCCAGGTGATCACGGCGATGACGCAGGCGGTCCAGGTGGGCAGCATGTCGACGACTGGGAACGCCTCGGTTACGAAGGTGGGCAGCAGCAAGAGGTGAAACCCGATGGCCCACGTGGTCAGGACCAAGGCGGCCACGTCAATTATCTGGTCGGCACCCACCCAGCCGAGCGGGCCGATGAAGAATTGCAGGGCGTCGGCGCCGGCGGCGGCGGCCAGGGCCAGCCCGATCCGCGTCGGCGTCAGCCTCGGCGGGCGGAACAGTTCGTTTAATTGGCCGGGCAGTTTCATGCTGTTGCCATCATCTTGCATGGCTGGGGCGGGTTCAAGCCGGACCGGCGGTTTTTAGCCGTGAGCCGGGGCCGACAATAATTCCGCCAGCTTCGCCGGTTCCGGCGTCGGCGGCTGGCAGGCAGTGCCGGTGCAGACGTACGCCATGGCGGCATCCTTGGCGGCCAACGTCCGGGCGAACGGTTCCACCGCGCCGGTGTTTCCGAGCACGATCTTATTTGGCTGATACACCGAATGAGCGGCCCCCAACAGCGCTTTCAGGGAAACCGGGTTCCCATCGCTGGCAATGACCACGCGGCGCGGTTCCTCCAGCCAGAAATCCAGCGCCTGCAGCATGAACGCCAGGCCGGCGGGCTGGGTTTGCAGGCGGTGCGCGAAGAGGTGAAGCGTGGCCTCGGCGGGCTGGCGGAAATCGTCGCGGCCGGTGATGGCGGCGAGTTTCAGCAACGCCAGCGTGGCCACGGAATTGCCGCTGGGCTCGGCGCCGTCGTAAGCGTCCTTCACCCGCAAAATCAAATCGTCCATGCCGGCGGGGCTTTGCCAGAAGCCGCCGTTGGCGGGGTCGTG
>Ga0302322_100000181_pt1 | contig 44642 bp, 42 predicted proteins | sample Fen_T0_2_FD_203757 | JGI IMG/M metagenome (GOLD analysis project Ga0302322, IMG submission 203757) | Peat permafrost microbial communities from Stordalen Mire near Abisko, Sweden - Fen_T0_2 | ecosystem: Environmental > Terrestrial > Soil > Wetlands > Permafrost | place: Sweden: Abisko...
CCTCTTTGCCGTCGTCCTTGAGTTTTTCGATGCATTCGCCAAAGCAGAGGTTCGGATCCAGCAGCGTACAGCCCAGCACGCCTTGCTCGGCTTCCAGGGAATGGGGCGGCAAGCGGTCCAAGGTGGCGCGCGCTTCGGTGCGCGGTGCCTTCTGGCGCCGCGACTTCTTCAAATCAGGGCCGGCTTCAGTGCCAGCGCCGCCCGGCACCGGGTCGGTTACGGAATCAATCATCCGGATATCAAAGCAGAAAAAAGCGGGCTGACAAACCTCATTTGCTGGCTGGCGGCAAATCTTTTCCACAATCCGACCCAATCCCAAACAATCGCAAGGCAAATTGACCGCGGGGATGGTGGATAAGTTTTCCCCGCCACGCCCAAATCCAGCCCGAGCACCCCGTGCGCCCGTGCCCGGCGCGCCCCTCCCCAATAAATTCGCGGCAATTCGTGGAATTCGCGTCTTTTCCCCCTCCTTGTGCGTCCACGTCACGCCCTCGAAATCGCAGGCGGGTATTGAATTGCACCTGCGGATCGGAGTAACCTTTATTTGTATTCGCCATCTGAAAGAGCATCGCTACTTGTCATTGATTATGAAACGTCATCCGTTTTGCCTCCTCGGCCTTGCCGCCGCAATGTTGCTTTCGACCGACCGGCCGGTGCTGGCCCAGCCCCGCGGGGTGCCTCCGCAGGCGATCTTGCCGGTGGTGCCAGTCGTGCCAGCGGTGCCCAGTACCATGAGCGTGGCGAACACCACCTTGACCACGCAGTTTTCCTCTGAACTCCGCCCGTTGCCGGTGCTGACCGTGATGCAGCGCGTGGCCGACTGGCAGCTCGCGCATGAAGCCACCAACCGGCCCACCGGGTGGGTCCAAGCCGTCGGCGATGTCGGCCTCATGGCGCTCGTGGGCATTTCCGGCGACCCCAAATATCGTGATTCCTTGCTCGCCAAAGGCGAAGCGAACGGCTGGACCCTCCCGGAGCATCAAGGCCGCAAATATCACGCCGACGACCATTGCATCGGCCAGGTCTGGTCCGAATTGTATTTCCTCTACCGCGATCCCAAGCTGATCGCCCCCATGCAGCGCAAGTTTGACTGGATTCTGGCGAATCCCTCCACCGCTCCCAGCCTCGATTTCACGCAGCCTCGGGGCAAGGCCCAGGAACTGTGGTCCTGGTGTGACGCCCTTTTCATGGCGCCGCCCACACTCGCCCGGCTGACGGCGGCCACGGGTGATAACCGCTATCTGGATTTCGCCCTGACCAACTGGTGGCGCACCACGGCTTACCTCTACGACCCGGCGGAGCATCTCTTTTTCCGCGACAGCACTTTTTTCAAGACGAACGAACCCAATGGCCGGAAAATATTCTGGAGCCGGGGCAACGGCTGGGTTTTTGCCGCCACCGTGCGCATGCTGCAATACTTGCCGGCGAACCATCCCGAACGTCCGCGCTTGGAGCAGTTGTTCAAGGAAATGGCGGAAAAACTGCGCCCGCTCCAACAACCGGGCGGGCTCTGGAGCGCCAGTCTGCTGGACAGTGCGGATTTTCCCATGCCGGAATCCAGCGGTTCCGCGCTCTTCACCTACGGCTTTGCGTGGGGCGTGAACCAAGGGCTGCTCGACCGCGCCACCTATGAACCCGTCATCCGCCAGGCCTGGACCGCCCTCGTCGGCTGCGTGGAAGCCGATGGCCGGCTCACGCACATCCAGCCCGCCGGCGACCGGCCCGTGAAATTTGAAGCCAGTTCGACGGCCGCCTACGGGGGCGGCGTCTTTCTGCTCGCCGGCAGCGAGGTGTACCGGCTCACCGTGCTGGCGAAGGCCCGGCCGGTGAAAGTCGCGAACCCGGCCAATTTTCCGCGCACCGGCGAAACGGTTGAATTGACGTATCCGGGCAAGCCGGTGGTGATGGATGGCGTGTCGGCGCGGATTTTGGATTCGCAAAGTTACCAATCCCAAAGCGGCACGGATCTATTGCTGTTCCAAGTTGACCTCGCCCCCGGCGAGACCCGCACCTACTACCTCATTGATGCCGCCGCCCTGGCCGCCGTGCCGCCGCCGATCGTGAAGACCATGGCGCGTTTCGTGCCGGAACGCTACGACGATTTTGCGTGGGAGAGCGATTGCATTGCCCACCGCATTTATGGCCAGGCGCTCATCGCCAAGGAAGGCACCATCAGCAGCGGCGCGGACGTCTGGATCAAGAAAGACCGTGGGCTCATCGTGGATACGATGTATGCCACCAAGCATTACCACGAGGATAACGGCTCGTTCATCGATGATTATCGCGTCGGCAAAAGCCGGGGCTGCGGCGGCCTCGGCATCTGGGACGGCAAAAAGCTGTTCGTCTCCAGCAATTGGAAGAACTGGAAGCTCATCACCACCGGCCCCCTCCGCTCGGAATTTGAACTGACCTACGACGCCTGGGATGCCGGCAACGGTCGCAAGGTTTCCGAAGTAAAACGCTTCAGCATCGACGCCGGCTCGTGGTTCACCAAGGCGCAATGCACCCTGACCAGCGAAGACAAATCACCGCTGACGCTCGGCGTGGGTTTCGCCGAACGCGCGTGCCCCACCAACCGTGAAGAATTTATCACCCGCGATCAGGCCGCCGGCTGGCTGACCTACTGGCAGCCGGAAGACCAGCCCAAAGGCGTTACCGCCGTGGCCGTGGTTTTGCCCCAGGGCTCGGTGAAAGAATTCACCAACGACGACCCGACGATGCCCGACGCAAAAAAACACGCCGCCGTGCCGCAGCCCACGCATGAAGGTTACCCGGCCATCCGCAACCAGCTTGCCGTTACACAGGCAGAGGTGGATAAGCCTTTTACATATTATTTTGGCGCGTGCTGGGATCGCAGTGGCGATTTCACCAACCACGAACAGTGGGAAGTCTATGTGAAACGCTTTGCCGAACGCCGCGACCAGCCGCTCAAGGTGACGGTGGAGTAGGGGATTTATCTACGCTGGAGGGCGCATCGTCAGCCCAACCGGCCGGCAGGGCGCGCAGTCCTCTGCGCGCCGCGCTTGCCAACCCACGCATGTGGGTTTGCTACGCGGCCGCAATGACCTTCATCGCTTCCGCGGTGAGCGCGGTGATTTTGCTCCATTGCTTCTCGGCCACCAGTTTGCGGTCGGCCATCCACGATCCGCCGACGGCGGCCACTTGGGGAATCGCCAGGTAGTTCGGCAGGCTGGCGGCGGTGATGCCGCCGGTGGGGATGAACTTCACTCCCGTGTGCCCGAACGGCCCGATGAGCGCCTTCAACGCATTCACGCCGCCGAAGGTTTCCGCCGGGAAAAATTTCAGGTGCTTCCAGCCGAGTTCCAGCGCGCGGATGATTTCCGTGGGCGTTACCACGCCGGGGAACAGCGGCAGCTTCAACTCATGGGCGGCTTGGGAGGCGCCTTCGCTCAAGCCCGGCGAAACGCCGAATTGCGAACCTGCGTCCACGGCGGCCTTGACCTGGTCGGCGGTGAGCAGGGTGCCTGCACCCACGATGGCGGCCGGTAGTGCCTGGCGGATGCGGCGGATGGATTCCGCGGCGCCCGCGGTGCGGAAAGTGACTTCGATGCAATTCAAACCACCGGCCAGCAGGGCTTCGGCGAGTGGCACGGCATCCTCGGGTTGGTCAATGACGGCGACACAGACGAGGCGTTGCTGGAGCAGGGAATCGGTATTCATAAAGCTGGAGATGGTGCGCGCTGTAGGTTTCGAACCTACGACCCCTACCGTGTGAAGGTAATGCTCTACCACTGAGCTAAGCGCGCGGCCATTGCCGACGAAACCACTGCTGACGTCCCGGAGGAATCAGCGGATTTCACGACGGGCAAAAGATAGGGGGAATCCATCGGCGTGGCAATATTTTTTGGCTGGCACTTCGGTTTGGCCAGACCCCGGCTTCAAAAAGCGGTGAAAACGCCTTGCCGCCCAAGCAGCTAGGCATTGATTTTCGCCTGTGAGCGCGACCGCCACTGGCCGGGCGTCAGGCCCAGCTTCAGCTTAAAGAACCGGCAGAAATAATGTTCATCGCCAAAGCCCGTCCGCTGCGCGATTTCTTTCACGCTTTGCGCCGTCTGCGTCAGCAGATTGCGGGCGCGCACCAGGCGCAACTCCAGCAGATACTGGTGCGGACTGGAACCCGTATGTTGTTGGAATGTATGCCGGAACGAGCTGTAACTCACGTTCAGCTCCCGGGCGAGCGCCTGCGCGTTCAAATTCTGTTCCAGCTCGGTTTGCATTTTTGTGATCGCCCGCTGGACAATCAAAAGCGCCTGATCACCCCCCGCCAGCGCCGCCTGCTGCCCGGAATAGAGCATCCCCAGCATCTGCGCGGTGAACCCGGCCATCACCTGCTGCAGCGCCGGCCGGTTCAATTTAACCACCATGATCAGTTCCGTGAAGAGGGTCAGCCATCTTTCCTCCTGTCCTGGCGTGCAGACCGGTGCGTCGGCCGAGAAAAATTGATGTTTTACCCACCGCCGCGCCACCTCGCCATCAAAGCCCACCCAATGCTCCTGCCAGCCGGTGGCGGCCTCCGGCCGGTAGCGGTGCCAGACCCCGGGAAATAAAAACAACACCTGGCCGGCCTCAACCGGCTGCCGGGCGCTTTGCCGGGATTCAAAGGTGCCGCGCCCGCGCGAAATATAAACCAGCGCATGGCAATCCAGCACCCGGCCTTTGGCCCAGTCGAAAGTATACCCTTTGGGATGTCCCGCTTCCGGATATGCCTCACCCGGAAGGTTTTGCGCCTGGCCCACCGTCGTGACATGCCACCCCCATTTCCGGTCCCGTCCGCTGACCGGAAAATAGCGGGAGAAATTATGCGGGTGCGCGGCCATGCCTCCGTATTAATACCTGTTTCAAAACACTTGGGCAACAGTGTGTTCTGATCCACCAGGGGCCGCCTCGGCGGCCCCCGGCCGCGTCCTTCCATTTGCGCTTTTCGACAACTCTGCCTACCTTTTGCCCAGATGTCAGCCACCTCCTCGCGCCCTCAACTCTCGCCAACCTGGCTGCTCTGTATCCTTACGGGGCTCAACCTGTTCAATTACCTCGACCGGTATGTGCTCTCGGCGGTGCTGACACCATTGCAAAAGGAGCTCGCTCTCAATGACGCGCAGGCCGGCCGGCTGGTGACTGCATTCATGATCGGTTATTTCGTCACGTCGCCGATTTTTGGCTGGCTCGGCGACCGGAGTTCGCGTAAATGGCTCATCGCTGCCGGCATTTTGGTATGGAGCTTGGGCACCGTGCTGACCGGATTTGCGGCGACGTTTGCGATGCTCATCGCGTTCCGCGTGCTTGTCGGCGTGGGCGAAGCCAGCTACGCGACCATCAGTCCCGGTCTGATTTCCGACAGCCACGCGCCGGCGAAACGGAACAATGCGCTGACCATTTTCTACGTCGCCATTCCCGTCGGCGCGGCCTTGGGCACCATCATCGGCGGTCTGATCGCCGCGCATTGGGGGTGGCGGCACGCTTTCATCTGGGTGGGCGCGCCCGGCTTGTTCCTCGCGCTGGTGCTGCTGCCCTTTGCCGAAATCAAACGCGGCCAGTCTGATGGCAAAACCGGCGAAACGGCGAAACGGCCCACCGTCCGTGATATTCTTAACCTCGTCCGCATCCCCGACTATGTGCTCGTGGTGCTCGGCTACACGGCTTATACCTTTGCGCTGGGCGCCTTCGGACATTGGGGGCCAACCTTTTTGCATCGGGCCCATGGTGTGGCGGTGGACCGGGCGGGCGAATTCTTCGGCCTCGTGCTCGTGGTCGCGGGACTCGTGGGCACGTTGCTGGGCGGCTTTGCCGCGACCGCCTGGCAGAAACGCAATCCCGCGGGCTACGCATGGGTGCTGGGACTGGCGGTGCTCGCCGCCGTGCCGCTGGCATTTGGCGCTTTTCTGGCCGCCTCCACGTTCTGGTCCATGGCGTTTCTGGCGGGGGCCATGTTCTTTCTCTTCCTGCCTACCGGGCCGGTCAACACGCTGATTTTGCAAACCGCGCCAGTGAATCTCCACGCCAGCGCCATGGCTGTTTCCATTTTCACCATCCATCTTTTCGGTGACATGTGGTCGCCGGAAATCGTCGGTCGACTCGCCGATTCGGCCGGTGGCAATCTCTCGCGGGCCGTTTTAATTTTGCCGGTGGCGTTGCTGCTGGCCAGCGCGCTCTGGCTGGTGCTGGCCTTGAAAACGCAGCGAGGCTCGACGAAGTCTGCCAAAGCCGCCTGATCGGGCCGGCTATTTCGTGGTGGCCAACAAGGTCTGCAGCTCGCGGTGGTTGACCTTGCCGGTGCCGAGCTTCGGAATTTCCGGCACTACTTTGATCTCGCGCGGCGTGCTGAGGTTCGTCAGGCCTTTCACTTTGATGGCATTGCGGATTTCGTCGAGGGTGAGCTTTGGTTCATTGGTCACCGCGATCAGCGCCTCGCCTTTGTCCGCGTCCGGACGGGTGACGACGGCCACCTGACAACGCAGACCGTATTGCGGAAAGGCCCCGGCCAGCGCATCCTCCACCGCCGTCAAACTCACCATCTCGCCGCTGACCTTTGCAAAACGTTTCAGGCGGCCCAGAATGTGCAAATATCCGTCCGCATCCACGCTCACAATGTCCCCGGTATCATACCAGCCGCCGAGGGCCAGAAATTTCGTGTTGGCGTCCGCGTTCAGGTAGCCTTTCATCACGTTGGGGCCGCGCAACAAGAGCCGCTGCCCCTCGGTCACCCCTTCCACGGGTTCCAGTTTGTATTCCATGCCGGGCAGCAGCCGGCCCACCGAGCCATAGCGCGGCTCTACCGGCGTATTGACGCTGACGCACGGAGCACACTCGGTCGCGCCATACCCTTCGAGAATGCGCACCCCGAATTTCTGCGACCAGGCCAGCGCGGTGGCCTCCTGCAATTTCTCCGCCGCAGAGAACAGATAACGCAGGCTGCGAAAATCGTACGGATGCGCCTTGCGTCCGTAGCCGTTCAGAAACGTGTTCGTGCTGAGAAAAACCGTGCAGTCGCGGTCATACAGCACCGACGGCACCATGCGGTAATGCAAAGGTGAAGGATAAAGGAAAAGATAAATCCCGCGCACCAGCGGCAGCAAGGTGCCCACGCTGAGGCCGAAGCTATGAAAGAGCGGGAGGCAGTTGAACAGGCGGTCGCGGTCGGTCAGATCGGTGACCGCCAGCATCTGGCGGATGTTCGCGAGGATGTTTCCGTGGGTCAGTTCGACGCCTTTGGGCACGCCCTCCGAGCCGCTGGTGAAAACAATTACGGCCGTGGCACCGGCCGGCTGCGGGCGGCGAATGGAGGCTGGCGCGTGGAAAACGTGCCGTAGCAGCGCCAGCATTTTTTGCGCGCCGGTGATGCCGGTGCGCACGTCTTCCAATTGAATGAGCCGGATGCCCGCATTTTGAAAATCCGCCACGTTTATCTTGGCGCGGGTCAGAAATGCCCGCGAGGTGACGATGCATTTCAGTCCGGCCAGTTCTGCACAGGCCAGCATGGTGGGCGTGCCGGAGGAGAAATTCATCAAGGCGGGCACTTTGCCCAGACTCCACAACGCAAGAAGGACCACCGGCGTGGCGTTGATATTGGGCAGCAACACGCCGACGCGTTCGCCGCCGCTCTCGACGGCAGCCTGCATGGCGCGGGCCAGAACGTCGGCCCCCACCATCAATTTCCGATACGTCAGCTTTTGCAACATGCCATCCTCGAGGATGACGAAGCCGGGTTGTTGGCGGGCGGTTTCCGCCACCGCAGAAAAAACATTTTGGGCGCCGACGGCCATCTCCACGTCGAATTGATGTCGCACCATTTGGTCGCGGAGCCAGTTGGTCAGCCGCCCCCGTGCCTGCCCGGTGCTGATCTCGCCCAGCTCGGGCGCCGTCAGCAGGGGACTGAAGTGCGCGGTCACTTTGGGAAACCATTGCTTCTGGTTTGGATTGGGGGAATACGGCAGGCGGCTGGCGCCGCGCAGATAAACCGTGATGACTTTCGCGTGGGTTTTGAAAATTAGAAAGCCGGTGCCATCAAACAGCTTCATCAGGTTGCCCGTGCGCGAGAGGCGGCCTTCGGCAAAGAGCACCAGGCGTCCGCCGCCTTTGAGAAACTCCGCCATCCGCTTCACCGCGTAGGGCGAACCGGTGTCCACGGGCAGGGTGTAACGGTTGATCATCAATTTCCGATGCAGCCAGCTCGTCTGCGCGGAGGTGCTGGAACTGACAAACTTCCAGTCCTCATCCAGGCACGCCCAGAGAAACAGCCAGTCCAGCCACGAAGTGTGATTGGGAATCAGCAGCACCGGGCCGGAAGTGTTCAAACTCTCCAGACCATGGGCCCGGAAGCGGAACACCCCTTGCAGCAATAAGCGGAAAATAGCTTTCATGACTTGATCCTTTTTTAACCGCTTTTCCTGCCTATGCACAGCTGGAAAAGCAAAAACTGTGATGGCCGCAGCACCTCAGCTTGGCAGTCAATGAGAACATCAGCAGGCGCGAGCGATTTCATGGGCGCGGGCATTGTTCACCGCGATATCCGGCATGCCCGGCTGGCGTACCAAGCCCCCGGTCCGACGAGGGCACTTTCAGATGCCAGTGTTTCATTTTCATGCTCTGGACGGGAACATTGCGGTCGTGATCAAAAATCAACTGGCAACGGCGGACTGACGGCTGGCCGGATCCATTTGCTGCTGGCGTAATTCCATCGCCAGAGGGTTGGTCGTGTGCAGCACGTTTTTCACCAAGCCCGCCAATGACGTGACGGTGTAGGGCTTGAAAATTCTATTCGCATGCAGGAGCCACGGGTACGCGGAAGATTGCCATCCGGGCATCGTGGTGATGGCGATGATGACTGGCAAACGCATGTTGGCCTGACGAAGCTTCTTTATCAGACCAAGCCCGCTCAGGCCGGGTAGTTCGTGCTCGGTAATCACCAGGTGGTAGCGGTTGGTTTGCAACTCCAGCCAGGCGGCGTGGCCATCTTCGGCGATGCCAACTTCGTAGCCCTGCCGCCGCAGCCCTTGAACATTAAGCCGCCGTGCAGTCCCATCTTCATCCACGACGAGAATGCGACAAGGCGGATTTGTTTGGCGTGGCAGAGCCAAGCCGGCTGACGTGCCTGTCGGTGTGTTTTTGATTTGCTCCATGCCGGATTGATATATCGCGGAAAGCCGGTCAGGCGATATGGGGTGTTTGCCCCAGATTGGGCTTTGACGGATGGCATCGGGCGCGAACTTCACCGGATATTTGCCGGCTAGAAAACGAATGAATACGTGATGTCATATTCGTAATGCGAGAGGGCTGAACCGGGCGACAGGAAATTGACCTGGTCGGTGGTTCTGCCAACGCGTTTGAAGTTCGTATTATTCAAGAGGCTCCAGCCAGTTTTTTTGGCCGCTGATTCCAAAGGGGGGAACTGCTGCATTTCGATGAACGGCAGATTTCTGAGCGAATTCGTGTTTGCCTTTGCGCCGCCCAAGCTAGGTTGATCAACCGTGTAGCCTTCAGTTTCCATCAGATTATGGATTGCTCCCGGCATCTGGTTGGTTCCGGTATCATCGCCGGCGGCTGAAAGGCCGGCCATCAACAGAACCAGCCCGGCAATTATCCAGAGGCCTTGCATAGGACTTTAAAAATTTGACTGCGTCACTCGATTGCGTGGCGGGCCGTTGCTTTCAGCCCGTCGCGGAAAATGACTCATCCGCAGTCACGAAGCGAAGTGATCATTTTTGGATCAAGGTTTTAACAGGGTTAACAATATTCTGGCCGCTTCGGCGGAGGAGGCGGGGTTTTGACCCGTGATCAGCAAGCCGTCGGTTTGCACCTTGACTCCCCAATCCGCCCCTTTGCAGTAAAGCCCGCCCGCTTTGGTCAATTCATCTTCCAACAAAAACGGCACCACGTCGGTCAGTTTGACAGCGGCTTCTTCGGTGTTGGAAAAACCGGTCACGTGTTTGCCTTTCAGCAGCGGCTCACCATTGGGCAATTTGACGTTGAGCAAAGCGCAGGGGGCATGACACACCAAGGCCATGGGTTTCCCCTGTTGCTGGAAGGCGGCGAGCAAGGCGATGGATTCCGGATTCTTGACCAGATCCCATAATGGCCCGTGGCCGCCCGGGTAAAACACCGCGTCGTAATCCGCCGCCTTCACGGCGCTTAATTTCAAGGTGTGCGCCAGTTTTTGTTTCAGCGGTTCATCTTGATCGAACCGCCAGGTGGAGATGGTTTGGGCCGCGGTCAGTTCGCTCGCCGGATCAATCGGCGGCTGGCCCCCTTGGGGGGAGGCCAGCGTGATTTCGACGCCGGCATCGGCCAGTTCATAATATGGCGCGGCAAATTCCTCCACCCAGAAGCCGGTTTTCCGGCCGGTGTCACCCAATTCGCCGTGCGAGGTTAAGACGATTAAAACTTTCATAATTGGCAGGGGCGGCCATTTTGTTTTCCGATTTTAACGGTGAACTGTGATGGCTGTTTTCATGGCTGCCCCAATGAGCCAAGCATGGGCGCTGGACGGCGTGCGTGCCATGGGGTGTTACCCGACCCAAGCAGGGTTTTGCGATTTTTCATCCGCTCCAACCCGTTGATTTAAACTCAATTCCCAAAGAAAACCCGCATCAGCAAAGAATGGCGACCCTACCGGGAATCGAACCCGGGCTACCTCCGTGAAAGGGAGGTGTCCTAACCGCTAGACCATAGGGTCGCAAAGGGCGTGCAATATAGCCACGCTGCCAAAATTGTCACGACTATTTTATTAGGAAGTTTTTCCGGGGACGCAATTGGAAACAGTTATCAATTGGGAGGCGAACGTGCGTTCCAAGCGGAGGTGCAGCCGGAACCCGCCAGCGCCAATAAATCGGGCCGGCGGGGCTAAAATTGGGTTTGTTTTGGCGTCTTAATGGGGGTCTTATTGGGTTTGTTTTGAACTATCTAATTTCCTAATAGTGTGCGTATAGTTTTTAAATTCAGCACTTTGCACTAAAAAACGTTTGGGTTCGTTTCGTAATTTTTAATCTTTCGGCGGAACCCTCCAAGGTGGGAGGAAAGGGGCACCCTGGCGGAGGAGCACAGGCGCCGCGCGCCTGGCTGGTTTGCTTGGATGTTTGGAAACTTTAACGTTAAGTTTTTCATGGTCACAAAATCTTGGTGGTGCCATGCGTGGCACACAGACAGACAAAAGTGAATGGCTGCCCCCGGCTTGGGCTTTGGAGCAGATTTCTGCTCCAGCCTGATCTCTGATCCCACTTTGTATGATTGTAAAGTACAAATATTTAGAAAATTTTACCGCCGCCGGTTTTCAAACGAATTCGCGCACGCGCAAATCCTTGGCACGTTGGAAAATGGGCTGGCCAAACCCATTGTTCCTGGATAAACTTCGCCTACCGGCATTGCCCGCATTCAATGCCGGTAGGCGAGGTTTTTTAAGCTACAGTGATTGCGGCCATCAAACCGATGGTAGGGGGAGTTAGTAATGAGCAACTCCATGACCTGCTTGGGGCCGGTGTGGCTGACGCCAAGCAGTGGCGGGGTGGTCGTCAATTGTCAGCCAAGGTGCGGCGACCTTGGCTCGGGTTCAGCCTTGGATTTCTTCAGGCCAGTCCTCGAAAACTGAAGTCCAATCTCCTATTCCATCGAAAACAGCGAAGAACCAATATTGGACAATTATCGCGGCTTCTGAACGCGGGCCGAAGCATTGGTCATCCCAGACTTTCCGCTTTTGCTTTCGCGCGCTGCACTTTAACTTGGTCGCCTGACAATGGCCTTAAACCTGTTCAACACCTTGACCCGCTCCGTGCAGGGTTTCACCCCGCTTGATCCGGCGGGCAAACATGTCGGCATGTATTGCTGCGGTCCCACCGTCTATGACTACGCGCATATTGGCAACTGGCGCACATTTGTCTTTGCCGACCTGGTTCGCCGGACGCTGGAATTTTCCGGCTACGACGTGACGCATGTCATGAACATCACGGACGTGGAGGACAAGATCATCAAGCGCGTGCGGGAGCAGAAAACCACGCTGCGCGAGTTCACCGGCAAGTTTGAAACCGCTTTTCTCGATGATTTGAAGGCGCTGGGCTGCCGGGAGCCGCACCAGAAGCCGCGCGCCACCGAACACATTCCCCAAATCATTGCGCTCATCGAAAAACTCATTGCGCGCGGCGTGGCCTACCAGGCGGCGGATGGTTCGGTGTATTTCAGCATCGACAAGTATCGCGGCTGCGGTTGCTGCTACGGCCAGTTGCTCAAGCTGAACCTGGACGAAATGCGGGCGGGCGAGCGGGTGGCCGCGGACGAATACGAGAAGGAATCCGTGGCGGATTTCGCGCTGTGGAAGGCGTTTGTGCCCGAAGACGGCGAGGTCACCTGGGACAGTCCCTGGGGCAAGGGCCGGCCCGGCTGGCACATTGAATGTTCCGCCATGAGCATCCAGGCGTTGGGCGAGACCTTTGACCTCCACCTTGGCGGCGAGGACTTGAAATTTCCGCATCACGAGGACGAGATCGCCCAGAGCGAAGGCGCGACGGGCAAGCCGTTCGTGAAATTCTGGCTGCACGGCGCGCATCTGCTCGTCGAAGGCAAGAAGATGAGCAAGTCCATGGGTAATTTCTTCACGCTGCGTGACTTGATGGCCAAGGGGCATACCGGCCGCGAAGTGCGCTATTTGCTGCTCATGTCGCATTACCGCGAGACGTTCAATTTCACCCTTGAAGGTTTGGCGGGGGCCCGCACCGCGCTGGCGCGCATTGATGAATGCGTGGGCAAGCTGCGGGAGCTGGCGGGGACAGCCGCCGCCCGCGCGGCTGAAACCGACCAGCAACTGAACGATGTGGAAATTGGCGTGCCCGATTTGGTCGCCACGTTCACCGCGGCTTTGTCGGAGGATTTGAATATTTCCGCCGCCTGGGCGTCGGTGTTCGAGTGGGTGCGCGAAGTCAACAAACGCATCGCAGCCAATTCGCTCAACCCGGATTGCGCCGCCGCCGCGCTGGCGGCCTGGGGCAGGGTGGATTCAGTTTTGGGCATCGGTGCCAAAGCCGAGACCGAAGTTCCCGCCGAAATCTTGGCCCTCGTGTATGCGCGCACGGCGGCCAAGACGGCCAAGGATTTCAAGCGCGCGGATGCCATCCGCGACGAGTTGAAGGCCAAGGGCTGGCTGGTGGAAGATTCGCCGAAGGGCATCAAACTGAAAAAAATTTAAGCATTGCGCCATGTGTCAATCGTCAACCCCAATTCGTCCATGATCAGAGGCCGCTTCATCTCATTCGAGGGCACGGAAGGCTGCGGCAAGTCCACGCAGATCAAGCTGCTGGCGACGCATCTGCGCGGGCTGGGCTATCGCGTCCGGCTGCTGCGGGAGCCGGGCGGCACGCCCATCGGCGAGGAAATCCGCCACACGCTCAAGCACAGTCCGAACAGCGAGGCGATGACGGGCGAGGCCGAGCTGCTCCTGATGAACGCCAGCCGCGCCCAGCTCGTACGCGAAATCATCCGCCCGGCGCTGGCCGACGGTGAAATCGTGTTGTGCGACCGTTTCTACGACTCCACCACCGCCTATCAGGGCTATGGCCGCCAGCTCGACCTGGCCGCGGTGAAGGCCGTGATTGAATTTGCCGTGGGCGATACCAAGCCCGACGTGACGCTGTTTTTACATGTGTCGCCGGAGATCAGCGAAAAGCGGCGGCGCTCGCGCCAGACCACGCTGCCGTTCGTCCGCGACCGGTTTGAAGAGGCGGACCGGCAGTTCTTTGAACGCGTCGCGCACGGCTACGGCGAGATCGCCGCCGGCGAGCCCGACCGCGTCAAATTCGTCGATGCCGTCGGGTCGCTGGACGACGTCCGGCAATCCATCTGGCGGATCGTCCAGGCCGTTTTGCCGAAGATCGGCCGGTGGTAAATTTGTTTGCTCGATTCCCGCCGCAGGTTAACTTGCAGCATGATCGAAAAAACCATCAGCGAAATTGAAGCCAAAATCAGCGGCGCGGCCACGGTTGATGCCGCGCAGAAGCAGGAGCTGCTGCAGTTGCTGGGCACGCTGAAGACCGAGGTTTCCGTGCTGGCCCGGACGCATGGCGAGCAGGCGGACAGCATCGCCGGTTTTGCCAGCATGTCGGCGCACGAAGCCACGCGGGCCGACCAGAATCCCGAACTCCGGGAACTCTCGCTGAAGGGGCTGCGCTCGTCGGCGGGCGGCTTTGAACAATCGCATCCGCGGCTCGTGCAAATCGTCAGCAGCATCAGCAAGGTTCTGTCCGATTTGGGGATTTAGAGCATTTTTAAAAATACTGCTGCCAGGCGGTGAAAAGGAACCGGGTGAACGGTCTTTTTGGGTTTTGGCTTCGTTTCGGCTCAGGTATACCCACGGCGGCAAAGCCAAACCAAGGTGGAGCGGCTGCCAGCGGCTTTGACAGGGTGGGTGCCAGAAGCCGTTAAAACGGCTGTCGTCGTCACCGCCAGTTTCCACCACCGGGCTGAAAGCCCGGTGCTAATGAAAGACAAACCAGCAGCTATGAAATTGCCGGTCTAAAGGCTTCCGGGGCCGGTGATGGCCGGTGCTATTTCGCCGCCTGCGCGTAAATTTTTTCGACGACCGTCAAAGCCGCTTTGGCTTCCTGCAAGCCCGGCACCGGCGTACGCTTGAGTTGGATGTCCTCAAAGAATTCCGCCATTTCGATCTTCCAGGATTCGTCGCCGCGCGGGAATTCGTAAATGGTGGTTTCCGGCGGGCCCATCTGGGGCAACATCTTGTAATAGGTCAGCCGCTCCAGGCCGTAGCTGCCGCCGAGACCTTCCCAGTGCAGCTTGGCGTCGCGACCATAGATTTCGAGGCTGAACAGATTTTTCCATTCGCTGCAACTGACGTGCAGCCACGCAGTGTTGCCGGCGGCATTGCGCAGGCTGAGGAAGGCGTTGTCATCCACCGGCATCTTCCAGAAATAGGTGGCAGCATGGCCTTCGACAGTCGTGAATTCACCGAGAAAAATTCCCGCGAGATCGATCAGGTGGACACCCTGGTCAATGAGCTCACCGCCGCCGGAAAGCTTGGGGTCGGCGCGCCATTCCTTTTCGTAGCCGATGCGTCCACCCTGGCCGTAGCGCCCCCGCACAAACATCATTGGGCCGAGCGCGCCGCTGCGGAAGAGCTCGAGCGCCTTCAGGCACGCCGGATGATAGCGGTGATTGTAGCCCACACGCACGAGCGCGCCGGTTTGCCGGGCGGCCGCTTCCAGTTCTGCCAGTTCGGCCACGCTGATGCCGGCCGGTTTCTCGACGAGCACATGCTTGCCGCTCTTAACCGCCGCCAGCGCGAGGGGCGCGAGGGCGGAATTGATGGTCGCAATCATCACGACATCCACATCAGGCGAACTGACCGCGGCCGTGAATGATTCGGTGGCGACGCAGCCGGGACTTTGCGCGGCGAGCTTCCTGGCGCGGTCGAGCTGCGTATCGCAGGCGACCGTCACGCTGCCGGGCGGCAGCAGATTCAAGCGTTTCTGGCCGATGAGGCCGCAACCGACGATGGCAACACGCAAGTTCATATCAATTCCATTTCTGACCGCGATCTTCCGGCACAATGCGGCGGAGGCAATAGATGTCCGACTTCGCCAGGGCGTCATGGTGTTTCTGTAAATCCTGCCATGGATCCCATTGCGCGCTGATCAGCTTGCCGGTGATGCCGTTGCTTTCCGCGCTGGCCAGGTAGACGGCCAGGCTGGCGCCGAGTTCCAGCGGGACCGCGCCTTTTTCCTTCCAGCCCTTGTTCTTTTCGAAAAAGGCGGCGCCCACTTTTTCCGGGCCGGCGGCGAGCACTTCATCCACGAGCCGCGTGGCGAGCGCGCCGGGCGCAATGGCGTTCACATCCACCTGAAACGGCTTCAGTTCTTCGGCGAGCGTTTCCATCAGGCGCACCACGGCCGCTTTGGAGGCGGCGTAGGCGCTGATGTTGGGCAGGGGATTCGTCGCGCCGCCGCCGCTCAGGACCACGATTTTGCCGTGGCCGGCCTGTTTGAAATGCGGAATCAGGGCGCGGCAGGGGAGCAACACGCCGAACAGGTTGATCTCCATCGCCCGGCGCCAATCAGCCAGCGAAACGGATTCGGTCGGCCCCATCGGGCCGTAAACCCCGGCGTTTAACACCAGCGCGTCGATGTCGCCGAGTTCCCGGAGCGCGAAGAAAACCAGCTCGTTGACCTGGGTTTCGTCGGCCACATCGCAGGTTTTGGCAAAAACTTTTTGGTCGGGAAATTTCCCGGCCAGTTCGTCGCGCGTGGCCAGCAGTTCGGCTTCGCTGCGGGCACAGAGCACGATGTTTGCGCCGGCGCGCAGGAACTGTTCGGCGATGACCTTGCCGAGTCCCTGGCTGCCGCCGGTGATGAGGGCGTTGAGGTTTTTAAGTTTCATGTCAGGCGCGGCCGACGGACAGGTGTTCCACGTTGCCGATCGGTTTTAATTCTTTTTCTAGAAAACGGTTTGCATCCACAAACACCGGCTGGCGCATCTGCGGTACGATTTTTGCCCAATCGGCCTGCCGGAATTGCGGCCATTCGGTGCAAATGACGGCGGCCTCCGCGCCGGTCAAGGCCGCGGCAATATCGGCGGCGAGCGCGACGGGCTTCAGTGCGGGCGGCAGGTTTTTCACCGCCGGATCAAACGCCCGGACCAGCGCCCCGGCGGCCAGCAGTTGCTGGCAGAGTTCCACGGCGGCGCTGCGGCGCAGGGTATCGGTGTTCGTGGTGTAGGTCAGGCCGAGGACGGCAATCTGTTTGCCGCGCAAATCGCCGAGGCGCGCTTGCAGGCGGCGGAACGCCCAGCCGCGATGCAGGTCGTTGCTTTGCTTGATGGCGGGGATGACGGAAATTTTCTCGCCATGCACCTGCGCCAGCCGGGACAGCGTGACGACATCCCGGGCCAGCGTGCCGCCGGCAAACGGGCCGCCGGGTCCGAGATAGGCTTTGGCGCCGATGCGCGGTTCGCTCTTGAGGCCGGTGGCGACTTCCTTGGCGTCGGCGCCGGTGTGTTCGCAAAGCCGCGCGATTTCGTTGATGAACGTGATGGACAGCGCGAGGAAGGAATTGAGCGCGTGCTTGACCATCTCCGCCGATTCCGTGCGCATGAAAATCGTCTGCGCCGCGAACGGTTTAAACAGCTCTGTCAGCAGCGGCTTCTGCGCGTCGGTGCGTATTCCCACGATGGCGCGCTCGGCTTTTTCAAAGGCTTCGATCGCCTTGCCGAGCCGGAGATTTTCCGGCGAACAGGCAAAATGAAACTGCGGATACGCCTGCTCCAGCGCGGCGCAAGTGCCCACGGGCAGTTGGGCTGAGATCAGCACCACCGCGCCAGCCGGCAGGTTTGGCAGGGCCTGGCGCAACCGGCTCAGGACGAACTCGACATCCGACTCGTCCTGCTCGTTGACGGGGGTATCGTAGGTCAGCCAGAGCACGTCCGCCTGGGCGCAGGCGGTCTGGGGATCGGTGGTGAAAGAAAGTTTTTTGGCCGCCAGACCGGCGGCAATGAGTTCGTTCAGCCCGGGTTCGAGCAGCGGGGCCTGGCCCTGGTTCAGTTTTGCCACCGTGGCGGCCTCAAAATCCAGTCCCACCACGGAAAAATGTTTCGCGCAGCAGGCGGCGGTGACGCTGCCGAGATGCCAGAGGCCAAGGACGCAGATATTCATTTGGAATGACAAAAACCGGCTGCGGGCATTCAGATTTTGGGTCGGAAATGATCAGTGCCGGTTTTCATAAACCCACTGGTTTTGCTGGAGCCATGCCAGCGTGCGCTTGATGCCTTGTTCAATCGTGAGCGAGGTTTTCCAGCCGGTGCCGCAAACCTTTTTGGTGTCGAGAAAGATGAACGGATTGTCGCCCACCCAGCCCCGTTCGCCGCCGGTGAATTCCAGCTTCGGTTTCAGCCCCAGCGCGCCGCAGATATAGCCGATGGAGTCGGTCACCCGCACATATTCGTCGCAGCCGAGATTGTAGATTTGCACGCCGTGTTTGGCTTGTTTGGCCGTGCCTTGATTGGTGACGTGCAGCATTGCGCTCACGCAGTCCTGCACGTAGAGGTAGCTTTTCCGCTGCGTGCCGTCGCCGAGCACTTTCAAGCGGTCCGGATGTTCCAGCAGTTGTTTGTAAAAATCAAACACGTGGCCGTGGGTGTAGCGTTCGCCAAGAATCGAGACAAAGCGGAAAATGTAGCCCTCAAACTTGAAGCCCTCGCAGTAGGAGGAAATCATGCCTTCGCCGGCCACTTTCGACGCGGCGTACAGCGAGGTCTGGATGGGGAACGCCGCATCTTCCGGCGTCGGGATCACCGCCGCCTCGCCGTAAACACTGCCGGTGGAACTGAACGCGATGCGCTTGATGCCGTTGGCGCGCATGGCTTCCAGCACATTGAAGGTGGCCGTGGTGTTTTGCTGCAAATCCTTGCTCGGATGTTCCAGGCCGAAGCGCACGTCGGCATTGGCGGCGAGGTGGAAAACCAGGTCGCTGCCCGCCATCGCTTTCGTCAGCGCCGGCAGGTCGAGGTTGTCGCCCTCGATCAGCTTGAAGTTGGGCTGCAGAAGTGCGCCCGCGAGAAACTGTCTTTGGCCGGTCGAAAAATTATCCCAGCCGACCACGGTTTTGCCGGCGGCCAGGAGCCGGTCAACCAAATTGCTGCCGATGAAGCCCGCGGCTCCGGTGACGAATATGTGTTGCATGACTGGGGGCGAATTTAACCGGAACCCCAATGTAGCGCGATAGTTTTCTCGGGGTGCCACGCGGCGGATGCGCCGGCGCGATGCCCGCATTTCGTCCGCTTTCGCGCTTGCAACGGGGCCCGGTTGCGGCTTGGCTAAGGAGGTGGTAATAAATTAAGGTAGCAACCTGGCTGGTGCTTTTGGCCGCTGGCGGCGTTGCGTGCTCGTCACAGAGCCCTTTGGCTATGCTCCTCGCACGCGCCTGGCCAGCCGCCAAAATCCCGGCGCCAGCCTGCCACCTTAATTTATTACCACCACCTTTAGGCACACCCCAAACCATTTATGAACGTGACCATGTGGATGACCAGGGATTTGCTCACCCTGACCCCGGAAACCCCGGTGGCCGAGGCCGCCAAATTGATGGCGCAAAAAAAAGTCCGCCGCCTCCTCGTCGTGGAAAAATGGGACGACGGGCTCCACCTGCTCGGCATCATTTCCGCCAAGGACGTGATCCACGCCTTTCCGCCGCACGTCAACCCCTTTGCCATTGAAGGCCCCGATGCGCGTCTGACGCCGACGACCGTGGCCCAGATCATGACCGCCAAGCCGCGCACCACCACCCCGGACACCCCCATCGAGGAGGCCGCCGCGCTGATGTGCAATCACAAGATCGGCGCGCTGCCCGTGCTGCGCGGCAAAACCCTGGTGGGCATCATCACCGAGTCCGATATTTTCCGCGCCTTCGCCAGCCTGCTCGGCTCGGATGAACCCGGGGCGCGCATCACCTTTGACGCCACCAAGGGGGAGGATGTTTTTGAACTGATGGGCAAGCTGTCCAAGCGCAAACAAATTCACATCATCAGCCTCATTTGGACGGAGCAAGACCAGCAGCCGGTCTGCATCGTGCGGATCGGCGGGGATGGGGTGGATGACGTGCTGGACGACCTGTGGGCGTCCGGTCATATCGTGATCAATGTCATCCGCTTCCCATTCGTGCCGGAGCCCACCGGTGTCTGACGGGATTGCGGGAACGGGCGGGTGTGCGGCCCGTGCGACTCAGTAATTGCCGTCGCCGGCCAGGCCCTGGACAATGGCAATGCCGCTGGAAGTCCCCAGCCGCGTGGCCCCGGCCTCGATCATCGCCAATGCGGTCTGCGCGTCGCGGACGCCGCCGGAAGCTTTCACTCCAAATTTCGGGCCGACTGTCGCCCGCATCAGTTTCACGTCGGCAATCGTCGCGCCGCCGCTGCTGAAGCCCGTGGAGGTTTTTACAAAATGGCAGCCGCTCTCCACCACCAGGTGGCAGGCGCGGACCTTTTCCTCATCGTTCAGCAGGCAGGTCTCCAGAATGACTTTCACCGTGCGTTCATCGGCGGCCTCGGCCACATCAATGAGTTCGCGGACGACATATTTGTCATCTCCCGCCTTGAGCCGGGCGACATTCAGCACCACGTCAATTTCATGCGCGCCGTCGTCCACCGCCACTTCGGTTTCGTAGCGTTTCACGTCGCCGGCCATCGCGCCCAGCGGAAAGCCGACCACGCAGGCCACCTTCACGTCCGAACCTTCCAGAAAATGGCGCGCGGCGGCCACCCACGAACCGTTGACGCACACCGAGAAGAAATGATGTTCCCGGGCTTCGGCGCAGAGCTTTTCGATCTGGGCGGGCGAGGCGTCGGGCTTGAGCACCGTGTGGTCAATGTACGCGGCGAGTTGGGCGGCGGAGAGGCTCATGGGTCAGATTTGCGGCAGTTTGATCTGTTTGCTTTCGGCCACGACCGCTTCCCCGAGGGTCTGCGTCAGCTGGCGGCGGCGTTCAATGATGTGTTTGTCGAGCAGCGGGTCGTACGGCACGGGATAATGCCCGTCGTAGCAGGCCATGCAAAAACTTTCCCGGGGCTGGCCGGTGGCGGCCACCATGCCGGCCTGCGAAAGATAATGCAGCGAATCGGCGTTCAGGTATTTGCGGATCTCGTCCACCGTGTTGTTCGCGGCCATCAGCTTGCTGCGGTCGGGAAAATCAATCCCGTACACGCAGGGGTTCTGGTGCGGCGGGCAGCTCACGGCCACATGGACTTCCTTGGCCCCGGCGTCTTTGAGCGTTTTCACGCGCGAACGGCACGTTGTGCCGCGCACGATGGAATCGTCCACGATCACCACGCGTTTGTTGTGCACGAGCGATTCGATGAGGTTCAGCTTCACGCGCACGTTGAAATCGCGGATGAGCTGCGTGGGCTGGAGAAAGCTGCGGCCGACGTAATGGTTGCGGATGAAGGCCATCTCGTAGGGAATGCCGGATTCCTCGGAATATCCCATCGCCGCACACACCCCGCTGTCCGGCACGGGGATGACCAGGTCCGCCTTGATGCCGTGCTCGCGGGCGAGCTGGCGGCCCATCTCTTTGCGGACGTCGTAGACCGTGTGGCCGTTGATGTAGCTGTCCGGCCGCGCGAAGTAGACGTATTCGAAAATGCAGAACGCGCGCTTTTTGTGCTCCGGAAAAGCCTGGATGCTCGTCACGCCGTTCTCGTTGATGACAATGATTTCGCCCGGCTCCACGTCGCGGACAAACTGCGCGTGGATCAGGTCAAAGGCCGTGGATTCGCTGGAGAGCACCCAGGCGCCATTGGCGGTGCGGCCAATGGAGAGCGGCCGGAACCCGTGCGGATCGCGCGCGCCGATGAGTTCCTTTTCCGTCATGATGACCAGCGAGTAGGCCCCTTCGATGCGGCGTAGCGTCTGCACCAGCGTGTTCGCCATCCCACCCATTTCCGGCTGGGCGAGCATCATGATGATGATTTCGCTGTCGACCGTCGTCTGAAAAACGAGGCCGCGACTTTCCAGTTCGTCGCGGAGCTTGGCGGCGTTGGTCAGATTGCCGTTGTGCGCCACGGCAATCTGGCCGCGGGCGCAATCCACTGTCAGCGGCTGGGCATTGCGGAGATTCGACGTGCCGGTGGTGGAATAGCGCGTGTGCCCGATGGCGCGGTCCCCCACGAGGTCGTGCAGGATTTCGCCGGTGAAAATCTGCGGCACCAGCCCCATGCCGTGGTGCTTGTAAAATTTGCCTTCGTGGGAAGTCACGATGCCCGCGCTCTCCTGCCCGCGGTGTTGGAGGGCGTAAAGGCCGTAATAGGTCAGCTCAGCGGCGTTCGGATGACCGAAAATGCCGAAAACTCCGCAGTAATGTTTGGGATAATGGGTTTGATTTTGCATCGCGCGCGCGGGGGAATTGGAACAGACAAAGCTCCGGCGCGCAAGCCGGAAGCAACACCGGAAACCAGCGCTGATGATGACCTTTCGTTATGCTGTTGTCTGGCGCGCTGCCGGACTGAAACTCACGCCGCCGCCGCCGCGGCCGTGTCGTCCCCGTCGTTATTGAAATCCCTTGTTCGTCCGATTCCACATTCGTCATTCGGTGGCCGGTGCGGATTACGTTTGACCGCTCAGCAGTTTAACCTCGGGAAGCACGGGACGCTGCTCGTCTCCCCGACGGACGGAACACTCTGCCAGTTGGTCGCTGGGGCCGGTTGGTCACCGCCAATTGCGGTCGTGCGCAGCGCTTCCTGCACCGCCCCGAACAACTCCTCGAACGTGTAGGGCTTGAGCAGCGTCACGGTTGGTAACAGCCACGGCGCGTTGGCAAACTCTTCTTCGGGAAAATGTCCGGTTGCCATGATGACGGGCACAGACATTTGGGCGGCGCGAATCTTCCGGATCAATTCCAAGCCGGTCAGGTTGGGCATGATGTGATCCGTAATCACCAAGTCATAGGGGGTTTGTTGCAGCGTGTCCCAGGCAGCGGCACCATCTTCGGCGACGGTGACCAGATATCCGGCTGAAATCAAAATTTCTGAGGTTAGCCGGCGGATGATGAATTCGTCATCCACCACCAGAATATGCTGGTGCCGTTGGGAATTTGGCCGGCACTGAGGCTGCGCATTGGCCGACTCCCGGGACGGCAAGAGATTTATTTCTATCATGGCTGACTATAGTCGCGAATGCGCGGCGGTCGCCATGGGGTGATTTCCCCAATTTGATGTCGGAAACCATGGAGTGCTGGTGGCCGTCCTGACAGACGGAAGATTCTGCCAGTGGGGCGCTGCGGCCAGTTCAGCGCGGCCAACCGGGGGCGCCCGCAGAGCTGCCTTCACTGCCCGCAACAACTCTTCGAAGGTAAAGGGCTTGAGCAGCAAGGCCGCTGGCAGCAGCCACGGGTGTTGGGCAAAGGCCCACGTGGGCAGTCTTTTGGTGACCATGACGGCCAGCAGGGGCAGTTTGGCCGCATGCACTTTTTTGAGCAGTTCCACGCCGTTTAAATTCGGCATCTCATGATCGGTCACGAGCAGATCATAGTGATCGGCGTTGAGGGCCAGCCAGGCGGCGGCACCATCTTCAGCCGTGGCCACCTCGTAGCCGGAGTAAATCAAGGCTTCGGAATTAAGCCGGCGGATGAGTTGTTCGTCATCCACCAAGAGAATGCGCTGGCGGGCCTTGGCCTGGTCGCATGGGGTCGTGCCGCCTGAAGCTTTTGCAGGTAAGATTCTTTTGGTGGGCATAACTTGACCCTAAATCGAATCGTTTGCGCTGGCTATGGGGTGTTTACCCCACGCGCGTCCTGCCTGCTAGGTCGGCCGGACGACCGACTCGCAGCGGCGGCCAGACAGACCGCCGCTGCGCCAAAACGATTGCTCGCCTTGGTTCGAGTCGTTAACAGCACCACCTTACGCGTGAACCGGCCAGCGGCTCAATGGGGTGAAACCCTAAGCCGCAGAAATTCGCGGCTCAACCGGGGCTGGTTCCGGCCGGCTCTGGCGCGGCTGGCACCACAGGCCGGGATTCCTGCGTGGGGGGATTGCTCCCGGCTTCCACCCGCGCTTTGCGCGCGAGCCGCTCGAAGCGCGCCTTGATCCCGTCCAGTTCTTCCTCGGTCAATTCTTCAATGTCCAGCAACGAGTTGGTCGCTGTCTTCGTGGCGCGGATCAATTCATCAAGTTTCAATTGCACCGCTTCGCTTTCCCGGTTCTGGGCGTTGCGAATGAGGAAGATCATCAAGAAGGTGATGATGTTGGCGATCGTATCAATGACCAGCAGCCAGGTGTTGCTAAAAAGAAAAAAAGGTCCGGTCAGCGCCCAGATCACAATGATCCCGATGGCCAGGCCGAAGGCCGTGGGGTGTCCGCTCGTCCGCACGACGGTCCGGGCAAATTTTTGAAAACTGCCCAGCAGCCGCTCCCACTTTGGTCTGGCGTTTTTATTCATGGGGCACCGGACTGGTCCGCCGGCGGCGCTGGACACCTGGCGGTCCGGCCTGATTAAATTATGGTCATTTGGACGCTGCTCTCAATGATGCCCGCGCTGATGGCGTAGCGGGTGAGCCCAGCCGTGTCGTGGATGTCGAGTTTCTCCATGAGATGTTCGCGGTGTTTTTCCACCGTCTTCATGCCGATGCCGAGTTCGGCGGCGGTTTCCTTGTTGGCCTTGCCTTCGGCGATCAGTTGCAGCACTTCCATCTCGCGCGAGGTCAGTTGCACGGTTTTTAGGTTGAACTTTCCGGCATGGTGCGCGGCCTCGGGATTGATCCGGTCCTGGCGCCGGGAAATCGCCGGGCTGAAAAACGTCTTGCCGCTGGCGACTTCGCGGATGGCCCGGCATACGTCCTGGGAGGAGGTTTGCTTGAGCAGAAAACCCACGGCCCCGGATTCGACGGCGTTGGTCACATAGGCATCATCGCTGTGGGCCGAGAGCATGAGCACCTTGATCGCGGGCTGGGCTTTGAGCAGTTGCCGCGTGGCTTCCAGCCCGTTGAGCAGCGGCATGGCGATATCCATCAGCACCACCGCCGGCTGCAGCTTCAAGGCCAGCGCCACGGCCTGCCGCCCGTCCTGGGCCTCGCCCACCACTTCGATGTCGGCCTCGAAATCGAGCATTTTGTGAAAGCCTTCGCGCACAATCGTGTGATCTTCGGCCAAAAGTACGGTGATTTTTTTCATGCTGGTTTAAATTGGTTGTTGACGGCTCGCGCCGGATTTTTTTGCTTCGTGGCTGGGCTGAGCGGAATCTGCACGGTAATGGTGGTGCCATTGCCAGGGGCCGATTTGATGCTGAGGCTCCCTCCTACATAACTCGCACGTTCCCGCATGCCCAGCAAGCTGAGCCGGTCCGATTTCTTGCGGCGCGCCGGCTGATGTTCCGGGTCGAACCCCACTCCGTCGTCATGGATCACCAGTTGCACCAGGTCCTTCTGCCGGGTCAACTGCACGGTCACCTGCCGGGCGCGGGCGTGCAGAACCACATTGTTCAAGGCTTCCTGGAGAATGCGGTAAAGCGTCAGCTCAATGTCATCGGCCAGCCGCAGCGTTGGTGGGGTGCAGGTCAGCTTGAGCGCCACGCCCGTGCGTTTGGTAAATGTCGTGCCGGCCGCGCGCAAGACGGCCACCAGCCCGAGCTGTTCCAAAACCCCGGGCCGCAGATTGCGCGAGATGCGCTCCACTTCCTCGGCGGTCTCGCCGAGCAGATCGCGGATCACCACCGCCGTCGCTTTCGCCGGTCCGTTGGCTTCCGGCAGCTGGTCGGCCAGCGTCTGGGAGCGCACCAGAATGCCGCAGAGCAGTTGCGTGATGTTGTCGTGCAATTCCCGGGCCACGCGACCGCGTTCGTTTTCCTGCGCCAGCACTACGCGCTGCGTCAGCGCCCGCAGCCGTTCCTCCTGCCGCAGGCTTTCGCTCATGTCGGTCAGCACCATGCCAATGGCCGCCCGGTTGCGCGCCTTCCCCGGCAGCCGTCGGATGGAGAGTCTCACGGGCACCATCGATGCATCGCCCGCCAGCAGCCGCACCTGGATTTTAGCCCCGGCCCGGCCGCCGCTTTTGAGGAATGTTTTGATCGCGGCCCGGTCGGCGGCCGAAAGAAAACGGCGCAAGGAACTGCCCATCACCTGTTCCAGCGGAGATTTGACCATGCGGGCGAAGCACTGGTTGGCATAGAGGATCGTCTTGTTGGCCGTGAGTGTCAGGGCCCCTTCGTTCATGGACTCGATCAATTCCCTGTATATGTGTTCCGCCCCGTCCAGCGTGAACACTTGCGTGCCCGCTTTGCCGGGCACCATCACCGTATCCACCTCGCCGGTGCGGATGGCGCGGAGCGTATCCTCGGCGGCCGCCAGGCGGGCGCGAAGGTCGGCAAGTTCACCCCGGGGCGCGGGGCCGTTGGCAGGGCGTGGGCGGGGCGTTTTCACCGGGCAAGCTTTGGTTGGGCGGACGTGTCGAGTTCAATGATCAGACGGGCAACGTTCGTCAGGCTGCCAATGAACCGGCGCATCGGCGTGGGCAGCACGATGAGCAGCGTCGGGGTCGCCACGATCTGGTTCGTGCGCGCCAGTTGCGGCTGCTGATAGATGTCGATCACTTCCAGGTTGCATCGCCCTTTCAGTTCCGCTCCACACAGTTCCTGCACGTGCAGGATGGCTTGCCGCGAACGCGCCGTGGCCCCCGCGACAAACAAGCGCAGGACATATCCATCCCGTCGGCGCGCGGGTCGGGACTTGGTCGCGACCTTGGCTGCCGGTCGTTTTGAGCGGAGTTTCATGTGGGGTTTGGTTCAATTCGCCGCCCGCAAGTCCAGGCCGACCAGCACGCTGGCGGTGTCGGAAAGATTGCCGATGATGCTCCGCACCGGCTTTGGCAGCAGGCGCACCACCGTGGGAATCGCCAGAATCTGGTCGCCTTTGGCCAGTTGCGGCTGCACCAGCAGGTCAATCACCCGGATGCGGTAGTGGCCCTTGAGATGGGTTTTGCAAAATGTTTTCAGGTTCTGCAAGGCCATCATTGATTTGGGCGTCTGGCCGGCCACGTAGAGCCGCAGTTGCCACAGCGGGCCGGGCGGATGCACCGGGGTCACGGTTCGCCGTTTTGACGTTTTGATTTTCATCAGGCTTTTCTCAGGAGTTTTGATCTTGGCGGCACACTCGCCGCCGCGTTGGCATCCGCTTGGCGCAGGATTCCGGAGGCCGCGCGCTCGGTGCCCAGCACGATGGAGCGCGTGCCCACCTGTTCGGCAATGCGCCGCAGTTCCAGGGCCTCGCTTTCGTAATCGGCACGCAGATCGCTGATTTGCCGTTCGAGCGCGATGCGTTTGCGGGCCACTTCTCGTTTGAGCTGGGCGGCATCCTGCTGGCTGGCGAGCGTCGCCGCCTTTTCCAAGGCCCCCTGCGCCGCGCGGGCGGAACCCGTGAGCACCCCGCTGGCCCCGATATAGGCGTCCACCACGTCAATGCCATGATCCGAAATCAGGAATTCCCGGATTTGATTCGAGTGCTTCATGCCCCGCGCCTTGAGTACATAGAGCACGCGGTTGCGTTCCCCGTTGCCTTCAAAGTCCTGCAATAACAGCCACGCGTCCATGAGCGAGGACATGCCGCCCTCACTTTGTTGCAGCGCATGGTCGCCTTGCGTCAGGCTGGTGAACAGCGAGGTGATATGCCCGGCCTTCAAATAATCAATGAGCCGCGTGACCATGCCCTTGCCTTCGGAGCCCGAGCCCGATTCAATCAGGCTCGTGATGGGATCAATCACGACGACATGGGGTTTGAAGGCGGCGATCTCCTTGAACATCGTGGCCAGATGCATTTCCAGTCCGTAGAGCGATGGCCGCGCCGAATGAAACCGCAGCAGCCCCCGCTTGATCAGTGGATCCAGTTTTAGGCCGATGGACTGCATGTTGCGGATGATTTGGTTGGGCGATTCCTCGAACGAGAAGAAGAGCACCCGTTCCCCGCGCCGGCCCGCCGCTTGGGCAAAATTGGCCGCCACACTCGTCTTGCCGGTGCCGGCCGTGCCCGTGAGCAGGATGCTGCTGCCGCGAAAAAAACCGCGCCCGCCCAGCATTTTGTCCAGCCGGGGGATACCGGTGGCAATCCGCTCGTTGGAAACCACGTGATTCAGCGCGAGCGACGTGATCGGCAGCACGCTGATGCCGTCATTGCCGATGAGAAAGGGAAATTCATTCGTGCCGTGCAGCGCGCCGCGATATTTCACCACGCGCAAATGCCGCGTCGCAATCTGGTCGTTCACCCGGTGGTCGAGCAGGATCACGCAGTCCGATACGTATTCTTCCAGCCCGCGCCGCGTCAGTTGTTCCCGGCCGCGCTCCGCCGTGATGACCGCCGTCATGCCCTTGTCCTTGAGCCAGCGGAAGAGCCGGCGCAGTTCGTTGCGCAGGATGGCCTCGTTGTGCAGGCCGCCAAACAAGGCCTCCAGCGTGTCCAGCACCACGCGCTTGGCCCCAATCGTCTCAATCGCGTGGTTCAGCCGCACAAACAAACCTTCCAGGTCGTACTCGCCGCTCTCCTGGATTTCGCTCCGTTCGATGTGCACGTAATCGAGCATGATCTTTTTGCGGCGCACCAGGTCCGCGAGATCAAAGCCCAGCGAGGCCACGTTGGCCGTCAACTCCGATTCCGTTTCCTCGAAAGCCATGAACACCCCCGGCTCATCGAACTGCATCGCCCCGCGCACCAGAAATTCCGTGGCCAGCAGCGTCTTACCGCAGCCCGCACCGCCGCAAACCAGCGTGGGGCGCCCCCGGGGCACACCGCCGCCGGTAATTTCGTCGAGCCCTTGGATACCCGTGGGGCACTTGGGCAACAGCCGCGCCGAAGCATTGAATTTAGCACGTTGGATTTTCATTTGGAGCATCCTTGCACTAAATCGCGTGGAACAAGACAACATTCGGCACACTGCCGCCGGAGTTGTTCTGCCGCTGGCCGCCTTTGATTGCATTTCATGTCCGTTTGGGGCCTGGATTCTTGGCCTTCAGCGTGGGTGACGCTGCTTTTGATCCGGGCTCGGCCAGATGATAGGTCGAGGTGAAAGTCATTTTGCGCTCGCCGGCGGTGAACCAGAGCGTCAGGGTTCCGCTATTGGTCCCCGCCGGCTTGGCCGTGGCCTCGATATGCCGTGTCCGGCCACTGCTGGCGCTCGTGGTCGCCGTGCCAATCACCGCCACGGTTTTCCCCTGGTTGACCTCCGCCAGGTTCTCATCGGAGACCATAATCGCGAGCCGCCCGCTGTCGTTTTTATAAAAATAGGGAAACACCTTGAGCTTGTAATTGCCCCGGTAAACGCCGTTCGTCCGGTGCAGTTCCCCGATGATCAGCGTTGCCTTGCCCGCGGCCACGGGGGCGGAACAGGGATCTATCAGGAGCGTTTGATCGGTCGCCACAACCGGGGCTGCGGGCGGGGCGGCGAGGGCGCTGCTCCAAGCCATGGCGAACATCGTGAGCAACGCAGTGGGTGATCTCATAGGGACATTAAAGACTGAAGTTGCCGGCCGGCTGTTCGCGGCCGAGCTTTTTGGTTTGGATAAATTGGATGATGGCCGAAAACGTCGTTTCTTGATGCGGCCACCGCTCGACGGCGATGGCTTGCCGTTCCGAACAGATTAGCGCCCGGGCGCGCGGCCAGTAGGTGGCCGGACCCTTTTTCAAGTGCGGGTGTCCGGTTGTCACCGCATCCTGATACCACGGGATGGATATTGATATTGGTTTCATGTTGTCGGTGGCTGGCGGCCTCCGGGGGCAGCTCACTCTGCCTGGCACGGATGAGGCCACCTAACCTGTCAAAAGATCAGCCAGCGAACGTAATCTGGATATGGGGTAAAACCCGACCGCCTCGCCACGAGCCGGTTGGCCGCCTGGGCTCAGGGTAGGGTTTGACCCCATGGCGTCCGCCGGTTGTTCGGGTCATGCTAGGGTCCATGAAAAAACAATTATTGCTCGTCACCTGTCTCGCCGCCGCCACCTTCGTGGTCGGCTGTGACAAATCACCCACCGCCGCCCAGCAACTGGATACGGTCAAAACCGAAACCAAGCAGGCGGCGCAGGACATGAAGGATTACGCCTACACGCAGAAGGCGGAATTCGTCAAGACCATGCAGGCCCAGTTGACCGAACTCAACTCAAACCTGGACCAGCTCGCCACCAAAATTGACAGTTCCAGCGCCGCCGTCCAGGCCGAAGCCAAACCCAAGCTCCAGGCGTTGCGCGACCAGGCCGCCCAGCTCGCCAAACAACTCGGCGAAGTTCAGAACGCCAATGAATCCACTTGGGACAGCGTCAAGGCCGGCACCCAGAAGGCCTATACCTCCGTGTCCAACAGCTTTACCGAAGCCCGTCAGTGGCTGAGCGAAAAAATCGCTCCTTAACGTAAACATGAAAAACATAACCATCGAAAACCAAACCACACCTATTATGAAAAACACCTCACTCAAATCCGGCCGGTCCCTGTCCGTCCTCGCCTTAACCCTCTGCCTCGGTGCCTTGCCGCTCGCGGCCCTGATGACCGGCTGCACCACCGGCAGCCGCTATCACCAAAGCACCGGCGAATACATTGACGACCACGGCCTTTCCTCCGACGTCAAGAAAGCCTTGAACCACGACACCCTGTTTAAATACGACGATGTCAATGTGATCACGTTCAAGGGCGTCGTCCAGTTGAATGGCTTTGTCAACAATTCGGAGCAGAAGAGCCGGGCCGGCGACATCGCCACCAAGGTCTTTGGTGTCAAGGAAGTGAAGAACAATATCACGATCAAGGAGTAAGCCTCCGCGGAGGCGGCTCCGGCCGCCTCCGCAGCCTATTCCCCGTCTTATGAAAACCTTGTTCACCGCCACCGCCACTTCCCAGGGCGCCCGTTCGGGCACCCTGCACACCCCGGATGGCTTGCTGGATATCTCCCTCGGCAATCCCTTGCAAAAGGGGATCGAGAAACGCGGCCCCAGTCCGGAACTGTTGTTTGCCGGCGCCTACGCCGCCTGCTACAATGGCGCCTTGGGCAATGCCGCCAAAAAACTCGGCACCCCCGTGGCCGACGCCACCGTGCGGGCGCTCGTCAGTCTGATCGAGGACGATCAGGGCGGCTACCGCCTCGCCGTGGAACTGCACGCCCAGCTTCCCGGAATCGATCCCGCCCAGGCGCAACTCATCATGGCCGCCGCCCACCAAACCTGTCCCTATTCCAAAGCCCTGCGTGGCGACGCCACCGTGACTCTGGTGGTGGATTGATTCCTGGGCCGCAAACCGGTCCCGGGCTCGACCACGACCTTTTCCGTCATCCCGACGGCGAATCAACAAAAAACAAACCAACCAACCACCAACCGTTATGACCACACTAGAAATCAAAGGCGACTGGAACATCACCAAAGGCAAGTTGAAACAGAAATGGGCCAAGCTCATTGACAGCGACCTGCAATACACCGAAGGCAAGACCGAGGAACTCATCGGCCGCATTCAGAAACGCACCGGCGAAACTCGTGAAGCCGTCGAACAGGCCCTGAAAGAGTCCTGCTCCTCCTGCGGCTGCAAGTAAGCCGTTCGCGCGGTAACTTCCCGCCATCTGCCCAGCCGCTCACAAATTTTTGTGAGCGGCTGGTTCATGCTTGGCCGGCAACCGTCTCATATGCGCCACCGCGCGAAAAATCCCCAAGGCCCCCGGAGCGCGCCCGTCCCGGGCGCAGCAACTTCCTCACGACCGATGGCCCTCGAAAAACACGCAAACCCCAGCATGGATGGCAATCGCCTCCTGCACGCCACCGTCCGAAAATTCCCCAAGGCCCCCGGGCGCAGCAACGTGTCTTGGCACAATCGCTGGGTAAATCGTTAGCGGTTCCTGGCTCGAACGCTGCCGCCCCCGCAGCCAGCCGCACTCCGAGGTGTAGTCCATGCCGCGCGCTTGCAATATGCAGCCACACAACCCGGGACATATACCCTTAAAATGGCGTAATATTTTCACGCTCATCAGCTTGAAATCGAGTGGGCAGGGGACACGCTGTCCTCGTTCGATCCTTGTTAGGGTTACACCCCATGGCTGAGTCCCCGCTCAGAACCTAAGCTCTTCCCAGTGTTACAAACCAACGACACCTCCAAAAATAAAATGAAAACCATGTATTCCTTAACGCTCGCCACCATCGTGGGCACTTTGTTAATCACCAGCTCGCCCCTGCGCGCCGCCAGCACCGACAGCCGCATCGAGAGCGCCGCCGCCAAATCCTACACTTTCAAAACCTACCTCAAGGATGATTCGATCAAGACCTCCTCCAAAGATGGCGTTGTGACTCTGACCGGCACCGTGGTCGAAGACTCCCACAAATCCCTCGCCGAAAACACCGTGGCCAGTTTGCCCGGCGTCAAGAGCGTGGACAACCAGCTGAAAGTCAGCGGCGAGCAGCCGGCCGAACATTCCGACGCCTGGATCAACGTAAAAGTGAAATCCGCCTTGCTGTTCCATCGCAACGTGAGCGCTTCCGGCACCACGGTGTATGTGAATGAAGGGGTCGTCACCCTGCAGGGTGTGGCCAGCAGCCTCGCGCAAAAAGAACTCACCACCGAATACGCCCAGGACATTGAAAATGTCAAATCGGTCAAAAACGAGATGACCGTCGCCAAGACCCCCGCCGCGCCGGCGTTGACCCTCGGCGAAAAAATTGATGACGCCTCCATCACCGCCCAGGTCAAGGCGGCCTTGCTCTCGCATCATTCGACCAGCGCCATTCATACCACCGTCTCCACTACGGATGGCGTGGTTACCGTCGGCGGCACCGCCAAAAACGAGGCGGAAAAGAGTCTCGTCACCAAGCTCGCCACCGACGTCGAGGGCGTCACCAGCGTGCTCAATAACATGACCATCGCCGTGCCCGTGGCCGCCAAGTAACCCTCCCCATTCATCGCCGGCCGGGACGTCAACGCCCCGGCCGGCCTCTTTATTAATATAATATTATGCTCTACACCATTGCCGTCATTTTACTCGTTCTGTGGCTGTTGGGATTGGTCACCAGCACCACCATGGGCGGATTCATCCATATCCTGCTCGTCATCGCCATTGTCATGGTGCTGCTCCGGCTGATCAGTGGCCGGAACCCGGTCTAGCGGTCCCGCCCTGCGCCCGGCAAGTTTTTGGTTGAGCCACCCCGTGGAAAAACGGCAGACTCCCGCCACCAAGGTGCCGCTGCTCCCGCGTCGGGAGTGGTGCCACTGCCGGCGGGCCGGTAAACCCGCCGCTGATCCAACGGTTGCGCTATAACCAATTTGAAATTTGCTTCGTCATCGCGGACTTGGCTGATGCTGAGCCTGGCCGTTCAGGTTTGCCTGTCGGTCGCCGGGCAGATTCAGCTGGGAACCATTCCCGCGCCGCGGGACGAAATTTCCAGCACCAATCAGTCGTGGCCCGGAATCTTGATTCATTCAGAAACCCGGTCCAATCCGCCCACCCGGTTCTTCGTGGCGGAAGTGGACCTTAGGAGGCGGTAATAAATTAAGGTGGCAGGCTGGCGCCGGGATTTTGGTGGCTGGCCAGGCGCGTGCGAGGAGCATAGCCAAAGGGCTCTGTGACGAGCACGCAACGCCGCCAGCCGACAAAAGCACCAGCCAGGTTGCTACCTTAATTTATTACCGCCTCCTTAAACCCCGCGGCTGCGCCTCCAGGTTGCCCGGGGCGGGGATGATCCCGACGGTGCCGGCAAGTGGCAAACCACCCTGCTGGAACCCACCAAAATTGCGGCGCGGGATGGGTTTGACTTGGTTGTGAACGGTGATTTCTTTAAGGCTCGAAACGTCAGCGATGGCGAGGGCGCGAAGTCCGGCTATCACGCCGGCCAGTGGAGTTTGGTTTCTGGCCCGGCCATGACCGATGGCCGCGTCTGGGCGGTGAGCCCCCAGCCGCGGCCCTGCCTCGTCATTCACACCAATCAAACCGTGGCCATTGAAACCCTGGCCGCGCCGGGAGCCGATAATTGGGAAGTTCTCGCCGGGAATGACTGGCTCGTTCGCAACGGCAGGGTGGTGGCCTCGGCGGGCAAAGCCCGGCATCCGCGCACCGCCGTCGGCATAAATGCGGCCGGTGATAAGCTGATTATTCTGCTCGTGGACGGACGAAAACCAGGGGTGGCCGTGGGCATGACCCATCAGGAGCTCGCGTCGGAACTGGTGCGCCAGGGATGTTGGCAGGCATTGAATCTCGATGGCGGCGGCAGTTCCGTCCTGGCGGTGCGCGATGCGGGAACCGGAAAAATGACCATGCTCAACGTGCCAACCGACGGCCGGGAGCGGCCCGTCGCCAATGTGCTCGGTATTTCGTGTAAACCCAAAAACGGCAGTTGCAGCCAGCGAAAGAAGTCATCAACCACGGATAGACCCGGATTATTAGCCTGGTGATCCATTCACCCTGCGGGTGATCCCCGGTTGGGCTGCAAGTCCTGTCCGTGTTCATCCGGAATCGAATGTGCGATTGAGCCAAGTGGATAAACGAATTCATTGCGTTGGTAGGGCGCGTCACTCCGTGCGCGCCGGGGCCTCGCTTGCAACGGAACGGTGCGCCTGGAATGACGCGCCCGATCCACCTTGTCTGCAAGCCGTGCTCATCCGCGTCCATCCCTGCTAGAAATTGAGTTAAACTCCAACCAATTAAAGCGGCGCGCCCCGCCCAAAACAATTCGTGTCAATTTGCTTAATTTGCGTAAGTCTTTTCCCATCCGTGCTCATCTGCGTCCATCCGTGGTTGAACTGCTTTTTCCAGGATAAATGATCGTCGGTTTTTTCAGTTTCGCCGCTGGCGAAAAACTTTTCGGCTGGGTAAAAAGAAACAGCCTTAACCTGGGTTGTTCAGCTGTCCAAACTTTACTCAGTGACGGCAAGGCCGCTAAAAATGGGCGTTCCCTGAGCTTTTTCCAGCCCGTTCCCGGCTGGCATCGTCGATGCTATTGGTAATAATCGATGAAAAAAATTGAAGCCATCATCCAACTGCCCAAATTGAATGAAGTGCAATGCGCCTTGGCGGATATCGGCATCGAAGAGATGACCGTCTGCGAGGTGAAAGACTTTGGCCGGCAAAACCGGCACAAAGAAACCTACCGCTCCAAGGAATACACCGTCAACTTCCTGCCCATGATCCGGATTGACCTGGTGGTTCCGGATCAAAATCTGGAGCCGGCGGTCAAAATTATCCGGCAATCCGTCAAGGCCGGCTCCCGTGGCGATGGCAAGGTGTTAATCTCGGATGTAGCCGAAGCAGCCTGCAGCTTGTCGCTTTGACTCGCAGCTCATGCTCCGTCGCAAGCAGGTTATTGCTGGCGGTCATGACGTGGGCAAGTGGATAAACGAATTCATTTCGTTGGTAGGGCGCGTCACTCCGTGCGCGCCGGGGCGTCGGTTGCAACGGAATCGTGCGCATGGAATGACGCGCCCGATCCACCTTGTCTGCGGCCGTGATAATCCGCGTCCATCCCTGGTAGAAATTGAGGCGCATCCTCTCCAAAATAATTCGCGTTCATTCGCGTAATTCGCGTAAAAGTCTCATCCGTGTTCACCCGTGTTCATCCGTGGTTGAACAGCTTTTTCCAGGTTTAAAAATGGTTTCGGTATGATTGTCTGGATAACGTGCCCAAATGAAACAGCCGATGCTCACCAGCAGGGAACCCCCGGCTATCAGCACGGCCTGCGTACCGGGTTGCCTCAGATCATTGCGCAAATCCTCAATGAGCATTCCCTGCTTGCCGAAAAGCGCCCCCATCTGGCGGGACTCGGCTTTGTAAAAATTCGACATCGCCGGATCATCCGCCAGCTCCGCCGAACGCCGGCCCAGCCAATACACGACTCCGGCACAGAGCATTCCGATCACCAGCACCATGACCCCGGCGAGCTTGTAGCGACGTGAATGGCTTTGGGCTGACAAAGGGGTCCTTTTTATTTGATGGCAGTGCTGTTTCTCAGTCTTCGCCGCCAGGATTTGGCCTCACCCTGGGCGCATCGGGCGGGAAATTGGCGCGGTTGGTGGCTCATCAAAACCACCTCGAAAATGGATTACCTCGTTTCATGCGCTGCTGAAAATATCATCATTCGCTGGCCGGGGCCAGCTCCGCCAATGCCAGCCGCCACTTTGGGTCAGCGGCCCCAAGGTTTGGTTTTAAAAGAAGCGAGTCGGACAATAATATTTTGGTTGAACTTGAGCAGGCTGAATGATAATAATAACTTCAGCTTCATAAAGGAATCATGAAACGGCATCCAATACGGCATTCGGTACTATTAATGGCAGTCTGTTTGATGCTGTTTGTCCTCAATGCCCCGGCCACGGTGTTCTTTGTGGATTTGAACTGCACCAACCCCACGCCGCCTTATGCCGGTTGGAGCACTGCCGCCACGGATATTCAGAGCGCGATTGATGCTTCTTCTGATGGTGATCAAATCCTGGTCACAAATGGCGTTTTTCAAACCGGTGGGCGGTTGGTTTATGGATCGCTCACCAATCGCGTGGTCATCAACAAGGCGGTCACGCTGCAGAGCATCAATGGACCGGCGGCGACGGTCATTCAAGGCAATCCCATGATTGGCGACAGTGCCGTGCGCTGTGTTTATCTGACAAACAACGCCACCTTGATTGGATTTACCCTTGCGAATGGAGCTACGCGTGATACTGCGGGAGATGTTACTCATGAGCAGACCGGTGGCGGAGCCTATTGCGAATCGGTTAATGTGGTTTTATCGAACTGTGTGCTGTCCGCAAATTCGGCTGAATATTCTAGCGGTGGCATCTATCAAGGCACCTTGAATAATTGTGTGCTCTCCAGCAATTCGGTGGTCAACAATTCCGGTGGTGCCGCCGGTTCGAGCACGTTGAATGGCTGCATCTTGACCGGGAATTCTGCCTATTATGGAGGAGGTGTTTACGCCTGCACTTTGTACAATTCATTGCTTGTCTGCAACCAAGGTGGAGGAAATGGGGGCGGAGCATTAAGCAGCACGCTGAACAATTGTTTTCTTCAGTCAAACTCTGTTGCCGGGTGGGGGGGCGGGGCTTCCGCTTCCACGCTGAACAATTGCGTGTTGGTGGCAAATTCGGCCGGAAACTTGGGTGGCGGCGCGTTGGACAGCACGCTAAATAATTGCACCTTGGTCGGCAATTCTGCGACTACCGGTGGCGGGGTATATCAGGGAACACTAACCAGTTGTGTCGTGTGTTATAATTCCGCTCCTAATGGGGCGAATTATACGACATCTGGAATCCCGGGCGGGTCTTTAAATTATTGTTGCACCACCCCGTTGCCAACTGCTGGAGTTGGCAATACTACAAATCCACCTTCCTTTGTCAACTTGGCCAGCGGTGATTACCGCTTGCTGTCAGACTCGCCGTGCATCAATGCTGGCAATAATGCCGGCGCAGTCGTCACCAATGATTTGGATGGCAATCCTCGCCTTGTCGGTGGCGTTGTGGACATGGGGGCATACGAGTTCCAAACTGCTTTGCCTTTGACTGCGTCGATCCAAGTCATCAACACAAATGCAGCCGCAGGTTTTCCTTTGTCGTTTCGAGCCGTTTTCGGGCGTGGAAATGCAGATGCCATTTCTTGGGATTTCGGCGATGGCACAGTTGTTACCAATCTGAGCTCAGTCTCCCATGGTTGGCCTTCAGCAGGCACTTTTACTGTGACATTGCTGGCATCGAATGATTTTACGCCGGGAGGGGTGATCGCAACCACCACCGTAAACACCCTGTCGCAACCTGTAAGTTATGTAAATATAAATGGCACAAACCCGATCGCTCCATATCTCTCGTGGGACACGGCTGCCACCAATATTCAGAACGCAATCAATGCTGCATACGAAGGCAGCACCGTCTTGGTCACGGATGGCGTTTATCAGGTTGGCAGCACCTTGACGAGTGATGGAGCGACCAACCGGGTGGCGGTTAATCATCTGATTACATTGGAAAGCGTCAATGGCCCGGCAATGACTATTATCGACGGTGGGCACTCAATGCGCTGCGCTTATTTGGTCGATGGGACTGAGTTGAGGGGCTTTACTTTAACCAACGGCTTTTCAGTCGGTGGGGGAGGCGTCTGGTGCGCCTCGGCAACCAATGTGGCTGTTTCAAATTGCGTTATCACAGCCAATACCGGTGGCGGTGTTTATCAAGGCGCGCTGAATAATTGTTGTATCAGCAACAATTCTGGTGGCGGAGCCAGTTCTTCGACTCTAACCAATTGCGCCTTGGCGTCCAACCTGGCGAGTTCAGGCGGGGGGGCATCGAGGTGCCTTCTGGTGAATTGCAGTTTAATCGGAAATGCAGCGATTGGCCCGTTCGGAAACGGCGGTGGGGCTTTCGCCTCAACTTTAATCAATTGTATTGTCTCCGGCAACTCAGTTGACGGTTCAGGGGGAGGAACAGCTCTCGGAACACTTGTAAATTGCACCATTACGGGTAACACGGCAAAAGTCCGTGGAAAAAGCGGTGGCAGCTACATCTGCAATGAGACAAATTGCATCATTTACTATAACACTTCCGGCGGTGGCTTTGTGGACAACTATGAGCAAGGCAGCGCCAGCATGGTTGACTGCTGCACGATACCAGCTTCTCCTTCGGTTTATGCGACCGGCACCATAACGAATGAGCCCTTGTTGGCCAGCGCATCTCATTTGAGCCTGAATTCTCCGTGTCGGGGAGCGGGAAAGGCAGGTTCGGCGATGGGCTTGGACATTGATGGAGAACTGTGGGCGAATCCGCCATCCATCGGTTGTGACGAGATTTATCCGGGAAATGTCATTGGCAACCTGTCCGTGTCCGTGGGCGCTGCTTACACAAACATTCCGGCCGGCTATACAAATTATTTTCAAGCAAACATATCAGGTCCGGTGTATTCCAGCAAATGGGATTTTGGAGATGGAACCGCGATCACTAACCAACCTTTTATCGCCCACGCTTGGTCAACCGTGGGCGATTACCCCGTCATATTAACAGCTTGCAATGACACTTATCCCGCCGGGCAAAGTGCGACCAACCTGATTCATGTCGTGATTCCAACCGTGCTGTATGTGGCCATCAGCAACCAGGCTTCAGTGGCTCCTTATGATTCCTGGGCAAAGGCCGCTACAAATATTCAGCATGCCGTTGATATGGCATATCCTGGCACTCTCATTCTCGTGTCCAATGGTGTTTACAAAATTAGCAGCCGGACGAACTTGGACGGAATTATGAGTCGTGTCATGGTGACAAATTCGGTTGTCGTGCAAAGTGTGAATGGTGCTGCGGCGACGACCATTGATGGTGGTAATACCATGCGCTGCGTTTACCTGACCAATGGGGCTGCGCTGGTCGGTTTTACCTTGATCAACGGAAATACGTTAAACGGTGCCGGGGTAAGATGTGCTTCCACCAATGAACTGGTTTCGAACTGCGTGCTGAGTAACAATGCCGGATATGGTGCCTATTCCGGCACCCTCAACAATTGCATTGTTACGCACACTTCAGGCAACGGGGTTAAGTCAAGCACATTGAATAATTGCACCATTACCAACAGCACCGGCATTGGGGCCGTCTCCTGTATTTTGAATAATTGCCTGGTTGTCAGCAATTCAAACAATGGGATTTCCTCCAGCGTAGCGAACAACTGCAAAATCATTGGTAACAAAGGCACTGAGTTTTCTGGTGGCGCATATCAAAGCACATTATTCAACTGCACCATAATTGGCCAGTATCACACCTACGGTGCCTACGCCTGCAATTTAAGAAACTGCATAATCTATTATAATGACGGTTCTTTTGGTGGCACATCTACCATCACAAATTGTTGCACTCCTTCTCTTACCTCTGGTTTTGGAATTCTTTTTTCTGGCGCCGGGAATTTTACCAACGCTCCGCTGTTTATAAATTGGACTGGCGGTGACTACCACCTGCAATCCAACTCGCCCTGTATCAATGCCGGCAATAATGCCTACCTTTCTGGCACCAATGATCTGGACGGCAATCCGCGCGTCGTCGGCGGCACGGTGGACGTCGGGGCATATGAATTCCAAACCCCGGGTTCAATCCTCTCCTATGTTTGGGCGCAGGAATACGCCCTGGCCACGGACGGAACCGCCGATTACGCGGATTCGGATGGAACCGGCATGAACAACTGGCAGAAATGGATTGCCGGCCTGAATCCCACCAACGCGGCTTCCGTGCTGAAAATGTTGTCAACTTCCAATGGCCTGTCCGGCATCACCGTGACGTGGCAAAGCGTGAACACGCGGACGTACTATATCCAAAGCAGCACCAATCTCGCCGCATCTCCGGCCTTCACCTCCATCCAAAGCAACCTCGTTGGCCAGCTCGGCACGACCAGTTACACCGACACCACCGCAACCAATGGCGGCCCCTGCTTCTACCGCGTCGGCGTGCAGTGATTCATCAGGTGAAGATTAAATCGTCCGTGTTAATTTCGTCAGCAGTTCGCGCGGCGTGAGAATTTGAAGGCCAAACGGCTGTTGCAGCACCACCAAATCGTCATCGCGTGACACAATGAATTTCGCGCCGGGCCGCCAAAGTGGCGGCATCCCATGGGCGTTGGGCCAGTCCTTCCGTCATGATCCCCGTCCTCCTGGAAGCTGGGTTCACGTCGTGAAGGGGTTCTTTACTTTGTACAATTTCCGTATGCCGAAAATAAACGCGAAACCAAACTTTTGCCACCAGCCTGCGGTTGCTTGCCTTTCCGGGCTGCCATCACTGCGACAACCTCCGCCTCATCCGCCGCGGCTTTCGCCGCTTTGTCCTTCCGCTTCCGACATTTGTCACGCCTCACGTCTCACGCCTCACGCCTCACGAATCACCCCATTACCTCTCTTTCACTTTTACGGTGATCTTCCCATTGTTTTCGAGCACCGCAAAATGCACATCGGCCAGGCTCGCGCAACCGGCATCGCGCAGCGCCGCGTTCAGTTCATGATGGGAAATTTGCTGGCTCTGCATCACCGGTTCAAACAGTTTGCCATTATGGATGAGAACTTGCGGACGCCCTTCAATCAGTGACTCGGCGCTTTTACTTTTAAAAGTCAGCCAGCCGACCAGATAGTTCAGCGTGATGAGGGTGGAAGCCAGAATGATTCCGGCGAGCAGTGAATTGTCTCCTGCATTCATGGCATTCTGGACCGCGTTGCTCAGGACGAGCAGCAACACCAGATCAAAGGGAGCAAGCTGCCCAACCTGCCTTTTCCCGCTGACCCGCAGCACAATCAGCATGAAAAAGTAGACAATGGTGCAGCGCAGCATCAAATCCCACCAAGGCACGGTCAGGGTCCACATATAGATTAAAAATTGTTGGCCGAACTGCCGCTACGGCACCGGATTCGCTGCTGAGCGGCTGCCTCAAACTACAACACAAGCCACGCTAAACAAGCGGCCATTGTTAAAGGGATATTTTTTACCGCGCTTTCCCCTCGTATCCCAGCGCGCGCCCTCCCGCGACGGTCGCTCCCGAATAAACGGCCTTATTACCCTCCGTGCCAGCCACCGGCAAAATGGTCTCAAAAATTATTTGACAATCACACCAAATCGGCATAAATCTGCTTCACAGCCCAAGCCGGGGGGAGCCGTTCACTTTTGCCTCCCCGCGCCATGCGTTGTATACCCAAGATTCTTTGACCATGAAAAACAGCGCCCCAAATTTTTCAAAAATTTCAGGCCCCAAGCCTGGTCGGTGTCGGCCACTTCACCGGAGCGGGAAAATTTTCCCATTCATCCAACCTTGAAGTTTTCCGAAAAATGGCAAATCGGCGAAACGAACCCAAATTGGGTTTTATGCAAGTAGCTGAATTTAAATAATATGCAATAATTTTACGGCCAAAGCAGGTTCAAAAACGAACCCAAACGAACCCAATTCAAAGCCAAACGAACCCAATTTTAATCCAAAAATCCCCAAATAATCCCCAATTTAACTCCGCCAAGCGGGCCTCTTGGACGTCGGTTGGCGATAAATGAAAAGCCTCCCGCCGGAACCGAACTGGCCCCCCAGGCTGCATCGGTTGCTCGTGCCTTGAACAAATTACACAACCCGTTACAGTCTTCCGCACCACAACCATTTACTTATGCTGATCCCATCCCGACTGGCCGCCGCCATCCTGCTGCTGGCCACCAGCACCGGCCTGTTTGCCGCCGAGGCCGGCTTTACCCCGCCTGCCTCACCCCACGCGATTTACAGTTTCAATCCCGGCTGGAAATTCATCCGTGCCGATGTCACCAATGCCGAGCAGGTGGTGTGCGACGACTCCCAATGGACCGACGTCAGCGCCCCGCATACCTACAACGACGCCGATTCCTACACCGCCATCATCAGTCACAGCGGTGGCGACCGCCGGGCATGGGCGGGCGTGGTCTGGTATCGCAAACATTTCAAGCTGCCCGCCAGCGCGAAGGACGGGAAAGTGTTTTTGGAATTGGAAGGACTGAAACAGGCCGGCCGCTTCTGGGTCAACGGAAAATTCGCCGGCCTTTACGAAAACGGCGTCACCCCGCTGGGCCTCGACCTGACGACCTTGGTGAATTTTGGCGACGCGGAAAACGTCATCGCCGTGAAGGTGGACAACCGCAATGATTATAAAGAAGAGGCGACCGGCACGGAGTTCGAGTGGATGGGCCGCGCCTTCAACCCCAATTATGGCGGCCTGAACCACAACCTCTGGCTGCACCTGACCGGCAAGATCTATCAGACCCTGCCGCTCTACGAAAACCTCAAGACCACCGGCGTTTATGTTTACCCCTCCAATTTTTCCATCCCGGACCGGACCTGCGACGTGAATGTGGCCGCCCAGGTGCGCAATGAATCCGGCGACCAGCAATCCATCATTCTCTCGGTGGTGGTGGTGGCTGCTGACGGCCAGGTCAGCGCAAAATTCCAGAGCGAGGCGCTGGATTTGGTGAGCGGGCAGACGGAAGTGTTTACGGCCGGCGGCAAACTGGCCGACGCAAAATTTTGGAGCGACGTCACCCCCAATTGCTATGATGTGTATTCGCTGCTGACCGTGAATGACCGCGTGGTGGATGTGCAGAAAATCAAGACCGGTTTCCGCCAGACGGAATTCAAGGGCGGTGCCGGCACCGGCGGCGTTTATCTCGATGGCAGGTTTGTGTGGCTCACCGGCTATGCGCAGCGTTCCTCCGATGAATGGGCCGGACTCGGCCAGGCCTACCCCGACTGGCTGCACGATTACAACGCGCAGTTGGTGCGCAGCACCCACGCCAACTACCTCCGCTGGATGCACGTTGCGCCCCAGGCCGTCGATGTTCGCGCCTGCGACCGGGTCGGCATCGTCGAGGTCTGTCCGGCGGGCGACAAAGAAAAAGATGTCACCGGCCGCCAGTGGGAACAGCGCCTGGAAGTGATGCGCGACACGATGATCTATTTTCGCAACAGCCCCAGCATCCTGTTTTGGGAAGCCGGCAACAATTCCATCAGCCCCGAACACTTGCAGCAGATGGTGGACCTGCGGAAAGAATACGATCCCAACGGCGGCCGCGTCATGGGCTGCCGCACGCTTAACGACCCCGGGGCGACGCCCATCGCGGAATATTTCGGCGTCATGATCGGCCAGGATCCGCGCACCGATGCCCTCACCAATTCGACGGCGCTCTTTCGCGCCTACAGCACTGAACGCCGCGACCGCGCGCCGTTCATTGAGACGGAGGATTTTCGCGACGAGGCCGCGCGCCGGTTTTGGGATGACTTCTCGCCGCCGCACTTCGGCTTCAAGAAAGGCCCGGAAGATACTTACGGTTGGAACTCGGAAACCTTCTGTCTTGCCGCCGCCGACCGGTATCACGATTACCTCAGCAACCTTATCACCAATACCGATCCGGTGCACGCCAAGTGGTCTGGTTACGCCTCCATCTATTGGTCCGATTCGAACGCCGACGGTCGCCAGAACAGCAGCGAGGTTTGTCGCGTGAGCGGCAAGGTGGATTCCGTACGGCTGCCGAAGCAGGCGTATTATGTTTATCGCGTCATGCAGAATGACCAGCCCGACCTTCATATTATCGGCCACTGGAATTATCCGACCAATACGGTGAAAACCGTTTATGTCGCCGCGAATCACTGCGACACCGTGGAATTGCTGGTCAACGGCAGTTCGCTGGGCCGGTCCAGCACGCCGACCAATGGCTATATCTTCGCTTTTCCGGCCATCAAGTTCTCGACCGGCAAAATTTCCGCCGTGGCCCGGGCGGGTGGAAAAATTGTCGCGCAGGCTGAAATTGAAACCGCCGGCGAGCCGCAGCAGTTAAAACTCACGCCGCACGTCGCGCCCGGCGGCTTGCTGGCCGACGGCTCCGACGTGGCGTTGTTTGATGTCGAAGTGGTGGACGGGCAGGGGCGGCGTTGTCCCACCGATGAGGCGCGTGTCGATTTCAATCTGTCCGGCCCGGCAACGTGGCGGGGCGGCTATAATAGCGGCAAAACCAATTCTGTGAACCACCTCTGGCTCGACACCGAATGCGGGGTGAATCGGGTGGCCATCCGTTCGCGTTTGCAGCCGGGAACCATTACGCTCACCGCCAGCCGTGCCGGCTTGGCCCCCGCGACGGTCAAGCTGGAATCACACCCCGTGCAATTTGCGGATGGTTTACTCCCTCCAACCAATTAGAGCATTAATGGAAATCCTCTAGGGACTGTTAACACTAATCGACAATCGGTGAATTTGAAGCATTCTCGTGGACGTGGAACTAACCGAGAGCCAATTTCAACGCATTGCTGATTGCTTGCCGCGCCAACGCGGCAACGTCAAAACCTCCAATTTGCAACAGCTTAACGCGTTGCTGTACTTGGTCGAACAGGGCTGTAAATGGCGCGGTTTACGCAAGCATTTTGGCAATTGGCACACCATCTATACGCGGATGAATCGCTGGAGCAAGGCCGGGGTTTTGGACCGGGTCTTTGCCCGTCTGCAAACCGAGCAAATCTTGAGTATCCACATCGAAGCGGTGTGTTTGGACAGCACGACCATCAAAGTGCACCCGGACGGGACTGGGGCTTTAAAAAAAACGGGCCGCAGGCCATTGGCCGTTCCCGGGGCGGATGCACCACCAAAATTCATCTGGTTGCCGCGAATGATCGGTGTGCGTTGATGTTGAAATTGTCACCTGGCCAGGCGGGAGACGCCCCGCAAGGCCGTGAATTGCTGGCTGACGG
>Ga0302322_100000182_pt1 | contig 44566 bp, 48 predicted proteins | sample Fen_T0_2_FD_203757 | JGI IMG/M metagenome (GOLD analysis project Ga0302322, IMG submission 203757) | Peat permafrost microbial communities from Stordalen Mire near Abisko, Sweden - Fen_T0_2 | ecosystem: Environmental > Terrestrial > Soil > Wetlands > Permafrost | place: Sweden: Abisko...
GTTGAATATGGATAACTCCAAAAATAATTTTAATCGTCGCCTGAGTAATCTCGTTGGAGTTACCCACATTGCAACATCAGTTATGACTACGACAATTATTAACTGACACAGTTTGTTTTACACACCCAATCCGAATTGATCCCAATATTAATAGGCCTGATCTCCTTCCCATTGCTTGCTGATAAACTGATCAATGAGATTGAATCATTTTTTTTAGTGAGCTAGTTGTGGGGTATGTATCTGTTCAATTTCCTCTACTTTATAGTACCCGTGTTATTAGTTTTGCTTTGGTTACTAATCATCAATTCCAGAGCGGGGTTGAAAAAAAGATATTTGGAGGATGGTTGGCCACTACAAAAGAAAATTCTATTTGGAATTCTCCTGCTTATTGCTCTCTTGGCTTTAGCAGGCTTCTTTATGTTTTGCAATGTCATCTTCCTGATGCTCTCGCTTACATTATTCTTTCTCATTGTAGCGCTGGCAAGAGAATCTTTTAAAAACGCTGCTTTAGATATCGATGAAAACAAGAAAAGACTATCACAAGCAAAAAAACAATTTAGGTTTGCTTTTATCCTATTAGCGGCATTGCTGCTTATTTATTTTAGTTGTCAAATTCTAAGCTACAAAAAAGAGCATTTTGAAATCAATTCGGATTGGAGAGAATCATTTCCTGATAAAATTTTTATTGCTGCTAAAGACAGAGAACAACTTCGCAAACTGGATGACCTGATCGATAATATACCAAATTTCTTCCCCTCATTTCCTTATGTTGAAAAAGATGTAAAGAATTCCTTGGATTCCCTGAGAGAATATTTGGGCATCCCATTAGATACTTCAAAGACAAAATCAATTATTGGGAAAACACTATATGATAGTGTGCACTACGGCTATCCGAAAAAAAGTGCGATTTTGATCTATGCTATTTTGTATAATCGGATAAAAAAACATGATAGTTTTTTGCAAGTTAGTAGTGACAGTTTGAAAGTATTGGGTAGAGCTGGATCAAAAAAGCAGCAAGAAAAAATCAAGAAGTCTATAACAGAAGTTGAAACACAACAGGCCAATGAACTAACCAAACAAGCCCACACCCTGAAATTGTTAATAAGCTTTCATCAAAAGCAATCTGGGAAGATATCAAAAATCATCAAAAAAATGGTTGGTAATTTCTCAATTCAAAGGGCTCTTGCTCTTCAATTTAACAATCCTCTTTCTGCTGGTGATTTGGTTTGAAGCGTATTCAAGTAAATTAAAGAGCGAAGAGAAAAGAACAAAGGAGGAATTTTCCGAAATCAATACTTCGCGTGTAGCCATTTACCTGCTCTTCCTTTTGACCATCCCTTTCTTTAAACCAATAGATGAAAAGAGCATTAATCTGGATAAGCCCTATTTATCATTAGCCGCAGATGATGACAGCGCAGAATCCACGGTGCACAAGAGCCATAGCACCTCCGATCCTTCGGATATTGCCAGATTGATGGAGCAGATTGATAAATTAAAAACTGACTTAGCCAACGAAGCGAAAGACATCAGGGATAGTATTGGTAAAGTAAGTTCTTACCAAAAGAATAATCTTAAGAAAGCCCGTGTGAAACCACAAAATCCCTACGACAATGAAAGCATTGAAAATATTATCCCTTAGCCTTGTTTCTGCAATTGCTTCGAGCTCTGATGTAAATGCGCAGAACATAGAAGACAAATTTATTTTAGTAGATAGAGCCGTGGCGATTATTGAAAAATTTCCAAATGTAAAATTAACAACTTCGTTAAGAGATGATCTAAACCTTGATAATGGGGTGAAAAAAATAGGAAACATAATTGACAAAGAAATCCATCCTCCTCTGCCCGATAAAAATATCTCCCATCATATCCTAGAAATTACCAAGCAGTTAAAAACACAATTAGACTCCAATAAATTTACATTGGGTGATGATAAAGAGAATAACGATAAATTAAAAAGGGAATATAAAATACTGTTTCACCACACACTACTGCTTTTCGGTGATACAAGCACGCCAGACTTTGATGAAACTCTCCTTACCACCTTTCACATCCAGCGCAACAAAGTAAAACAAATGACTGCTCTTTTAAATTTGAAAGACGAAGAGAAAAATAATTTGAAAGCCATTAAAGAAAGTATTGACAACTCAAACAAAGTGTTGGAAGAAATACGAGACGCACTAAAGGCACAAATGAAACTGGCAAAAGAAACAAAAAATGATTCAAAGAAGCTTCAAGCAAAGGCAGACCTACTGCACAGAAAAGAAGTGATTCAAAAAGTAACCCCGGGAGGAGATAGGTTGGCAATTTATTTTCAACAATTAGACTCGGCTTGTTTAGCTGAAACGGAGCGGGATATTCAAACCCTAATTCAGGAAAAAAATTTATTCTTTAGGATTTTTAAAAGAAATAATGAAGCTGAAAGAATTGTGAAAAGGAAACTGAATGAACAATATTCAATAACACAAAAATAACCCAAAGGACCAAGCCTAAAATCCTTTAACAGAGTAGGCACACAAACAAACCCAATTTTTTCTTATGAGTTATCAAAACATCTCCGTTAGTATGGTTCAAGCCGACATCGATGCGGTAAAGGCTGCCCTTGTTACCATCAACACCAAAATGCCCTTTCTCATCACGCTCGATCCCGAAGAGCGCAAGGCACTCTTCAAGCTCGGCCCCAAGAGTGCCGACTTTGTGAACGATGCCAGCACGGCTGCCACCAACTTTCCCAACATTTTGCCCATCTCTTTTGATAAGACCGAATACGGCAAAGACACGGCACTCTTCAAAGTGCTCACGGATATAGTATTTCTGGTGGACTCGCTGCAAGAAAAACTCGACCACACCTACATGGCCGTGGGCAGCGAAGCGATGATCGCCTCGCTGGAGGTATATGTCTACGTGCAAACCGCACAAGACCGCACCCCCGGCTTGAAAAGCGTGGCCGATAAACTGAAAGACCGGTTTAGGGCGCAGGGAGCACGCAAAAAAGCTGCTACCGGCACCAATCAACCCAAATAACCATTAAAATGACTAAAAAAAGGCATTTTACTGCTGTGCCCTCCAGGCCTACGCGAGTAGGCTCAGAGGCTACCCGAGTACCCGCTGAGGGTACTCGGGTACTCTTTTTGAGTACTCCGGCTCGCTTTTTTAGTAGTGCGGTTCACATAAAGAGTACTCCGGCGAGCTTGGAAGGAACCCTTGTTCTATTTGAGGCTACACGAGTGAGTAGGGTGCGAACTCAGGTACTCGAAATGGGTACTCCGGTTCGCGCGCTATTAACAGCAGTACTAAAGATGCACTCAGTGAGCGATGATCTGGTAGGCAGCAGGTGGAGCGATTTAGCAAGTATTGCTTTATCGTAATGGTAAAATAAAAATGGTCAGGCCTTGCTTTCTGAATTTGTTAATTCTTAAACAGTTCATTAAAATTTATATAACCAAAAACAATTATGAAAAAACTACTCACAACATCCCTCACATTATGCTTGCTTGTATTGACACTTTCATCCGGAAAAAAAGCGGATCCGAATCTAGCTTGCATGTGCACTTATAAAAAGATGAAAACCAATGGACAAACTGGTTGGTACTGGTTTCAATGCTACGGGGGTAGCAAAAAACAATGTGGGTCAAACTCACAAGACGATTTAGTTTCAGCATCCGCTACATGGTCAGCGGCAATGCCAACATTACAAGGTCTTTGTTCGGATTGTAATTCGTTTAGTTGGAGCGAAGCCTACTAAGAAAAGCTAAATATTTATTTTATTCACGATGCCACACTATACCGATACCACACCCATCACCGCACCCGCCACTTGGAAATACCGCTCCATGTACATTGTGAGTGACGAACTGGTAGGCCAGTGGAGCGATGTGGCAAGTATTGCTGTCTCATAAATATTAATTAAAGAGTCAGGTCGAAAGACCTGACTTCACTTTAAACTTCTTCAAGAAATCTGCAGGCGAAAGAATGGGGATGCCCTTGAACGGATGGAGTAGCAGCAAATCAGGATCGCCCGAAACGATGGCCACTGCTTTGCAGGTTTTGCCAATTCCAGAAACATATCATCATTCGGATCTCGGCACACGCTTAACTTCAAAGACACTTCGACAAAGAGGCCCTTTTGCTCAGCAAGTGAAATCATTTTCAGGCGTTCTTCCAAGGCCTGGTACCGCTCAAATTTTTCACGGGAAAAGGTAACAGCAAACTCGTGAAAGGTTGATGCTGAAAATACAACAATTCCTTTGGTAAGTGCAAGATCGTATGCCTTGCGGCTTACAGAATGGGGGATTAAATGCGCACTAATTAATGCACTGGTATCAATAACAAAAAGCTCAGTCATCTCTTTTCAGCAACTCCGCTAGAATTTCTTCTGTCAGACCGTTGGCCATCGCTTTACTGCCAAATTCGTCCAACAATTTTCTGTAGTCAGTGGCTGTGACGTCATTCGATGCCTTTTTCAAAAGGAGATTAACGGCTTGAGAAATCTGCTGTTGTTTTTCAGAGCTAAGCATGCGGTATATTTTGCCTGCGCTGTCATCTACTTGAATTACGATACGTTCCATTACCATTCCAATTAATAAAATCAATATACAAAGATAAAAAAATTATGCGCGTCATGTTCTCACGCGGTTTTATCATGTTAAGGTGAATTTGCAACCCGTTCTTTCTTGTGAGGCTTTCCGGGTGTTTTCCCGGTGTGAGGCACGGGAAAAATACCCTCTCAAATACGGGGAAAATCCCGTTGACTTTTAGTGTGACACCTTCCACATTCGTTTCGCCAAAGGGCACAGGAATAGCGGCAGAGAGGATAAATATTAATAGGCCCCCTTGTGACCAACCTAAACACCAAGCGCACCCTCGCCCGGCACTCTATAATAAAGGGCCAAACTTTCGGCCAACCCACTGGCACATCCGGCAGTGGCTATCACTTGCTGAGGGTTGCTCACAGAATAAAATTGCCTGCCCACCGCTCCTCCGTGGCAACCCACAGAGCTTCGGTGGCACTTGCAGATTCATTGGAGCATAGCTCCCGGTCATTTTGCGGATGCCACTCAGCAGTTTGGGGCACCCACCGCTCTTCCGTGGGGCGCGCAAAATCACCGGTGGGCTGCCACCGAACAGTTCGCGCATGCCACCGCCCTTCAGTGGGCACCCTCCGGCCTTCGGGGGGTAGCCACCGGCCTTCGGTGGGCGCCCACGATCGGCTGCGGGGCGGCCAAAACCCATTATTTACTGCTGAAAACGCATTTTTAAATGATATTAAGTCCACCGCAATGGTGGACTACCGACCCCTTTTCAATTCACAAACAAACCCCATAAACTATGTCTAAAGCAGGATACCTCCCCCGGGCCGACAAAGACCGTGTAGTCTGGCTCAACAATTTCTCAGTGAAATTTGCTACAGCCGCCACCGGCCTCGGCTTTATTGCTGCCGATGTTACTTCGGTAAACAACGACACCGCCATGTTTGCCTATCTCGTAACCCAGGTAGAAGTGTACACTACTGGCAAAGAGCAGCGCGTGGACTACAAAAACCTGATCAAAGACGGGCCCATCGGCACACCCGGTGGTGCACTGCCCGTAGCGCCCGCAGCCGGCACCGTGCCCACCGTGGTGGCGCCCGGCATCTTTCCCCGCATTGCACAACTGGTGCAGCGCATAAAGAATAGCCCCACTTATACCGAGGCTATAGGCAAAGATTTGGGCGTGATCGGTGCACAACAACAAGCCTTCGACTCAGTAGCCATGAAGCCCTCCCTCAAACTTGTGATCAAAGGCGGGCAGGTAGAAGTGCAGTGGCTGAAAGGCGATGCCGATGCCATACGCATTGAGTGCGACAGAGGCACAGGCTGGCAATTTCTTGCTGTGGACTCCGTGCCACATTATACCGACACCACACCCATCACTGCACCTGCCACCTGGAAATATCGCGCCATGTATTTAGTGAGCGATGAACTGGTAGGCCAATGGAGCGATGTAGCAAGTATTGGTGTATCGTGATTGTAAAATAAAAATGGTCAGGCCGGAAGGCCTGGCCTTATTGAAAATGTCTATAGGAGGAAGCCGAAAATCCTAAGAAGAGTAGGCGAGAAATATTAATGGATATGAAAAAAATAAATTGCTATCAATCGGCCCATATTATATTTTATTTATCAATTCTATTACTGTTTGGGTGCTCATCAACCAAGCTACCTGTCGAAACTCTAATTGACGAAATTAGTTCATGCAAAGAGATTGTAAATAAATATCCACTAATACCCCCAACCGATTCAGCAGATGTAAAGAAATACCTTCAATGGCGTCTTGCAATAAACGCTCAACAAAAAATACAAAACAACAAAGTGTGGTTGAGAAAACTCTTAAATCAAGGAAGGGTTGAAGACTTTAAGAAATTGGATGAGAAAATCAACGATATAAAATAAGTTTATGATATTAAGGTTACTCATATTTCGGAGCAGGCTTATCATGGGAATATTCCTGTTATTATTTGCTTGCGGTATCTATGAAAACAAATACTCGCAGGGCATAATAAAGACTCCACTGGATACAGTATTTTATTATCCACCCCTGAATTTGATTTGGACACAGTTGTATGCTCAGAATGATTTTGGAGGCATAGTTCACTCTATCAATCTCCATAACAATTTGGGGCTGAAAATTGATTCATCGCAAGTAGTTGCAATGGCGTTCAAAAGCAACAACAGAAACTTATCAAACATAGTTTTCATCTCCCCAATTAAGTACGCTAAACCAATAAATGCCTTTCAGCCAAATTCCGTGACTCAAATTTTTCAAAAAACAGAGTTAAATGCTATTGTTGGTAAGGAAGCTTATTTACTAAACGCACCTCCGACTCAAGCAATATCTTCCAACGGATATTACTTAGGCAACTTCAATCTATTCAAGGATTCGAAGCTAACAGGAAGAGGAATAGCCTTAGGAATAATCGACTATCAGGGTGCGGTGAATCTATTGCCAAACTCACTTGAGATAAACCGACTCAAAGGTACAATTAGCGAGTCTGGCGAAGTAAACTATGATATCATCGGGCCAGGCAATACTTCTACTCAAAATGGCTCTGCGAAAATGACTGTTGCAAACTCAATACTTTCAATTGGTGTAAAACTCAATACTTCGACATCTGATTCAATTGCGTTCAACTTAACTCTTGTGAAATGAAAAAATATGCACTATTATCTATGATGATTTTCATTAGTATCAAAGTGAGTCTTGCACAGGCGATCTCGAAGTCAATGATTAATCACACGCCTGGCTATACAATAAGTATCAGTATTCAAAATGAAAACTTTACTTATACGTACAATAAACCATCAACCCAAGATGGAACAACTTTTACAATCTCACCGAATGAAGAACTCGCTTTCACTCGCGGGTTTAAAAATTTAGTGAAAGATGATATGAAAGCACTTAAACTAATAACATTACCTTCAAAATTCAAACAGGGTGATAGTGTTGACATTGAAGTAGAGGCAAGGCTTTTATTTTCTTATTTCAAAGGCATTGAAGATGTAAGTGATGACTTGTTGTACCAACCTATCGCTGGCACTCTCGATATTATCCCAGCCAAATACACCCGCGTCACAGTTTTTTTAAAGAATAATTTCGCATATAAAAGAGCCGCTAAGGACTCGGTTAAGAAATATAAAGAAGACGCTCGCAATATCGCTGAAAAAAGAAAACTAGAAATCATCTTGGCTAACCTGAAAACCTTGGAGAAAGCTAGCTTAAAAACCTTGGAGAAAACTAACTTGAAGAAAACCAAAGCATTTCAGGATAGTGTTAAAAAACTATTTCTAGATAGCACTAAAAAAATCGAAACAATTTTGGAAAAATTCGAAAAGACCCAATCGTATAAACCTTGGTACATAAAGCGTTGGTATAAATACGAAGGGGTAAGGTACAGCGAGCATGATTTCAAACTAAAAATGAGAGATGAAATACCAAAAATTGAAGACGAACAAAAAAATGATTATGGTAAGGCATATAGAGATAATGAGAAAAACATCGAAAAGCTGCTGTATTTAAATAGGGTGTATAATGACAGCTTGAAAGCCCTTAGTGCTGCTCTAGCAAAATCAAATCAAAGTCTAAAAAAAATTAAAGACGACACTGGCACATTCGTGATACGATACACGAAGCTAATGAGTCCGATCCTCAGTGTGAACAGCAGCTCATCGTACCTGTACAAAATAAGACTTTTGAGCCAGCCCAAATCAAATAAAATCAAGGACTTATTTAAAAAATCCGGTAATGGGATGTCATTCGATATTATAAGAAAAGAAATATTAAACTTGACTTATGATTCTTCAGATTTTTCAGATCTGAAAAAATTTTGGGCGGATTCCTTAACAAAAACAAAGAATCAGACAGATCGTGTAAAAGTGCAAGCCGAAAACGACAAATACGATCAATTGTATAAAAGAACAAACGATCGCCTAGATAAGTTAAAGAAATTAATCAATTCGGCTGATTTCAAAACACTTGAAAAAAAATTTGATTCACTAACCTCTGTTTTGCCACAAGTTAATCTATTGATCAAAGATTCGTCTGATAAAAAGAAACAAATTGCCTCAATAACCTATAACCAGAAAAAGGTTCGGGAGAGTTTAGATAGCATCAGGCTTGTACTCCTAAAAGGCATTAATGATGAGTACAAAAGAAATCGATTCGAGCAAGCAATCAACGTGAAATCTATTCAGATAGAAATAACCGATGGCTTCATAGAGAATATGCAAGTAGTCGGGCAGGTGGGAAACCAGTTTAAATATTTAAACGAAAAACTTGAGTTGCGCGATACCATTGTTGACAGGGATGGTATAGGAGAGATCAAACTCGGTAATAAACATCCATTCGGTTTTTCAAGAAAAGTTGATTACGCTAATCTTGAATTCAAATACCTTTATATTATCAATGACGACCGAAAGAATCCTAGTTTTAAGCTTTACATACGAGATTTACTAACTGCCAAAACTTACGTAGAGGAGTTAGCCAATTACAGAAGGGATTATAGCCCTCAAGATACTGTCATCAAATACAGGCCAGGACAATCTGATAATCATTATGTTTTGAAAAAAGACCCAACCTATAGGTTATTCGAGGGACGTATTTATACCGACTTGGTCGGTTTAGACAGGACGAGCCCAAATGGGTTAGTCCAAGTTCAAGTCGACAAAAAGATAAACTTAATTACAAGACGTAATGCATTGGGAAAAAGCGAGTGGTGTAATGCAGGATTCTTCGGTTATATCACTCCCGCTATCACTTTTTCTAAAATCGAACAATCGAACAAAGACTTATTACTAAATCGAATTGATACTGTTGAAGGAAAGTATGCACCAGTGAAGTATGCCTCAACACTTGATTTAAAAAGGCATGAAAATTTCAGCACTGGATTTGACTTAAATCTAGGAATATTTGATATCCCAACAGCAAAATCAACGTTTCAACTGGATTTTGGTCTTCGGTATGGCAGAGTTGCCATAGTTGATTCCACAGCGGCAATCATTAATGGATCGATGAAAAAAGTAGGATCGAATTTTGGAGTAAATACATTTAGAATTTATCCCCGTGTTGGATGGTTAATTAGAACAGACGAAAGATATTCCCTTTACTTCGAGGGAGGTTTTAATTGGTATTGGTTAAGGGACGAGAGTTTCGTTCAGGTGGCTAATAATGATGTATTTAGGTCTACCATGAATGCAGGAGGACATGATACTAATAAATATCTTAATTTTCTTTTTGAGGCAACTCTTAATACTGGAGTTTCAAAGAAAGCAAATAAGGGTAAGTTATTTTTTAGATACCAATACAATCAGCAGTACGGTTACTTCAATACAGGCTTTTCTCAAGCGCAGTTTGGTTATTCATTCTATTTACTTAAGAAGTAGGGGTATTTGCTCTGGTCCTCTTCTCACCATAGTCTCACGCCTCGGGGCTCTGGTGTATGAAATAAATAATTTTTAACAAGCGCAACGTTCCGGGGCGGAGACACTGCGAGGAAAAAAGGCTACCACGACACACCAACATAACAAAAAATAGACAACAATGACCGAGACAAGATATGCAATTCTCATAGGAATGGACAACTACAGTTCTGACCCATTACCATATTGTGTTAAGGACGTAAATGACTTAGAACAAACACTTGTTTCTCATTGTAGGTTTTCGACAAACAAAATTCATAAAGTAATTGACAGTAATAAACCTGTTAAAGAACAAATTGACGAGGCTTTTTCTGCAATAGAAAAGGAATTTAAACCCAATCAAGATTTGTTGTTTTTCTATTTTTCAGGACACGGTGAATACGACAAGGACGAAGGAAAATCCAAAGTCCTATTTCAAGATGAAACCGAACTGACAGTTGAGGATATTTTATTAAGATACTTTTTGAAATTAACTCCTAAAAATCAATACTTACTTATTGACGCTTGCCATTCCGGTTCAAATATTTTTTTTAAAGGAACTAACAATCCTGAAAAAGAGATTAGGAGACTTAACTATCATTCATCCGAATTATGTCTGATGTTTGCAACTGAAAGCAAGAAAAAAGCTGTTCAAGGAAATGATATTCGAAATAGTTATTTCACATACTATCTAATAGAGGCTATTAAAAAACAAAATCTATATGATGAAGACGGTTTTCTAACAATCCAAGCGATTGATAATTACATTAAGAAAAAGGTGGTTGAAAAAAGTGACTTTTTACAAATCCCTGTTAGTGAGATAAGAAGTTCGGGCTATAAAGTATTTTCCTTTGACGAAAAAGTTATCCAAGCTAAACAAGTATTGAAACCAACTACTGTGAAAACAAAATCTATCACAAAAAATGAAACCGAAAATACTCATGATGAAGAAATTTCATTTGAAGACGGCATACTCCCAACAAATAGAAAGAAGGTTCAAGAAAAATATTCTGCTTTTATTCAGAACTCATTTGATATTCTAATTGGAAAGTTAAACAATACAGAATTAGAAGTGGTCCATTCTAATCCGTTCAACGATTTGGAGTATTCCGACCAACAAAAGATTTTCAAAAGGATTATAGAGACTTCTAGGAAAGATGGAATTGAAGCAGTGAGCGGACTTTTTGAAGTTGAACAAAGAGAAGAACGGAAATTGAAATTTGGAGGTTTGGGGTCAATACTTGACCATCTTTATGAAAAATCCAAACCAGAATTTGACTATAGAATTGAAACCTATTCAGGTGATTTGTTTACAGTTGGCTTATCTGTAAAGGCTAAAAATATTTATCAAGTAGGTGGCGGACTTTTTGCTTTGTTTTTTCAAGCTAAATATGGTTTTGCTATTTGCATTGTAAAATATAACCATTCTTGGACAGGGACTTCAGACAAGGAACTTAAATTCATAAATGTTATAATTAAACCATTTTTACTGAACGAGAATAATGAAAATGTTATCTCACAATATCTAAAAGCCAATATTGACAACTTTGACGAAACATTAAAATCTTGGAATGAACAGCGACAAAAGGAAATAAATGACTTTAAATCCAAAGCACAATTAAAAAAATGAACCTTGACAATAGCGACAGACGAAAAAGCCCAGCTGCTAACAGCACCTACAAGAAATTGGCGGTTCAGTGGTTAAATGAAGTTTTGTACTTCGTATCAAGTTTAGTGGTGGCAGACAGTTTTCGTCTCCGGAATCGCCAACTTCTTGTAGCTGCAAACCGTTATCACCGCACCGACCGAAGAAAAAAGGAGGTGCAAGGTGTGGGTTAGTGATAACACCCAACCACGGGCAGTAGAGTAAAAAACCTGAGTTGTTGGTTGTCTGATCTTTGTTGTATCGGGTCGCCTGGCCATACGAGTTAGGAATTTGACAAGTTCGGATTCCTTTTTGCATCATACAGAAATTTGAGATTGTAGGTCACCGACCAACAATAACGAAATGATAAAATCTGTTCCCTGATTTTGTCTTTTTTTCTTTGGCTTTCTAGCGGTGAATGATTGAACGATTACTTTGTTACTGCAAAATTATGTAGGGATTAATTATCCTTTACATGAGGAAAACGGAAAGTCGCCATTCATATAAATGTTACTTTAAAATTTTGGTACGTACTAAAAGATTTGCTTTTTTATCACAAAAACCAAACATGATATGAAAAAAATTTACCCCCTGGCTTTCTTTGTCTTTTGTGGCTCGTGTCTTTTTGCTCAGAGTGAACTTGCTATTTCGGCAGGTTCTTCCATTCCTGTCGGTGACTTCAGTTCAACAGAGGGTGGCGTTGCACAGCCTGGTTTTGTTGGTACTCTTTTCTACGTGCACGCACCCCACGAAGAACGTAAACTGCGAACAGCCGCCATGGTGCGATATCAATCAAATAGTATTGACAAGACTGCGTTTGCAAAAATCCTGGCCGGATCTACGGTGTCGGCTACCAACTGGACTTCGATCAGTGTTTTGATAGGACCTGTTCTCAAATTAAAGGTCTCTGAAAAATCTGCTTTTGAGCCGCGCTTTTTATTGGGATACACGGCTGCCACTTCACCGGATGTTACCATTACCTCCGGAGCCTCTTCCGTGAAGATCAAGTCAGACAATGCGGGTACGTTTGGCATTGTACTCGGAACTGACTTTAAGCTGATGGTGTCGAAGCGTGCAAGCCTCATTGCCGGAATCGATTACTTCTCTGCGAATCCTAAATTTACCTTGGGTGCATCGGGCAGTGGTGGCAATGCATCTAACGATGCCACCCAGCAAATGAGCGCTCTCAACATTTCTGTCGGTATGAGCTTCAAGTTGAAATAGCAGTTATTTGACCCGCTTGAGTTTTACTCAGGCGAGTCCTGTGCTTGCAAAAAGCAAAGTTCCAATTACCGGAAGTTTTCTGTGATCGTTGGGACTTCACCTTTCTTCTTCTCACCAGAGTCTCCCGCCTTGGGAGACTCTGGTGTATGAAAAAAATAATTCAAACAAGCGCAGCATCCCGAGGCGGAGACACTGCGAAGAAATAGCCGTATTCCAATTTTTTATTCTTGAAGTCTATAATAATTGTATTGCTCCAAACATAAGAGGCTGGTCGTTGAAGCGGTTACTTACATTAAAAGTTGTCTTCAAGGGTGGAATCTTTACGGTATTAACATTCTGGCTCACTGAAAATTCAATGATATTTTTTGCCAACCCAACATAAAGTTGATCAACAGAAACTTATATTATTTCCTTAGCTTATGGTTTTCGAATAGGCTCACGTAGCACAATCAACTTATACAGCCAATAAGGTATTACGTATAATCCGATTAAACAAGTGACCATCACTGGCGGATACGAGTGGGCAAAATAGCTTGATAAGACATGCCAAACTAAAAAGAAAGTCAATCCCAAAAGATAAATAAAAATCAGAATTTTAGTTGTGTTTTCCTTGTGGCGGAATAGAAACGCAATCAACGAAACAAAAAATATTTGTGCAATGGAGGCTAAAATGAAATACTCTGGATGAGAAACTATCATTTTCGCATTATTTACATCAACGATTAATAACCATTTCGGAATTTTGTCAGCAAAGTCAATATACCACTGAAAAAAACTAATGCTTTCTTCGAGCTGATGAAGTGCGTGTAAGCCAATAATAGGTATCCATAGTTTGAAATATTTATTTCCGTTCAAATTAACAGGGATCTTATCGCTTCCCATCATGTTTAAAATTAGGAATTATTTCTGTGTTTGTGTATCTATTCACCGAGTGCAATCCTGGATGGGCTTAATCCTGTATATGATTTAAATTCTCTGATAAAATGTGCCTGATCATAATAACCACATTGTGTTGCAATGGATGTAAGAGATGACCCAGAAGTGCGGATCAAGTCCAAACTCTTATTGAATCGTTGAACCTTAAAAAAGTCTTTCGGTGTTATACCAACCAGATCGTGAAAAAGTTTTTGAATGTAACGCTCTGAAAAGCCATACTGTGATGCTATCTGCCGGATGTTGAAAGGTTTTTCAGCGTTACAGTCGAGGCGACAAATAGATTCGACTAATCTCAACTTTTGGTGATCAACTTTACCCTTCTTCAATTGTCTAATTAGGAAACTTTCAAGGTAATTAATCTTCTCCGCTATAGACTTTCTTTCCATCAGCGCTCCAAAAAAATCAGCTGATTCTTGACGAATGACATCACAAAGATCAATCGATTCATTTGTAAAGTCTGATATGTGATTGGAGAAAAAAGAAGCAACCGCATAAGGCTGGAATCGCGTTATTAAAACTGTAGTGCCGGCAACGGCGGTGACTTTAGTGGGTATATTAAAATGCCCAAGTACCTCCAACCCAGGCATTGTAACAGCACGGTCACCAAAACAGGTGGTGACATGGCCACCGGAAATATTGATGGCAAACTCTACATAACCGGATGGAAACATAATTTGATCTGAAACACCCTGTTCGGCCTTAAAAATCCAGTAACACTTTATGTAAGGCTTTAAAACATCGCTCGGAAGAAAACTTTCAAAGGCCATACTCAGCCTTTATGCTAACGAAAAAATTACTAGCCATTCGTTTTTGTACAATTTTGTAAACTCAACTGATTTTATCTTCGCTCAAATTAACTTTAAAATATTTAAGTATGAAAGCTCCTAGAAAATTGAAGGTAATTGCCGTCCTGGCAATTGCGCATTTTAATTCCCATGCTCAATTAGATCGAGATAAGAATATAACACTGGAGCAAGCGAAAAAAGAAATTGCCGCTAGTAACGCTATTTATTTCACGTCTTTTACAAAAAACGATTCCTCAATCTTTCTTTCAAGATACGCTAAAGATGCTTGTTTAATGGGAGCCAACGCGCCAAAAATGTGCGGATCTCAGGAGATTGTAAAATTCTTCAGAGAAGGTTACAGTCAGGGATTAAGAAGTGGTAAGTTCACGACAGTCGCTGTATATGGCGATGCAAAAGAGTTTGTTACAGAAGAGGGCATCGGAGAAATTTTTGACGCTAAAGGTGATTCAATTGACAGAGGGAAATATCTCGTGCTCTGGAAAAAAACAGAGGATGGTTGGAAAATGTTCAGAGACTCATTCAGCAGCGATCATGCGAAAAAATAGAATATAGGATGAGTGGATCTCACATGCTTTTGAAAATATATGGCATCCCTTGCCAAGATTCGTGTCCGTCACGAACCCAAAAAAGTTGAGCGGCTCGTGGAGACACTAGCCTTGGTGAGCAAAGACTTTTCGTGAGAACCAACATGTCTAGTCTGTCTTCTCACCAGAGTCTCCTGCCTCGACTCTGGTGTATGAAAAAATAATTTAAACAAGCGCAGCCGGGACGGAGACACTGCGAGGAAATAGGAGATCTGAGATTATTGGGCACCGACCAGCAATAACGAAAGGTTCCAAATTGCTGGTTTATGTTACTAGCAACAGGCAAAATGCTGAAACCAACATCCTGGTATTCTCACACCATTATTCCTGGCTTGAGATAAAAAAACAGTAGTCTTTCAAAAATTGTGAGGGATCACATCATCTCTATTAAAAGATCGGATGAGTATGAAAGATTTTTTAATTATTTTGCGTAATGAGGGTCAATTTTTCGCATAAGTGAAATCGGCAAAGGAACCAAAAGTGTTTACATGAACAAATCCTACAACCTATAAACCAGAACATATCTCATTGCCAATGATTACCTCAAAATCCAATCTCGATTTGCTTTTGAAATAAAATGAAAAAGCTACTTGCTCAATACTGGAAAGCAATATTAAAGATTGGTTACGATCAGTCGTTGCCGGGATTGGAGAGAAACAGGACAATGTTTTTAAATGGGCTCACGGTAGCCACCTGTATTTCAACATTTCTATTCTTTATCGCTTATGCAATCATCGGTTTTCAGTACTACTATGGTCCATTGTACATTATCCCTCCGGCCATTCTTTTGCTTTTCTTAAACAAGAAAAAGAAATACAAGGCGGCGAGAAACTTATACGCAATTGGTTCATTGCTAATCGTTAGCTATTGGTGCTACGAAGGCCGAAGAACAGGGAACGAATACATCCTCATCGGTGTAGCCGTTACTTCCTCTTTAATATTCAACCAAAAGGGAGTGATTTATCTTATCAATTTTATTTGCATTTGTATCTTCGTGATTTACAAGATTTACGATTCCAAAACACCCTTTTTACCAGACCCAGCAATCAATTATGATTTCTTGCCCATGATTATTTTGTTCAGCACGGTGGGTGTGCTCGTCTATCAAATCGCGTTCTTTAGAGATCTTACACAGCATTATGATGATAAACTTTCCGTTAAATACAAAGAGCTGAACGATGCCATGGAGCAGCAACAGAAAACGGACGAAGAATTGATGACGGCCAACGAAGAGCTCATGGCCTCGAACGAACAATTGTACCAGCTCAGTAACCAACTTGAGGTAATCGTTCAGCAGAAAAGCTTAGAACTTCAATCGTATATCGATGCGATCAACGTGAATATCTCCTCGGCCATCATCGATGCAAATGGAACGATTGTGAAGGTTAACGAACAGTTGCTCCAAGTTAGTGGCTATAGCAAAGACGAACTGTTGGGACAGAATTTTAGCTTGCTGGATTCTGGTGATCATGATCAAGGACTTCCTGCTAATTTTTGGAATACCATCCGCGGGGGCAATCCTTGGCGAGGAGAAATCCAAAACAAGAGAAAAGACGATTCTTTTTTTTGGGTGGACATTGTGATTTTGCCCATCAAAGGGGAAAAAAGTTCTGCTGATAAATTCTTAACACTGGCTTTACCAATTACGGAGCGGAAACTCTATGAAGAATCTAGAGAAAAGACAATCCATGTTTTGGAAAGTATTGCCTTCAAGACTTCGCACAAAGTGCGTGGTCCTCTCGCCCGAATTCAAGGATTGGCCAATCTCGTTCAAAAGAAATTTATTACCCCAGAAGAATTTCGATCGGTAGCCGATCGCATGATTGAATGCTCACAAGAATTAAACAAAGCCACAAGCGACTTGATCGAGTTTGTAAATTCCAATCACAAGAGTATCAAAAAAGATTAACAGTTTGTTCTCAGCAGATTGTGTTATAATAAACAAAGGTTCAATTTACTAATCTAGTGTTCTAGGCCCTTGCCTTGATTCTCAAGCCGGCAACAATGGTAGCTGTTGTACAACTAGCCCCCTTAACTTGGTTCGTGTCCGTATGAACAAAAAAAGTTGAGCGGTTCATGGAGACACGAACCTTGGCGAGCAAAAACTTTGCATGAGAGCCACACATCTTCTCACTAGTCTCTGACCCTTCTGCCCTAGTTCGTGTCTCCACGAATCAAAAAGTGCTTCCAGAAAATCGGGAGTATTATTGCCGTTTCGTCTCCTTTGCCAAAAAGCATTCCTGAAAATTTCAGGTTTGCGCACTGCAATAATTGTAAGCGATCAATTAGTTTTGATATGGAACACGGCAAGAAAGTATTAACCGCCATTACCTAAACCCATCGCTATGAAAAAGAAAATTCAATTTGTGCTCGTTCTTTTGTTTGGCCTATTGTTCATCAATGCCGGCCTGAATAAGTTTTTCAACTACCTGCCCGTGCCGCCTGACCTTCCCGAAGAAACACTCAGGGATTTTGGCGCCATGAAAGAAATTATCTGGCTGATGCCGCTGCTGGCATCGGTTGAAATTATCGGTGGCCTGCTCATCATCATCCCCAAGACACGCGCACTGGGCGCCTTAGTCATTTTCCCCACCATGGTGGGCATATTACTGAATCATATTTTAGTGGATAGAAGTGGCCTGCTCATGGCCGTGATCTTAGTGGCCATCCTGGGCTGGGTAATTTATGACGACCGGGAGAAGTACTTGCCCCTGATACGGTAACATAAAAACTCTTGTTGAATCTTCTAAATGAAAGACGCGCGTTTACCCTCATGCGTCTTTTTTTAACTTCGTTTTTGTAGGTTTATAAATAGTATGTTCAACTCAAAGACCACCAATCATTACAAAAGAAATCAACTATGAACAAAAAACACAAATCATTCTTACCAGCCATTGTGCTTGTTGTTTTACTAGGATTACTGACGGGTACCATTAATGTTTTGGCGCAGAATCCGGCATCTGGTCCACCTCCAGGTATGGGACCAAGACCTCCGATTTACGTCCCCATCCAAAGTGATACTACACATACCCTCAACTCCTATTTTACACCAGCCACCAGTTCACAAAAGACGCCCGATGCTAAAGGGTTCATTCAACGCTGGTTGGTTCTTGAACCCATCAAGAAGGACATTGCCCGAAACAATATATTCACCGATAGCTATCTCCGCACCACATTCTCTACCGATAATTTTTCCAACGATTTTACCATCGTTCCTAAAAATGGCAGCACGATAAAAATGGGAGAACAGGAACTGAAATGGTATGCCCTGGACAGCAAGTTATTCAACTTTAAACTATACCGGTTTGCATATGCGATAAAGAAGCCGCAAAACGGAGTGCTGTTTTGGGTTGTCACCGTCATCAACTGCCCGGAGGAAATCAAAAACGTGAGAATGGCCGCAGGATGTAATTCGTCGGGCATGTTTTGGCTGAATGGCGAGGAAGCCGTTTTGGTTTCGGGTGACAAGGACATGGTTGTAGATAATTGCACATCCACTCGCTTAACACTTAAAAAAGGAAAGAACATCATCCGTGGAGCGGTAATCAACGGCCCCGGTATGATTGATTTTTGTGTGCGCTTCCTGGATGAAAAATCACAGCCGCTCAAAAATTTCACCATCAGTTATGAGTAGAGCAGGTAACTATCCTGTTTCAAATCTTATTTGTACAGAAATTCAAATTTTTATTAACATGAAAAACATTAAAATAAAAGGCGTCACAACCCTACTACTATTGTTCTTAGCAGGAACGTTGATGGCACAAGGCGGAAAACCTTTCATTCACGATCCATCGACAATTGTAGAGTGTAGCGGAAAGTATTACACCTTTGGCACCGGTGGAGGCGGATTAATATCGGAAGACGGTTGGACATGGAATGGTGGAGCAGTAAGACCGGGTGGTGGAGCTGCCCCCGATGCTATTAAAATTGGAGATCGATACCTGGTTATCTATGGCGCAACAGGAGGTTCAGGTGGACACAAAGGCAAGATTTATACGATGTGGAACAAAACGCTTGATCCAAAATCGCCCGACTTTAAATATGCTGACACGGTTACGGTAGCCACATCGGATGGTTATGAAGATTGCGATGCTATCGATCCGGGTGTTATGCTCGATCCCACCACAGGACGCCTTTGGCTTTCTTACGGTACCTATTTTGGGTTCAGCCGCATTGTAGAACTTGATCCTAAAACAGGCAAACGGATAAAAGGCAATAAACCTGTTGATGTGGCCATTGTTTGCGAGGCCACCGATTTAATCTATCGCGATGGTTGGTACTATCTTCTTGCTACGCATGGTACTTGTTGTGATGGCGCCAACTCCACTTACAACATCGTTGTTGGCCGTTCTAAAAAAGTAACTGGCCCATATGTAGATAATGTAGGACGAGACATGCTGGAAGGCGGAGGCAAAATGGTTGCTGCAACGAGCGGAAATCTTATCGGGCCAGGTCATTTTGGACGTATTGTTATTGGTGATGGAATTGAGAAAATGTCTTGCCATTATGAAGCAGATTTAGATCAGAGCGGCCGCAGCGTTTTAGGCATCCGTCCGTTGCTCTGGAAAAATGGATGGCCTGTTGCAGGAGATGTTTTTAAAGAGGGAACATATGAAATTGAATCTGAGAGAAGAGGATATGGACTGGAGTTATCCGTTGATCCTTTAAGAATGCCCGGTGGAATGCGGTTTGGTCGTAGCAATGATGAACCCATAAAGCCAGTTCCTGCGCAGCAATTGGCAGATGTCATCAACACCTGGCCAACCGGAAACATTAATGTAAAAATAGCCGATTACATGGCCCGCCCTCATCAAAAATGGACCATTACCCCTGTGCCGGAAGCCGGCGGATATTTAGGCGGCCCGTATTATAAAATAATTATTGCAGGAACTGAGCGGACTTTATCAGCAACAGCCGATGCTGAAGTAATAACGGTTCCGGCATTTACCGGAGCACCCGAACAACTATGGCGAATAGATCAACTGACCGATGGAACCTATCGGATAATGCCCAAAGCAATTCCTGATTCGAAAGAGCAATTAGTGTTGGTATCTTCTGGAGATAGCAGACCAACACTTGCACCCTTTGATATGAATAGCGACAATTCTAAATGGAATTTTAAAGCGCACTAAAATATATTCTTGTCTTGCGCAATTTTAGTTATGGACAACGGCTGGACTCCTACGACAACAAATTGTGCATAAAATATTAAGTATGAAAAAAATTAAACTCCAACTTCGCGACATTTTCTTACTAACAATTGTATTGACTCTTTGTATGTCGATAAAGAGTTTTTCGCAAGACGACAAGATAAAATCAGAAATTTTAAAGACGGGAGAACTTATCAGAGCTGCATTCTCAAAGGGCGACATTGAAGCCATCAAATCGTTTCATCACCCAGATGTTATCAAAGCACTCGGTTACAAAAATTTACAAACTGGACGTGACGCAGTCATAGATGGTTTGCGTGGCACTTTGGAAGGATACACTTTAGATTTTGTGGAGAATAAAGTTGAGAGTATTCTAATCCAGGACAACATTGCGATTGAACAAACATTGTTCTCAATAAAAGGAACTCCTAAGAAAAGTGGTGATCCGTTTATTTTTAGTGGACGAACAATGGTGACGTACATCAAGTATAAAAAAAGCCCGACAGGCTGGGCGACAATTCGCGAGATTATTCAACAAGCGACTAATTGAAAGAAACCAATGCCTATATCCATGTTGATTCTTAGTTTAATGCCTTTCCGCATTTAAAACTTTGTGCAAAAAAACCGGTGAATCAAACGACTCACCGGTTTCATTTGCAACTGAAGTACAAAGGTATTGCTATTGCTTCACTACACCTTTTACTTTCATCTTCAATCCAAATACTTTGTCAAGCCCGGTTATGAATAACGTTCTTTCTTCTTCACCACCAAAAACAACGTTGGCCGTCCAACTCTGGCCGGTGGGCACATTAAATATCCGGTTTCCTCTTTTATCAAAGGCGGTTATTCCTTTATCGTTGCTTACGTACACATTTCCATGATTATCAGTTGTCATACCATCGCCACCCATCGCGCTGAAGAGTTTCATATTGGAAAGTGAACCGTCATGATTAATATCAAACTCATAGATTTCTGCTGGCCATTTTCCCACATAAAGTTTCCTCCCATCAGGCGACCCTACAATTCCATTGGGATAACCCATGTCTGTGGTTACCACTCTGGTAAATGTTTTGCGGTTGGGACTTAGGTAATATACATAGCCTCCGCCCTGCTGCGTGTTTCCTGGCCATGGGCCTTTGCGCGGATCAGTATCATCCCAATAATCTCTTGGGAATAAGGGATCAGTTATATAAATGCCATCATTAATCGGATTAACCCACAAATCATTTGGTCCATTTAGAAGTTTACCCTTATAATTATTGACCAGAACCGTGTGGTTGCCATGCTTGTCAATGCTCCAAATTTCACCATGCATATCTGCACAGGTGATAAGGAATCCGTTTTTGTCAAAATACATTCCATTCGAGCGACCTGTATTCGATAAGAATTCTGTGATCGCACCATTTAATGCATTCCACTTATAAATTTTATCATTAGGCTGATCTGTAAAAAACACATTGCCATGCTTATCAACGGCAGGGCCTTCTGTGAAACTAAAGCCCTTGCCTAAGGTGTCCAGTTTTGAGCATGACCCAACGATTCCCAGTGAATCAAAAATGGTGGATAACAGTTCGGATTCGCGGGCAGAAATGTTGCTCAATCCAACTTGAGGTTGGCTGGATTTAACCTGGAGTTTGTCAACCAGGTGTGAATCCATACATGAGTAAATCCCAAAGGAGCACAATGCTCCCATGAAAAGAAACAATACTTTTCCCATAGGTAATGATTTTAAGGGTTTATAAATGTGTGTATTAAAAGCAGAACAAAACCAAAGACGGAGATGAAAGTAAACGAACTCGCAAACGTTTGCTTCCAATAAAACCCAGTGATGAATATTAAACATGATAATCTCTGTCGGAATTATTCAGTACAACACTTACGAGGTCATCGCCTGAATATTCTTAACTTTTAAATTCTACCCGCTAAGTCCTACATGGTAGAAATTATTTGATTGTATTTGCAGCCGTTGGCAATTGGAAGGATTATGCACGGGATTTCTATTCATCCAATAACTCATTCTTTACGTTGCGTTATCTCTGCTTGTTTAAGAATTAATTCCTTTATTTTAATCTGTAACTTCAAAAGCTAAATAAGCGTCAAAGAGGCCGTGATCACAACGCAGGATGAATACTTATTGATTGACCGCATTATTGCAGGTGAAGAAATCTTGTATGCCACTTTGGTAGATAAATACAAAAGCTATGCCTACACCATTGCTCTCAAAGTGGTCGAAAACAGGGCCGAGGCCGAAGAAATTGCTCAAGATGGTTTTATTAAAGCATTTCACTACTTGAAAAAATTCAATCGCGAAGCCAAGTTTTCCACCTGGCTTTATCGAATTGTTTTTAATACGGCAATCAGTTACAAAAGGAAAAGTAAACAGCAATTTCAAAGTATTGAAAATAGTATTATCGAATATTCCGAAAGGGCTGACAACGAAATTGAGAAAGAGGATAAGCGGATTTTCATCGACCAGGCGATGAAGAAACTATCGGAAGCTGATCGTATAGCCGTGCAACTCTACTATATAAAGGAATATTCGCTGGAAGAAACAGCTGAAATGCTTAACCAGAACATCAATACTATAAAAGTAAGGGTGCATCGGGCCCGACAACGATTAGCTGATGAATTGAAACGGATTTTACAAGAGGAAGCATTAACTTTATAGTTATGGAAAATATAACGGATGATCGATTGCTTAATTTTATCGATGGCACAATCAGTGAAGCTGAAAGGGAGCATATGAAAAAATTAATCAACTCAAACACCGAGATGAAGAAACGGGTAGAAGAGTTACAAGCCATTCATAACTTTTTGCAAAGGCAAAATAGGATTGAAAATCCATCCAAAAAATTCACCGACAAAGTTATGTCGGGCTTGCATGCACGATCCGCCTTTACATTTTTGTCACCAAGAAATGGATTGTTACTACTTGCTGGATTAATGGTTGCTTCTGGCCTCGCTATTATAATGGTTTCCACTGGATCATTTCAGTGGCATATTTTTTTTAATCTCGAACAAATCCCATTTAAAAATAATTGGATGAAGCTGCCAACTTCCATTCCCATTGATCTGAAGTTAACTGTTAAACTATTTGTAATGGTGAATATCGTCATTGGCTTTGTGTTGCTGGACAGAACAATCCTTCGGCCCATTTTTCAGAAAAGAGCCGAGCGATTTAGTTAACTAAAGTGATAATGTTTCTAATTCACTTTAATAAATTTTTGCCCTCGCGCGCTTACAGCGCCCACATTGAAGAAACCCATCACCGCTGACCCCTTTGGGTTTACGTTAGTTACATTCGTGGAAACATTAGCAATTGGTCTTGCAAAAAGTTCCGAGAATCCTCCTGGTCGATCCGTCTGAACTTTTACTTCATTGAGATAATTAAATGCCGCAAGGGTGATGGAGTTAATCTCCACGTATACTGAGTCACCGGGCCAAAAAGGTGATGGATTTCCATCAACATTTGAATTGTCTGGTGTAATTCCTCTCCGGATGGGTTGAATAAATTCAATAGAGTCTTTATCACCAGTCTTTGCTCCCCCTCCCGCTGAGAAAGACTGATCGTAAGCGACATTTATTTCACTCGGCTTATTCAACAGGGTATCATTTTTGACTGCCTTTATCCAATAAGTATCACCGATACCAGCGGGATCTCTCGCCCAGAATTGGCCTTGATATCTTATCTTATCTTTCTCAACATTACGAACGTCCTTTTCAAATGTGATGCTGTCAATTGGTGGCACGCGTCCCATGTGTGAGCTTGCTTCGAATGTTTCTCCACTAAGCACAATACTTAACTTATAGTTGTGGCCAATGGCCCCTAATGAACCTGACGAAGGAGCCCATTCGTAAGATCCTTTTTTATTCGAGTTTTCAATAAAAGAATAAATAGTTCCGTCATTAAGGTCTGCAACGGTAACAACTGCGCCAGAAACACCTGTTGGTTGCGCATCATCAAAATAAGGTTGAGTTTGAGTTAGAAGAATTACTTGTTTTGTGAGTTTGTTGTTTACCCACGCATCCACCACCAACACAGGTGATGCCGATTGAAGTGTTGGATTGATTACTTGCTCACACGAAAGAAAAAATAATCCCAAGAGCAGAGTCAACAAACCTGACCAAAATTTGATTTTATTTTTAATGGAGTTCATCTTCAATTAAAATTTAAGGTTATAAGAAATTGCAGGCACCATCGATCCGATAATGGAAAGTTGCTTGGCTTGCGATACTTGTGGCTGACCTGGCAACGTGCGTGCATCAACTTGCGAAAAATAAATTGAGAAGGGGTTTTTGCGCGCATAAAGATTATAAATCGAGAATACCCAATAGTCTTTGTTCTTACGCGGCTTTCCATTTTTTTTGAATTCCTTTCCTTGCAACTGAAAAGCAATGTCTAACCGATTATAACTTGGTAGTGTTACATTTCCACGTGAGTCGTTAGCATTATAGGGAATTAAAATTCCCTGCACAGTTGCTCGTGAAGTTGGAAATGTAGTAGGTGTACCAGATGTATAAATGAAATCCGCAGAGAACGACCAGCGCTTATTGATTTCGTAGAAACCAATGACTTTCAAATTATGGGTCTGATTAAATCGGGTGGGATACCAATTGCCATGGTTTATTCCATCAACTTTTAATTCGGTTCTGCCCAATGTGTAGCTAATCCAGCCATGAAATCTTCCCGTCTTCTTCTGAGCAAAAAATTCAACACCATAAGCTCTCCCTTTTCCCGACAGCAAGTCTCCTTCGAGAAATTTGTTGAGTAAAAGATCTGCGCCATTGATATAATCAATTTGATTTTGAGTTGATCGGTAGTAACTCTCCACCGAAAACTCATATTGAGTAGAGGATGTCGTTAGCGTGTGAAAATACCCAAGTGTAAACTGGTCGCCTAGTTCTGGTTTGATATTAGGTGTGCTGGGTGTCCATACATCCAGAGGATTGGATGCAGTAGTGTTAGAGATCAAGTGCAAATACTGTACCATGCGATTGTAACTTCCCTTGATGGAACTTGCGTCATTCAATTGTGCTTTGAATGAAAAACGAGGTTGTAAGTTTCCATAGGTCTGCGCCACTTCTCCCCTCCTGTAAGTTTTCATTCCGACAGGCGTCTTACGAATTCCCGGAACTGTGTCATTATATACATATAGGGTGTCAGGGCCGAAGAGCTTAAAATTTGAATAACGCAAACCGTAGTCAATGGATAAAACTGAATTCAATTTTAAACTTTGCCCCACGTACAAGGACGTTTCGAGATTGTATTTTTTGTTCTGACTAAAATCTACAGGCTTACCGTTAGAGGTGCCTGTTGCGTTTGCAGGCTCAAACGTATAATAGATTGCTTCTCCTCCAAAATTGAGTTCGTTGTTGTTATTAATGAAGTAGCTAAAGTCTGGCTTGAAAATGTAATTGTTGATGGCAGAACTCCAGACAAAACGGTTATTGTCATTTGCACCGAATTGTAAGTGATAATCATACTTGCTGAACACCAGGGTTTGATTCATAAAGAGGCGGTCGTTAAAAAGATGGTTCCAACGAAAAGTGCCGGTTGCATTTCCCCAACTGAAGCCCTGGTTTTTATCAAACATGAAATTATCACGTCCAAAATATCCAGAGAGGTACATTCTATTCTTAGGATTCACATTGTAGTTCGTCTTCAATGTCAGGTCATAAAAATTCAAAGCACCTCCATTTTTTAATACATCTACGAAAGGTCTTGCTAAAACATCGATGTAGGACCTCCGTGCTGCAATAATAAATGATGCCTTGTTTTTGATGAGTGGGCCTTCAATGGCCAGCCTACTAAAGATTGTTCCAATTCCACCGGTAATTTCCATTTTCTTGTTGTTCCCTTCTTTCATTCGAACATCGAGCAGAGAAGCAATCCTACCGCCGTAGCGGGAGGGAATTGCTCCTTTATAAAGCTTCACGTCTTTTACTGCGTCCGGATTGAACACGGAGAAAAATCCAAGCAAGTGGGAAGAATTGTAAACAGGCGCTTCATCCAGCAAAACCAGATTCTGTCCCACACTTCCTCCCCTAACATTAAATCCAGAAGCACCCTCGCCGACAGTGCTAACTCCAGGCAAAAGCAAAAGGCTTTTGATAATATCCACCTCTCCAAGAAAAGCAGGGATCCTTTTGATCGTTGTGATATCCATCTTACCAACGCTCATCTCAGGGTTTTGAGCAGCAGGTCTGTCTTTATCGTCTACCACCTCCACTTCCTGAAGCTGTTTCGCTTCGGATTGTAATTCAAGGTCAAGGCGGATGTTCTGATCCAACACGACATCTTTTGAGAGGGCCAAATATCCCAGGTACGAGACCTTTAAGGCATAATTTCCCTGAGGAACAGTTATAGAATAGAATCCGTATTCGTTGGTAGCTGTTCCAGAGTTCAATTCCTGAATATAAACAGTTGCACCAATCATCGCCTCACCATTGGCAACGTCTTTGACATACCCGTTGATCGTAAATTTTTGTTGGCTATTCGCAGATAAAGCAAAGAAGACAAGAGCAATAAATAAGAACCTCATGAATTTGATTGAGTTAAAGAAGGGTTAGGACTATTCAGATTTAATAAAGTTTAAATGGCTGCAGCACCAAGACTGTTTAAACTGAAAAAGGGTACAAAATGTTGGACGAAAAGTGATATTAAATTATTGTAAAAGAAATTTTATTTGCTGGATTGACTAAAGCTTCTTCTTCATCAGCCAATCGATCTGGGGGTCATCCCCCATTTGAAATACATGCTCACCAAACCGTTCAAAGCCCCATTTTGAATAGAATTTTTGAGCACGGAAGTTCTTTTCCCACACACCGAGCCAAATCCATTCGAAGTTACCTTTTTTAGCGTAAGCGAGAGCTTCTTCCATGAACATTTTGGATACTGAGCTGCCGTGATAATCGCGATGAACATACAAACGGTGCAACTCCAGGTGATTGGTTCCTAAATACTTATCCGCTTCATTGCTTTTTCGCAAACGCAGAAATCCGATAATCTTCAGTTCATCCAAGGCAACATATAAAGCCGAATCGGATTCGGTAAACTCTGCATTGAATTTTTCAAGACCGTAAGAATCCTTAAAGAAGGCTTCTAGGTTCTCGGGAGTATTGTGTTCAGCAAAAGTGTCGTTATATACTTCAATAGCAAGTTCCCTCACAGCGGGTACTTCTTCGATTTTTGCCTTTCTGATCTTAATCATGGTTACGAAAATAAAGAAAAATTGAATGCTCTTGATTTCAGAAATCGGTGTAAAAGCAAAATGCCTCGTGACGAGGCATTTCAAATTTCTTGAAGAAGAAATTACTTATTTCTTTTTTGTTGCAGTTGAATCTGTTTTGGTAGCCGGATTTAGTTTTTCGACTTTATAATCCTCGTTCAATCCCTTGATCACGTCTTGCGAAATATCAATGCCAGGGCCACCAAACAATACATCACTGCTTTGGTCAAATTTGAAAACAACCTGAAGGCCACTTCCTTCTGAATATTTCTTCAGGAAAGTAGTGATGCGCCCGTAAAGAGCCTCTGTCAACTTGTTTTGATCGCTTGCAAGCTCCTGTTCAAGGCTTTGTTGATACATGCGAAAATTTTGCTGCTTTTTACCCAAATCTTCTTCCAAAGCTTTGGCCTGCCCAATGGTTAAATTAGTGATATTGCGCTGGTAGGAAGTGATTTCATTTTGCAAACTCTGACCACGATTTTGCAAATCCTGATCCAATTTTTTTCCTTTTGCTTCCAGAATGGTTCTCATTTCCTTGAAGTAATCGTAATGCTTCAACACACTATCCGACTTGATATAAGCTATTTTCAAATCAGTGGGCGCAGAAACCGTGGATGCACTTCCACCTTTCTTACCTGAGAAATGAAGGAAATATAAAATGCCTACTGCTACTATTAGAATCCCGTTAAGGATGAGGGAAATGTTTTTCATCGATCAATTGTTTTTTTGAGGTGGCAAATATGAGTAAATAATTTGAAAATTTGCCCATTTGAAGATTTGAAAATGAGAAGGCTCAGTTGATTGAAGGCGATTTATTAGAAGGTCGCTATTTTCAAGATAAACCAATCTTCAAATTTTCAAATCACCTTATCCTTAAACCACTCCGAATACATAGGGTAATTACGGGCTGTGCGGACAATTACCTCGGTCATTTCAGGTCCAACGTCTTTTACACGTTTAGCGGGAGTGCCTGCATAGATGCTGCCAGGCTCCACTTTTGTGCCTGGTAGAACTACAGCACCCGCAGCAATCACTGAGCCTGTGCCCACCACGGCATCGTCCATTATAATAGCTCCCATACCGATGAGAACGTTGTCTTCCACAGTACAACCATGAACTATAGCACTGTGTGCGATGGAAACATTGTTGCCAATCGTCGTTTTTGCTTTTTGATATGTGCAATGGATGATCGCTCCATCCTGAATATTGGTGTTGTTACCGATCGTGATCGAGTGCACATCGCCACGAACTACAGCATTGAACCAAACGGTGCAGTTATCGCCCATGACCACCTCTCCTACTACGGTGCAGTTGTCGGCCAAGAAACAATTTTTTCCAAACTGAGGTGAATGACCGCGAACGGATTTAATTAATGCCATAGAAAGATTAAAGGTAGAAAGTTAAAAGGGGTGGTCAAAATTGAATGATCAGTTCACACCTATTTTCGCTTGACTCTTCGTCTATAACGACACAATTGCCAACATTGATGCGACTCATAATTTATAAACGTACGACTCGGCGAAATTTATCGTTTTGAATTTCTAATATTGTTTTACCATTAAAGTTTTACAGTATGACCTCCATTCTGAAATTCATTAAAGAAAAACTGGTCCTTGTCAATTTGTTCATCATCATGGCATTGATTGTATTGGCTACAACGTTTACCTGGCTGAACAAGAAAAGAATAATTGAAACGACCGCCGTAAAAATTCAGGCTGAATTGGTAAAATCAAACTTGGCCAACATTTTTAGAGAATACCTGAGGGGCATGGATTTGGGCTTAAGAGGTTATGCGCTCACAAAGAATAAGCAAGTATTATCCCCTTACGAGAATGCCCTTGTGGGGAGTGCTATAAACCTTCGCCAACTCGATAGCCTTTTCAAAATACAAAAACTTGATACCGTTTTAACACGGTTTGAGAAAATCAAAGATGGAATCAACGCCTACATTGAAACTACCAAAGAAATGAAAGCGGCTGTGCAACAAGATAGCATAAAGCAATTTGTCAGGTTATTAAACGAAGACAAAGGCTACGACTTATGGGTTCTGTTTTCTCCTTTCAACAACAGTATTATAAAATATGAAGACGTCATTATTTCCAAAGCGCAGGCCGACTATGAATCTGCTTTGAACTGGAATATTTTTATTCAAATAATACTACTTACCATTGGTCTTCCTTCGATTGCCTACACCTTGTATGTGTTGAATAAAGAAGCGAAAACCCGAAACCATCTGCTTGTAGACCTTGAGAAAAATAACCGCGAGTATTTGTTTGACCCGGGTATAGGGCAACAAGGCTCGATAAATCTTCATGACTCGATTGGTCAATCCATTCATAATTTAAAACAAGCATCTGATTTTATTAAGGAAATATCATCGAAGAATTTTGAAGTACAGTGGGACGGAATAAATGAAAGCAACATCAAACAAAACGAGCGGACACTAGCCGGAGAACTCATCAAAATGCGTGACCAAATGAAACTAACTAAGCACGAGGATGAACAACGGTTTTGGATCAATGAGGGCTTAGCTCAATTTTCGCAGATTGTTCGTCAGCATCAGGCAAACCTTTCAAAGCTATGTCAAGAGAGTATCAATTTTCTGACTCGATATTTGAATGCACAACAAGGGTTACTTTTTATTCATAATGACGAAAATAAGGATGATCCATTTCTTGAATTGGTGGGTAGCTATGCATCAGAACGAAAGAGTAACGAAAAACGGATTGAAATTGGTTCGGGATTGATTGGGCAAACTTACCTGGATGGAGAGCCGACCATCCTAAAAGATGTGCCCGCTTCGCTTACCCAAATTAGTTCTGGCCTGGGGCAATCTGCCCCCGCAAGCTTGTGCATTGTTCCACTAAAATACAACAGCAAAATCGAAGGCGTTCTTGAGTTGGCATCCTTGCATGTATTTGAATCCTATAAAATTGACTTTTTACAAAAGGCAGGTGAGTTTGTTGCCTCGGCCATTATCACCGCCAAAGTTGCTGCACACATGGCAGCCTTGTTGCATGATACACAACAACAAACTGAAGAAATGCACGCTCAGGAAGAAGAGATGCGTCAAAATATGGAAGAGCTAACGGCCACACAAGAGGAAATGCAAAGACAAGGCCATGAAGCCAAAGGGCTACTTGATACTACCATTGGAATTTTGAATGAGCTGCCGCAAAAGATATTCTTAAAAGATGAGCAAGGAAAAATGGTGCTTGCCAATGTCAACGTAGCAAAAGCACATAACCTAAGTGTGGATGAGTTAATCGGAAAAAGTGATTTCGATTTTGTAGATGCAAAGACAGCGCAGGAATGGCGCGACCAGGAGTTAGAAATAATTAAGAAAGGAAGCGATACCTATATTTTCGATGAAACACTTCATGGTAAAACCAGGACCTTGACCACCACCAAAAAAGCCTTCTATATCCCTCACCTAAAACAAACGGGGTTGTTGGGAATTCAAACAGATATCACAGAGTTGCAGGCTTTGAAAAAGAAAGCCAAGAAATAAGGTGTGGATGGATTGCATTGTCTGACAGCTAGTTGTAATCTTCAAATTTTCAAATCCTCAAATCAATCCTGCCAATCTGTCACTAAAGATCAACTTTTTGTTTAAATTTGCAGTCCGAAAATGATAGAAGATGCAGAATTTGATCCCGGATCTGGATATTTTGGATAGAAACACGGAATTGACCGAAGAAGTCAAAACGACTCCTGACTATAACTCAGGTAACAAAAGGAAGCTATATATAGAGAGCTACGGCTGTGCGATGAATTTCTCTGATAGCGAAATCGTAGCTTCCATTTTACAAAACGAAGGCTTTGATACTACCTCAGATATTGCTGAGGCTGATCTAGTTTTTCTGAACACGTGCTCTATTCGCGAGAAGGCCGAGCAAACGGTGCGCAACCGACTCAATCACATCAACGGTCATAAGAAAAGGAAACCTGAAATGATCGTGGGTGTTCTTGGCTGTATGGCCGAGCGCTTGAAAACTAAATTACTCGAGGAAGAAAAGATTGTTGACCTCGTAGCGGGCCCCGATGCGTACCGCGATTTGCCTCAATTGATTTCGCAAGTGGATGATGGTGCTAAAGCCGTCAACACTTTTTTATCGCGCGAAGAAACGTATGCCGATGTAACTCCTGTAAGATTAAACTCAAACGGAGTAACGGCTTTCATCTCGATCATGCGCGGTTGTGATAACATGTGTTCGTTTTGCGTTGTGCCGTTCACACGGGGCCGCGAGCGCAGCCGTGATCCACATTCCATTGTTGCTGAAGCTCAAGATATGTTTGCAAAAGGGTATCGCGAAGTGACATTGCTCGGACAGAATGTTGACTCGTACAAATGGAGTGAGGAAGAAAACAACAAAGCACGGCTGGAAAAAAAAGGCGCGAATCAAATTATCAACTTCGCTAATTTGCTGGAGATGGTAGCATTGGTTCATCCTGATTTGCGCGTACGTTTCTCTACCTCGCATCCTAAAGACATCACAGATGAAGTGCTTTACACCATGGCAAAGCATGAAAACATTTGTAAGAATATTCACCTGCCTGTGCAAAGCGGCAGTAGTAGAGTTTTAGAATTTATGAATCGTGGCTACTCGCGTGAATGGTATTTGGATCGTGTAAAAAGTATTCGCACTATACTCGGAGAAGATTGCGGCATTACCTCAGATATGATTGCAGGCTTCTGCACCGAAACGGAAGAAGATCATCGCGAAACGATCTCTATAATGGACGAAGTGAAATACGACTACTCGTTCATGTTCTTTTATTCTGAACGGCCAGGAACGTTGGCGGCAAAAAAATTTACTGACGACATTCCTCTTGACATCAAGAAAAGAAGACTTGACGAGATCATTAAAAAGCAATCTGAGATTTCTAGGTTTCGGTATGCACAAGATGTTGGCAAAATTCATAAAGTTTTAATTGAGGGAAGCTCCAGACGATCGGATGAATTCTTACAAGGAAGAAATTCGGCCAATAAAGTGGTGATCTTCCCGAAGGAAAATAAAAACAAGAGTGAATACGTCAATGTATTGGTGGAGAGCCGCTCGCAGGGAACATTGTTTGGAAAAATAGTTAATTGACTATGACAGCCACGGAAACAGAATTACAAAATATAAAGCAGCGATTTGGTATCATTGGCAATGCCCCCATGCTCAACCATGCTGTGCGCGTGGCCATGCAGGTGGCGCCAACCGATATGTCGGTGTTGATTACTGGTGAAAGCGGAAGTGGAAAAGAATCGTTTTCAAAAATCATCCACAACCTGAGTCATCGCAAGCATGGACCATTTACCGCAATCAACTGCGGCTCCATACCGGAAGGCACTATTGATTCAGAATTATTCGGACATGAGAAGGGTTCATTTACCGGAGCCCACGAAGCACGCAAAGGATATTTTGAAGTAACGAATGGAGGCACCATTTTTCTCGATGAAATTGGTGAGATGCCATTGAGCACGCAAGCTCGCCTGTTACGTGTATTGGAATATGGTGAGTTTATTAAAGTAGGTGCATCCAAAGTGATGAAGACAGACGTTCGCGTGGTGGCCGCTACGAATGTGAACCTGATGAACAAAGTAAATGAAAATCGTTTTCGTGAGGATCTTTATTATCGGTTGAACTCAGTTCCTATCTTCGTTCCGCCTTTGCGTGACCGCGAGAAAGATGTTGAATTGTTATTCAGAAAATTTGCTACCGACTTTGCTGAAAAATATAAAGTAAAGCCAATCGCACTAACAGAAGAAGCAAAGTTGGTATTGCTAAAATACCGTTTTCCTGGAAACATTCGCCAGCTGAAAAATCTGGTGGAACAAATTTCAGTTCTTTCTCCAGATCAAAAAGAAATTGATGGGGCAACGCTATCCCATTACTTGCCGAAAGAATCAACACTGCCAGCGGTGATCAATGGAAAACATGGAAGCGACATTTCGGAACGAGAAATTTTGTATAAAGTCCTCTTCGATTTGAAGAAAGACGTGACGGAAGTAAAAAAGATGGTACTCGAAATGCTTTCTGATCCCGAACAAGCACAACAGATTCTAAAAAACAACACGCATTTGTTTGAAGGCATTCAGGAAACTAAAATTCCCTCAGATCAACCTGTGATGTTGAATATTAATCCCACACAGACCCAGCCCGTTACGGATGAAGAGGAAGTCCATGACATTTCGCACGAGGCCGAAGACGATTCGTTATCAATTCAGAAGAAAGAAAAAGAATTGATTGTGCGTGCACTGAGTAAGAACAAGAATAAGCGCAAATATGCGGCACGAGATTTGGGTATTTCCGAAAGAACTTTGTATCGAAAAATAAAAGAATACGATCTCGAAAAATAGTAGCAATAGGCAAGTAATCGGAGCATGAAACGAATTGTTATTTTATTAGTGGCAATCAGTCCAATCTTGTTATTGCCTGGTTGTATGAAATATTCCTTATCCGGTGCTTCTACCAATGCAAAAACTATTCAGGTTGATCCTTTTTTTAATAACACAGAGCTTGCCGCTGCCAACTTCGGGCAAACCGTTACAAACAGAGTGAAAGATTACTTTCAACAAAACTCAAGTTTGCGAGTGGTGCCCACCAATGGTGAGCTTCAAATTGAAGGAACTATCGTTACTTATGCTACCGCACCCATTGCCCCGCAAGCCACTACAGGTACTGGAGCAAATACAACACCCAACTACGGTGCTCAAACACGCCTCACGATAACCTTAAAAGTAAATTACGTGGATAATGCCGAGGCTAAAAATAGTTTTAAGGATCGCTCCTTTACTTTTTATGCTGATTTCAACAACGACGATCCGGGTGGGTTTAACACTATTCAGGAAGCTCTTGAAAAGAAAATCTTAGATCAAATCATGCTCGATATTTTTAATGCCACTATCGCCACATGGTAGCGGTTGTTTCAAGCGCGTTTTTCCATTACATTTACTTACCTACAAAACCCACTCTGTGGAGCGAGAACAATTCCATACTCTATTGACCAATTTTGCCGCTTTAACAGAAGCCGAGGCAAAGGAATTGATTAAAGTCTCAAATGAATTTCCCTACAGTCAGGTCATTCATAATTTAGCGGCTCGTGCTGCTCAAGATTGTGTTCTTTCCAGCAAAGACAAATTATTACATACCAGCGCTATCTATAGCACAGATCGATCTGCTTTGAAAATGGTGATGACGTCGCCAAGAAGAAAAAGGATTGAAGAGGTGCCAGTTAAGGAAGTGATTATTCAAAATCCTATTACTATTATTGAAGTTGAAGAAAGTGGAGATCAACTTCGTGAACAAATCTTACTGGACATCGCCAGTCTTCAGGAGTCAAAACGGCAGTTTGAAATGACAATCGCTAAAATAGAAAAAGAAAGAGCACAGCCTTTACCTGATAAAAAGGAAATGCCGACCGCCAGCAAACCAAAAGAGGGTGATTCATTAATAGAAGAAATTAAATCTACCAAAAAGAAAATAAAACCTGAGGGAGTTAAACAAATAGAACAAATCGAAATCATCGATCAGTTTATCAAAACACAGCCAACCATCTCTAGACTAAAGTCGACCTCCCCTGTTACCCCCCTCGACAATGACCTTGCGGCAAACAGCGCACAGTTTGGGGAAAATATTGTTTCCGAGACTTTAGTGGAAATTCTTCTGAAACAAGGTAAAAAAGAGAAAGCCATTGAGGCTTTGAAAAAACTGATTTGGAAGTTTCCGCAGAAAAAGGCTTACTTTGCAGCCCAAATTGAAGAATTAAGAAAATAGCTTATGTACGTTTTATTGATCAGTCTCGCCATTGTAAGTGCAATTTTATTGGTATTAGTGGTATTGGCCCAGAATTCAAAAGGAGGAGGCCTTTCGAGCCAATTCGGCGGTTCAGGTGCCAGCAATTTAATTGGAGTTAAAAAAACAGGAGATGTATTGGAGCGTCTTACCTGGGGTTTTGCGATCGCCATTATTGTGTTTTCCTTGGCAACCAACTTCACCACACCTAACACGGCTGCACCCACGGATGAAATTATGGAGCGCGCTAAGGAGCAACAACAAACTCCCGTAGTTCCTAATCTTCAAAAGCCCCAAACTAAAACAGATAGTACTAAGAAGTAGGTCACACTACTTTTGAGATTTCCTTTACCAGTAGCCGCTTTGCCACTGGCATGAGTGTTTGTGTGTAAGGGAATTTTAGTTTTGAAAGCACTAAATAAGCTGCAGGGTTGGGCAGTTCGGAGTATTTCTTAATCAGTGCCAACTTGATATTTTCATAGGTGCTTGCCAAATTCTTTGTGGTCGTTTCTACAAACGTAGTCTGAATCCCGCGCATAGGTTCGCTGCTCTGCTCAAAAAAAGTGATCTGGTACCGATAGATATTGGTTTCTTTTTCCGGAGGCTGTGTTACAAACAAATACCCCTCATTGGCATACAGCGAAGTCAATCCGACAGGAGAAATCTCGCACTTGGATTCGACATATTCATATATATACGAGCCTTCGTCCAGCGAGGACTTGAATTTAAGAAGAGCATACTCCATGATCGATTCGATTTCTTTCATGGTCAAATCGTCCTCGATAATTTTTCGGTAACTTAATTCCAGATTCTTCAAATGCTCCGTAGACAACTCTTTCGGAAAGGACTCGCCAATCATTAATTTATTTTCTCTTAGGGTCATCAGGTTTCGGTAATGAAAAACGAGGTCTGAAAGAAACGGATAAAGCTCAACGCGGTTAAATGAATCCTTCACTTTCTGAAGGTACCCAAGCAACTGGTATTTCTTGTATTCGAAATCGATAAGCCCTTCGGTGAGCCAATTGTCTTTTAGTTGTTCCATAGCCTCATGAATATCAATAGCATTTTAATCAAAAAAGATTGAATTGACTAAGCAAACATGACAAAAGTCATACATTGATTAAACATAAATCATTAAAGAACTAATCCTAAGAACCCACATTTGATACGTCGAACCAAAAAAAGGAAAGAACACCTTAAATAATACACTATGAAAAGTTTCAGATTTAAAATCAGACCTGCATTTCTGGTTTCCATTTCCGTGTTGGGTTATGTCGGATATTTTGTAGGATGCACACAAAAGGATCAAATCCTTACAACCGGTCCTGTTACCGAAAACACTACCAATCTTCTTTCCATGAAGGCAACAGCAGCGCCAACAATTGATGGCGCAATTGACCAGGCATGGGATAAAGCCGAAAAACTGTCAGTTGCACCAACCGTACCTGATCCAGGCAATGGATTGTTCGCAGGTTATATCGGAGAGCAATACAATGTGACGTTACGTTCAATGTATGATGCCGACAATATTTATTTCTTAATGGAAATTTCTGATCCATCTCAAAGTGTAATTGTAGCACCTTGGTATTTTAATCCTTCCTTAAATACGACAGGAAAAACCGGATGGCAAAGGGAACCAAGCAGCAGAACGTATGATATTAATGGTGTTCTGACTCGTGAGGGATCTGGAGAAGATAAAATCGCCTTGCTTTGGAATATCGATTCCTCCACTCCAAAATTCATTTCACAAACCTGCTATTCAAGCTGTCATGTGTTTACACCATACTTAGACTATTCCAAAACACCGGCAGCAATGAATGCTAATGCTAGTGGAAATCACTACACGAATGGTGCTGCAGAAAAAATTGACATGTGGTGGGGCCGTTTAGGATATATGAGCAAGGATGCAAACCTTAATTTCTTGGACGATAATTATCAAGATTGGGCTGGGGGTCCTACCTATTCTGGTGTCACAGGTGGTAACGCCAACGGAAGACATGTGGATGGAATTTACCCAAATGGAACGTTCTCAACGACTTGGCCAAACCGCCCCAATTACTCGACATCACCACCCAAACAAGGAGAATTCACCAACACACAGAATTTGAAGTTGGACGGTACTGGAGCATCTGTGGCAGTTCCACTTTGGGTAGTTCCTGGTGCTGTTAGCACAGGTTTCCTTACTGCAGCAGATACAACCGGCACCGCAAAAATGGTTATTGCCGTGAGTTCTGCGGGTGTATTAACGTTAAGTGATAATTCAAAGATCGATCCAACAGTTGGAACTGATTATCAAAGAACGGGTGATCCTATTACTGGTCCTACTGCTGCGAAAGCAATTCCATCTATAGTTGCCTTGCCGCTGCTTAAAGAAAGAGCTGATATTACATCTTCCGCTGTATTCGGTGCTTCTGGCTGGATCGTTGAATTCAAACGCTCTTTAAAAACCGGAGATGCTCTAAAACAAGACATTGATTTCTCAAGCCTGGCTGACCAGCCTTTTGGTGTGGCTGTTTGGAATAAATCCAATAACCAACATGGCATTCAACCCAACTTGTTGCTACAATTCCAAAAATAAGTAGTCGTGTCATTCACTTCTAAACTTTAAGATCATGACTGCAAAACGAATAATATTATTAGCGAGCATCTTCACGGTGATCCTAATTGTATTCCAAGGTTGTTATGATGCCACGACATTAGTGATAGATAACAGTCCCGCTGTTACTAAGACCGTGAGTTTCAAAACAGACCTCATTCCGATTTTCGATAAAAGTTGTAACATGGCTGGCTGTCACAACACCGGTGGAAAGCAACCTGACCTGACGGCTGATAAGGCGTATGCATCACTGACTATCGGGAATTACCTGAACATTGCTGCACCTGATCAGAGCGTAGTTTATTTATATCTCGTAGGCAAAAAAAATCCCCAGATGCCATTGGGTGCCGCTAACAATCCATCCAACATCAATAACCTGATGTTGGCCTGGATAAAACAAGGAGCAAAAAATAATTAAAAGAAATTATGAAAAAGATACTCAGCCATCTTTCACATCTAGTAGTTCTCACTAGTTTGTGTCTAGTACTAAACACACCATCAATAGCTCAAGACAATGCTGCTGATTCTATAAATACTGCACTCAAGGCCAATAAGAAACCCGTCAAAAATACTTTTGATGGAAACTATATTGTCGACAACCAAACGGTGATGGTTCCGATCAAAGGAACATTCGAATTCGATTTTCAACACCGCTTTGGGTTGGTCAACAATGGAATCAAAGATATGTTTGGTCTCTATGCCGGAGCTACCATTCGATTAGGATTCAGTTATGTACCGGTCAAAAATCTACAACTCGGGTTTGGTTCAATCAGCGATCCCATGCAAGTGGATTTGAACGTGAAGTATTCGATATGGCGCCAAACCAAAGACAATAGCATGCCTGTAAGCGTTACCTATTTTGGTAATACAGTGATCGATACACGGTCCAAAGACAACTTCGTAACTTCCGGCGACCGGTTCTCCTACTTCAACCAAATCATCATTGCGCGGAAAATCAATGAGAAGTTTTCGGTTCAGGTCGCCCCGAATTTATCGCACTATAATAATATACCGGGCTATCAGGCCTCTGATGGAAGTGTTCAGCCAACGATGCACAACGACCACTTTGCAATTGCTTTCAGTGGACGATATAAAGTCAGCCAACAAATGGGAATTATAGTAAACTATGATCAACCGATCACACAACATCCAACAAATAATCCTCATCCGAATATCAGCTTCGGCTTGGAGATTACTACCAGTGCACACTCCTTCCAAGTATTCGCAGGCAACTACGTCTATGTTGTTCCTCAACGAAACAACTTCTTTAATCAAAACGATTTTACGAAGAGTCAATTCTTAATTGGATTCAACATTTCAAGATTGTGGAATTTTTGACCAGTTATTGAAATTTGAAAGTTAGCGGTAATATTTTTTTAAACTTGTGATTAAAATAAGAAGTGTAATCAGATAGCACTTCTTATTTTTTATATTGAGCGTAAATTCAAAATTGAATGAGTCAAATAGTTGTGATGAGAAAAATATGCTGTCTTCTTTTTTTTTATGCCTGCACCTCTAACCACAACGCGCCGGAAAGAATTTTTTATTGTGAAATTCAAAGTCATGATAGTACTTCCAATCGGCTTTCAGAATATTTAACAAACCACATTTCTAATCATAAATATACAATCACCAATCACTCAGGCCTTGAATGGCCCTTTTACAAAGAACTTCAGGAAGATGAAGACATTCCAAAGGATAGTCTCATGCCACCTCATTGGTTTCTCCATAAGATGATTCCGAAAAAATCAAATCACCAACTAAAGATCGATGAATATTTAGTCCGCATTGATCTTTCTCCAAAACGAGACACCTTACCAAATTATAGTGTCGAAATTTTCAGAATGGATTCCTCAGGTTTGGTTTTATCAGCCGACACCGGCATCCATTACATTGACTCTTCAGAATTTACGACGCGTGAGACACTGAATGAACTTTATCTAAAGTCAATCATCCGTTATTCTTTCAAATAAGTCAACCCAAATAGCCTGTAGCTTAGTGCTTACAAGCAGTTCTACTCGAATAAATTATATCGAGTAGCTGCTGTACTATACCACCTCTCTTATTCAAGTCATCCATCAATGATGATTTCAATCATACCGTATTCTGATAGCGGTCAGTAAATGCTCTCTCATGCTGAGGTTAATTTGATCCGTAATCAGAGAAAAAAATGTCAGACAATAACCTTTAACAATTATGAAAAATCTAAAATTAGTTCTCAGCCTAACCTTACTCTTCACACTTCTAGCTGTAGTAAGGTGCTCAAAGTCCAGTGATCCTGCACCACTGGCTGGTATTTCCGGTACAGTCACCTACACCGATGCGAACGGCACAGTTCAGAAGGCAGCAGGTGCCATAGTTTACCTTGCAAAAGGTACAGCCGCTACTACTACTTATGATCAGAGCACAACAGCAGGTAGTGATGGTACCTACAGCTTCCCTACGCTACCTGCTGCAGGGTATTACATTAATGCTGTTTATCAGTCAGACAACAAGAATTCATCTGCAAGAATTGACGGTGTTAAGTTTACAACCGCTAACGGATATCTTGTAACATTAACTTCCAAAGCCCTTACTCAAGACATTGCTCTTGAATCAACAGGCAGCACTGGCACAGCAGTGAATGTAACTGTTGCTTATCAATGGGATCAAACTGCAAACTCTGGAGCTGGCAATTATACTAACACAGGTACGTGGACATTCGATAATATTCACAGCCCTGTTCAGTTTAATTTTCCTTACCATGGCGCTGAAGGCGAGTTTGCTGCATCTTTTGTGCAAACCAAGTCCTTTCAAATGACCTTTAATTCAGCCTCTTTATCAACCAGCTCAATTGTTGCTGTTGTAGACTTGGCTTCCGTTAATACAGGCACACCTGGTGGCCGCGACAACTTGCCTACAACAGTAACTTCCACCAACGAATTTGCTCCCGGCACATTATTTAGCAAGCTCGGTTGCATCATGGGTACCTTTGGAATTACTGCTGACGTTGGCACCGTAACACCAAACATAACACTTACAGGAAGCAGTCGCTATGCTACATTCACCAGCACAAGTATCAAAACTTATGGAGATGGTTATGTTGCAAACGGCACATTAGCTTTCCATGGATTCACTAAGACCGTAAGTATGATCTTTCACTACTTGCCTTCTTACGTTGACACATCGGTTACACCTAACAAGACTTACCAAGGCTTTGAAGGTAAGATAAGTATCAAAGCACTCACTGATTTTGGAATTTCTTCAACCAGCGTAGGTGACTTGGTTACGATCTACACTACTGTCAACCTCTATAAATAAATCATAGAAAATATCCAGAGGGAGCTATGCGGCTCCCTCTTAATTTAGATTAAAAATAAAAGACGATGGTAACCAGAGCAAATTTGATTCGAATGATGTCTATCACACTTTCTGCTTTGTGGATGAGTTGCGAGAACTACCAGAATGAGGTCATTAAAATACCACCACCTAAAGTGTCGATGCCGACCACTACTCTTGAAGCCCATTATACAACCACTCCACCTAACTCAATTACTTCTAGCTACTGGAAAACAGCAAACTACTTACCCATTAATGCACAAAACCAAGTAACCGGGCAAGTGCCGGCCGCCGATGGCCTATACAATATGAGTGGTACATTTCATGGCCTCACCGATTTCAACAAAGGAAAGGATCCAAAGGCGACACTGAAAGCCGCCTATGACGATAATAATATTTATGTTTTAGTCTCCTGGAAAGACACAACCTATAATATATCAAACTCCAATTGGGTTTTTAATGGACCCGCCGATCCTAATAAAAATGGATCAACAACCGGTTGGACTTCTCAACGGAGCGATGATAAAATGATGCTTTCATTCGACATGGGCTCCTCACAACATGATGTTTGGAATTGGTCGATGGCACTTTCCGAACCATTGGGTTATGCGATTGATATGATCAAAAACAATAGTGGAACCAATGTTGATGCAGGAAATAAATCCTACTTAAGAAACAGTGCAGGATCTGATAATCGCTCCGGCCCTCAATACCAATGGGATGGAGTGCAACAGGAATTGACTCGCACATTTGGCGGGTTGACCATACTTGACCCCGGCTTCTATCTATTGACGAAAATGAATTTTGTTGGAGATGCCTTAGCTGGTAACACCGTTTATCAAAATAATTGCGCGCGATGTCACGGAGTAAATGGCGATGGCAACGGCGTTGATGAACAAGCCGCCTCTTTCATAACACCCGGTTTTATGAACCGCTACACCCGATCATCCTTTGTTGCATTTGCATCAAGCGGAGGTCATGATGGTTCTACTGATTTCTCAACGTTAACTGACAAGCAGATTGATGATGTGTTTGCAAGGCTTCGCGGCTTCAGTGGAGTACCGGGATACTACTTACAAAATCCTACCGGGAGCAATTCGGATGTGCATACTCTTTCTAATGTTCAACTCGCTAAAATAGATGGAAACAATAGTAAAGGATATTCAGTGTTACTGATCCGTGCTTTGAATACCGGAAACGCAGATGATATCGTCTTTACTCCAACAGTGGGTCAATACCAGTTTAATATCAACTTGAGCGATAACGATGATCTTAACTCAATTGGTTCCGTCAATCAAACACTCACCTTCAAACCAAAATAACTATGAAACCGAAGGGAACCCTACAATGGATTTTTCTTATCGCTTTAATCGGTGTGATACTGGCTTCTTGCACAGACTATGTAAACAAACCAGCCAAGGTTGTTGTGCCAGACTCTGTGAAGTTTAAAGCCAACATTATTCCAATATTCAACGCCAGTTGCAACCATGCTGGCTGCCACGCCACTGGTGGGCATTCACCTGATCTTTCTCCTGCTAACGCATACACCAGCCTTATCTACTTTGGATATGTTGATACGGACACTCCTGAAAACAGTATCATTTATCAAAAAATTACAACAGGAAGTATGAAGGCGAACGCAACTGATCAGGATCGGGATCTTATATTAAAATGGATACAGCAAGGGGCATTAAACAACTGAACGCTAAATGATAAAAAATTATGAAAAGGATTTTCAACCCAACCAGCACAATTGGAAAAAATATGAAAACATTTATTTTTATTTTTCTTTCCATTACTCTCCTCTTCAACGGAAAGGCGTTTAGCCAGGATGAAGAAAAAAAGGAAAGTGATGATGGCAAGAAACCTGCCCGGCCCGCTTTTGCGAGTTCTTTATTGATGGAGGAACAGTCTGTTCTTGTACCTACAAAGGGAACATTACAGTTCGATCTTCAACACCGTTTTGGAACTGTTGAAAATGGGGCGAGTGATATATTTGGAATCTATGCTGCGTCCGCTAATATCAGAATGGCCCTCACCTATTCGCCAATAAAAAATCTTTCTGTTGGTCTTGGTGTAACTAAACTCAAGCAATACATAGACTTGAATGCAAAGTATTCTTTACTCAAGCAAACCAAGGATTGGAGTATGCCCGTAAGCGTAAGCATTTTTGGAAATATCGTTTCAGATAACAGAGGAGGTAGCTATGAGGGAAGTTTTTATCCGAAGAATTCTTACAAGTACTCTTACTTTTCAGAGCTTATTATTGCCTGCCGGGTTTCATCCAAACTTTCATTGCAAGTGACACCCAGTTTCAGCCATTATAATGCAGCAGATACCTTGATGAATCACGACATGTTTGCCATTGGTTTTTCTGGTCGCTACAAAATTTCGAACCAATCGTCCTTTATGGTAAACTACATCCAGCAACTTACTAAACATGCTAGCCCTAACTACAACCTAAAGCCAGGGATAACGGTAGGCTGGGAAATTGCTACCAGTGGCCACGCGTTTCAAATATTTGCAACGTCCTTTCAAGGGATATTGCCCCAGGAGAATATCACCTTTAATCAAAATGACTTTACCAATCGTCAGTGGATGATCGGGTTCAACATTACCCGCTTGTGGAACTTCTGATCGCGTTTGAATAATTACGTGTTGATGCCTGATCAAAATTCTTGGTCAGGCTTTTTTGTTCGCAATTGTAACTATACATTAGGTACTTTGAATTAGGAAGGGGAAGCCGCAAATAAGGTTTTAATATTAAAGCGAAAAGAAAAAATATGAGAATCATAATTCTAATATTGGTATTTGCGGTTTGGGGTTGCTCAAAAAAAGCTGACAACAGGGAGGAGTCTAAAAACGATAGCTCGAAGATATCAAAGATGGATTCTGTAAAGAATGCTTCTTTTGATTATGATGCTCAATTCAAACTAGAAAATTACTTGGACGCTGATCCGGGGGATACAAGCAAAATGCAAACACTGAATTATGATTGTGCTATCATAATCTATCCGAGTGACGAACAAATTGAGGAGATGAAGAAAAATGAAGGAGAGGATGATTTTTTTGTTGGGGCGGACGACAGTAATTTCTATCAGGCTCAAGCAATGCATCTGATCGACTCAGCTCGAATCAGAATAGTTAATGCAAAGAAGGCGTTCTTAAAATTGCAAGGTGATCAAAAAGCTTGGATTTTGAGTATCCGAAAGAAAGATTTGCCAGCATGGAATCTAATTCTAGGGCATCTCTAAAAACCCTACCAAGTTATCTACAAATTTTGTTTCTTGAGAAAAAGGAGAAAATAGATGAAGAATAAATCGAGAGGATTATTTGACGAGCAGTTTCGGTTGGATAAAATCGGCAAG
>Ga0302322_100000183_pt1 | contig 44535 bp, 42 predicted proteins | sample Fen_T0_2_FD_203757 | JGI IMG/M metagenome (GOLD analysis project Ga0302322, IMG submission 203757) | Peat permafrost microbial communities from Stordalen Mire near Abisko, Sweden - Fen_T0_2 | ecosystem: Environmental > Terrestrial > Soil > Wetlands > Permafrost | place: Sweden: Abisko...
AATCCTGCCAGCGACTCGACTCCGCTCTATTCGCCCGATGGCAAGTACATCGCCTACCGCGCCCAGCAGCGTCCGGGATACGAGAGCGACCGGTTTCGGCTGATGCTGTACGACCGGAAGACGGGGGAGAAGCAGGACGTGTTGAAGGATCAGCGTGGGCGAGTCTTCCAAAGGAACTCGAAAACGGGCGAGCGAATGGATTCGACGAACTTCGACCTTTGGGTCGGAACGATAGCCTGGGCGCCGGATTCTAAAACGATATATTTCAGTTCAGAAGCTCTCGGACATTCGATGGTCCACAGTGTTGAAGTTGGGAGTCTCGAACACCTTGAAAGACAGACCGATGGTTACGACGATGACCTGGCTATCTCACCCGACGGTCGTCAGATAACATTCACTCGGATGTCTGTTCGCGCTCCGAGCGAAATCTATGTCGCCAAGATTGGGGACCAAGATCCCGCAAAGGGAGGCATACTTCGAACGATACAACTTACACACCTCAATGACGCCGTCCTATCTCAGGCGGCCATGTCCCCAGCCGAGGAGTTCTGGTTCACCGGCGCCCACGGCGACAAAGTCGAAGGCTTCCTCGTCAAGCCACCGAACTTCGATGTCTCCAAGAAATATCCCGTGAAGTTCCTAATTCACGGTGGCCCTGAGGGGGCTTGGGGAGACGACTGGTCGTATCGCTGGAATCCGGAGCTCTTTGCCGCTAACGGATACGTGGTCATCATGATCAACTTCCACGGCTCGACCGGATACGGGCAGAAGTTCATTGACGCGATCAATGGCGACTGGGGCGGCGCTCCGTTTGAAGACCTGATGAAGGGGCTCGACTACGCGGAGAAGACTTACGCTTTTATCGATAAGGACCGCGAGTGCGCGCTGGGCGCTAGCTATGGCGGATATGCCATCAACTGGATCATGGGGCACACCGACCGCTTCAAGTGCCTGGTGTCGCACGATGGCATGTTCAATGCCGAGTCGGCCTGGGGCACGACCGAAGAACTCTGGTTCAATAATTGGGAGTTCAAAGGGACACCGCTGGAGAACCGCGCCAGCTATCAGAAATGGTCTCCGCACCAGTATGCGAAGAATTTCAAGACGCCGACACTGGTTGTCCATGGACAGCTCGACTACCGGCTGGATGTGAGCGAGGGCTTCCAGCTCTTCACTACGCTGCAGACGATGGGCGTGCCGTCGAAGATGCTCTACTTCCCCGACGAGGGACACTGGGTGCTGAAGCCGCAGAATTCGCAGCTTTGGTGGAAGACGGTGAATGACTGGGTGGATCAGTGGGTGAAGAAGTAGCTAGTAGCTAGTAGCTAGTTCTCAGTCCTCAGTCCTCAGTTCTCAGTTCTCAGTTCTCAGTTAGTTCGACGGCGGCGAACTGCCTTTGGCTGCCTTCGCGCTTTTCGGCAGCGGCTCACCTTTGGTCTCTGGAGCGGGTGGCGTTTTGAACTCTGGATCGGGCACTGACTCTTTGCTTCGCGATTCATCTGGGACGGCCGAAGGGCACGGGTGATGCTCTCCGTGGCTCGCAGTTGGCGGAGTCGTCTCAGGCGATCCCATGTCGGCCACATCAGCGGATACGGTCGTCGTTAGACAGGCGTCCGCTGCCGACTCCTTCAAGGGCTCCGGTAGCGCCGCCTCCTGAGGGACTACAAACAGCACGCTTCCAACATCTTGCTTCTCGACCGGGCCTCCTCTGAAATGTGCCAGGCTTTGCCTTCTCGCTACGCTGTGCTTCTTAGGCTGCTGCTGCACGATCTGCATTGGATCCAGTGCCTGCAAATCAAACTGCGCGGTCGCATTGCCGGCTGTGACCGTGATGAGTGCGTCGCACGGGCCCAGGCTTCCTACTGTCGGCGTGATCGCGGCCAGCCCGTCCTGCCCTGTTGTCACCTGCGTCTGCGAACTGTCTAAGATGATTGGCATCGTTCCCTGCCCCGCGAACTTGTCGCCTGCTGGTGGACCTCCCGAGCCTTGGGGAATGCGTTCCAGCGTGGTCAGAAAAACGACGCTCACGCCCGTCACCGGATTATCGGCCGTCGAGCCATCGGTCACCCGCATTACCAAGGGCTGAAAAGTATCGCCATTCGCGACAACCTGGGCCGTGCCGCTGACACTTTCGAGCGTCCATGACGTTGCAGGTACCGCGAGCAACAAGAAGGTCTGGCACGGACTGTTGCCAGGAGCAACGCAGGCACTCACTCGAACCGTCGTATTGAGATTCGTGAGTTGCGCTGTGACGGTGGCTAGGCCTGAACTATTCGTGGTCGCATTGCTCGACGAAAGAGTGGCGGTGCCGCTGGTCACGGTGTAGTTGATTCCGACCCCGGCCTGCGGGGCGCCCGCGGATAACACCACGACGGTGAGCGGTACTCCAAAGGTTGCTCCGGCGGCAATCCAGCGCGTGGGAGCTATGGCGGCGAGGTCGAGTGACGTCACGGTTCCAACCAGTGTCGTCTGCTGCGTCTGCGGAGGCGAATAGGATTGAGGAGCAAGGGCTGCCGTGATGGTGCCCGGACCCGTGGCCGTTGGAATGACCCAGGTTGCGGACTCTCCGGACATGTCCGTCAGCACGGAGCACGAAGTTGTTCCATTGCACGCGGAGAACTTGATTCCATTCGTTGAAGTCCATGCGATGGTCGCGCCGTTCACAGGGGTGACGCCATCGGAGGCGGTCGCGCGCACGCGGATCATGTTGGCCGCCTGCGCGTTGATGGGCGTCGCTGGCTCGGATCCTTGCAGCAGGAAGAGGCGATCATCGGCGGCTGCTCCGTAAGTCAGAGCGTCGAGCATCTGCGAGTAACCCCCATTTGACGGATCGGTGACTTGGATTGTGGCCGTGCCGTCGAATGCTGCCGGCGGCAGATTCACTTGCAGTGCCGTCGCGGTCTGCGAGAGTACGGTGCCGTTCCTTCCGCTGGTACTGACTTGAAGACCGGTTTTGAAGCCGATGCCAGTGAGGGTGGTGACGCCGCCGGTGAGGCTGACACGCGCGGGCGTCGCGGCGTCGGAATAGAGGACGCTGGCCTGGTATGCGAAATCCGGACGGCCATCGCCACGGTAGTCGGAGATCCCTATCTTGTACGCTTGGGTCGCCAGGAAATGCGCGTCCAGGCGGCTCATGCCGAAGGTCATCGAATTGAACGGGACGGAAGTCGCTGCCGGGGCGGGATTGCCGCTCTGGTCGCTGAACGACCAGATGCCGATCACGGGAAGGAGTTTCGCCTCCGTTGGCGCTCCGGTTTCGTCGATGGCCATCACGGCGACAGAAGCGGTCCGGTTGGCCTGAACATTCAATTGAAAGAAGTCGGCAGAGCCATAGCCAGATATCCATCCGCCCCATGCTCCTCCGGAAGGAAGCGGCGCTGGCTTGGAGTAGCTTGAGCCGGTGCCCGGGTGCGTATGCGCGATCTCGCTACCTAACAGGAGGATGTCGCGCTCCGAGTCGGAGCCGCTGGCCACGGTGACGACTACTGGTGCAAACGAACCCGAAGGCGCCACCTGCATGGGAGCGTAGGGCTCCATGCCCCACGACCATGAAGTATCGACCGGCTCCACGCTGAGTTGGTAGAGCGCATAGGTTTTGCCGGAGGGGATCATCAGTTCGCCGAGATCGTAAAAGCCTTCGACGGATACGTCGCCCGAGCCAAAGCGATTCCAAGGCAAACCGTTCGCATCCACAAAACCATTGACGATGTTGCCCGCGTTGCCGGTAAATGCAAATCCGGACACCGAGGTCACGACATACTGGCGAGTGGGCTGGTTGTTGTTGTCGAGCAAGCGCGCAACTACGTTCACGCCCTGCATGGGCTGCGTGGCGTTGCCGGAGGAATCCGTGAAATAGACGCTACCCCAAACTCGCCCGGTGAGCTGCGAGCCGCCACCCGACAACGGATACAAGCGCGCCATCGCGGTCACGTCGTCGAGCTTCGGCAAGGCCGCGTTGGGAAAGCAGATACTAATGGGCACGCAGCTGATCGGATCGAGAAAGTGCATCACGGGAAAACCCTGGTAGTCTTCGGCGACGGCCACGGGGTGATGGGTGAGCACGTTGCTGTTTGCCTGGGACCATCCCAGGCCGAAGATGCGGGCTAGAACGCGGACCATGCGGTACTGCACATCCGGCAATTGGGAATTGGTCGAGGCGCAGACGCCGTTAATCACGATGACTGCGTGTGCGATATTTCCGTCGCCGGAAAAGTTGTCGGGGCCGCCGTAGACTGCGTTGGTAAAGCAATCGGCGAGGCTGCCCGCGCCGTCGCCGAGGAGCGCGTCGGTAACGGTACCGTCGTAGTCGTAAATGATGGCCAGAGGTGCGCTGGTGGCGGTGGGCGTAATGTCGGCGGGCGCGGTGATCACGCCTTGGGTGGCCAGAATGTTGCTGCCGTTCACATCTTCCGCAAGATGGCCTGACTGCGTGACTGTGAGGCCGACGCCGGGGGCGGTGGTCCAAGGAGAAATGGCGGTCGCGACGAATGCATCCGCTTGAGCGTTCGTGAGGATTGGGCTAAGTGCGGCCTGGTCGGTGAAGTAGGAGACGGAGGCGTTCGCCCACACCAGCGGTTCGCCCTCGACGCCGGGGTTGTAGCCGGAACCGGCAACGTACGCTGGGCCTCCGGCGCGCAGGGCGATTGGATAGATAAGGACTAGGAGAGCGACGAATAGGGTTCGCGAGCGCATGGCTACTCCTCTTGCCGCGCGGTGCGGATGGCCCGCTCCAACTGGGTCAGCGCGGCGTCCGAAGTTTGTGCGTTCAGTTGAATCAGCCCCTGGGCACCGCCAACTGGGCTGGTCAATCCCAACCGGCTGGGTGGATACAGAAAGAGGAGAACGTGTTCGCCATCGCGTACCAGCCGAAGTTGCGAAGGCGCGCCAGCCCACTGGCGGATCGTCACGGCTTGTCCCGCTTCAACTCCGATGACGGCCCGCTCTACGCGGAATGTCAGCGTGATGGCGGGAACACCCTGATCGGTGCGGACCTCAAGGACTTTCGTCCCAATGGCAGTCCCGGAAAACACCATGCCCGCTCGTCGCGACAGTTGCTTCCAGTGGGGACCAAGAATGCGTTCGGCCGCGGCTTGATCGGATCGATTCGCCAATTCCGATTGGGCAAGGATTATCGAATTTGAGCAGCACAGGACAGCAATCGTCGCCATCAGGAAGCGTCGTGAGGCACGCATGGAACTTCTCTTTTCTGGAGGGAACGGGACCGGGAGTGGTCCTGGGAATGAGATCAGAGTAGCGCTTTAGCGACGGGCTCGCTATGCGCTAGATCACGGGCAAATTGTGACAAATCACCGTGTTGCCATTTATGTCTTGGCAATGAGTTTCAGATTGACCATAGTCTTTGACTATAGTGTAATCTTATCTTATGGAAGAGATTGCAATCTCCAAATTCAAAGCCACTTGCCTGGCGGTGATCGAAAAGGTTCGCAAGTCAGGGAAGCCCATTCTGGTGACGCGTTTCGGCGAACCCATGGCTGAGGTCGTGCCGCCGCCCGTTCGCCGCAAAACAACGAAATGGGTGGGCTCCCTCGCCTCCACCGGAAAGATCACCGGGGACATTGTTTCCCCGGCGAGCGACGAAGACGATTGGGAAGCGCTTCGGCGATGAAATTACTCTTGGACACTCACATCTGGGTGTGGAGCGCGCTCGACCGGGAACGGCTTTCACGGCGCGTCGTCAATGCACTCGAGAATCCAGCCAATGAACTGTGGCTCTCTCCGATTTCGCTCTGGGAAGTTCTGTCTCTCTGCGACAAAAAGAGGCTCACGCTCTTTCCCGATCCCCAGGCCTGGATCGCCAACACGCTGGACGCGCTGCCGGTACGGGAGGCGCACGTCAACTTCGAGATCGCGCAGGAAACGGCACGCATGCAACTTCCCCATCGCGATCCTGCCGACCGATTTCTGGTCGCAACCGCTCGAATTTACGGATTGACTCTGGTGACTGCGGACGAAGCGCTGCTAAAGGCACGACCTGTTGCGGTTCTGGCAAACCGTTAATACGGTGGCGCCGCGGCGTACATCAAACTGCAGGCATGGTTGATGAAACTATCCGGCGCGCCTTTTTTCGAGATCCTTATTGGCCTTTTTGGTGACCTTGCGTTGTTTTTTCTGCGCTTTCTTCATCGCTTTGCGCTGTTTCTTGTTGACCTTCTTCAGCATCTTTTCCTGCTTCTGCTGGGCCTTGTGCGCGCGGCGCTCATTTTCCTGGATGCTGGTGACTTGAGCGGTTGCGGGGATCAAGCAGGTGAAGCTCAGAATGGCTAGCAAGACAAACGCAGCGAGGCGCTTCATGGGTTCTCCAAGGAGTACTACGTACCGCGATTTTACACCGTGGATTCACTGCCGTCGCACGCAATATTCGGCGACAACCTGACCCGTAAACCTCAGTGGATTGTCTTGGTTTTGCGCGACATGTAATCCATCAGCAGATATTGGCCGAGCGTGTAGGGCGTCGTGAAGTAGGCTTTGCCGCGGCACATTTGCGTTACCTTTTGCACGAACTGGACCAAGCCGTAGTCGGACGCCAGCATGAATGTGTTGATCAGGACACCGGCGCGCTTGCACTTTGATACTTCTTCGAGCGTCTCGCTGACGACTAACGGGTCGAGGCCGAAGGCGTTTTTGTAGATGCGTCCATCTTCTAGCGTGAGGGCAGACGGCTTGCCGTCGGTGATCATGACAATCTGCTTCATGTCTTTGCGCTGGCGTTGGAGGATGCGTTGCGCCATACGCAAACCTTCGCGCGTGTTCGTGTAATACGGGCCAACCTTCACGCGCGCTAACTGCGACAGTGGAACTTCTTCCGCGGAGTCGTGGAAGAGAACCAGAGAGAGCGAGTCGCCCGGATACTGCGTACGAATCAACTGTGAGAGTGCCATTGCTACTTTTTTTGCCGGAGTGAAGCGGTCTTCGCCGTAGAGGATCATCGAGTGCGAGCAATCCAGCATCAGCACTGTTGCGCATGACGACTGGTATTCGCACTGATGAACCTGCAGGTCGCGGTATTCAATGTTGAGGGGGAATTCCAGGCCTTCGCGTTGGATGGCACTCGAGAGCGTGGCCGTGATGTCGAGGTTCAGGGTGTCGCCGAATTCGTAAGGTTTCGAAGCTCCGCTGGCTTCGATGCCGGTGGCCATATCACGTGTGTCGTGACGTCCGAAGCTGGATTTGCCGAGTGAGCCCAGCAGGTCGCGCAGCGCCTTGAAGCCCAGGAAGTCGAGGCTCTTGTCGGTGATTTCGAATTTCGCCTGCTGTTGCCCTTCGCCAACTTGCCCGCCGACACTCGGACGCTTAGAAGGGTCGTGGGGCGCATCGATCGAGATGTAGTCTTCCTGCTGCATGCGCTCGATGAGTTGTTCAATCAGTTCGCCGAGTTCGCCGTCCATCTGCATTTGCTGGAGGCGGTCGCGCATTTCTTCGTCAAACTGATCGCTGTTGAGCAGCGCCTCCTCAAGGGCGCGTCGCAGTTCGTCAAGCGTCTGCTCGCCTTCCGGCATCTGGTACCAGGAATTTTCGTCGAATCCACTTTGCAGCAGGTAGTCCGAAAGCGCGCTGAGCAGGTCCTCCATGCTCATATCGCCGGCAGGGTCGGGCACGTATTTGCTGTAGCGGATACGTTTCATAAGGACCGTCGATGGTCGTTGGTCGATAGTCGTTCGCACTTCATCGCTGACTGTTCAGTGTTTGCTAACGACCAGCGACTAGCGATCACCGACTAGTTGAAACTTCTCTTCCTTCCAAATCCTGGCTCTTCCGGATCGAATACTCGCTCGCGCTCCTGCTTCTTCGGTTGCTTCTCTCCGGCACTGAAGACGCGATCTTCATTGCGGCCAATCTTCTTGTGGGCGTGCAGGCCTTCGAGAATGAATTCGGCGGCCGAAACCTGCATTTCCACGCTATCTTTCTCGTCCACGTCCAGCTTGCCGAGTTTATCCATTAGCCCTTGGATTTGCTTCAGTCCGTCAAGAACTTCGGCTGCACCTGCGTTGTCGCTGAGTTGAATCTCTCCACCCAAGTCGAACCACTGCACGACCTGGTTCATGTTCACGCCGTGGAGATGTGTGTCATAGGCTTTGGCGATCGCCGTGCGAATCAGTTCGCGGCTCACGTGATCCGCTCCCTTCATTTCGCCCTCGTATTCGAGTTCGAGTTTGCCGGTGATGGCCGGCAGCGCAGCGTAGATATCGCTGATACGCGGAACAACGACTTTCTCTTGATGCGTGAGGGCACGGCGCTCGGCATTCGAGACTACGTTTTCCATCGCGGAAATCGGCAGGCGCTGGCTGACTCCGGAGCGCTTGTCGATCTTCTTGTCTTCGCGCGCGACGAAGGCGATGCGCTCGATGACCTCATTCACGTAGTTTGGAATTTCAAGGCGAGTGCCGCTGCGATCGTTTTCGCGGTTGAGCCAGGCTTCTTGCGCCGTGATCGCGATTCCCTCTTCGACGGTCGCAGGATAGTGCGTGCGAATCTCCGAGCCAATACGGTCTTTGAGCGGTGTGATGATTTTGCCGCGCGCGGTGTAATCCTCAGGATTCGCGCTAAAAACAATCGCCAGATCCAGCGGCAGGCGCAGCGGGTAGCCCTTAATCTGCACATCGCCTTCCTGCATGATGTTGAACAGTCCAACCTGAATTTTTCCGGCCAGATCAGGCAGTTCGTTGATGGCGAAGATGCCACGGTTGGCCCGAGGTAGCAGGCCATAGTGAACGGTGAATTCGCTGGAGAGTTCGTGTCCGCCGCGGGCGGCTTTGATAGGGTCAATGTCGCCAATCAGGTCAGCGATTGTTACATCGGGCGTTGCGAGTTTTTCTACGTAGCGATGCTCGGGCGTCAGCCAGGCGATTGGCGTTGCGTCTTCCTGCTTGGCAACGAGTTCGCGGCAGCGGCGGCAAATCGGCGCGTAGGGATTGTCGTGAATTTCGCAGCCTGCGATGTAGGGCATTTCAGGATCGAGCAGCGTAGTTAGGGCGCGAAGAATGCGACTTTTGGCCTGTCCGCGCAAGCCGAGCAGAATGAAATTGTGACGCGAAAGAATTGCGTTAACGATTTGGGGCACGACTGTGTCGTCATACCCGACGATGCCAGGAAAAATTGGTTCGTCAGTTTCGCTCTCGCCGTTCATACGGAGGCGCGCCATCAGGTTCTCGCGCATCTCGTCTTTAACGCGTCGGGACGCTAAGCGGGCTTGCGAGAAGGGACTGGTGCGCAACTCGCCCAAGGTTTGGGCAACACTCATGATGGGAACCCCCGAAAGAAACTGCCTTGGGCGGATTATACGCTGGCAAAAAGCCGTCAGCTTTCAGCCATCAGCCGTCAGGCAAACCCTTCGCTTCTTTCCGTTTGATGCTGGATCGTTTGCCGGGGGTGTAGAAACTTTGCTGGGTGGGATCCTTGTCCAGGACGGACTCTAATTCCAGCGGGCTTTGGCGGCGCGGCGCAGACCTGGGAGCACGGCTTCCAAGTAGCCGACAACTGCTTCCAGTCGCTCGGTCTCGGACAAGGTGGTCAGCAGGTTCTGTTTGAAATCCAGGTCCAAGGGCAAAGAACCGGCTAGGAGGAATGAAAGCTTGTCCGCGCTTTCGTCGGGACCGCGGAGTTCGGAACCGGCCAACTTGACGATTTCGGCGTGCAGGCGGACGGCTTGTTGCACCGTTTGCGGAGTGGGCTTGCCCGGGCCGTCTTCAATCAGGGTGACTTCTGCCTGGAGGAATGCACGGTCTTCATTCACGTCCAGGACTTCAAAGCGTTCCATGCCACGAGCGAGGATATCCATGCGACCGTCTTCGTAACGCTTGGTGACCTCGACGATTTCGGCGAGACAGCCCACATCGGCAACTCCTTCGTCGGAGGAACGCACGATGCCGAATGGCTTCTTCTGATCAAGGCATTCCGTAATCATTTCCTTGTAACGCGGCTCGAAGATATGCAACGGGAGCGGAACGCCTGGAAGGAGCACCAAGTCCAGCGGAAATAGAGGCAACAGGTTCACGAGTTCTCGGGTTCCAAGGACTGGCATATTTCGACGCCAGCCCTAGCAAAAGCTTAAACCACAGAGGCCACTGAGGGCCACGGAGGAATTCCAAACGCTCGCGCGAGCATTCCTGAGATCTTCATTTCCATGCCGGAACTTGGATTACGCGAGAATCTTCTTTCGCAACACAGGCGGGAGTGTTTCGCAGGCAGTGCGGAGCACGAGGCGGGGCGCTTGACTACGAATCTTCATCAAATAGGGGACGGTTTTCTTGCGATCGTACTTGGCTGTTTCCCGCAGCAACCATCCCAGCCCTTTTTGCACCATGTCGTCTTCGTCGTTGAGGAGACTGTCCGATAGCGTCATGATTTCCGGAAAGAACTTCTTTTCGCGTGCACCACGAATGAGCGCTACGCAGGCGGCGCGTCGTCGCCAGCGGTTGCGTGATTTGGCCCAGCGCAAGACTTGAGGGACGCGAACTGAATCGGCGTTCACCATTGGCGCGAGAACGCAGTGGACTAGGGCATCGTGGTCGGCCCAGTTTGTTACGCGGTCCAGCCAAGAGGCGAATAGGCGAAACTCGCGTTGGCCGAAATTTTCGGTCTGGCCCTCCAGCAGGAAGACAGCAAATGCTTTTTCCTCCAGCACCGCTCCGGAGAAGAGTTCGTCGGCTACCTGAACCAAGAAATCCATTCCCTGCTCCTGACAAATGGTCCGGCGGAAACGCTTGGCGACTTTTCGGAGTTCGGCCGTGTACCAGCCGCGAGATTGAATTACTTCCTTGAAGAAACGCTGGACTTCGACTGAGTGCGGCGCCGATCCGCCATCTTTCAAGACGCGGCGGATGTGGTCTGCAATGGAGGCAGGAGAGATTTTGGGATTTGGCATTTTGCTAATCCGGGTTCCGCAAGACTTGGATTGGTCTCGCGAAGCCGATCATGATAACGGAATCGCCGACGAAATTGCTGTGATAGCGTTTGGAAACGACGCCACCCCGAGACGCGCTAGCTGGCCGAAGTCTTGTCGGGAGTTCTCACAACCCTGTCGTAAATCCAAAGGACAACCGCGGTGGCCAACCCGACGGCAGTCACCGTCAACCAGATCCGCGCAGGCTGGTGTTGAACTTCGCCAAATTGATGGACGATGGTGCCTCCGAACCAGCCCCCGATCAGCGAACCGATGCCGATCGGCAGAAAAGCGAAGCCCATGTAGGTGCCCTGCTGGCCAGCGGGCGCGAGTCGCGCAATGTACTCGTAGTAGCGCGGCGCCTGAATAATTTCTCCAATCGCCAACACAAATAGCGACAAGATGGCTCCTTCAACAGTCGGCCGGAAAGCAAGCACTAGCCCCGAGGCTGATGTAATCACAGTTCCCAGGATGACAGCTTGAAACGCGGGGATCTTGCGTGTCAGGTAATTGATCACCATCGTCAAACAGATCACCGTAAGGCCATCGGTGACGAGGATTCGTTCCACGTTCGCGTTCGAATCGATATACCCGTGGATGTATCCGGGCAACGAAATGTACTGCTGCCAGAAAACAATCCAGTATCCGGTGAAGATCACGAGGAACCACAAGAAGCGGCTACTCCCCGCCAGCAATAGCGCAAGCACTCCGACCCACGCCCACCAAGGGACATTCAGCGAGGTATCGAGAAACTGGGCGACGCGGAGCCCCAGGGCGATTGCAAGCGACGGGAGGACCATCCACGCATTGCCGACTACGAGACAGAAATTTCGCGCAACCGTTCCGACGGATGGCGGAGGCACATCCCCGGTCGTTCGCGGTTCTCGAAAGAACAACAGCACGACAAAAAACATGGCAAAGACACTCACAGACCCGACCCGGAAGACGTTCTCCACGCCAAGGTGCGGATCAATCCACGACGCCAGCAGAGGCCCGAGGAAGCCTCCCACATTGACCATCGTGTAGTAGATCGAGAAACCAATCGAACGGACGTTTTCCTTCGAAGCGCGAGAAGTTGTACCGACAACGCACGGCTTCACCAGGGCAATCCCGAAGGCAGGCAGCAGAAGAATGAATCCCACTAGCGACGAAAGCGAAATGTGCTTCAGGACTGGTGCGAGCCATGGGGCGCTGATCGAACCGAGCAGGAAATAGGAAGCCGACAAAATGAGATATGCCGTCAAAAGCGCTCGCCGGAAGCCCATCCGATCGGCGATCGCCCCACCAAATGGCGCAAGTATCCAGACAAAGCCGAAAATACCAGTCAGGGTTCCAGTTTGCTCCGTAGAGAAATGGAGCCGTTCATGCAGGTATAGGGCGAGTGCCGCGTAGATCCCGTAGTAGGCGAGCCGCTCGAAGATCTCTGTAATGTTAGCAATCCAGAAGGGACGTTCGAAGCCGATGCGAATTTCCTGGAATGCCGTGACTATGGTCCTAATTGCGGCCGCAAAACGTTCGGAAAAGGTCAAAGTCCGGGCCTCCTGACCCATCGCCACACGAGAACAATTTCCCCCACCACAAACAGGAAACCGAATATCTGTTTGTTGTAGCAAGCCAGCCATAAAGGCAGGTAGATGTCGAAATTGCAGACACGATCGCTGGTGTAGCGGGCACCAATGTCAGTGAGCGGACAACGTCCGCCGTTAAAAGCCAAGACCAAGCACTCACCTACGACCACCAGCGTCAATCCAAACGCCCAGCGAAACTTTCCGGACCAACTGAGCCAGGGCAAGGCAAGTATCGCCGCCGCCATTACAGCCCAGATTGCGGTATGCAGCAACTTGATCTGCTGGAGCTTTTGCGCCACCACCGCGGGGGAATCTTGCACCTGTAGCATGCTCACAGCACCAAGCGTTTTCCAAGTTCTTCGACGGACAGCCCGGCTACGCGAATCACTTTGTTGCGACTGGTCAGTCCGGACGCAATAGTAACGGAAGATCGCGGCACCTTCAAAAGTTTTGCAAAGAATTCGATGCAAGCCTCGTTGGCCTTGCCATCCATGGGAGGTGCCGTGAGAGCAACTTTGAGCGCATCGCCAACCTCGCCGGTGATGGCGTTCTTCTTCGCGCGCGGATGGACTTTGATCGCGAAGGTGACTCCGGCGGGCGAGTTTTGAATGGCTACCATCGAGGGCTTTCACCACAGAGTCACAGAGGTCACAGAGGAGAATCTTGTTGTTGTCTGCGCGCTTCCTCGGTGTTCTCTTTGCCTTCTGCAGTTATAGTTTTTGTCTTTCTCCAAATATTGCTGTGCCCACGCGCACGCAAGTCGAGCCCTCTTCGATTGCTACTTCGAAATCGTGAGACATACCCATGGAAAGCACGCCCATGGAAACAGCAGGCAGAGAGCGTGCCGCAATTTCGTCGCGCAGGACGCGGAGTTGGCGGAAGAATGGACGCGTCTGTTCGCGGTCGTCGGCGTAGGGCGGGACGGTCATCAGGCCTTGGATCGACAGATTCTTCCACTGTGCAGCGTTACTCAGAATCCGATCGAGTTCTTCGGACTTTGGCGCCAGGCCACTCTTGGCTTCTTCGCCACCGACGTTGATCTCGATCAGGACCGACATTTTTTTGCCTGCGGCCTCGGCAGCCCCGTTTAATCTCTCCGCCAGTTTTACCGAGTCCACGGAATCGACTGCGTCGAAAAGCTCCACGGCCTTCGCCGCCTTATTCGATTGGAGATGCCCGATGAAATGCCACTGGGCGTCGGTCAGGCCGCGCAAGGAATCCGCTTTGCCCGTAAATTCCTGAACTTTGTTTTCGCCGAATGCGCGGATATCGGCGGCATAGGCATCGCGGATAGATTCAACCGGAAACGTCTTGCTGACTGCCATCAGCGTGACGGATGAGGGATCGCGACCGGCGCGGTGGGCGGCAACTGCAATTCGCTCTCGAATCTGCGCGATGTTGTCGCCAATCGACATAAAAATCAAAACCACGAAGGACACAAAGTATCACAAAGGAATTGCAGCGAGGGATCTGCCGACTCGCTGTCCTTCGTGGACCTTCGTGCCCTTCGTGGTGAAAGAACTAGATTGCATCAGCTCGAAGTAGAACCTATGCAATCTGACCCCGAACTTCCTTACATGATTGCCGTCGGCGGAGCTGGATCTTCCGGACGTCCCGCGTTGGCAAGCGGTACGCGGATCATGACGAGTGCGAGAATCGCAAGTGCACCCATCGCGATGAAGAATGACGGCGTCCATTTGAAGAGCGCAACGTCATGGCCTGAGCCTACGAAACCGGCAATCACCAGTCCGCACAGAGCCTCACCGGCGATCATGCCTGAGGCGGTGAGCACTCCGGCATTCTCCACACGGGCTTTCTGCGCGTCGTTGTAGCCACGGCGGTCACGGAGCTTATCGGTGATCCAGCGAATGATGCCGCCGACAAAAATCGCGAACGTAGTGCCCAGTGGCAGATACATGCCGACTGCGAAGAGCATCACGCTCTTCACTTCGATCAGGATCATGCCGAAGCCGAGCAGGATGCCGACAATCACGAGCGGCCACGCCATATCACCGCCGACAATTCCTTTGGACAGCATCGCCATCAAACCTGCTTGTGGCGCAGGTAGCGCGGGACTGCCAAAGTGATAAGCCTTCGCGAGAATCGCGATTGGGAAGAAGAGGACGAGGGAGGCGACTACGATTCCGAGAAGGTCACCGATCTGCATCTTCGACGGCGTACCGCCAAGGATGTGGCCGACTTTCAAGTCCTGCAGCATCTCGCCAGCAACGGCCGACGAAACGCAGACGACTGCGGCGACTCCGAGGACAGCAGCCACGCCGCCGGTTCCCGAGACTCCGAGTGCAACCATGAGCAGGGCTGCGATCACCAGCGTGCATAGCGTCAGGCCCGATACCGGGTTATTCGAAGAGCCGATCATTCCGACCAGATTTCCGGAGACGGCTGCGAAGAAGAAACCGACAACTATCATGACGCCAGCGGCAACCAGCGAACCCGTCAGCACTCGCGATGCAGAAAGACTGCCCGCGCCGGCGATGAAGTAGTGATAGAGCAGGATCATTGCGATGAATACCACACCGATGCCGGCAAACACGGCCTTCGCAGGTAAATCGCGCTCCGTGCGGTTGGTGGCAGCTTGCACCGATGCCGATTTTTTCAGATCAGAAACTGCGCGGCCCATGCCGAGCGCCAGTTGCTTGCGCATCTTGAACAATGTGTAGGAGGCGCCGACCAGCATACCGCCCACCGCGATCGGGCGAACAATCGAGAAGTAAATCGCTCCAGCCAGCAGTGGCCATGAAAGCAGCTGACCATCCGGTTGTGCGGCTTGAATGTAGGGGCCAATGGTGAAAGTTAGGAGTGGAACCAGAAGCCCCCAAGCCAGCACGCCTCCGGCAAAGTTAAGCGCGGCCAGGCGCGGTCCGATAATGTAACCCACGCCAAGGTAGGCGGGGCTGATATCGGGTGCGGTGAAAAGAGAGGTTCCACCGGTGATCGTCGTGGCCACATTCGGATTCGTACTGGTCCGCAGCAACAACCGCTTGCCGAGGTTGCCGATAGTTACCGAGAACGTGTTGTTGGGGTTGAATACGTTGATGGCGCCCAGCAGATACATGAAGCCGCCGAAACCCATGTTGGCGAAAAGGATCTTGGCCGCCGTCGAGCCTTGTTGGCCAGCCTTGTGAATCTCGGAAGCCGCAACTGACTCTGGATACGGGAGGTCGGGGTCTTCGACCATGACGCGGCGGAGCAGCGTCACAAACATTATGCCCAGCGTGCCGCCGATCATCATCAGGGCCACCGACTTCCAATACTCTGGCGTGAAGCCGGGCGTAAGAGTGGGCCAGAGATCAGCCATCACAAAGGCAGGGATGGTGAAGATCGCGCCAGCTGCGACCGATTCACCGATTGAACCCACGGTCCGCGCGATGTTCTCCTCGAGCAGCGACCCCTTCATCAAGCGCAAGAGCGCCATGCCAATGACAGCCGCGGGATAGGTCGCGGCAATCGTCATTCCGGCCTTCAGACCGAGGTAGGCATTGGCCGAACCCAGAATGGCGGTCAGCAACAGGCCGATCAACACGGCTCGGAACGTGAACTCTTTCATCTCCATCGTTTCCGGAACATAGGGACGATGCTTTTTGGGGGCTTCGGAATTCGCCGCTGGCGCACTCATTTTGACCTCGGGGTAGCCTTGGATTTCATTGTCATTTTCAATGTTACTGAGACGGCGCAAGTTACCATGCCGGAAGGCCGCTTTACAAGTGCAGGCGTCGCGTTGGAACTACCCGGCGGCCGGCAGCGAACCTTTCGCACGCAACTTCGCATCTCATTCTGGGTTTGAAATTGCCCAGGAGATGTGCCGTGCCTCCTCTGACTCGCTCCTCTTGGAGCCTCTCTTTTGAGGGATTTCATTGCCCGAACTGTGGAGGACGGGAGGCGTTCCGCTCCCGGCCACGCGGCTTCTTCGAACGATACGTGCTGGCGGTTTTCATGCAACCGGTTCGGTGCGAACGCTGCTACCGGCGCAGCTACGCGCCATGCACGATTGCCGTGCCGGAACGTCCGGCGAATGTGCGAGGGCCGAATGATTCCCTCTCCGGAATCACGGAGGGGAGCCGCATTGCGTAGCCTTCGAGCCGCGGCTATACTGGCTTTAGTTACTTGATGGGAGTCGCCCGGCGCGGCCCAAACTCCTTGCCGGGTGGGGGAGGCCGTCTTCAGCAGTACTGGCTTTCGAATACGGGCTGCCCAGCCCGCAGCAGCGACCACGATGGTCTCGCGCTGGGCAAAACGAATTGCTGCTAGCGTATTTTTTGCGCTATTTCCCGCCGATTGCCGCATTTGTGGTTCCCCTCTGATTGAGATTTCCCGCCTTCCCGTCTGTGACAACTGTCTTCACTCTTTCCTCCCGGTCACTGGCCCACACTGCGCGGTGTGCGGAGAATCGATGCCTTCGATATTTGGCATCCATGCTGCGCCTGAAGATCCGTCGCGCAAGGATAGTCCTATCGTTTGCGCAATTTGCCGGGAGACTCCTCCGACTTTTGATCGCACCATCGCCTGCGGCGGTTATGAAACTGGCCTGCGCGACTTGATCCATCTGCTGAAATTCCATCAGGTACGCCCAGCCGCGCGGTTTCTGGGGAGCATGCTGGCCGAGCAGATCAATGCCGCCGAGCCTTCGATGCCCACGGGAACCATCGCTGTCGTGCCGGTACCGTTGCATAAGCGAAAACAGGCTGCGCGAGGGTTCAATCAGTCAGAAGAAATCGTGCGGGCGGCATTGAAGAGCGTGTCTCGTCCGGAAAGGTTCGAACTCGAGACCGGCAACTTACTGCGTACTCGCGATACGGGAAGCCAGATCGGACTGACTCGCGACCAGCGTCGCGACAATTTGCGCGGAGCGTTCGCGGTAAAGGACCGGGCGGCGATTTCCGGCAGGCATGTTTTGGTCGTGGACGACGTGTACACAACCGGCACGACGGCGTCCGAGTGCGCTCGAGTGCTGCGCAAAGCGGGCGCAGCGAGCGTTTGGGTTGCGGTGATCGCGCGAACGCAACGGGTTCCCGATTTCATTTTCATGGCAGGTGAATTTGCAGGAAGAAATACGTCAGCGGACCCATCGCTGCCACAGATTTCAAAGGAGAAGGAAAGCAGCCGCAAAGTTGCGGTGCAAGGCTAGCGTTATGTCACTGCGCATGCACAATTTCGGAGCTAGTTTCCGGCCGCATCTTCCGCCCGGAGTTATTGGCATTGGCCTTCATCATGAAGGCGACTCGCACGCGTTGCATCAGCCTGTGCTGGTGTTGAATGCCTCCTACGAGCCGATCAACGTTTGTGCCGCCCGCCGCGCCATCGTGCTCGTGCTCAAGGGCATTGCCATGACGGAAGAAGAGAACGGGCACTTCATGCACGCCGCGCGGGTCGCGATGCGCGTGCCGTCGGTGATCCGTCTGCTGGAGTACCGCCGGATTCCGCACCAGTCGCGGGCATTGTCGCGCAAGAACATTCTGTTGCGAGACCGCAACACATGTCAGTACTGCGCGACCACTCTGCCCTCAGGAGAACTCACGCTGGACCACGTGATTCCACGCTCGCGAGGCGGTCTCTCGACGTGGGAGAATCTGGTCGCCTGCTGCCATCCCTGCAATCGCCGCAAAGGCAACGCCCTGCCCCACGAAGCCAACATGCGCCCCATGCGCGAACCACGTTCGTTCAATCTCCACACGTCCCGCCACATCATGCGGTTGATGGGGCATAGTGACGATAAGTGGAGGAAGTATCTGTTTTATTAAGGTTTCAAGGTTTCAAAGTTTCAGGGTTTCAAGGTTGCAAAGACCTATGCCGGACATGCCCAGCCAGCCGCCTTCTTCTTGCTGATCTCCTTTCGTGGGCTTGCCTATGGGCCAAAGAAGTCCGAACCTTGGTCGGAGAGGGATCATCTTGGCTCGATCCTATCGACAATTGTTGGTTTGGCAAAAGGCCAGGACGTTTGCGGTGCACGTCTACCGGGTGACCGAAGGGCTGCCTAGATCCGAACTGTTTGGTCTCACCTCGCAACTCAGACGAGCTGCGGTTTCCGTCTCATCGAATATTGCGGAGGGACAGGGACGCCTGACGCGGGGAGAGTTTCTGCATTTCTTGGGACAAGCGCGTGGCTCTTTGCTCGAGATTGAAACCCAGCTAGCGATCGCGAGCGATCTGGATTTCATCCCGACTGACGCTTACAGCGAACTGGATCGTGAAGCCTATCAAGTCCTCGGACTGATAAATCGACTGATCGAGTCGTTGCAGAAAAACACAAATCCCAAAGGAGAACGCGTTTCCGAAACCTTGAAACTATGAAACCTTGAAACCTGGCCTCATCTCACTTTTGAAATAGCAACGGCGCCAAGTGTGAGAGATTGTCTTTCCACACCAGCCAGTTGTGCATTCCTGGAGTTTCGATGGCGGTTACTGTAAAGCCTTTCGACTTCAGCCATTCGATACCCTGACGGTTGGGAGTGATCAGGTCGTCTTCGGTGCCGCAGGCAATCCAGAGCAGGCGCAGGTTCGCGTTTTTGGGATTGAGGTCGCCGAGTTGCTTTTGTTCGTCATGGCCCAGCGCGGAACTGAGTCCACCCACCCACGCGAATTTGTCAGGGTGCGTCAGGCCGACCGTGAGACTCTCTAGTCCACCCATCGATAGGCCGGTGATGGCGCGACCATTGCGATCTTTCGCCACGTGATATTCCGACTCCACACGTGGCACAACTTCGGTCAACAGCGCCTCACTGAAAAGCGAAACGTTCCGATTCACTGCACCGTTGTCGTTCCAGGAATCATGCCCGAGGACGAAACTCATCTCGCCATAGCCGAGCGGCATGACGATGATCATCGGCACGGCTTTGCCATCGGCAATGAGGTTGTCGAGGATGTAGTTGGCCTGTCCCACGGCGGTCCAGCCGTTCGCCATGTCGCTCCATCCGTGAAGCAGGTAGAGCACTGGATAAGGCTTCTTGCGCTTGGCATCGTACTGGGGCGGCGTATAGACGTAGTAATCGCTCTGACCGTCGGGAAGGCCCTTCACGACCTTCGACGTATAGAAGTGGTGGTGCACCGTGCCGTGAGGCACGTCGCGCGAGTCCCATAGCTGAGGAGTCGCGCCCGGCACCGTGACCATGGTGCTGCGAAAAAGCAAATTGGGCGTGATCGCGGCATTTTTGGGATCGAGTTGCGAGCGGCCATCCACTTCAAATTCATAGCCGTAAATATTCGGCAATAGAGCCGGCGACGTTGCGCTCCAGATGCCGTTAGTCCCCTTCTCCATTGCGATGGGATCCTTCATTCCGTCCACATGAACTCCGACCTTGGTGGCGTTGGCATCTTGGTAGCGAAAAGTGACGGTGCGGTCGGCATGAACTTCGTTGGATTGAAACGAGGGCGCGTCTTGCGCTCCGGCTGGGGTGGACAAGAGTGACATGATGGCGAACGAGAAAAAGAGGACTGCGGAAAGAATCGGCTTGCTTGCGGGCACAAAGCTATGAGGCTTCATGCCAGCAAGTTTAGCGATTTGTTCCGACTACTGCCAACTGGACTCCGGCGGGCCAACGCCTTACTGAGGCTTAGGCGGCTCTACCGGTTTTTGATCCGTTTTCTGATCAGGCTTCTGATCGGGGTTTTGCTCGGCGCCCTTCTTCACTTCCTGGCCTTCATACGTGATCTTCGATTTCGCGCCGAAACGCTTGTAGTTGGTGTACTTGATGATCTCGCGGATCTTGATATCACCGAGGCTGAATTTCAGCGTATCTTCGGCGCGCGTGTAGGTCGGGAACCAGTACTTGCCATCAATCTGCTCGCGCCACGTCGTAAATTTCGGGAACAGATTCTCCTGTCCCTTCTTCTTGCGAATGTCCGGCACCGTCTTGCCGTAGGTTTCTACGATCTGAAAATCGTGATCGTCCACCCAGATGCGGCCCTGAAAATAGCGCTTCTTGCCGGTGATCTGCTTGGGCGCGACGTCGAACACATACGTGCTGAGCTCGTCTTGTTTCTGCTGCCCGACGTAAAGAATGTCGTATTCGCCGATCTCATCGGACGTCAGCACGAACGGCAGACGATTTTCGATGTCGTCAATATCCTCTTCCGTCATCTGAATGCGTTCGAGCGTGGGTTGCGGCGCGAAAACGACGTTCTTAACCTTGTGCCCCTTGTCGTCGAAGCTGACGTCGAATACCTGCTGGTAGTTTCCATCGGGAGTGTCGCCGTCGAGCGTCATGACTTTGACGTCCTGGCGAAAGGTGTACTGGTCGCGCGCTTCCTTAAATTCCTTTTCCTTGGCCGCAAAGCGCTTGATGATCTCGTCAACTGTGATGCCCTTGGGTTCGGACTTGTCGAGGGGCCCTTCCTGCGCGAACGCGGACAGGCTGAACACAAGAGCCAACAGGCAAACCGAGGAGATCAACAACAAAACGCGCCGGGCGTGGAATGTCATACCTGATAGTGTAACGAAGATTGATTGGTTTCCGAAAAGCTCACTCAGAGGCAACCGTAAATATTGGCGGCAGAAGAACTTCCAGCCAAAATATTAACGGCAGCCCCCACCCCCAGAGCTGCCGTGCACAGCTCATTACGTCAGGGGTGGAAGACTGCAGTTCTGCCTATAACATTCGATGCGTTCATCTCGAAAAGGGTAGCCGGATTTACTTTTCTTTACGTGGATTAGACAAAACAGTCATCCTTCGGGCGATGCGTCTTGCCCCCACTCGGCAGCTCTCCCTAACCGCCCTGCTACGATTGCCCTATGAATCAAATCGCGTTGTGGTTCGCCTCGGGCGAGTCGCTCTATGCCGGCGCATTTTCGCTACTTGCCCTCATCGCGATTTCGCCATCCCTGCTGCGCAATTGGTCCCTACGACTGCGAAATCTAGCGGCGTGGCTGGCGCTCGCCATGATGATCATGGCTTGTCCTCCGTTCTCATGGAGCGTGGATGTGATTTTCTTGAGCACGTTCATATTGTGGTTTGTCATGGTAAACCAACGCAGGTCGAACCACTCACATGCCAAGCCGCGAATGACTTGGACAGTCGTCTTCGCGATACTTTTGGTGACGCTAGCGGTTAGCGAGCTATCTCGCCGCTCAATGCCAGTGATCACAGGTGCGCCCAGAGACCACCTTGTAGTGATTGGAGACTCGATATCTTCGGGAATTGATGCTCGTGTGGCCGCATGGCCAGTTGTCATGCAGCAAGTGACCGGAGTGCCGGTAAAGAATCTTGCGCAACCTGGTGCAGAGACGATCGAAGCGGCGGCTATAGCAGACAAAGTCACTCGTGAGGACGAACTGGTCCTGATCGAAATTGGCGGCAATGATTTGCTGAGCGGCGTTCCACCTGAAAAATTTGGCCAAGCGCTGGAGGCGACTCTCGCCAAACTGGTTGCGCCGGGCCGAATGGTGGTGATGTTTGAACTACCTCTATTGCCCCATCGGATTGCGTTTGGCCAGATTCAGCGCCGCCTCGCGGCGAAGTACGGCGTCGTACTCATACCGAAAAGATTTTTCGTTGAAGTAATCGGCGGCGCAAATGCGACCACCGATGGACTGCACCTATCTGAGGCTGGAACGCATTCAATGGCAACGCTAGTGGCTAAAGCCCTATCTCGCGTGCTGAAACCGAAGGTGCAAAATATACCGACGAGGTTGTAATCCAGAGGCTTTGAGACTTTTGAGACTTTGAGGCTTTGAAACCTTGAAACTCTGAAACGTTGAAACCTGATTCTTCCTATTTGATCGCCCGTCCCATGCCCCATTCCACCAGTCCCGGAAACAGCTGATATAGCTTCACTACTGGGATCATCGTCCAAGGCACAATGACCTCGCGCTTCCCTTTGCGATAGCCGTGGTAGGTTGCCCGTGCAACGCGCTCGGCTGTGATTCCCTGCACGGATTTCGGTCGCACGCTAGCGCCTTTGTCTACGACTACGTGAGCGCCAAAGTCGGTGCGGACATATCCAGGGCAGACCGTCAGCACGTTGATGTTGTCGCGCTTCAACTCCACCCGCGCGCCCTTGCCGATCGCATTCATCGCAAACTTCGTTGCCGAATACGGAGTAAGAAACGGCACCGGGAGATGCCCCGCAACGCTGGAGACATTGATGATCGTGCCGCCGCCCGTCTTGCGCATCGCGGGCACCACTGCCTGCAACCCAGCAACGGCACCGAAGAAATTGGTTTCGAAAAGTTCACGGCAGGCCGCCATGTTCATTTCAGCCACGGAGTCACGGATCCCAACGCCTGCATTATTCACCCACACATCAATGCGACCGAAACGTTGCAGGGTCGCGGCAACGGCCCGATCAATCTCACTGCGGTTACGAACATCGCAGGCCAACGCCACGGTGCGGTCGGTGCGGCCGACTCGTTGTCGCGCGGCCTCGGCGCGACTGGCATCGCGCGACAGCAAAGCAAGGCTGGCCCCATGGTCGGCGAATATCTTGCCAATCGCTTCCCCGATACCCATGGAACCGCCCGTAATCGCGACTACTCTCCCATCCATCTCCATGGCGATCCTTCTGTTGTCCGAGGAACCGCGCAGTCAATCACGCCGGTAGAGGTTCTTTTTCCCACGACGCGGCGGGCTTCAGCGGCCGATCAGTGCCCCACTTCTTCCAAATATTTTTCGACCTCAAGCGCGGCCATGCAGCCCGAACCCGACGCCGTGATCGCCTGCCGGTAGCGACGGTCCTGCACGTCGCCACAGGCAAACACTCCGGGCACTTTGGTTAGGACGTTGTTGCGGGTGATGAGGTAGCCGTCGGCATCGGTGTCCAGTTGACCTACGAACATTTCTGCGTTGGGAATGTGGCCGATGCCAAGGAACATCGCGCTGGTTGGAAAGTCCCAGCATTCGCCGGACTTAGTGTTGCGCAGGCGCAGTGCCGTCACTTCTTTCTTGCTGACGTCGAGGACATCGTCTACGACCGTGTCCGTCATAAACGCAATCTTCGGGTTCGCCTGCGCGCGGTCGAGCATGATCTTCGAAGCTCGAAATGCTTCGCGGCGATGGATCAGCGTGACTTTGCTGGCAAAGCGTGTCAGGAACGTGGCCTCTTCCATGGCGGAATCTCCGCCGCCGATCACGGCAATTTCCTTGCCGGAGAAAAAGAACCCGTCGCAAGTGGCGCACGAAGAAACGCCGTGGCCGATCAGCGCCTGCTCATTCGGCAGCCCCAGCCAGCGCGCGGAAGCACCGCTGGCAATGATCAGCGTGCGAGTCTGAATCACATCTTTGCCAGCCGTGAGTTCGAACGGACGCTTGCTCAAATCCGCCTTGGTCACATGGCCCATGCGATATTCGGCGCCAAAACGCATCGCCTGCTTGCGCATGTTTTCGATCAACTCCGGGCCCTGAATGCCCTCCGGAAAGCCGGGGAAATTTTCGACGAGCGTGGTCAGCGAAAGTTGCCCGCCCGGATGATGGCCCTCAAGCACAAGAGGCTTTAGATTGGCACGGCCGGAGTAGAGAGCAGCAGTATGCCCGGCGCATCCCGAGCCCAGAATCACTACGTTTCGAATGTCCATGGTTTCTAATCAATAGATTCTTGAAAGGCAAATTTGATGCAAGCCGCTGAGGATGATGGACCGCGGAAAGCTCGATTCAGGGGCCGCAGGAATCTTAAATCACTGGGTGCCCTGAGAGCCAAGGGGATTCGGCGCATGGAATCTCCCATAACAAAAGCGGGGAGCCGCCGTCTAAAAGACGTCGCCTAGCCGACGCATTCTTCGGGCTGCTGTTTAAAAGCTGTTCAAGAAGCTTGAGCGGAGGATACTTTAGGTCCATGAAAGCCCATTTCGCGATTGCGGTCCTTTGCTCCATCTCTCTGACCCTGGTTGGTGAAGCCCGAGCCGGTTCCGTTTCTGACTGGCAGCACGATATCGACGAGATCGTAAAGGACGTCCAAGCGATTCATCCCAATCCATTCTTCAAGACGGGAAGGATTGCCTTTCTGCGACGGGCCGAAGCGCTGAAGGTGAACCTTCCTCGGTTGACGGAAGAGCAGCGCGTGGTAGGGGCGATGGAATTGGTCGCGCTGATTGGCGACACTCACACCCAACTCGAACCAGACCGGCCGGATTTCGCCTTGTGGTATCCAATCCGCATTTACGAGTTCACGGACGGCTATTTTGTCACCGCCGCTCATAAGTCTGCAGTCGATTTGGCAGGAGCACGCGTGCTCGAAGTAGCTGGTCAACCAGTCGCATCCGTCGTGCAGAACGCTCGCAGTTTGATGGGCGCCGACAACCTCTACGCGAGCAAAGAATACGTGTTTGCCTTTAGCAACGCAGCCTTAATGAAGGGGCTTGGCTATGCGTCCACTACGGGAGAACTCAAGGTCAAATTCAAGTTGACGAACGGGAACGAGGTCGATCGCGTGTTGACTCCACACACCACGAACGACACTCGATTCAAGAAGGGCGATTCGACATTTGAATGGCACTTCCAGGCCGAAATGGGCGGGCCGCCCTTCGGTGGAGTCGAAGAATGGATCAGCGTTTATCACGGTTTACCCTACAGCGCTTTCAGAACCACGGACCTCACACGGCCCTTGCGCCTGATGAACCGGCGCTTTTTCGTCGCAAAAAATATCCCGGAAAAAGACGCCTTTTACATCCAATCCAATTTCGTCGGAGATGATTTTGCCGAGCAGTTTCGAGGTGCCTTGGAGGAAGTGGACAAGGTCAAGCCCCGCCGCCTGATCGTGGACTTGCGTTACAACTTTGGCGGCGATGGCAGTCACGTTCCGGCGATGGCTCGTCAGTTCATCAAGCGTGCCGACGCTCCCCCGTGGAAAGAACTCTATGTTCTGACGGGGCGGCGCACGCTGAGTGCGGGAATTATGGCAGCCGTCGCCGTAATGGACAATACCGAGAACACGGTGATCGGAGAACCAATGTCAGCGCCCGTGAACAGTTATGGCGATGCCATCTCGATCAATTTTCCGCGCACTGGGTTGCACATGGATCTCTCGGCAGCAACGCACCAACTCGGTGACTCAAACGATGTGAGTGAGTTCGCGCCCGTTGATGTACCCGCTCCTTTCACCTTCGCTGACTACGCGTCCGAGAGGGATCCGGCAATCGACCCGATCTTGCGTGGCGAAGAGATGCGCAGCCTTCCGATGATCGCTCTCGCCGACGGTGGATCCGCTGCACGCCGAATCTATGAAGGGCGTGTGGCACGTTTTCGTGAATACGACTGGTGGTCGCCACCAACTGAAATTGCACTGCGGCGAGCCGGACAAAAGCTGCTGGAACTGAAACGCTTCCAGGATGCCATTGAGACCGACAAACTGAATGCCGAAATCCACCCCGACATCTGGAATGTTTGGTACAACCTTGGGAAAGCGCAGATGGCGGCCGGACTAACCCGAGACGCATTGGAAAGCTATCGGCACGTTCTTGAAATCGATCCAACCAATGACAATGAGGGGGAGATTCGGAAGGCCTTCGTCGATGCCGGGTCGGTGCTGAATTGATTCCAGAGTCGAAAGGAAGAATCGGACGTTAGGGGAACAGTCCCGGATCAACCAGGTTACGGGTTCTTCTTGGCCGCGTTCGCTTTCGGCGCCGCCACAACCCCCAGCCTCGTCAGCTCCTGCGGCACCATCTTCCGTACGCCAAGCGTGTCGCGGTAGCGATTCAACATCACGGTTGCCTCGCGAAAAATCGGCTCATACGCCTTTTGATCAACACTCGCCTTGCCTTCCGCTGTCGCGCAGCGCGCCAAAACGATTGACGATTTTCCAAAGCGCTCGAGCTTCACTCGCGATACAGGGGTATTCGCGGAAAGCATTGCCGCCGCGGAACCTACCGCCGAAGCGCTGTCTTCGACGGAGATCTGGAGGAAGTCCTTCGGATCGCGCACGCGCAGCACCAGCGTCTCCACCATGTTGGAGGGATCCACGCTGAAAGAATATTGAACGTTGCTGAAGAAGGTGGCATCGGGAAACTCGCGGCGCACACGCACCCAGTTCGCAGCCGACGCAGCACCGGGCGGCAACGTCCCCATGCCTGGCACGGGAGTGCCCGGATCAAGCGTGGAGTGTCCGCGCGCCACTTCGTAGTCTTTGGCGAACGAAGGCTTGGCAGGGACTTTCGCCAGCGCGGCCGACAATTCTTTCTGGTCATCGGCCGAAGGCGAGCACACGTTCAGGATGTTGACCTTAACAGGAGGCTGCTGCTGCGCCGAGCAAGCGGCAGTCAACGCGGCAATCAGAGTGATTCGAAGGAACACGGCGAAATTGTATCAGTGGGAAGTCAGAAGGCAGAAGGCAGAAGGCAGAAGTAGAACCTAGGAGTACAAATTCGTTTGCAGGAAGCCAGAAGAGGATTGCAGATTGCAGAAGTCAGATTGCAGAAGTAGAACCTTAGATCACATATTTCGTTTGTAGCACGCCAGAAAGTCGGCGACCCCGAGGTTGGGAGCAAGGTGGGAAGGCAGAAGTCAGGAGTCAGAAGTCAGATTGCAGAAGTAAAATCTCGGAGCACATATTTCGTTTACAGCACGCCAGGGGTGAGACAGAAGTTACCGCCCCGAGGTTTGGGGCAAGGAGGTTTTACTTCTGCAATCTGACTTCTGACTTCTGACTTCTGACTTCTGCAATGCCTTACTCCGCGTCGGCAGCACCATGGCGCCGCAGGAGTTGTGGCAGATTCTGCGAAAACGCTGACCGCGGCAGAACCATGTCGCATCCAGCTTCGTGGGCTTTCAGCTTCAGATCGCCTTGAACGTGCGACAGGAATCCGATGATCGAGGTTCCCTTTTTCAGCTTGCTTTTCAGCTTCGGGATCAGCGTGAGGGGCTTGGCGTTTGCATTGTTCAGATCGAAGATAATGAGGGAGGGCTTTTCTTCGCCATTACTCTTCAGCCGTTCCGCCAGGTCTTTCTCGGTCTTGACGAACTCGACTTTGACGTTCATCTTCTTGCCGGTGTCCTGAATCTTGCTCAAGAAGAATAGGTCCTCGACGAACGCAAACACGCGAGAGGCAGCGTCCTGTGCGGGAGCCGGAAGCGGCTCGGGGTCGGCGATCGGGAAGGCCGCGGAGAATCCAGGCCGCCGCGGTCCCTTGTTTCCGTTATCGCCATTCATGCCGGCGCGATAGCTGTGATCCATCGGCGCGGTGAAAATGCCCTGGTGTTCCGGGCGTGCGTGCGATGAAGGTCCCCGTCGTTGCGAGCGTCGTCCACGGCGCCGTTTATGCTTCCCGCCTCCTGCGGAGGGGTGTCCGGGTCCTGCGTTCATATGTTTTCTCGTGTCAATCCCCGGCCTGATTGACGACAGGCCTGATTGTTTCGTCTTTCTTGTGCGCTGCGCTGGTGTGTTCCCAATAAGAACGAATACACACTGGCCAACGGCTGGCCGACCCACATCGGCTGGATGCTATTTGATAGTGATGCTCAAACTTTCAATGGCGCCTGGAGTTGTTTGGGCGCAAACGGCAAGCCGAGAACGGCAGCCGCTAGGAACAAGATGATGTTACTCGCGAAACCGTCTTGGGCGCAAGGGGGGAATGACCTTAGTTTTCCACATTAGGGCAGGCAGGCGGGCCATTTCCCCTTGGTCCTTGCGTAATCGTTATTGCGCAAACGTATTGCACTGGCTCATATCGCCGGTAGTAAAGCCTCTCTGGAACCAGTCCATGCGCTGCTGCGAACTGCCGTGCGTAAAAGTTTCCGGATTGACACTGTTGCCGGACATGCGCTGCAAGCGGTCATCGCCGACCGCTGCGGCGGCATTCAAACCTTCCTGCACTTCATTCGGATCCAGTAACTTCCGCTCGTCGGTCGAATGTCCCCAAACACCGGCAAAACAATCTGCCTGGAGTTCGAGCCTGACCGACAATTGATTGGCAGCTCCCGGATTGCGCTCCTGAGCGGCGTGAACTTTCGATTCAATCCCGGCGAGTTTCTGAATGTGATGCCCGATTTCATGCGCCAAGACATAGGCCTCGGCGAACTCTCCGGGCACTCCAAAGCGCTGTCTGAGTTCATCGTAAAAGCTGAGATCGATATAGACCTTTTCGTCGCCGGGACAGTAAAACGGGCCGCTCGCGGACTGCGCCATCCCGCAGGCCGAGTCGATGGAATCGCGGAAGAGAACGAGCTTGGCATGGCGATACGGAACGCCTTGCTGGCTCAGAATCTGCGCCCAGGTCTTTTGCGTGTCATCGAGAACGAAAGAAACGAACTGTACTAACGGCTGTTCCCTTTGATCGCGCGCGGTATCGGGACGGCTCACCGTGGTTGGAGAGTCCATAGTTCCCACTCCAGCCAAAGATAGAAAATTGCGTTTAAACACCAAACTTAGAACGAGCAGGAGTAAGAATCCGCCCACACCCATGTGCATTCCACCAAAGCCGAATCCGCCGCCACCACCGCTATCGTCGCGGCGATCTTCTATATCCTGGCTTTCTCCCCCGGGAGTCCAGCGCATGAATTGCCTCCGTTGTATGAAATGTTGCCTAGTTTAGACCCGTCCCAACTCCACGCACAGACGAGAATTTCCCTCATTCTATACAGAAATCGCGGACGGTGTTCGCCCGGACCCCGGCCTCAAGCTTTGCCACCGTCCGCCGATGGAAACAGCGTGAAGGCCGACCACGCCACGGCGTCTCCTGCTGTCGTAAAACCGCTTGCCATACCAGGGCAGCGGTTTGTCGCCCGCCAGCCCATTCTGGATCGCGCTCAAAAAATATTCGGGTATGAGCTGCTGTTCCGAAATGGGATCGAAGACTACTTCCATGCCGATCCGGACCTGGCCGCGCGTTCGACGCTCGATAGTTCCCTGCTCTTCGGGCTGAACACGCTCTGCCATAACACGCGCGCCTTTGTGAATTGCACTCGCGAAATTCTTCTCAAGGATCTGGTTACTCTGCTGCCACCACAAGAAACCGTGGTCGAAGTGCTGGAAACGGTCGAACCTGAAGAGCGCGTGGTCGCCGCTTGCAAACGGCTGAAGCAGGCCGGTTTCCTCATCGCGCTAGATGACTTTGCCCCCAACGATCCCCGCATCCCGCTCTGCGATCTGGCGGACATCATTAAGGTGGACGTTCGCGCCACGCGGATCGAAGAGCGCGCCGGGCTCATCCGCCGCTTCGGTTCACCGAAATGCAAAATGCTCGCCGAAAAAGTAGAAACCGGTCAGGAGTTTGCGCAGGCCCGCAACATGGGCTTTGCTTATTTTCAGGGATACTTCTTCTGCAAGCCCGAATTGGTGGTGGGGAGAGAAGTCCCGGCAAACCGGCTGCGCCATCTGCGGCTGCTGGAAATGGTCTGCCGTGTGGAACTGGATTTGCGCGAACTCGAAACCATGCTGAAGCAGGAAGCTTCCATCTGCTACCGGCTCTTGCGCTACCTCAACTCTCCGGTCTTCGGATTCGCTTTGGAGATCAAATCCATCCGCCACGCCATGGCGATTCTCGGCGAACGGGAACTGCGTCGATGGATCCGGCTTGTCATCACGATCGGAGCTGCGGAGCGCGGATGCAGCGAACTGGTGCTGACAGGGCTGGCCCGGGCACGATTCTGCGAACTGCTATCGCCAAAGCTGCAATCGAAGAACGACCTCTTCCTGATGGGCCTACTCTCGGTAATGGACGCGATCCTGGAAATTGACATGACCTGTCTGCTCGCCCAGATTCCGGTGGATGCAGATATGAAGGCGGCTCTCCTCGGGCAGACAAGCAAGCTGCGCCCCTTGTACCGGCTGATGCTTGCCCAGGAGTCAGGCGAATGGTCGCAAGCCAGCGAACTAGCACAGCAACTCAAACTCAGCGAAGCCGAGATTGGTGAGACGTGGTGGCAGGCAATGACGTGGGCTCAGGAAGTGACGAGTAGCGTTTAGATTCTTCGTACCGCGGAAACACAGAGAGCGCCGAGAAAGCCCCCGTCTTGGGCTCTCGGCGCTCTCGGTGTCTCGGCGGTAGAACTTAGTTTTCCTGACGGCTGATAGCTGACGGCTCTACGGCGCTTCGATCAACTCCATCTTCCCGTCCCGTGTGCGGTGCAGCACCATCAGAATTCCTTTCGGATCGCGGAAAATAAATACATCTCGATCCTTGAAATGCGCTTCTTTGATGGCTTCTTCCAGCGTCATTGGGCGAAGCGCAACCGAATCCGCAGAACGCACCAAGTGTACCTCAGTGGTCTTCGCGACCGATGGGAACTTATGCACCATCACCGATACCGTCGTGCTGTCGGAAAGTCCCAGGGCGGCGTCCACTCGTTCCTGCAGACCCTCACCATTGAACTTCTTACTCGCCTTGCGCTTCTTGCTCAGCCATTTTGTTTTGTATTTCAAAGCCTGCGTGTGCAAATGATTGATCGCATCATCGACAGCCGAAACCATGTCGGTAGCTTGCGCCAGGCCGACAATCGGCCCATGCGGCGGATTGATCGTGATTTCAGCTTTGTGGCGATGCTTTTCGACGGCGAGAGTTACTTTGGTCTCGAAGCGATCTCCCAGAATTTTTCTAATTTTGTTAAGGCCGGTTTCAACTTCTTTGCGGATGTGGGAAGGAATTTCGTACTGACGACCGGTGTACTCCACGTTCATTGAGACACCTCTGATTTTAGGTTTCAAAGTTCCAATGTTTCAAGGTTTCAGAGTTGCCGTCTTCCTTTGAAACCTTGAAACATTGCAACCTTGAAACCGCTATTTCTTCACTCTTCTTTGATGCGTACTCGGAATCTTCATGTCTTCGCGATACTTGGCTACGGTACGACGGGTTACATCAATTCCCTGCGACTGCAGAATTCGTGTGATTTGCTCGTCAGTCAGCGGACGCGACGGATCTTCTTCCTCGATCAACTTCTTCACGCGACGCTTCAGAATCAGCAGCGAAGTACCGCCGCCTTCCGGACCTTGCACGCTTTCCGAGAAGAAGTAGCGCAGTTCGAATACACCCTGCGGCGTGTGCACGTACTTGTTGGCTACGGCACGGCTGACGGTCGAAGGATGCACGCCGATCTCTTCGGCCACTTCCTTGATCATCATCGGCTTGAGCTGGTCAATGCCGCGCTCCAGGAAATCCTGCTGGCGCGCAACAATCGAGTAGCAAACCTTGGTGATCGTCTGGCGCCGCTGCTCAATATTTTTGATGAGCTGGATGGCCGACTTGTAACGATCCTTGACGTAGTTGCGCGTGTCTTTATCGTTATTGCCGTCGCGGGTCAGGAGGCGCTTATAGGCTGGATTCAGGCGCAACTGCGGCATGTCCTCATCGTTCATGATGATCAGCCACTCGTCGCCATGCTTCACGAAGGCAACATCGGGCTCAATCAGGCGCGCGGGAGTCTTGTTGTATTGCAGTCCGGGTCGGGGATCGAGAGTGCGGACGTATTCGAGCGCAGCCTGCACGGCTTCAATCGGACGCCCGATCGCTCGCGCGATTTCCTTGAACTGCTTCAGCGTGATCGCCTTCAAGTGCTGATCGACGACCGCGATCGCATCCTGGATGACCTGCTCCGTGGCAGCGCCGTTTCCGTTACGCTGCTGGTGGAGTTGCGCCATGTGATATTGCAGTTGATACAGCAGGCATTCGCGCAGGTCCCGGCAGGCGACTCCCGGAGGATCCAACTGGCGCACAACTTCAAGAGCCTCGTGCAAATCAGTTACGGTGAAGCTCACCAAAATGCGAGCCGGCGCAACTGCAGTCGCCGATGGCGTTGTTCCGTTGCCGCCTTTGCCGGAAACGCTCGGCGACGAACTTAACTCTGCAGCATTCGGGATGATCGCCGCTGCGATCTCCGACGGAATTGGGAGTTCGCCCTGCGGTGCCTCCATGACACTCGTCAGGCTGCGCACGAATGGACTCGTCTCCGGAACGACGCCCCCGAGGGAAGCCTCGGCCAAGGTCTCATCCACCGGTTCGGAGATACCAGCGATTTCAGGTTCGGTCGCTTCCGCCTCGGAAACCACCGCCCCGATTCCAAGAGCTTCCGCCTGACCCACAATCTTGGCCTGCGTTTCGGCATCCACTTCTGGCGCTGCCGCAGGAACAACCCCAAGCATTTCCTCGTCGCTCGCGATCAGGTAGCCATCTTCGCTCAAGTTGCCAATAATCAGTTCCGCGGCTTCGCGCACGGGCGGGCGGGTAGAGATCGCGCCCAACTGCCACATCAAATGGTCGGTGAGATTTCCAGCTTTCGAAAGGAAGTTTTCGAAGGAAGGCTTCTCGATCTCTTCCATCTCGCTCGAACTGCGGTAGCCGGGATCGAGATACTCCTGGAAGAACGAGCCGAAATCAATTTCCTCGAAGGGGTCTTTCTTCTCTTCCGCGGTGGCAGGAGGCTCGTCGGCGGTCGCCTTCGCGGCAATGCGGTCACGCTCTTCTTCCTGGCGGCCGACATCGTCCAGCATTGGAACTGCGTCTTCCAGCTCTTCGAGAACCGGATTCTCAACCATCTCGGCGTTGATCATGTCCTTGAGCTCGAGCTTGTTGAGCGCGAGCACCGAGACCATCTGCACCAGGCCCGGGGTCAGGATCTGCCGCTGCGAAAGCTTGACGTTCAGTTTGTGCTGGAGAAGAACCATTTTTTCTAACGTTTCAACGTTTCAAGGTTTCAGAGTTCCAAGGTCAATTTTTTGGCCTCGAAACTCTGAAACGTTGAAACCTGCTATCTCTAACTTCTCATGTACCAATGCCCTAACGCTCGGCACCAAAGTCCAATCCGGTCACGCCTTGGTAACGCGCTCTCACACCAATGAGAAGCTTTCGCCTAAATAAACTCTTCGTACCTCTGGGTCACTTCCCAACTCTTCCGGCGTGCCGGAACGGAAGATGCGGCCCTCATTAATGATGTACGCCCGGTCCGTCACGGAGAGTGTCTCTCTGACGTTGTGATCGGTAATAAGGATGCCAATCCCGCTCGCCCGCAGATCGGAAATGATCTTTTGGAGGTCGAGAACGGCGATCGGGTCAATCCCCGAAAACGGCTCGTCCAGCAAAATAAACGTCGGATTGATGCACAGCGACCGGGCAATCTCAACCCGGCGGCGCTCCCCGCCCGACAGCGCATACCCCTGATTCTGCCGGATATGCTCCAGTCCAAGCTGATCAATCAGCTTCTCCGCCTTCTCCCGGCGCTCGTGCCAGGAGATCGGCTGTGCTTCCAGCACGGCGAGGATGTTCTCCTCCACCGTCAGTTTGCGAAAAACCGAAGCCTCTTGTGGGAGGTAGCTGATGCCATACTGGCGTGCCCGTAAGTACATGGGAACGCTAGTGATATCGTCGTCGTCGTACAGCACCCTACCTGTGTCGGGAGGAATCAGGCCTACAATTGCGTAGAAGGAAGTGGTCTTTCCGGCGCCGTTTGGTCCCAGAAGACCTACTACCTCTCCCTGGAGGACCTGAAGACTTACTCCGTTGACTACGCGACGACCTCGATAGGTTTTGCCAATTTCGTCGGTGGCCAGCGTATGCATTTATCGTGCCACTTGCGTTTTCGTCACCGCTGGTGACGTTTCTCGTCCTTCTACGAGCACCCTATCATCGTGTCTGTAGAAAGTCAACGAATCGCCGGTAATCTTGCCCCGTTCGGCATCAAAAATGCTAGGCGGTCCGCCAGTCAATTCGAACTTGTCCTCGGCCACCGTGTAAACGAGGCGGTCTCCGGTCGCTCGGCGCGTGGCTTGGTTGATCAAAACGCTCTCTTCGGCAACGATCTTCTCGATCTGACCGGTGTTGCCCGCCATCTCGATAGTCGGACCTAACCCATTTTGGGCAGCGCCTCCTGGTCGCGTTGCCAGAAACACGGTCATCTTTTTCGCGGTCATCGTGGCGTCTGAGCCCTTTACGGTCACTCCGCCCGTCAACAGGATTTTCCGCTCCGCATCGTTGTAGGCCAGCCTTGTTGACATGATCGTCGCCGGAGTCACCTTGCCAGCCTTGTCCACTTGCACTAAGACCGTCTTTACAGGTTGACTGGCGACCGACTCTGCCACCAATGCCCGATGCTCGCGATCAAACTGGAGAGTCGGCGCTTCGACCACATTGCTGTTCTGCCACAGCCGCGCGTTGCCGCTATACACCGCTATGGCTGGAGAGCGATGCGCGGTCATCGTCCGACTGGTGACATGGATGGGGTCGGACGAAGCCAGCATGCCCCCGTCAGGCTGGACTTTGAGGTCCGAATAAGTGCTCTTGACGTTGCCGTCGGCGATCGCATCGCCGGTCACTCGGTTGAGACGAATCGAGTCAGCCGTCGTCGTCATGGAGCCGTCCACCACCCGCGGTGACCCGCTTAGCACCAGCATCTGGTCGGCGGCAATGTAGTCGCCCCTTTTCGCGTAGGCCCTTTGCGGGCCACTGGTGTAAGTCAGACCTCCTGACTGGGTAATACTAGAAATCCCGCCTTGCGGCTGAAATACGATATCGAGAATTGGGCTGGCCGAAGTGCGGTCGGGTTGGCCGGGTGTGCTGCTGACGATCCTGGCGTCCGGTTCGCCGTGCAGGCCAGCAAGTCGGTTCTTCTCCGTGAACCTGGCGGTAAAACGCTTTGCCATAATCGAAGTCTTCTGTTTCGATGCCAATTGCGAAATGACGATTTCAGGCGGCCCCGTCGTTTCTGCCAGTTCGAGGATGTGACCGTCTTTGACGACGAAGTCCATCGCCGGAGCAGTCATCTCGACATGCTGCGCTTTCGCAGTCGAGTCTTCTCGCTTCTGCGTCAGGCGCACGCCGTCTTCGGCACGAACCGTTTTCAGGATTTGCCCTGTGCCAAAGTGCAGGGTCACCCGACCGGCATCCGCCTCGGCGGTCTGTGCACCTTCACTCGTCAAATGAACTTTGCCGGAGAGATTCGCGGTAGTCAGTTGGTTCTGTGTCCCCGTCAGGAAGAGTTCCGCACGCTCAGCGCGGACACGAGCATCTGATTTTCCTTTGAACTCGCCCTCTACACCGCCCTGCGCCTCGATCCGCGCAACCGTATCGTCATCGCGAAGGAAAAATGACACGCGATCCGAGGCCAGCTTCTGCTTCGGCCGCGACAAGTGCGCGCCGCTAAGTTCAATCTCGCGGGGCTCCTTTGTGATAACGCCACGATCCGCCGTAAGCCGAAACTGCTGCGGACGACTGACTGCCATCTCAATCCCCGAGCGCAAGATCATTGAGCCCGTCCTGGAGACATACTGCACACCCTGCGCTGAGCCGGATGCCTCTGGCGTCGCAAACATTACCTTGCCGCTGGCCGATGCATCCCCTGTATTTTTGTTGAAGACCAAGCCTTCGGTTTCGACGTGAATCGGGTTGCGGGTCGCTGTTGGAGCGGCCTGGTCGGAATTCTTCATGCCCTCGGGGTTCGCTTCGAGGTCAATCAGAACCTTCCCCTTGGCCGTGACATCGCCCGACTTGGGATCGTATTCAAAATCATCGCCAATGATGCGGTCAAAGCGGTTTGAGTCCTTGCCGTAAACGACGATCCTCACGTTATGAAGTTCGGCTCTCCCGCCCTGCTTAAACTGCACCGCCTTCGACGCGCTCACCGTAAAAAGCGTGCGGCCCTGTTCAGATTTCGAGATCGAAAACCCTTCGGCGGTCTGCTGGATGTCGAGGCCCACCTTGGCTGGGATTTCGCGCACAACTCCGCTAACCCGCCACCGGGCGTAGAAATACATCCCGGCCACGATAACAATCATTACAATCGCGGCCGCAGCGAACCAGCGGCGCAACCGGGTTACGGGGAGAGTCATGCTGTAGGTAGTTTAGCGGAAGAACGACGGTTGATTCGGACACCTCTCCACAGCCTCGAACAGGACGCAACTCGCGGCTCAGTGACCACGGCAAAGTGGCTGTCTGGCGCGGTTTTGATTGCAAACCGCTCAGCAATCAACGAAACTCTAACGATAGTTTCTGGACGTCGGTTCGCTTCCCGGCGGAGGGGTTTCCCATGTTTGCTCTGACTCGGCACCGAATCATCGCCTTCGTCCTGCTGCTAACGGCCATAACCAGTTATCGTCTGGCGAACGGCCAAGCGCGAGCCCACTCGGAGACCGGCGAACCCGCTTCCGGGCAAACTCTCTCCATGGCGTTGAACCCGCGTTCGATCCCGCCGCCGCAACTCAAGGACTACGACAAGGCAGTCAAACTGGCCATAAAGGCCGGCGTAACAGCAACAATTGTGACGGACACCTGGAGCAGCCTCGAACCGGTTCCCAACCAGATTGATGTCTCCGGCCTGAAGCAGGTCATCGACTACTACACATCCAAGGGTCTGCAGCTCTATATCGGGTTGCAGGTGATCAACACCGTTAAACGAGAAGTACCGTCTGACCTTGAGAACCTCGCGTTCGATTCTCCGGTCATGGCGTCTCGTTTCCACAAATTACTGGATCAAGTCCTGCCGCTGCTCGGTGCGAACGCTAAATACATCTCGATTGGAAACGAAGTGGACGGGTATCTCGCGCCGACGAACCAGTGGGCCGCTTACCAGATCTTCTACGAGGATGGCCTCGGATATATTCACCAAAAGCGGCCGGGAACGCTGGTTGGAGTGACGACGACCTTCGGGGGCGGACAGACTAACCTCGCTCAAATCCAGGCGCTGAATACGAAGAGCGACATCTTCATCCTGACCTACTACCCGCTGCACGGAGATTTCCAGGTCAACAGTCCAACCTCGCCGGCCACGGACTTTCCCCAGATGCTCACCTGGACGGCGAAGCCGGTCTTTCTTCAGGAAGTAGGATTTCCGTCCGATCCCGCAACGGGTAGTTCGCGAGCCAAGGAATCGCAGTTCGTAACTTCAGCCTTTTCCGCCTGGCACGCAGCCGGATCTCAAATGCCGTTCTTCAGTTATTTCCTGGAACATGACTTCGACCCGACGACATGCAAAACCCTGGCCCAGTATTACGGCCTGCCGAACGATCATGCCTTTATCGGATATCTGTGTTCGTTAGGCGTGCGAACGGACACCGGCACTGCCAAGTCGGCATGGAAGGCCTTTGTCGCGGGCGCTAAGTAATTACCTATCCATGGGGCATTGACGAGCGTCTAGGAGCGGCGCACCAGCGTACCCGCCAGCATGTCATGAAGTGCCTGCTTGCGCTCGGTGAATCCCGCGAGGGCAAAACCGACGCCAAAAACCATTCCCGAAGCCATCTTCGCGAAATGACGCCCGGTGGCGCGCCCAAACGAGATACGGTTGCCAGAAAAATCAGTGACTTTCAATCCGCAGACGATCTTGCCCACGGTGGCTTGACGGCCGGAACTTTCCATCAGGGCTTCATACAGCCAGTTGCCAACTAAGATGATCGGAACGATCAGCAGGATCACCAGAATTGGCAACGCTTCCCGCGAGAAACCGCCAAGGGCAGTAGCGGCCCCGCCCATCGCAAGAATGATCAGCACCAGTGGCACTGCCACGATGTTAATAACGATGCTATCGATAATCGCAGCGACGACGCGAATCCAGAAGCCTCCATACGGACCCGCAGCTGCGTAAGGCGCGACCGGCGCATAGGAAGCCGCCGGAATCGAAACACCGATTGGAGACGAAGCCGGTGCCGCCAGAGCTGCTGGCATCGAAGCCGGCGCTGAAGGCGTTACGGCCGCGGGCGTGACCACCGGAACAAGCGCCGTCCCGCAGCGGCTACAGAACTGAGCGCCGGCGGGATTGGGATTTCCGCACTGATTGCAGTAGAGAGTAGCGTTCATGGCCCGGACTATAAAGCGTTTCCTCGAAAGCTGTAAAGAGGCAAGCGACGACCCAGCCTAGAATTTTTCGTCGAGAGCCATCTGCGTTCGTTGAACTTACAAACCCACGGGGTCAGCGACAGAGCGCACTAGCGGCTACGCGCAATATCGCGCAGCGTCAACTCCAGCCCGCCAAACTCGGGATGGTCGTTCATCCCCAAGATGTAGGCGATATCGAGATGGTCTCCGGCCAGGAGTTGCAGGCGGTCGCAGGATTCCTTCTTGCCCCATCCCATCGCTTTGAAGCTGATGTTATTGCGCCAAGACTGCGGCTCCGCGCGCCCGCCCATCTCAGTTCGTGTTCGAATCGCCGCCGAGTCCGGATCGCATCGGGGCGTAAAATCCCGGCTGGCAACCCCAACGGGTTCCAACACCGCCGCTGGCGCAACTCGCAGCCGAACGTGTTTATCTTTCACCGCCTGCGGCGGACCCATCAGACGCACGCCACGTGCGGTGAAGATGGGCTCGGAATTCTCCATCCCAAATGGCTCCAGCAGACGCACGGCCTGGTGCATCTCGGGCGTAATCTCATCCAACGCAAGTTCGCGATCAACTTCCAGTTGGGGCTCGAAGTCCGCCGTCGTCAGGCGCGCGCGGGCGTAGGCGTCCAGATGCTGGCGCAACTTCTCGACATTCGCGCTCGGCAGCGCGAAACCCACCGCATGCGCGTGCCCACCGTAGCGCGAGAACAGGCCAGGACACGACTCGAGCGCATCCAGCAGATGAAATGCCGGAATCGAGCGCCCCGACCCATGCGCCTCTTCGCCCTCTCGCGAAATGACCAGCGTCGGACGCCCATAGCGTTCCACCAAGCGCGTTGCAGTAATCCCGATCACGCCCCGATGCCACGCCTCGCCGTCCACCACTACGCAATAAGCCTCACCGAGCGCCGGATCCTCCTCCATGCGCTTCCAAATGCTCTCCATGATGCGCCGTTCTTCGTCCTGGCGATCGGCGTTCAGCCGATCAAGCCGCCCTGCAATCTCCCGCGCGCGTTCGACATCTTTCACGCTGAACAGTTCGACAACGTCGCGAGCCGCATCCATCCGTCCCGCCGCGTTCAACCGAGGAGCGATGCGGAATGCGACCTCAGTGGAAGTAAGTGCTCGCCCATCGCCGAGTTTGGCTACTTCCAGCAGTGCCTTAAGACCAACGTTAACCGGACGACGCAATCCTTCAAGCCCAAACTTCGCGAACACGCGATTCTCGCCCAGCAGCGGCACGGCATCTGCAATCGTCGCGATGGCGACCACTTTCATGAACGACATCAGTAGCCGAGATTGATCCTTGGCGTCGAGCCTGCGCTGCATCAATCCCTGGGCCAGTTTGAAAGCCACGCCCGCACCGCACAGATATTTGCAGGGGTAGTCGCATCCCGCCTGGTTGGGATTGACCACAACCAGCGCCTGCGGCACGCCATCCTGTCCGGGAAGGTGATGATCGGTGACGATGAGATCCACGCCCGTACGCATGGCAGTTTCCGCAGCGGCAAAAGCGCGGATGCCCGTGTCCACACTGATGATGAGACGCACTCCATCGGCGGCTGCGCGCTCGATGATTTCATCGCGCATGCCATAGCCCTCGCGAATGCGGTGCGGTACGTGGAAAACCGCAGCTCCGCCGCAGAGTTCGATGGCAGTCTTGAGAATGACGATGGCCGTCGTGCCATCCACGTCGTAGTCGCCGTAGATCAGAGTTTTTTCTTTGCGCTCGATGGCTGCTTCCAGGCGGTCCAGCGCCGTTTTCATCCCGGACATTTGCAGCGGGTCGTGAAGATGATCGAGCGAAGGGACGAGAAAACGACTCGCGGCCTCGGGAGTGTCAATCCCTCGGCGAACCAGCAGATCGGCGAGAACGGGAATCGCGGCGGGAACAATTTCCAGCCCTAATTCTCGCAAGCCCAAAGAAAGGCTTTGGACTTTGGCCGCGTCCACCGGGTTAGAAATCCAGCGCATGAGTATTCGTATCCGGAAGCATCCACTCTAGGGAAAGTGGAAGAGGGTGTCCAATCGGTCTCATCCAACCCTAATTCAGCGCGTGTCCTGGACGAGACCAGCAGGATATCTCCGCCTACGGACAGGTCCTTTGGTTTTTGGCGCTCGGGTTGCGAAAAATCTTCCATATCACTGATGAATGTGGGCAGATTTGCCGATCTTTCAAATTGAACGGCACAACATGGCTACTGCTCCATCCAAAGCGCCAGTGAAACAAAAAGGTTGGCAACCACAAGCGTTGCCTCCGTTTCCTGCCGTGGCCCTGAAAGCCCTCAATTTGATGGCTGGAGCCGACACTGCGCTCCCGTTGCTTTGCGACCTTATCAAGTCGGATACCGCGTTTTCCTCGGAAGTGTTGAAGATTGCCAACTCTCCTCTGGTCGCCTTCTCCAAGAACGTGACCAGCGTTCTGCAGGCTTCCATGTTGTTAGGTTTCCGCCGCCTGCGAAGCGTTGTGATTACGGTTGGCCTGAAATCATACCTGTCGGGATCGTTCTCCCCCGCCATGCAGGCGTGCTGGCAGCATAGCGTTGCCTGCGCCTTGATCGCGGAACGGGCCGCAAAATTGTCCTCGCTCGACAAAGACTTCGCTTATACGGCAGGCGTCATGCACGACATCGGCCGCGTGGCCTTGGCCGCGAGCATGCCCAAGGCCTATGCCAGAATTATGGAATCCACGCCCGAACGGCCGCAAGATCTTCTGGTGGCGGAGAGAGAATTGTGTGGGATTGATCACTGCGCGGCAGGTCGAACTTTGGTCTCGGCTTGGGGACTTCCCGAAGTGTTCCTGGAAATCACGTCGCGACACCATGAATTGGGAGGACCAGGTCGAGGGTCATCGTCGATCGTGCCACCCTGCTGTCTGCTGGCGGATTCGCTCGGATTCGGACTGGTTCCATTCCGCAGTCCAAGGCCATATAGCGAAGTCATTGCTGCTTTTCCCGAGCCCGCGCGCAAGGCGTTTCCGGCGGAAGGCGATCAGCTTGCCGCCGACATCTCTCAAGCTTTGAATGTACTGGAATCGAACTAAGCGGCCGTGGCTGATTCTTGGCCCTCGCGCTTAGAGCCCTTCGTCGCTGCCCTGCTCGTCAATCAGAAATCCGCCGGAATCATCCGCCAACTCGCGTAGATGCTGGTAGTGTTCGTACCATTCCGTGCCTGCCTCATACACGAACATGCATCCCTGATAGGCCCAGCCTAGCTGCACGAAGCCGGTCTTGCCGATGTAGCTTTTCAGCCAACGCCCTTCTTCCAGGTCCTCATCGCTTGTGTAATCGCCTTCCGACAGGCTGCGCGCGAGGCGCTCGTGTTCCTCGCGATCCAAGACCCATGCGTGCATGGTTAAGAATGCGGCATTCGTTGACTTGGCCAGCTCGACAAAATCCTTCCAGCCATCGGGATTCTGAGCCGTGTCCCAAATGACACTGGGAACCTCTTCGCATTCCACGTAGCCAAAGAAACGGCGCATGCCCAAGCCTTCAATGAAGGCCGTCATGTCGTCTTTCATGCTGGTTAAATCGTCTGGGTGAGGCGACATACTTTGGGATATTGTACGCCAGCCAGTTGCGACTCGCGAGCGAGCAACCGTGACCTATCCGCATGGCCGAGGCCTGAGACTCGAAGCTCGAGGCTGCGTTTGTGTTACACTTTTCCCTTACAAAACATAGACATCATGCTTTTTTCCAAGGAATATGTGGGCTATCTGGCCCGCGAGGTTTCCAAAAAACTGGTCGCCAGCGGTCTCATCGAGACCAAGGCTGTGCCTGCCCTCACGGAAAAGGTGCACGCCTCCCTGCTCGACGAGCTCATGCTGGAAGACCGCATCAACGACGAGGTGCGCGTCATTCTCGAAGCCTACTCCGAGGAGATGCAAAAGAGCGGCGCCAACTACCAGGAAATGTTCCGCAAAGTAAAGACTGAGCTTACAAAAAAGTACAAGGCTGTTCTCTGAGGAATACGCTGACGTGCGATTGAGCCGCGACAAAGTCAATAAACTCGCCCACGTGGTCACCGATGCCGTGGCCGACATGGATGAAGTTGATTTCATCGAAGACCGGAACACGGTTCGCCTCGAAGTGCGCAAGATCCTCGAAAATCTGATGATGCAGGAAGCCCGCATCGATCAAGCCGCCCGGCAAAAGATCGAGAGCCAACGCCGCACCATCATCGAAGGCTCGGAAGAGTGGACGATTCTCTACCGCAAGTACTACAACGAGGAAGTCAAGAAACTTGGGATGTAGCAGATCCCAGTACCCAGTACCCAGTCAATCCTCGCCTTCTGTTGATCGCTGTCGCAATCCCTCAACTGCAAATATCTTTAGCGTCGGACACCTGGTCCTGAGTAGAGCTACTGTTTCCTGCATTCGCGACACATCACAGTGTTGACTTCTTTTTGCGCAATTCTGCCGCAGGCAACCGACGCTCCTAAGGTTATGAATTCAGGATAGATAACTTGTCGTAGCGGAGTAGGAATTAGAGAAATGTGGGGGGGTACCCCCCCTACCCAAAAACAGTTAAGTTGATGATAAGAAATACTTTAGAGGTAAAATATTCAAAACATTTAACTTAGGGGTTGCAGAAGTCAGATTGCAGAAGTGAAACGACTGCGCAAACGGCTGACGTTTGGTTCGGTTTTCAAAGAGCCGGGACCATGGTTTGAAACGCCTCGTCTCTGGAGACGGGCGGAGTTCTCCATGGTGCATGTCGATCATGGCACTGATTCTGGTGCGGGTCTGTGATGGCGGTTACGTGGAAAATGTGATGAAAGATGATGAGCGCAGTGGGGGAAGGCGAACAGGGGAGTCAAACAGTAGGAACTGGTTAGCTGGAAGATTCGGCCGCCGCGGCAGAAGAGGCGCATGCCGTAGTTGGTGCAATGGCGATGTTTCACCAAGTGGCGTCAGGTTCGGCCTACAGGATGCTTCCGCTGGACACAGCGCAACCACCACCGGACGCCAAGAACAATTGCCACGATCAACAGAACCGTCTCGCAGTAGCCGTTCACAAATAGGAGGGGTGTCTCAATCCTTGAAAGTGCTTGCCTGTCCATGCGTGATTCGGAGAGGTGGAAAAGCAAGAGCATCCCCGGGTAGTGCAGAAACAGCCATTGGTAAGCCACTACCTTGACCACCCAACTCGTGCGATCTGGCAAACCTTCGAGCGGGAAGCCCGCCCACCGGAGATTCGCAGCTTCTATCGGTAACGCAGCAAGAAGCGCAAGTTTCAAGGGCGAGTTCATCACGTAATCCTACGCTATAAGACCACTTCTGCTGACCTTGCGGCACAGTGGGCATTCTGTCTTTGGGCCAAATTGGCGTCACCAGGATTTAACGTCAACTATCTCGTGCGTTTGAACCGCAGGTGAACGCTCGTTAGAGGTTCGCGGGCGAAGTCGATTCGAGCATTTTCAAGAGCTACTATTTGTTCTGCCGTGAGTTTGGGCGGATGATATTCTCCCCAAAAATCGTAATCGCCGGGCGCTTCCTCGAACACGAACAGCTCAGTTCTCTGATAGCTCAGAGTCAATGACTCACCAGACTTCAACCTTGCCCACGTTTTCGATTCCTCGAGAATGCCAGGCGGGTGAGAGGTACCTCCTCCGCAGCCTCCACCTTTTCCTGGTGTTTGCGGTTCCGCAGGCGAGAAGTTAAGGTTCAAAATCAGAATCCCGGTAGTGCTCGCACGACAGGGCGACACAATGGGGATTCTGACTTCGTGATCCCCGATATTTAGAAAGACAAAACTGATCCTCTCCGGCACACCGTTGATGATCCCGCTTGGCTTTAATTGAAGCTCTATTGATTGCTTTGCAGCTTGAGTTTGGGCCGACACGATGCATGGGAACAGAACTAGCACAAGGACCACGGCGAGGTTGCACATCTGCTCCTCCACTGCTCGTCCACGCTAGCGAGATGATAACTGATGTAACCAGCGTTCTCACCAACTACGTCTCCGGCCCTGCCCCGGAGTGGTAGTTAGTGAAATGATTCCATAACAATGTCGGCTCCCAGGCCCGAGTAAACTTTGGAGGCGCAAACCAACCAAAGGGCTCGGAGGAAAGGAGCCGAACATGCTGATTATAGGGTGTGACTATCATCCGGGCTTTCAGCAAATTGCTTTTGTAGATACCGAGACTGGGGAACTGCAAGAGCGGCGACTGGAGCACCGCGAGGAAGCGGAGAAGTTCTACCGCGAACTGGCGGCCCAGGGAAAAGATATAAGGGTCGGGATGGAAGCCAGCGGACACGCACGCTGGTTTGAACGGTTGCTGCGTGAGTTGCAGTGTGAGCTGTGGATTGGGGACGCAGCGGAGATTCGCACGAAGCGAGTGCGCAAACAGAAGACCGATCGCCAGGATGCGCAGTTGTTGTTGAAGCT
>Ga0302322_100000185_pt1 | contig 44308 bp, 52 predicted proteins | sample Fen_T0_2_FD_203757 | JGI IMG/M metagenome (GOLD analysis project Ga0302322, IMG submission 203757) | Peat permafrost microbial communities from Stordalen Mire near Abisko, Sweden - Fen_T0_2 | ecosystem: Environmental > Terrestrial > Soil > Wetlands > Permafrost | place: Sweden: Abisko...
CGAGCGGGTTCACCCATGTCATGCCGTTCTCCCGTCTGGTGAGATCGAGAAGTGATTGCCATCGGGTCGGGTGGTGAAGTCGCCGCCCCATCGGTACATCGGGCCGAGCGACTTCCACCATGCGCCAATGTCGCCGAGCTTTGACCCATCGCTGATGTACCGGCCCGCCTTGAAAAAGTTCAGATCGAGCGCGAGCCGTTGTATGTGCAAGCTGTTCCGGATCCCGGTGCCGTGGAGTTCATCGAGCGCCGCCTGCTCCGGGGTTCGGTACGCCTCGCCGAGCGTGACGCCGTAGCCGAGCTGCGCCGCCTGCAACAGCAGCAGCGCGACCGACTGCGCGAATTCCTCCTGTAGCGCGCTCACTTCAGTGCTGAAGTCGGGATGTGAGGGAGCAGCGCCAGCACGAATTGCAGCGCCATGACGACGCCGATGCCGACGTACACGAGTTTGCTCAAGCCGCGCACCTGCCCATCGAACGCAATCCGGTCCCGGTCGTAGATCGCATTTGAGACGAGGCCGGTCTGCTGGACGCGCAGCAGCTCGTGCGCGAGCGTGATGTCTACGAGGCGGCGTTCGGTGTAGGCCGCTTGCAGCGCAAGCGCACGCTGGTCGCTCGCGCGTCGCTCCAGCGCGAGTTCGCCGATGGAGCGGATGTCGTTCTGCAGAACAGCGATTGCGTTTTCCATCGCCATTCCCTTGATGGTCGTCACGGGCGGCAGAATCGGCACGGTTGCGTCCATGAGATCGTTCATGTCGGCTCCTTCTCGTTGAACATCGCGCGCAGCGCAGCAATCTCATTCTCCAAATCCTGCAGACGTTCTCTGGCCCCTTCGTGCCCTAGCACCATCTCGCGGATCATTCGATGCTGGCGCGCTTCGGCCGCATCAATCAGAAACTTCGATTGAGCGTGCCGCCATTTGCCCGTGTCTGTCGCCCACGTCAGGTTGTCGGCTGCTGTAGTGTGGTCAGTCATTGGGCGCCTCAGAGGTTGTCGTCCCATCCGTAGCAGCGAAGCTGGTCGGCTGCGTTGTCGGTCGCGTAGTAGATAAAGTTCACACCCCACATCGCGATCTCCACGGGGGTCGCTGAGTAGGCTGTCCCATTGCTTGTGAACGGCGGCGGGTTCGTCGTGCTGGTGTAGCCGCCGTAATAGTTGGATTCCGCAAGGATCGTGTGCCCGCTACATATAGCGATCAGTTCAACCGACCGCGCCGTGCTTGGAATGACCGAAGCAAGGGACGTGGCTACCCACGTTGGCGTCGATGCGTTCCCGATCACACCCGAGCAGATTTGCGGTAGCGCAGTCAAGTTGCTCGCTGAATTGACGATGTACCGGGCCTTCGATCCGGTCCATCGCATTCCAAGTGGGTACTTGTTTGCGGTCGCGTCTGTGCGTAACCAGCCAATTCTGGCCGAGTGTGTGTATCCCGATGGCAGCGTTGGTGTTGACGCACTAAGTGACGCAAGCGTCGCGACGGTCGTGCCGTTCCAGATCACCCACACCGAATACCAAGTCGAAGCGGCTACTGCCGTGGCAGAGTCCTGACCGTTCGCACCAACTGCTGCGGTATTAAGGGAGCAGGAGACGTTTCGCACGGTGACGTAATTGTGGGATGCGTCCTCCAGCGATATCTCGTCGCATTGCACAGAAATCGAAGGAGAAGTCCCACCTGCCGTCAATACCAACTTGGTCGCCCCGCCCCGCACCTGCCCGCCGGTCGAGCCGGTCACATAGCCCGCGTCATTCGTGAATGCCGACACCACGGTCGGACGGCCGGAGATCGAAGTCCATACGAGACTCGCCGCAGTGAGCGCGTCCGAGATCGCGTAACCGGCGACCGTCGTCGGCTTCGATGTGATCCCCGACCACGGCACGGCCGATGCGGTCGCGGCGTTGCCGCTGATGCTGATCGCATAGACGGCAGCGAGGTCGCCCCACGCGGCTCCGCTCCACAGTTGCCACTTGGCGAGCGAGGCGTTCCATCGCTGCGTCCCAGTCGGCTGGTTCGTCAGCGTCACGATGATGGGTTCGTTGCCTACGGCAAGATCGTTCAGGCGCGCGTTGAAGTAGCCCGTGTAGTCGGCATACGGGTCCGTGTTTATAGGGTGGGACCAGTCAGACATATCAGTATCCTTTCGCGGCCCAGTTGACGGTTGCGTTCACGCGCGCACCAGCGGAGTCAAAGACCATCACTTGGAATGTGGTCGGGTTCGGCGCACCGTCGAATATGAAGATCGGAGTGAGGCTCGCAGCGCCGCCGCTCGCCGCCTGCCCCGCCGTCAGAGTGATGGAAGTGATGGCGACGAACGGCATGTTGAAGGTCACATTGGTGCCCGCAGTATCGGCAGCGAGAGCCGCGATGGAACCTCCATCATTCTTGATCTTTGCGTCGAGCCGAACCGACAGGTCTGAGATGCGAGCAAGATCGAGCCCGAGATCGCTGTTCGCAGAGAGCCGGATTTTCAGGTAGGCGAAGTTCGTCGCGTATGCGGAGGTGGTATCCGACAACGTGTGCCACCCGGTTTCACCGTCCGACCACGAGATCGAACACCGCACCGCGGGGGTGCCGATATCTATCTCCGCCCACGACACCGTGACCTTCATTGCGGCGAGCATTGCGCCGATGACGATGTATTCCTCATACCAGCCGCTGTGGTCTCCGCTGCTGTCCGCAGGCTGGATGAAGATCGGGAAGCCAGCGGCAATCTGCGCGTCGGCATTGGCCCACGAATTCGTGTCGAAGTGGTCGGCGTAACTCATCGTGGTATCGACCGGCATCACCAGCCTTCCATCGACATCTATGATCGCCATTGCCTTTGTGCCAGCGAACGTCGATGCGATCACCCCGTGCAACACATAGTCGGGTGGTTGGTTGACGACCGTTGTTACGCTACCCGGCGTGCCGTAGTTGCCAGCAATGTCGATGCCGACGACCCAATAGGTGTAGGTGCCAGCGGTCGTTTCAAACACCGAGGTGAACAGTCCCGACTTCGTCCCGATCACATGCGCGTCAACGAACATCGCGCCACGGCGAATCTCGTATGTCGCTATCGGCTGGGTTGCCGCAGCGATAGTCCATGACAGCAGGACGTTGTTATCGACCACCTGCTGGAACACTGTTGGCGCGCTCGGCGCGCTGACCGTCATGGTTACGGAGCAGGCAGCCATCGAGTAGATGCCCGTCTTGTTCAGGGCCTTGACCCACCACGTCCACGATCCCGCTCCCTGCGGCGGGACCGCATACGAGGTTGACCGGCTACGCCCGAGATATTCCGCGGTATCCCACGTATCGCCCTGCCGCACTTCGTACTCGGACAAGTCCGGCGCGCTGACCGCGTTCCACGCAATCTGAATTCCGGCCAGCGTCGGACCTGCAGCAACGCCAGTCACATCCTGCGGTGCGCCGATGGGCCCGCCGATGGTGAACGCGTACGCCACCGTGTCGCTGATGTCATCGACCCCGCCGCCCCACGTATTGAAGCTCTGCAGCTTGAGGTAGACGGTCTTGCCGATGAGGGCGGGATCGTATGCGTACTTGAACAGACCGGCGTCGAGCCTTGCGAACGATGCGCCGCTCGCGTGCGCCTTATTGGGGGTGCCGTAGATCCCGCGACGGGTGTAGGTCTGGAGCGTGTACCTGCTAAGGGCCGTGAGTGTCGCGGTCGAGTACGCGATCAGCTCGCCGTCCACCCAGCACAGCGTATTCGCATTGTCGGCATCTGCCGTGCTGCCGGTCGCGAGCCCAGCGCCCGAGATCATCAAATCGACCGGGAAGCTGTGGGATACGTCCGGATCCGTACCGGCTGCAACCGAGGCGGTCAGCGAGCCGTAGCGAGCGGGACCGACGATGGTGCCGACTTGCTTGTAGGTCGCGCCGTCGAGCGAGAGCCACACGAGCGCCCCGCCCCACGGATTGCCGTCGATCCCTGCCGCTGCGATCCATACCTCGTAGCCGGTCTGCGTCATGCGCCCGGCCGCATCGAAGATGACGGGCACTGCGACCAGACCAGCGGCAATGTTGTAGTTGCCGACAAAGCCGCCGACATCCTGCTCGTTGTAGACCGCGTGCGAGGTGACGTTGCCGACCACGTCCTCGGCTTCCATGTCGAGCGTGCCGGAGTCGTTCTCCGTAATCGAGGTGATCCGGACAATCTGGTTCTGCAGCCCGCTCTCGGTCGCCTCGGTCAGCGTCACAAGATCCATCGGGTCTAGCAGGATGTACCGATAGTTGACCGTGAACTTGTAGGTGTTGCGAATGTAGACCGAGCGCTGCAGCAGCAACTGGGCCGTTGCCCGCGCGACAAGTGCATCGCAGATCTCCGGGGCGCTAACCATTGGCGCAGGCTGTAATCCGTATGTCTCGATGTGCGCCTGATCCTTCGCCTCCGAAATTGAATCGGCGTAATCCAACAGACGGTTGCTGTACTGAACCTGAATCGCATTGAACGCCGTGATGGGCGTCGGTCGCTGCACCAGCACCGGATCGGTGGAGCCGTTATCGAGAAAATCATCGTCGGTGAGTGAGTAGCGCGGAACGGCGAGAGCGCCGGGCGAGTAGGTGCGCGCGCCGAGCGCGGTGTACCCTTCCGCGAGTGTCACGCCGGGGCCGCCCGTGACTTCATCGAGGCCGTATGGCACGAGCGTCAGCACGCCCCCGGACCACACCCACTGGCAATTCGTCAGCATCGCGAGCTGCGTGAGCATGTCCGCGGCTGGCGTCTGCTCGGTGTAGACCGGCGACAGCCACAAGCCGACGGCCCATAGATAGTTGCCAGTCCCGTCGATGACCCGCTCGGCCGGAAAGTTCGCACCGAATACTGGATTGGTCAGCAAGTCCTTGGCGATGAAAAACGGGTTGGCGTCATAGATGCCAGTGGCATCTGCGTTTGCGCCGAGGCCGATCACCTCGTACAGGGCTTGCGTCATCGAGGGGCTGTCGCCCAAGTCGTAGGCGCTGGACGCGACGTTCGCAAGGTACGGGTACGGCAGCGCCTCGCCCGGGTGCTTGGTCGTCACGTAGGGAAACGCGATCTGCGTGGCAGTGCCGAGCGCTATCGTCAGGTTCAACTGAGACGGCGTGAACTTCGACTGGTTCTGATAGATCGTGCGGATGCCGCTATAACTGTGGGTCGTGGAGCCATAGCCATCCCGATCACCACGGCCGCCGTAGTTCCACTGCTTCTGGTTCCGTTCACTGAAAGCGCCCAGCGGGCCCTCGCACAACCCGAGGATGGCAGCGGCCTTGTAGGTGTAGCCCGTGACCTGACCGCCGCCACCGCCGCCCTTGCCTGCCTGCTGGGATTCAACCGGGGTGCTCTTGAAGTCGGAATACCAGATCAGGTTTCCAGCAAGTCGGTTGGTGCCGTAGCAGATCGGAATCGCACGTCCGTAATTCGACGTTTGGATCTGCATACTCGCCGCCGCCGGGGCGACGTTGCTGACTGATTCCCCGCCACCCACGTCAGACTCCCTTGACGCGGTAGAAGCCCGCCACGCGGTGCTCGATGGGCGAGCCCTCGACGTTGGTGATGCACACGCATCCCTCGTCCTTGTAGGCGTGGACGATCAGCGGCCACTCGATGACGATGGCTCCGTGCGCCGCGTGTCGGCCGAACTTGAACATGACGACATCCGCAGGCTGCGGCACATCGACGCGCTCGGCCTTGGACAGCACCATCTTGACGAACCGCGGCTCGTCGTGATGCTGGAACCAATCAGCCGGGTAGTATTCGGTGTCGAAGTCTTCGATCAGACCGGCCGCCGCGTACACGGCAACGAGGAATTGAGCGCAGTCCACCCCCGCGCCCTTGACGCGCGCGAGGTGGTGCCACGGCGTGCCAATCCACGAGCGCGCCTCGGCGATCACCTTGTCGGACATCTCAGACATTGACGACGCTCGTTATGGACGGGATATAGGGCTGGCCACGGAAGTGGGCGAGGTTCGAGAACTTGACCTTGCAGGTGTTCTGCGACTTGTCGCAACCCGGGCGCGCGGTGAACGCATCGCCGAGGCCCGGCACGTACGGGAATGGCGACATGACCGAAATAGAACCGAGCATGTAGGCGCGGACAGTGCGCGTGAGTCCGGCATTCGGGCCTGAGGTGAATCTCACGATCCCCTGATCGAACCATCCCTTCGCGTTCCCAAGCGCGACGCTCAGCGTGCTCGCCGTGGATGCCGCGACTATCACCCCCGTCACCTCCCACGTTGCTTTAACGAGCGCGCATTGCGCGTCGTATACGGTATTGATGCAGCCGGGCTGGTAGAAGTTGCGCGGTAGCTGCGTCTGCAGTCGCTGCAACAATGAATTGACGCGCACCGTCGCGCTGGTGCGTCCGGCCTCGATGTCACCGATGTCACCAAGGAACAGGATCACATCGCCGACGCCCGTCGCGTTGACCGGCACGCCCGGCGCTGTGAAAAAGATTCGATTGAGCAGGACGCTCGCGCCATCGAACATTCCGCCGCGCAGCGCCGCGAGGAACGGCACACCATTCACCAGCAACAAGGTCGACGCTGACATCTGCAAATCGAGCGTGTCTACCTCGACGCCAACAACGGAGCGGGCCTGTGAACGCACAATGATCGGGCCTGCGGCTGACCAGACGTTCCCGCCGAGCGTGAAGTCCGCCTGCGCGCTCGTCCATCGCAGGACCGTCCCGTCAATGAGCGTGAACGTGTACGCGTCCGCCATCATGAACTCGCTCGGAAAGGTCGCGAGGTAGTCGCTGATGGATGTTGCTACGACTTTCACAGCACGTTCTGCAGGGAGCCGCGCATGAGCACCTTCTTCACTTCCCAGAACCCGGACATGATCCCTGTGAATTCAAGCGTGTCGTCGACGAAGCGGCAGCGATAGTAGTAGGCCCCGCTCCACGTCAACAGCGCGTCAATGGCAGGCGCGGATGCGAAGGTGACGACACCCGTGGCACTCACCGTGTAGTCAGTGGTCACGGTCTTGAGCACGCCGCCGACGTAGATCAGCGGCGCGCCATTGAGGTTCATCACGGGCTCAACGCCCGAAAAGCCACCCGCCCCAAACGCGCGAGTCAACTGGAAAGCCGTCGAAACACCATCGCCCGCGCCGAACCCTTGCAGCGTCACCACGCTGTCGGCCGGATCCGTGAACAGGAACGAGTCCCACGAGCCCCCGCGCGCGTTGTAGAAGCCGACGAGCTGAGCGAATTCGTTGCCGCTCGCGCCGTCCCGCAGGAACTCGTAGACCAGCGTGAAGTCGATCAGCGGATAGAAGCGATAGGTGCCGCGCACTTCGCGGCCGGATACCGACGCATGGGTCTGCGTCTTCCATACAGGCAGACGGCTGAAGTTGGGAGCGAGGCCCAGAAACGTCGGATAGATGATGTCGCTCATCGGATCGCTCGCGCGAATCCACTCGCCGCGGCGCCGTTATTCCTGACTGCCTGACGCAGAGCGGGCGCGATAATGTGCGAGTTGCTCTTGAAGAACTTCGCGAAGTCGGCAGTCGATTGCGTGTGGACGTGCATGTGCACGGCGCCGCCGCCACCGCTGTCGCCACCACCACCGCCACCACTACCACCGCCCCCCGCTGCCATGCCGCGAATGACATCAGCGTATGCGGCGGGCAGGATCATCTCGCGCGCGTGGGCCTGCACTATCGGATTCGTGCCGTATGGAATGTCATATCCGCGTTCGGCTATCGCGAACGACTGCGCTGCCAAAGCCATGGCCGCGCCGAAAGCGGGCGCCCCCATGTCGATTGGCCACGGCGCCGCGGCGAACGAGGCAACGCCAGCCGCTCCGGCCACGCCCGCCGACATCGCGATCAAAGCCTGTGACTCAATCGCCTTGGCGGCCACCGTGGCCGTGCTCGCCGCCGTTTCTGCGGTCTCCTCTGCCATCAAGCCGAAGAACACCAAGATCTTGCGCAGCAGCGTGTGCCCCTTGGTCGCGCTGGTCTTCGCGAGTTCCATCGCGATGTGCCTGACGAGCATCCGGGCGCAGCCCTCGACGAACGACGAGATCACCGACGAAAGCACCTGCTGAAACGCCTTCCTCCACGTCATCGTGCCTTGAATCAATCCATTGATGAGGCTCGTGAAGCCGTGCGAGATCGGCGTCAGGGCGTCCAGCCATTCCTTTCTCGTATCCCGTGAGGCTTTGCCCTGAATCTTCGATGTCTCAAGCGCTGCGAAATTGGCTGCCTTCGCAATATCAGCAGCGGCCTTCTTCTGCGCGTCCACGTCATTCGCGCGAAGCGCGGCGACGCCCTTGAAGAACGCCGTTTCGGCCGCCAATTTTCGCGCGACGAGGTCGATCTCGATTCGCAGCATGTCCGCTGCTGAAATGGTCTGGTTGAGTCGCGCCTCGTTGGCCTTCTCGCGGTCGATGGCGATCTCAGCCAACGCTGCCGCGCGGGCATCCGACAGCGCCCGCTCCTTGCTCTTGCGTTCCTCTTCCGTCGCGTCGGTGTCGAGCTTCATCTCCGATTTGGTGGCGTCGTCTTTGGCCCTGACCTTATCCGAGTTGTTCTTGATCTCCGCGGCCTTGTCCTTGACCTGCAGCAGCTCAACCTTCTTGAAGTACGTGTTCTGAATGGCGAGCTTGTCCTCGATCAGCGCGCGCTCGCGCTCGCGACCCTCAGCAGCACTGATCCGGCCGGTCGCCATGTCGGCTTTGTTCCGCTCCATCGCCACGGAGTTGCCGCTCAGCGCGATGTCCTCTACCGACTTCGCCTCATCCATCTTGAGCTTGATGATCGCAGCGGAATAGGCGCGCGTTTCGTCGAGCACTCGCTTATGAGCCGCAATGGTCGCAGGCTTATCCGCGCCCTCGATCCTCTCGATCTCCTTTTCAAGCGCCTTAGCGGCCTCGACGCGCGCAGCGGAGTTGGGCTCGGCATCATCGAATTTCGCTTGCAGCTTCTGAACGCCCTTGGCCGAGCTGATCGCCTCGTCCTTAGCCTTCTTTTCCTCGGCAGCCTTCGCCTTTTTCGCGGGCTTGTCCTTCACGTCCTGATCGAACTTCTCGACATCCTGCTGCTGCTTTGTCTTCGGGGTTGCCATCGCCTCATCGAACGCGTCCTTATTGGCGACCGCTTGATTTACGAGATTGTCGCCGCCGGTCTTCGCGTCGCTGACCAAACCATCCCATAGCTTTTTGAAGCCGTCCTTAACCGCCGTCCAGCTACCAGAGAAGAGCGAGACGATGGCGCCGCAGAAGTTCATGATCAGATTCAGCACGAGGTTCAGCGCGTCGCCGATCAGTTGCAGATCTTGTACGACCTGACCGAATAGAACGATGAGCTGACCCTTCAGGAAATTGCCGAGCTTTTCCCATACGCTCGTGCCAGCACTCGAATCACGCTGCGCCCCGGCCATCTTCTTGATGGCGTCCGCCAGACTCAACATCGAGGGCACAGCCTGCGTAACGATATGCGCGGTGACCTTTTCCCACTGCATCCCGAACAGTTGCATCTTCTCGTGGTACTCCGTGAGGATGGCGGTCTCCTGCACGGTCTGCGCACCGATGGATTCAGCCGCAGCGCCAAGATCCCCGTGCGCCTGCGCTAATTCGCGCACGATGGGAATGTTCTTCATGAAGCGCGCGCCGAGCAGCGCCGTGATCTTCTCGTTCGAGTTGCTCTCGTCACCGATCAGGGCCAGCAGCTTCACGGCGGTCATGCCCGGCTCGTTGAGCTTATCCATCGTGATGCCGAGATCGTTGAACGTGTACGCGAGCGCGCCTCCGTTCGTCTTGGCCTCCGCGGCCTTCATCGTGAGCTGGCCGATCACGGTCGTCAGGCGACCCATCTGGACATGGGACTTGACCGCCATGACCTCCATGCCCTGCATCTCATACGTCGTGAGGCCGAACTGCTCGGCGAGACGCGTGACTTCTTCTGCCTTGTCGGCGAGCGTGCCGACGGCGTTCGCGACCTTCATGATCAGGTCGATCAGCAGCAGGATGCCGGTCGCCTGAAACGCGGTCTGGATCTTGTTCTTGACGTCGTCAAACGCCTTGCCGAGGTTCACCGTCGAGTCGGCGTGTTGCTTGGATTCCGCAGCGGCCTTCACATGCGAGGCTGAGAGCTGCTCCATCTGCGCAGACAGCTTGGCAGCCGACTCCTGCATCTTGGTGAAGGCGTTGTCGGTACTGTCGTAGACCTCGACCAACCCGGCTTTCAGGTCGTCGATCTGGGCTACGATTTTGATCGCAATGGTGTTGTCGTTAGCCATGGGTCCCTAGCGCTGCCATCAGCTCTTCGGCGGATGTGTGCCGCTTGGGCGCGGACAGGGACTCGCGGCCTATCGGTGCCCCGCCCAGCCCTTCCGCGATTGCTTGAACAACGAACGCCATCGGCGGGTGCTCCTGCCAGAATGACTGCAGCGACCACAACTGCGGCAGCGTCAGCTCCCCGGTCTCAGCCCAAGTCCACCCTGTCGCGTGGATTACACCAGCGAAGATTCGCCCCCAATCTGGGGGCTCGTAGGGACCGCGGCTTCACCGTCCGACTGCAACCCTGCCTGACCGAGCACGGCTTGCGAGACTTCGAGCATGTTGCCGAGATCGACCACGGCCCGGATGTCATCCTCGGTCACGCTCGGATCTCCTCGCTGCGCGCTCGCTGCGAACACGCGCACGAGCTTGGCGAAGCGAACCTTGTCGAACGGATCGTCTCCGGACTTCAGTCCTGTGAGCGCCTTGATCTCGTCTTCGAGATCGCACATCGTTCCGATGCTGAGCGCGTAGAACTTGACCCGTCGCGAGCCGAACGCAATTTCAGTGAACTTCGCCAAGACAATCTCCTGCTATGCCGACTCAGTGGGTCGTCGTGATCTGGTAGACCTGACCGGCCGCATTCGCGAAGCACGAGAAGTCGAACTCTGGGACCGTGAAGTCCTCGTTCTTGAACGTCATCGTCAGCTTCGAGCTGATGCACTGATAGAGCTTCAGGTTGAGCACCGTGTTCATCGAGGCATTCGGCACGTTGAGTTCGGCCATGAACACCGGAGCCGCGCCCATCAGTGGGTTCGTGATGATCGCGCTCTTGAGGCCGGTCGCTACGTTGGCCGAGTACGACACCGAGATGTTGTTGGTGCCGACATCCGTGACCGCGAAGCCGTAGACGCCGCCGCTCGTCACCGTGTACGAAACGCCTGCGACTGGGGTCGATGCGACGCACGTCATTGCGACACCCGTCGCAATCATCGTGACGCCGAGATCCTCGGCGAAGCCTGCTGCACCGAGGACGGTGTACGCGCTCGCGACGACGGATCCGATCTCGCCCGTGGTGATCGCAAGACCACCCGTTGCAACCGCTGTGCCCGTGAAGATCGTGTTCATGGCAGCCGCACTGATCGTGGCGGCCTTCGCCTTGCCCGTGATCTTCGCGGCGCCGCGGCCGACCGCTACGGCGAACTGGTTCTGCCCATGCAGTTCCTTCAGCGAGAAGCTGATGTCAATCGAGCATTCCTGCAGCGTGCCGAACAGGACGGGGGACGGGTTCGCGCCGGGCGGGATGGCATACAGGTTCCCGGAGCCAAATGAAAATTGCGGCATAAATCACCTCTCGATCAGATCGCCAAGATTTCGACCGGGACTCGCGCCACGGTTTGGTCGCCGAGGAACCCAGCGGAAATCTCCACGGGTCCGGAAATCGTGCAGCGGAAGACCGCGCCATCGAGCGTGTTCGTGAACGCGCTCGCGGGGGTCGTCTCGACCGCTGGAGTTAGTATGGATTCGAGGGCGTCAAGGATCGGATTTAGCACTTGGACGCCAGCCTTGGATGGCGTCGATTTGACGTACACCCAGATCTCGGCGTGGATCCGCCACTTGATCGGCAGGCCCTGCTGATAGACCGCGTCTTCCTTGACCGGCACGACGAACACGGCGGGCTGGTTCGTCACCGAGGCCCACGTCTTCCAATCGCGCCCGATGGTCTCGATCCCGAGCAGGTACGGCTCGGCGTTGAGCTGCAGGATGCGTTCTGCGAGCGCGGCGTAGATGGGCTCGCGCTTCACTTCAACGCCTCAATCGCGCCGTCCCGCAGCCGGTCGATGATTTCCTGACGCATCGCGTCGACCGCCGGGGCCAAGAACGGGCGCGCGGGGATCGTCACTTCCTTGACCGACACCCAATGGCCATTGACCTGAAAGCGCAGGAACGGCGCATTCTTCGCCCTGATCACTGCGCCGAATTCGTGGACCGGCGCGTAGATCATGTTCGAGCCGACGATTCCGGTGATCTCGGAGTCGGTCGCTGATGCCTCGCCGTGGATGCTGCTGCGCAGGTTATTGGTGCGATTGTGCAGCGGGTTCCCGGACAGGCGATGTTCCCGCGACCAGTCCGCAGTCCTCGTCATCTCGCGTTGCATCACGAGCTGGAGACGGCTGGACATTGTCGTGCGCGCGTTCTTGAACTTCGCGCGCAGCTCTTCCTTGCCGACGATGGTGAGCGAGATCCCAGTCATCGCGGGCCCGCCGGGGGTACCATGTTCCGGTACGGCTGCAGCATCGCCGCGATGCGGCCCGACATGCCGAACTTGGTGAAGTCGTCGAAGACCTGATTCTCGCCACTGACGCCGCGGGACTTGTAGCCGAGCGACTGCGGCGAGCGGTACAGCTCGATCACCAGCATCCGCGCGGCGAGCGCGAGGCCGCCGGGGATGTCGGCCGGGGCATACCCTGCCGTGTAGGTCACGATCAGCGGCGCGACGGATTGCAGCCACGGGGTGTTCAGGAACGACAGGGTCCGCCGGTCGTCTTGCAGGAATACCCCCGACACGGTCTCCGTCTCGACCGTCGTCAGGACGGGGAGATCCCGTGTCCCGCTCACGGCCGAGGTGATCGTGACGGCCGGGTAGTGGTTGAGCAGCACGTTCGGGAACTTGAACGTCGTGACCCCGCTCGGCGGGCGCTGCCAGTAGGTCTCGGCGTAGGTGATCACCTCGCCCAAGTTGTCCCGGCTGCAGTACCGCCCGATCAGGTCGGAGGCCGACTCGATCAGGGAGGTCAGCAGCTCATCGTCAGCCGTCTCGATGTCCGCGATCTTGAGGATCCGCTTGACGGCTGGCAGGGTGGTGAGGTTCGCGTACATCGGGCCTCAGAGCCCCTTACGCGGGCGCTCGTGCCGGGGCTCGGGGATTGGGTCCGGATCGGGCTCAGGAGGCGCCTCGGGCACGACAACCCGGGTCAGCCCCAGTTCGCACGCCCGGCCGACATGGCTCGGCCGGATGTCGAAGACGCCGTCGGTGGCCTCGTAGTCGACGCCCTCGATGACGATCTTCGTGAAATGTGTGTGCATCAGGTTCACGGCAGCCCCTCCTATGTGCAAAGGGCCGGGATCCTTGCGAATCCCGGCCCCCCCGCGATTCATCACTCGCCGACGGCTCAGCCGTTGGCGATGTTCGTGATGAGGCCGAACGAGGGCGGGAAGTAGTTCTGCAGCACGCCGTCGAAGTAGATGCCGTACTCGTACTTGCGCGACACACGCGGCCATTCGATCTGCTCGTAGTCCTTGCGGAGCAGCATCTGCGTGACGTTCGACACGTTCGAGAGCGGGTACGGCAGCGTGCCCGTGTAGAACAGGATCGTGCCCGGCGGGAGGTTCGGGTGCAGGTGCACCGGGATCTCCTGAGCGCCAGCCATCGAGAACTTGTTCAGGTAGCTGCGGACCATCACGCCGCCAGCGACGACGCCCTGATCCGTGTACTGGAACACGAACCGCTGGGCCGCCGAGCTGTTGCCCGCGAGGATCTTCTTGCCGATGTTCGCCATCTCCTGCGAGGAGACGTAGATGTCGGTCGGCGAGAGTCGCAGCGCATCCCAGAAATACTGCAGGGCCTTGTCGATCTCGACGATGCCGCCAGCGTTGTCCGAGGTCAGCGTCGTGCCGGTGCCCGCCGTGCCAGTCGCGAGCGTCTGGACGTAGCCGCCGTAGTTCGAGCCGTAGCAGTGAGTCATCAGGCCGTCGAACACGAGCCCGTTCTTGCTCTGGTCGGACGCGGGCAGATCGGTCGCGTTCTGGGTGCCCGACGCGGCAGCCGTGATCAGAACCGAATTGATCGTGGTGATCGCACCGAGCAGCTCCGTGCCAGCGGTCGCGCCCCAGTACCATGCGTAGGCGACGGCGCCCTTGATGACCGGGACCGTGCACGCGAGCGAGCCGGTCGTGCCCGTCGTGGTCGCAGCCGCCGAGGCTGCCGACTTGCGACCGACGCCGCCACCGAAGGTGTCCGAGCTGCCGTCGCGATTGGTCCGCGTGACCGACGCCGTGATGCCGCCCGCGACCGTGTAGGCGAGGTAGGCTTCGAGCGTGAGGCCCGTGACGATGACCGAATGCGTGGTCGACGCGGCGAGCGCGCCCGCCGAACCCGCCGTGACGGTCGGCGCGGTCGCAGTGCCAAGCAGGAGCGAGGCATTGCCGCCGAGGATCAGCGCCTCTTCCGCGATCATGGTCGAGCGCAGCAGGCCCTCGACCGCAAGCGCCTTCACGTCCTGAAAGCCGTTCGCGGCGTAGTCCGCCTCGAAGGTCGCGTAGTCCTCAAGGCCGATACCCGCGAAGGCTGCCGTGTAGTTCGCGACGGTCGTCTGAATGGAGCCACCGCGGTTACCCTGCGAGACGCCAGCCCGGGTGTTCCCCGAATTGATCGCCGTGATCGCGCGCCAGTTGGCCTGCGTACCACCGACGGCCTTCACGCGCGCGGTGCGATTGCGCAGCGGCGTGTGTACCGGGTAGAGCGTCTTGGCCGGGGCTTCAAGGTTGTAGTAATTGATGCCCTGCACGGCCGAACTGGGCTGGGTCCAGTCCTTGCGCAGGCCCGTCCCCATGGCGGCCTTGAGCGCGTCGATGATCTGCGAGTTTCCATTCATGTTCGTCTCTCCGAAAGTTCGAGGCGGCGCGCGGCCGATTGGGGTTGGAGTCAGAGCAGCCGGTCAGGGCCGCGCGCGTGCACGGCTTTGATCAGGCTGGCCGTCTTGTTCACTTCCGCACCCGTATGGATCGGCTCTACGGACTTCATCAGCTCATCCGCGGCGCTGACCTTCGCGACGCTGCCGTCCTTCTCCACTGCAAGTAGCGCGGGCGCGGGCGCCGCGGCGGCGGCCGGTGCCACTTCGGAATTCGGTGCAAGCCCGAGGGCCTTGATGACGGCGGTGACCGTCTCGGCGATGAGCGCTGCGTTGGAATCAGCAGCGGTGTCCGCCTTCTTCGTCTCGGGCAGCGTCTGGCCGCACTTCGAGCACTTCGAGTCATCCGGCGGGAAAGCCTTGGCCACATCGGCGGCGGGATCGGCGGCCGGGGCGGTCTTCTCGACGACGGCGGTGGTGTCACTCATGATTGATTCCTCGGTCGGTTGCCGTTTCCCTGCGCCGTCAGCCATTGCCATCTCGGGCATCGCCATCGGAGCCAGCGGGACTACTAATTCGGTGCCTGCCACAAGTTCGGCGGCCTCTTCCTGCACAAGCGCGATGCCGACTTCCGCGAGATCTGCGATCCGCGCGCGGAGGTCCGCGGGAATCGGCGAGACATCACCTTCAGCACTCGCTTCGTACTGCTGGCCCTGCGCAAACACTTCGAGGTCCCGCAGCAGTGCGAAAAATTCGACGACCCCGGCCATGCCCTTCTTCAGCTCGGCCCCGCTGGTCGCCTTCCGGTTCGCCGCCTCATCGCGCGGCTCATCTGCGTTCATGCTGTCGCCGTCATCGGCGGGGGCCCCAGATTTCGGGGTGCGTTTGGCGCGCTTGGATTTGGGATCGCCAGTCCGATAGGCATTGATGCCCTCGGTGGCGCTTGCGGGCGCGACGAAGTCCTTGGCGAGCAGATCGGCGACGAGCGCCTTCGTGAACTCGGATGCCTTGACTGCGATTTCGTCGACGGTCGCCTTGAAGGGCACGATCAGCACGGAGCCGTCGGCCTTCTGGACGTTGAAGAATTTCGCCGTGGGAATGCACGGCCGATCCACGATTGAGATCTCGGTGGGCGCCGCGGTGTAGCGCTGCACCTTCGTGCCGTCGACCGTGTCGGTCCACTTGCGGACGTAGCGGCCACCGATGGAAAACCCGGTGTAGACGCCTTCGAGCACCTTCTGCCACTCGGCGTCGTCGACGATCTTTGCGGCTACGTCGATGGCTTTTTCGATGTCATCGAACGAGATCTCCGTGACCTTGCCCGCGGCCACCGAGCCGTGCATGGCGCGGACGTTGCCGAGCGACTTGCCCGCGCTGTCGGCGGACACCTCGGCGCTCCAGCTCTCGAACAGAGGCCGGGAGCTGGCGTAGTCGAAGATCTCGTCGGAGCGGTCGCGGACTTCCTGAGCGGCCCGGCCATAGACCGTGCGCTGGGGTTCGTCGACCTTGATGATGCGGGCGAAGATCGAGGCTTGATCCAACATGGATCGAGTCTGGAACCGGGGTGCGCTACTCCCCGAAAATCGCCGCGCGCGCGAGCCCGCTAGTGGACGGTGTCGTCCTCTAAGTCAGCAGCCTCCGGATCGCCCGGGTATACGGTGACGAAATCACACTTGCAGTTATGTACTACTATTGAGTCCGCGAGGAACCATCCGCTCACCGTTTCGAGGTTGAACACATGGCCCGAGTAACGCTTTCCCGCGATGACGTCCTTCACCTGCACGAGCGCTACGGCCGCGGGGAGTCGACTGTGGATCTCGCGAATGATCTCGGCTGCAGCAGCAGTACCCTCCGACACCGATTTGCCCGGCTGGGTCTGCTTATGCGAAGCCCCCACGAGTACCGGCTCGCCGCCGAGCGGCGCAAGACCCCCGAGCAGCGGCGAGTCGCGGCCAAGGGCGCCGCTCGGCGCGTCCGCAGCGCCAGCCTCGCCACCCGCTACAGCAACCGCCGAGCCGTCGGCATCGAGCGGCGCGGGCGGCCAATGACCCCGGCGGAAGCCCGGGTCTATGCCGTGCTGATCGCCATCGGCGGCCACATCCGCCACGACCGGGCCTTCGGTTCTTACAATGTCGACTTCACCATCGACAACGCCGTCGCCGTGGAAGTCCAAGACTTCCGTCCTAGCGTTCGTCAACGTGCCACGCAGCGCAAGCGCGTCAAAAAGGTTTTCGCAGCGGGCCTCGACTTCGTAGTCCTCTACCTCCAACGCCCGGACCAGAGCGGTTGGATCGTTGGTCTTGAAGATGTAATCGCCGCGTTTGATGTCCTTCGCAGCGACGAATCCTCGCTGCGTCAGTACCGGGTGGTGCGGGGTGACGGTAAGGTCGGGGTGGTTCGCGACGCGAATGGTGATGACTTCCCCTTCGTAGAAGCGCCGGTACGCGCCGCGAACGCCAGCGGCGGCAACGCGGGTGCCTGAGATGACGCAGTTCGGGTGGAAGACCGGGAAGTTGTAGCCGTCGACGAACTCCTCGTCCCACCCGATCACGCCAGCATCGTGGGCGTCGTCGCACTCGTCGCTCTCGGGCACCTCGGTGTCGTGCTCGGATCCGAGCAGCGTGTACTTGCCGACAGCCCCCAGCTCCTCCGCCGTATGAACTCGCCCGCCGATATGCGCGAGGTTGAGTTCCGTGCGCGCGATCATGTCTGCGCGCTCTTCACTGAACGCCGTGTTCTCTAGGATCGAGTCGGCCAGCATCTTGGCCGAGTCGCCGTCGGTGACGGCTTGCTCGATGGTCGAGCGCAGCATGTCGCGGGTGCTCGATTGGATCGACCACTCCGGGTTCGGGTTCACCACCAGCTCGCCGTCGACCCACTTCATCCCGACCATCTCCGCGCTACGCGCGTCCGCGTAGGCAATGGCATGGACATCGGCCCAGTCGGTCGCGATGTCAACGGCCACGCGACCGGCGTCGACGGCTTCGAGCTGCGCGCCGACCTTGAACTGCCGGACCATGTCGGCGTCCACGGCATCGGACACGGCCAGCCAGTTCGCGTCAGTCACGGCATCGAGCACGCCGTCGACGATGTCGGCATCGGTCGTTGCCGTGGTGATTAGCGACAGGTAGGACGTGACCCCGGCGTCACTGATGTCCCTGCCGATGGCATCGAGCGCCTCGTGGATCTTCACGCGCAGCGCCGCGACGTGTGCCTCGGTCATCGCTTCGAGCGGCGTGACGCCGGGACCCGGGCGATTGAGGACGGCCTTCGCGAGCTTGCCGATAGGGATTTCGCGCATCGTGCCACCGAGGTGCAGGACCGTCTTCGGCGCCCGCGTCATGACGTCCCATCCCTCGCCGCTGCCAATGAATCCAGCTCGCCGATACCAATCGGCCAATGAGCTAGACGATGGACCGCGCTCGCCGTAGTGCTTCGGGATAAGGGTCAGGGTGACGCCATGCTTGTCTGCGAGATCCGTCAACAGCCCCAGCGCCTTCGATCCGGCGCCGGTCTTGTCTCCGGGCTTGAACGAACGGATGTCGGAAATGTGCGCGCTCGTGCCGTGCGCGTAGACCTCGATGGCGGCATTGCTTCCCGGGGCGACGCGCTCGCGCTCATTCAGTGGGTTCGTGCTGGTCTGCGCGTGCAGTTCATCCATGAACGACTTGATGCCACCCCCTCCCGTCCACTGATTGCCATGGAACTCATGCCCGGCAACGTCACCCTTCCTAACCTTGCCGAAGCGCGCGCGCATCGTCTCAAGATTGAAATGACCCGGGACGTTCTCGCTGCCCGCGCGATACCAAACCCGAACGGGCACGGTCTTGTGGCCGAACTCGGCGGCGAGCGCCAGACGATGATTCCCCTCGGCGACGTACGCTTCGCCGCGGTGGTTCACTTGGATTGAGATCGGGCTCGTGATGCCGTGCTCTTTCACGGAGTCGCGCAGCGGCGCTCCCTTATCGTCGTGCGTGATGTTCGGGATCAGGTGCTCGTTGTTCTCTCCGGGCAGCCCTTTCAGCTCATCGACGGGCAGACGGCCAGTGAACCCTGCCGTCACGGCACCTGAAACCTTCATCTTCGATGCTTCGGCTTTTGCCTTCTCGCCCTCCTCCCAACTGCCGCGCGGGTTGTCGAAGAAGACGCCTTTGACCTGTGCGGGTTGCGATCCGGGCCCGTCTGCACCGCCGTCGGTGTATTGATTGCCGTGAAACGCATGACCCGGGACGTCACCCTTCTGCACGCTTTTCAGTACGCTCTTCAAGCGAAGCACGGATCCCGATGCGACCCGGTACTCACTCTCCCCGGCCACGTACTTGCCCTGTGATCCCGGCTTGGTCTCGAACTCAAGCAGCTTGATGTCGCTGCGTGGAGTTGCCGCGAACTTGTTCCAGTCATTGGTGAAGAACGCAGGATTGGCCGGGCCCCCGGCCACGTCTCGCCAGAACAGGGAGCGGTTGATCAACTCGGCCTTCTGGTGAACACGCTCCTCGCTCGTGGACGCGCGCTGCATGAATCCGCCAACGAGGTGCGCGTCACCCAGATCCTTCGCGTTCACGCCCTGAAAGGACAGCCGCAGGGCCACGCTCTCCGGTGGCGTGTCCTCGCCCACGAACCACGAGCGCGTGCCGTTCAGCGTGTCGTAGAGTTGCGAGGGCAGGCCGTCGATGCTCCGTGCTGATTCGCGCGAATACGTGTCCAAGAGGTTCGAGTACGACGGCCCCTTCGCATCGGTACCGTCCTTCGCTTGCTGGACGAGATCCTCCGGTGTGATCTTGCCAGTCATCACGTCGTGTGCGAGGAGCATCCCATTCAGGTACTGATCGGCCATCGCACGATCACTGGTCAGGCTGATCGTGTCACTGGTGCCTCCACCGATACCGGAGGTGTTCCCGGACTCGTCCCGCGTCTTGAGCCCCTCGACCTGAACGGCGTCGCCTGCACTGGTGACGTGATAGAGCGTGTCGGGCAACGGCTGCCACGGATAGCCCTCGCTGTTAAAGAACCCGAGCGTGCGCGCGTCCTCCTGAGTAATGTCGCCTTGCGTCAGCGCCATCACCATCGAGCGATCCCAGTCGGCTTCCTTCTGCCGCCATGCTACAGCCTCCGGCGAGTTGTAGTCGCCGACGGCCGGGTACGGTCCCACGAATTCTTTCCTCGGCGTTTTCCACGCGTCGGACGTGGCTACGTTCGGCCACGATCCGCCGCCACCCGTCCACTGATTCCCTCGAAACTCATGTCCGGGTAGATCGCCCTTCTCCAGCGCTTCGTCTGACTCCACAAGATCAGCATCGAAGAGCGGCTCCTCATCGTTGAGGAACCCGCCGTCTAAGTGAGCGCCACCCTCAGCGCTTCTTGCGCGCATAGATCAGCCCCAGTTCCTTGGACAGCCGCGTCAGCGCGACGTGCTCCGGTATAGGTTTCGAGCGGTCACGGCCCGCCCGGACGTTGTCCCTGCCGATCCCTTCCTGCATCGTGCGCAGCGCCCGGCCTACTTCGAGCTGCTGAGGCCAGCTTTCGCCGGGCCCGGGTCGCATGGTGTGCACGTACTTCGGCGTCACGGCGCGCAGCTCGCGCAGATCGAGCTGATACGCGAACTCCATGTCCGTCAGCGAGATCACGGAGCCGTTCGGATGGTTGTGTGTGTACGTCACGTCCTTGCCACGCATCGCCGCCATCTGTTCAGCCGTGTGGTAGACGCTGGTCGCGTTGCCAACGACGCCGCGCTCGCCGAACATCGCCGTGCCGTCGGGTAGCAGCGCGAGCCCGTGCTCGATGTGATCGCCCGCGTGCGCGGCCTCGAAGTCCGTGAGCTTCTTCTGAACCTCGGCGCTGTGGCCGCCGGTCCATTGATTGCCCCTGAACTCGTGGCCGGGTAGATCGCCCTTCTCGACGATTGTCCTGACAGTCGTGATGCGGACCAGACCGTTGTGGCCGTTGTCCCACAGCACTCTTACCTGATGAAGAGAGCGATGCGGGAGGACGCGCTGGACAGTGCCCTTCATCCCACCAGACGAAACGACACGGTCACCGACCTTCGCCCATTCACTTCTTGGCGTTGACGTCCACTGGTTTCCGCGGAATTCGTGCCCCGGCAAATCACCTTTACCGAAGCCCTCGCGGTCGCGCGTGACGAGGTCGCGAATCATCGCCGAGGTGACTGGCTTCGAGCCGACGACGCGTGATGCGGGCACCTTGCCGGATGACCGCACCCATGGGCCCTTCGAGTTCGCCTGCGTGAGCGGATCGGACGTGTCGATCTTCCACTTGTCCCGCGCGCCCGTCTTCATCTCGACGATGGAGATCTTGCCAGTGCCCATGCCCTGATTGAATTCCCAATCCATCTTGCCAGCCCAGCGAACCGCGTCATCCTCGTGCGTGAACGCGAACACATCACCATCGCCGTAGCGCTCTTTGTTCCCAGCCTGTACCCAGTTCGTGTCCTGCATCGGCAGCAGACCGCGGGCCTCGATCTCTTTCGCCGTCTCGGTACGCGTGACGTGGTAGATCGAGGTGCCAGCGCCGGGCGTCCACTGGTTTCCGTGGAATTCGTGGCCCGGCAGATCGCCTTTCTTCACTGGCATCGGCGCATCACACACGACTAGATAGATGCGGCCATCCTTATCAGATTTCGCAAGGCGCTGCCACTTGCCGTCGACCACGCGCGAGCGCACATGAATCCAGCTCGCCGGGATGTCGCGATTGACCTCCAGCACCGTTGCGGGCTGGCCCTCTATGAAGTCCTTCGTCGCTCGAATGACCGTGTCGCGACGCGCCGACTCGGGTAGCTGAATCTCGAACACGACCGCGTTGTAGGGCGGGACTCCCGGCCTCGTGTCGTCGTGGCTGCCGCGGTCCTCGGCGTAGCGCTCCGCGAGACGCAGACTGCGCGTGGTGAACACCGGGTTCGGCATCTTCACGTCGGCGCGCTTCAATCCCTGCCGCGTGATCTGCGTCTCGAACTCCTGCGCGGTGCCATGGAACACGGTCGTGTCGCCGTGTCCGCCGTCGACCCACTGGTTCCCGCGGAAGTCATGGCCCGGCAGATCGCCCTTGCTGAAATCCGCGTGCTCGGCCAACCCGACGCGCTCATAACCCTTGAAGCGGCCGAGATTGCTGCCAACCGCATCCGCCAGATCCCCCGGACTGATCGCCGCGCCCTCGGTCAGTTTCCACTTCTTGCTGAATCCTGCCTTTTCGAGCGCGTCGTGCATGTCCTTGTGAAGGCCCGCGCCCGCCGGGAACGCGACGTCGACGTTCGGACCTTCGAGCGTGCGCAGATCGTAACCGCCTTCGCCGCCGTGATCGGCCTCGTACTCGCGGACCACATCGGCATAGCGCTGGGCATCTTCCACCGACACGGGCGACACGAGGATCGGGATGTTGCCCTTCAGCAGCCCCGTCATCTGATTGCCCTGCGGGCCGCGGCCCTTGATGTCGTTTATGCCCGGCTGCAGCGCGTCGCCCTTGCCCTTGCGTTCCTTGCGCGCTTCGCGGATCGCATCCTTGATCGCGCTGTGATCGACAGAGGGCGACGACTCGGACGTCCCCTCGTCGCCGTCCCACCGGCCTTCTTCGTCGCGAGACTGGTCGGGATTGAACTCCTTCGCCAGATCGTCCGCGTCATCATCGAAGTAGTTCTCTGGCAGCCCGAAGCCGAGCGCCATCGCATGGCGTTCTTCGCGAGTCTGCATCTCTGGCATCAGGTAGGAAGTCACAGCTTCGGCCCTCCGAGGTCAGAGTAGACCCGCATCACGTCCGCATCGAAGCTGCGACCCGCGCGCGTGGCCGCGTAGACCTCCGCCACGTACTCCTGCCCGTTGGTGCCTGCATATCTGCTCACCTTTGCGGCAGTCGTCTTGAAGTACGGGTTGCTGTTGCCATTCGTGTTGGTGCGGTACGAATCCTTGTCGATGCCACCGCCGCGCTTCGACAGCACATGGCCCAGCTCGTGGTAGACGATGTGATTGGGGTCGGGCGATGACTGCCAACCTGCGTCGAACGCCTTCTGCTGATATTCGACCATGTTCTTCCACACGGCCGAGGACTTCCGGTTCGTGTTTACGAGGATCCCGTTCCCGTTGGCGATTGCTAGGACGTTGCTGTCCAGCGTGCGCTTCTCGATGGGCACGCCGTCGATCTCGCTCGGCATCGTCTTCAGCGAGCTGAAGTTGCCACCGCTATCCCAGCGTCCGTGATCATCGCGGGACTGGTCCGGGTTGAATTCCTTGCGGACGTCATCGCGCTTCGTGACCTTCGCGCCGATGCTGTAGCGGATGCGGTAGTCATCCTTGAGCGTCGCCCAGTGCCCGGGATGGATCTCCCACGGCATCACGTCGACCGCGTACACGCGCATGTCGCGCTGCCGTAGCCCGCGGTCGTGCGCTGAAAAGCGCCGCGCCTCGCGCTCGGACGTCGCGAGCTGCGAGCCCGCGCGCAGCGAGTCGATCTGCATGTTTGGCGAGCCGTGATAGAAGTGATACGAGCCGTTCAGGTTCTGCGCGACCTTGCTGTTCGTGAGCCACTCGGTCGTGACTTGCTCTTCAGTCATCCCGCGCGCGAACGCGTTCGTGCTCGGCTGCGTCCATGAATCCGGCGGCGTCCTGCGAGAGTCCGAGATCCCGCCGCCCGTGTATTGGTTCCCGTGGAATTCGTGCCCAGCGACATCGCCTTTCGTAACGTCCGGGGACGTCAGATCGTATGAGCCGACGTTCCCGACCGCGGACTTCACTTGGCGCGAGCTGAAAACGATGTAGTGCGTCGTGTCGCGGTTGACGCCGACCATCGGCTTCGTGCGACCGCTTTCAGAACCCCACTTCTTCGATACGGTATGGTCGATGATGCCGTCGTAGCCCGTTTTCACAAGTGCTTGGCGCACGACCTCGTTGCCGATCAGACGGCCGGTGCTCGAATCTTCAACATACTGCGCGGCTTCCTTGCCCATGGAGATCATCTTCTCGGCCGTGGCGCCACCATCGAAGGCCACATCCATCATGCTGCTGAGTTTGGCCCGCGCCTCTGTCTGCGACGCGTCGCTTGCATCCATCCCCGCGCGCACGGCCGCTACGAATTTCAATCCCTGCTTCTCGTCCATGTACGTCGGATTGTCACCGCCAAGCACGACAGGATTCACCATGCGCGCGTAGAGCGGCATCACGTTCGCTTGCCGCCCGTTCAGTTCTGTTGACGCTTGATCCAACGCGCGCTGATCGCGGAAATCCCATTCGTTCTCCGACGCTATCTGCTCCGCACGCAATTCGATTCGATTGGTTAGATCCGGGCCCTCCCCCGCATAGTTCGCGCTCGCGTCCTCCGGGTTGTCCGTGAGATAGATCCCGGCGCCGTGGTCCGCGTCCTGCTGTCCTTGCTTGGGCTGAAACTCGGCGATGTCGTGCGTCGTGCCGTGAAAGACGACCAGCGGATGGCCGATCTCATCGACCACTTTTGAATCGCCGAACCAAGCCTTGAACTCGGGCGACCCGGTGCCGCCAGTCCACTGGTTCCCTCTAAATTCGTGGCCCGGCAGATCGCCCTTCTGCACGGCCGAATCCATATCGACGATCACCTTCGCAGGGATCGACTTGTAGCCCATGCTGGCCAACGCGCGCAGCCGATGCTGGCCTTCGAGCACGGCCCAGTTCCCATTGGCGAAGAGCCCGACGTGCAACGGCGCAATCTTGCCGCTCGCGCGAATGGCGACAGCAAGCGCCGAGATGCGCGCCTGCTCCTTCGCTCCTGAATAGAGCGGATCGTTGTAGGTCAGGGCCCCGTCATCCGCAGGGACGGGCTCGACCGGCATTTCACGCACGCCGGGAGCTACTTCGCTGTCCTCGAAGTTCGAGCTTGCGACCTCGTGTACGTCATCGGTCTCCGTAGTGAGTTCGAGATCTTGGAACTCCGAGATCCGCGGCATCGTATCGAGCACCGCTTGCTGATCCGGGGTCGCGTCCTGATACCACGCGCCTGTCGGCTTCGGCGGATCCGGCGGGTGCTCGATGTCGCCGCCATGCCAGCCGGGCTTCTCGCCGCCGGTCGATGCGAGGTCTTGCTGCCCGCCATTGCCGGTCCACTGATTCCCCCGGAAGTCGTGTCCGGGGAGGTCACCTTTCGTCACGGGCGGCGCGAACCAGTTCTTGCTGTGCCCCTTCAGGTCCGCGAGGATCTGCGCATCGGGCGTGCTCAGCGGCCACTTGCCCGCGCGACTCAATCGGGACGTGTCGTTGACCGCGATCTCTGTGCTGCCAATCGGCAGCGGCTCCGTGACGAACGGGACCGTGTTCTTCTCGCGCTGATCCTGTGCCCATGACGTGCGCGGCAGCGCTGCGTACGCCGCGGACCGCTCGGGCCCGACCGGCAAGGCGTTGGCTGCTGCGTAACGGACCGACAACGCGCGGTCTTCGGGCATTCGCAAATTCTCGTTGAACATCTGGCCGAGCTGAAGCACGTCGCCCGGCTTCATCTCGACCTCGAAGGCATGGAGCGTTGGGTCGCTGCCTCCGTATTTCTCTGCGTAGATGCGCGCGTACGGGAGCGCGGCTTTCGCTTCTTCCTCGGTCGCGGCGACGTAGCCGTAGATGCCATTTCCCAGCGGTCGAAGAATCTGCGACGACCCGCCTCCCTCGCCTGTTCCGACGGAGAGCTTGTCTGGCACGTCGAAGTTGTGCCCGCCGTGGATGATGATGTACTTCTGGCTGTAGCCGCCGTCAGTCCACTGGTTGCCGTGAAACTCATGACCCGGAAGATCACCTTTCGCTAGATTCCGCATACCAGCGCCTTGCCTACTGCGCGCTGCGCGATCCCCCACTTCGCGGCGAAGGCGTTCGCTTCCTTGAGTGCGGGAATGACCGTGGTCCCGGTGCGGTAGACCTTGATGCTCATCGACTTGCCGGAGGCGTACTCACTCGCCACGGCCGCCGCCCAGTAGTGGTGACCGTCGATGATGTAGTTGTCCTTGGTGACCCAGATGCGGCGATCCTTCATCTCGCCAGCCGCCATCTTCGCCATGATCGCCGCAACCTTCACGCCGTCCAGCTCGCGCTGCGATGGGCGCAGGTACGCGGGGTCTTCCTTCTCCTTGCTGACGCCGTCGTTCTTGCCCAAGTGATGGGCGAACTGATCATTGAGATCTATCTCGCCCTTCTTGTCCTTCGGCAGCGCGTCCCCGCGTGATCCCGGCGTCGGCTTGCCCGACAACTGCGGCATGTCGAGGCGCGCGATCCCCATGCTCCCGGCGCAGAACAGGTTCGTGTTTTGCACCGACACATGGCACAGGTCATAGACCTTCTTCTCGCCGCTCTGCGCTTCCTTGCCGATGGCGGCCAAGCGATCCATGAAGACGGCAACTTCGCGCGGCTGGTCGAGCACGACATCCTTGCCCTCGCCCACGAGCTTCACGGCGAGATCGAGATTCCCTTCGACGTGGTAGCGGCCTTGAGCATCTGGCTTGCCATCGCCGCCGCCTTCGGTCCACTGATTGCCATGGAACTCATGACCGACGACGTCGCCCTTGGCTACTCCGTCTTCGGCTGCGTCGGCTGCAGCGCCATCAGTTCCGCGATCTCCTCCTCCGTCGCCGGGCGCCCCGAGATCTGCTCGAACAACTTCAGCACGTTTTCTGGCTTCTTCGCCTCCGCGCCCGTCATCAGCGTGAAGACCACCGGATTCTGATCCGTCTTGTTTGACATAGCGGGCTCGCGCCTCCGGCTTGATTGAGACCTCGGACATCGTCTTGAAGCTGAACGCAGCAATCTGATTATGCTTCATGCCGATCTTGATCGCACTCGCGCGCGACTTCGTGAGCACGACGACATCGAGGAAGATCCGGCCGCTAACCTTGTCGTGCCACGTCCCGAACGAATTCTTCGGGTCATCGAGCAGATCGGCATTCTTCTCGATGAACTTGTGCAGCATCGCCGGGGTCGTCTGCTTGACCGTGTGGTTCGTCCCGCGCTCAGGGTATGCGCTCACCGAGAACACGTTGTCGCCGGGCTTCGGCGATTCGTGCGTGTGCGGCTGGTACGTCAGCCCCTGATTCTTGATCGTGCGCGCGAGCATCCCGCGGTCGGTCATGCCACCGCCGCCGTCCTGCCACTGATTGCCGTGGAACTCGTGACCCGCGACGTCGCCCTTCTCGATGAGCGCCCTAATACCAGCCTGCAGACGTGGGCTTATAGGGCCAGTGAAAGGGACCCATGCTGCCCGCATCGCCCTCCTGCGCGTCGGACTTGCGGGCTGTGGCATCGAGCCCGTGCTTGCCCTTCAGGTAGCCCTCGATGTGCTTCGCCCCGACATCTTGCGTCCGGCCGTCGGTGTCGGTGAGCCGGTAGTTCGTGGAGCGTGTCGAGGGGTCATAGCCCAGCGGCTTCATCGTCAGCCCACGCTCGGCCAGCGCATGGATCGCCGTGACGATATTGACCTTCGCGCGCGCGTTGAGGGGCCGCCCCTCCTTGGTCTTGAGCGGGCCGCCGCTGCCGTTGACGAACTGATTGCCGCGGAAGTCGTGGCCCCCGAGATCGCCCTTTTTGGCGTCGTCGGCAGCTTTCTTCGGCGGAACCTTATCCCCGGGCTTGGCAGCCCCGCCAGCAGCCGGGGGCTTTCCACCCGGGGGCGTAGCATCGCCCGGGGGAGCGCCTCCCTTGGGCGGCTCTCCGGGCTTGGGCGGCTCCCCGCCCGGACCCATCGGCGGCGCGGGCTCCCGCAGTCCCGGGGCCGTGCCGTCCGCGAACTTCTCGACCGGGACCGGGCCCGACCCCGTCCAGATCATGTGGCCAACCCCGATGGGCTCCTGCCCCTTGCGCTCCCGGACCTCGTCGACCGACAGCACGCCCAGCTCGATGTACGTCTTGTCGATCCCCGACTGCGCCTCGGCCGAGATCTCCGTCTGCACGTTCCAGCGGAACTGCAGATCCGCCTCGCCGAGCTGCACATTGATGATCGCCGTGAACTCATCGCGCAGGTAGTTCATGAGAGGCAGCAGCCCCTCGGCCACCGCGGTCTCCTGCTGCGTGCTCGCCGTTGCGCGATTCACCATGCGCAGGAACGGCATCGGCGACAGGCTGAACGCGTAGCACATGATCCGGATGAGCCACTCGTCGAAGTCGCCCTTGAGCGTGTCTTCCCCAGTGCGGATCGGCAGCACCTTGAGGTTGCCCGGCACGAACTTGGCGTGACGACGCGCGGCGCTGTTGCCCTCCAGCATCGCGTCCCAGTACGTCTGGAACTGCGCAATCTGCTCGGGCAGCCAATCCTCAGGCACCGAGATCAGGGCCTCAGGGATGTTGCCCTCGGTGAAGAACTGCAACTGCGACAGCTCGCGGCGCAGCCCGATGTTCACCGTCATCATGATCTGCTCGACCGGGCTCAGGCCGTACAGCCGGAAGCTCGCGGGATTCCTGATCCGGTACTGCAGCTCCTCGCGCGTGTACGTGCTCGCGGGCACGCCCTTCAGCACTTGCCGATACGCAGGCAGCGGTGGCTGTGGCGTGCGGCCACTGATGTCGATCAGGCGCGTGATCGTCGCGGCGTCGACCTGTTCGAGCGCGACCAGCTTCTTGCCCTTGTAGACCGGCCAGTGCGCGACCGCATCGAGCACGAACATATCTTCGAGGTAGGAGCGCAGCCAGCCGTGCCAGTTCAGCTCGGTCGACGGCTGCTTGAAGAACGCCGTGACCGCGTCGATCTTGGCCTTGGTCGCGGCATCGGTCTTGCGCTGGTCGGCCTCGTCCTTGGGAACGATTGACCACTCGTAGCCGCAGATCTCGTCCTTGCGCGTCTCGATGATGAGGCGCAGCAGATCGTAATTGCCCGCGAGCCCGCGCAGCTCTTGGAACGTGACGCCCGTCTCGCGACGCGGCTGGATATAGAGGTTCTGCCCTGCCATGTAGTCGAAGGCGCGGCCCGCGGTTTCCTGATGCGTCGCAGGGATCGGGTCTTCAGGCCCGAACCAGCCACCCGAGAGCGCGTAGCTCACGGCTTGGCCGAGTCGCTTGAACACGCCCGGACGGTCGGCGCTCGGCGGCAGTTTCATGGGAACGAGGTTTTGGCTCATGGCGTCTTTCCAGTCATTCCGCACGAACCGGCAGGATGCCAGCGAGCGTAAGGATCTTGCCCGATGTGGAGGTCGTCACCCTCACCTTGATGTCGTAGTCCGTCTGATCGAGCCCGCCCGTGACGCCGACCAGCACCTTCGTATTGGTGGCGTCAATGGATTTGGAGCCGGTCAGGACCGCCGCGGGCGTGGCATCAGTGCCGAAGGCGACGAGGCAGGTGACGGTCGCGACCGCGAGCAGCGTCTCCCCAACTGCGAGCCCAAGCGCGAAGTCGAAAGTGAGCACGACGCTCTCGGCCGGATCCTTGATGTCGAATCTTGTTGTCATCACGTCATCCGTCTGGTGAAGGCCCGCGCCTTGGCGGCGACCGAGAACAGCCGAACCTTGGCCGCGACCGTGAAATCCCTCGCCATCAGCGTCAACACGTAGCGGGCATCCGTGACGAGACGGATCGAGCCATCCCACAAATAGAAACGACTGCCGAACGAAACGCTGGTCTGCGAAAAATTCCACATGACGCGTTAGACCTTCTTGATGCCTTCGGCGACGGCGGCAAGCGCCGCGTCGATCTTCGTTGCGTTCTTGCGGAACACTAGCGCGCCAGCAACGAAGCCGACGATGAGGCCAACTACCAAACCGTAAATCATATCTTCCATTTCAATCCCTCCTGAATGGGCGAAAGCGAAGTTCCACATACCCGATGTGCGACCAATCGAGCTTGTCGTAGCTATGACCCGGCACCGGGAACATCGCCTGATAGCGATAGCCGATGTCGCACTCGACCCGCTCCGTTACATCGAACGACAGCCCGACGCCTAAGTGATAGCGCGGCTCAAGATGCCCGGTCGTCGCGTAGCCATCTTTCGGGTCCGGGCTGTAGTCGAGATTGCCGCCGCCCGACAGGTAGATCGCGCCGAGCAGGTTGTCCCAGATCGACGCCTCGGATGCCGCTGCGCGGCCGACGGTGCAAAAGAGCAGGCAGCCGAGCAGGAATCCGATCACACCGATGATCGCCTGCCTGCGGAGCATGTCAGCCCCAAGCCGGGGCGCGGGTCACGATGGGCGGGTTCGCCTGCCGCACGATGTCGGCGGCGAGATAGTCGATCACGGTCTGGTCTGTCCCGTGATCCGGTATCCACGCCAGCACCGCCGCCTCGGTCAGCGCATCGAACGCAGTGAAGCTCGCCGGGTCGGGCGGGCTTACCGTGTCCTCGAAAGTCTGCTGCGCCGAGTACGTGCCGTCAGTCACGACGACTTGCGAGCGCACGACGCTGACGATGTTCGTCAGCCCGTCCGCCGCTGGCACGGTGTCGAGCGCGACGATCTTGAATGTGGTCGCGTTTGTCATGCGGCCTCCGCGAGCAGTACGGGCGGCTCGACCGCCTGCGCGTCTGCGTCGGCCTTCGCCGCCGTCGCGATGATCTTGGCAAGATGCACGGCCGCTTCCGCCGCCTGCATCCCTGCCGCTTTCACGGCGAGGTCGATCAGGTTGAGCAGGACCGCCGCTTCGTTCTGGTTGAGTTCAATTTTCACAATCTCTGTCCTCTGTTGGTGAAGGTCAGCCGATACGCCATGCCGTGCCGTCGGAATAGACCGGCACGAAGTTCGCGCCGCCTGCTGCGACGACCGCGCCGATGCCTGCTGTGTGCGTTGCGTTGGAGTCGGTGACATAGCACTCCGCCCCGGCCCCTGCCGTCGCTGCGGCAATAAGCCCCGCGACCGTCGTCGAATATTTCTTGACCGGGCCTGCGGTGAAATCCGCTGCGAGCGCACCGGCCGCCGCTGCCACCCCGAGTGCGGTGCTGCTCGTCGGCGCGGCGATGGCGACGTTGCCCGCCGCACCGATAGTCAGGCGGGTAAGGTTGTTTGATACAAGAGCTAGAGCCGCGTTCGCTTGGGCGCCAAAGATAACGCCACCGCTGGCGCCGTTGATTTGCCAGTAGCTTGAGGACGCGCCAGCCTGCACGAAGAACTGCGTGTTGCCGGTTCCGTTGTTCTTGAAACTATAATTTAGGTAACTGTCGGTATTGCCGTAGGCCGCCAGCCCCCATGATTGCGCACCGGTGACGGTGGCCGCTGTGAAGGTTGCACCGCTGGTCGAGTTAATCGAGAGCGCGGTTGCGAGCGCGTTCTGCGTAGAGCCAGTGAGTCCGGCCGGCGCGACTTGGAAGATGATCGACCCGCCCGCGCCGGTGCCAGTGCCCCGCGAGCCTTGGATCGTGAGCGCCGCGCCTGCGGTGTCGGTCGTGCCTGCGACGACGGACTGCACGCCGAGCGTCTGCGCGACGGGGGCGGCGGCGTCGGGTGCGCCTAACTGTAGTGACGCATTCGCCTTGACGAAGAACCGGACCGCACTCGTCTGCGTGCTGTTCGCGAACGTGATGTCGCCGTCCGCTTGACTAAGAATTCCGCTGCGGCCGGTGTAGGAATAGTAAGCCGACGCCGGAATAATGACCACGCCGCTCTTGCCGACTTTGAATTGACTGACGCCGCCGATTTGCAAGTCGATCAGGTTGGACACGCCAGCCGAAAGCGTGTCGGTGACGTTCAGCTTAAAGCCGGTGAACGTGACGCCCGAGCCGTTCCACGTCTGCGTCGCGCTGATGACCGGCTGGTTAGTCGTCTGCGTCGCGCCGGTCAGCGTCAGCGCGGAGCCGCCGACGGCTTCATTGACCAGTAGCGCCGAGCCGCTGGTCGGCGCAGCAATCGTGATGTTGCCTGCGGCGGCTATCGCCAGTCGCACCGTGCCTGCCGCCTGAAGGTAGAACGGATGTGCGCTAGTGGTCCCGGTCTTCGACCACGCGGTGCCCGTATAGGTCATGCACTGAACCGTGCCTGCCGTCATCGAGACGCTAACGGCACCGGCACCGGAGTTTGTGATGCTGTGGTTCATGCTGCCGTCGGTGCTACCCGAGGCAGTGAAGACCGTCGGATTCGTACCGGTGCCAGTGCCCGCACCAATCGCGATACCGCCAGAACCGAACAGGGGATTGACCGTTAGCGCGACGCCGCTCGTCGGCGCGGCGATGGTGACATTGCCCGCCGCGGCCACAGTCAGCGCGGCGCCGCCGCCCGACTGGTTGACGAGGAGTGCGTTTCTGCCGGCGGCAGACTGCACGAGGAGCGAGTCCGCCCCCGTAACGGCAGAGATGACGACGCCGAGCGCATCCACCGTCAGCCGCGTGACAAAAGCGTTTTGCGCGGAACCCGTCGTGCTCGCGGGGGCGACCTTGAAAAGAATCCCGCCGGCCGCGCCCGTGCCCGTACCGGCCGAGCCGCGAATGATGAAGTTCGCGCCGCCGCTGTCGGTCGTGCCTGCGACGACGCACTGCACGCCGAGCGTCTGCACGACGGGGACGGCGGCGTCGGCGTTGCCGAGGCGCAATGATGCGGCGGCGGCGCGGCCGATGAATACGTCCGGAGAAGCGATAGACGGACCAATCGCAAAGCCGGTTAGCGCGTTGACTGACCCGGCAGTCGCCCAGACCTGTAGCCCGGCGTATGCCGCAGCCTGCGCGTGCGCCAGCGTGTCGTATTGCCCGAGCCATATCCCGCCGACGTACTGACCGGCAGCCATGCCATTTTTGCCGACGTTGAACTTGCTGACCCCGCCGACCTGTAGGTCGAGCAGCAACGACGTCGCCGCGCTCGCCGTGTCCGTGACGTTGAGCTTCAGCCCCGTGAACGCCACCGCGCCCGCGTTCCACGTCTGCGAGGCGTTGATGACCGGCGTCGAGACGGTCTGGGTCGCGCCCGTGAGCGTCAGCGCGGAGCCACCGACGGCTTCGGTTATCGTCAGGCTGCTGGCCGTGACCGACGTGAACGTGCCCGCCGCAGGCGTCGTGCTGCCGATGGCGGGAGGCGAGGCGAAGGCGGCTGTCGTGATGTACGCGCTGGGGTTCGTCGCGTTGTACGGCGTGAAGCCGAGCGCCGTCGTGATCTGCGCCGACAGCAGCGTGCCGCCGTACGAGGTCGAGAGCGAGGCGGCGCTGCCGCCGATGCTGAGGGCCGCAGCCGTGCCCGTCAGCCCAGTGCCCGGCCCCGCGAACTGCGTCGTCGCTGTGATCGTCGTGCCAGCGAGCGTGTTCGGCGTGACCGCACCGATGGCTGGCGGCGATCCGAACTCAAGCACGATGGCGGCGATGGCCGCATACAGTTCAGTGAAGTTGGCATTGATCTTGTCGGCGCCGCCGGGGGCATCGTCTGGTGTCGCGCCGGAGTTAATGAGCGGTTGCATGGTCACGCGGTCTATCTCCGGAAAAGCCAGTGCGGCAGCACGCGGTAATTCTGGGAGGGATGCACGCGAGTCAGGCAAATACTCGCGCGCTCGAATCGACTGCCAGACGAGGGTGACGGCGCACGAGCGAACGTGCCGATGGCGTCACGCTTGCATGGATGTACTACCAATGCGGTCAGCCGTCCTTCCCGACGTGCCAATCGAGGGGCGTTTTGACTGTGCCCTTGCCGACCAGCGCCATCATCTTGGCCTTGTCCTCGGCAGCCTTGTCCTTGCTGAGCGTCGCGTAGTAATCGAGCATCCCAGTCGTGCCGCGCTTGATGAGCGGCGCAAGCGCATAGCGGATCGCGTCGATGATGTGGTTGTGGCGGTCGATCACTTCGGGGAGCACGTCGCCCGTCATGCGGTCCGTCTTGTACGCGTAGAGCCGCGCCTCTTGCGCTGCGTAGGTGCAGCGCGGGTGGATCACGATCCGCTTGTACTGGCGCAGGTAGGCGATGCCGTCCTCTACGCTGCCCGACCACTTATCCGCCGCCATCATTCGCGGGTAGCCGTGCGCTTGCAGGTAGGAGATCGTCTCGGGCCGGGAGTTGTCGCCGCGCATGACGTACGCGCGCGCGCCCGGGAGGCACCGATCAAAGAGCGCCGCCGTCTTGTCGATGTCGCAGCCAATCGAATACGCCTCGTGCTCGATGTGCAGATCACCATCGTGCAGCCACAGCTTCACGCCCGCGGTTGGGTCCTGCGCGAAGCCCCAGTCGGCGCCGAAGTACGGGCCATCCCAGCCATCGCCGCCGCCCTCGAAATACTCGACCACCCACTTGCCCCTGAGCACTTGCGAGTCGCTCATCGCGCGGGTCTCGCCACCCCAGACCCATGCCGCGGCATCGGGATCGACGCGGTAGAGATGCTCCATCTCGGCGCGCAGCTCTTTCGTGAACCACGGGTTATCTGACCACGAGACCTTTTGCACGACGGCCCCGGGCATGGGCTTCAGCACGAAGCGCCGATATGTCGGGTCTGTTTCCTGATCGGGGTTGAACGAGATCCAGATCTCGGAGCGCGAGGCTCGAACGGTCGGAACGAGCACGGCCCACGATTCTTCAGAGACGCGCTGCGCTTCTTCCACCCAGCAGATGTCGATGCCTTCCATCGACTTGACTTCAGTGATGTTGGTGCGGATCCCCGAGAAGATAAACTCGGATCCTGTCACGCGGCTCGTGATCGCCGTGTTCGTGATGTCGTACCACTGCGCGAGGCCAAGCGCATTGATCTGATCGCCGATGAGCTTGTGTACGGATTCCTTGATCGACTTCTGCAGCTCGCGAGCGCACAAGACGCGCAGCTTCTTCCGGTGCGTCAACGCGATCAGTGCGCGCGCGAATGCCCATGACTTGGCGCCGCCGCGCCCGCCGTAGAAGACCTTGTAGCGCGCCGGTTTGAATAACGCCGCGAACGCGGGCGGTATATCAATCCGCGTCTGTGGCTGGGGCGGTCGGCTCTGCAGTCGTCGGGAAGTGGACATGGATTTCCGGTGGTGCCGCATTGCCCTGTGGATCGGTCATCGCGGTCTTGGACGGCGCATCGAGTCCGAGCAGGGAGGCCCTGCGATCCATGATCTTGAGCAGCGTGGCCGCGGCGCCGGGTACGTTCTTCTGCTTCCACAGTGCGAGCGTCATGGCATCGAGGCGTTCAAGCTCCATCGTGCGGACCGCGTCGACGTTCTTCGCCAGATGCTGCCCGCGCTCTTCCATTGCTTGGCAGATCATCTGGTGCGCGGACTGCTTCGTCATGTTCATCTTCTTGCCGATCTCGACGAACGTCTCGCCGCTCATCCTGAGCGCGATGGCTTTCTCGATCTGCGCCACGCGCGCGAACGTCTTCGGATGCGCAAGCTGTTTGTTCGGGCGAGTGCCCACGGCTGATACCTCATGCCTCGATGGAACAAGCCTAGACCGACTATCGACGACGCTAGGAATTTCGGGTCAGTCCGCCCATGAGGTCAGGCATGGGTCGTAGGCTTCGATTTCTGCGGGCAATTCGCGCTCGGACTCTGCAGCGCGGAACGTGGCGTGAGCGGTCTGGCCCATGAGCACGGCGATCTGCTTCTTGAGTTCGGCGCAGAGGAGTTTCTGGCGCTTCACGAGTTCCTTGTGCGAGCGCCTGCCGTGATAGGGCCCGACGTTTCTGCCGATCATGCGGCCTCCTCGGTGTAGAGCGATTTCTCGACGATGCGAGAGCCGCCGCGTGTCGAGCCGTAGTAGGCGATGAGCAGTGCTTCTGCGCGCCCGTGATCCTTGGCGCGTTCGAGTGGGGCGTTGGGGAACAGGAGGCGTGCCTTGCCGAGTGAGCGCTCCTTGCGTGCGCGGTCGCTCTCGCCCTTGGCTCCTCGCACGCCGAGTGCTGATTTCCAACCGATGGGCGTCACGAGCACGAGCGGGATTCCTGCGACTTCGATGGCAGCGACGATGGCGCCGAAGGTGCAGCCCTGACTGAATGCAGCGACCGAGCCGTTCTTGGGCATGGCGTGCACGCGTTCGAGGTAGGCGACTGCTGATTCGCCGCGGCGCAGGTTGCGGAGGATGCCGATGAGATCGAGAGCGGCGATGTACTTGCCCGAGTCGAGCTGTGTGATGGGCAAGTCGTGCACCGCGAAGTCGGTGATTGAATTGCGTATGACCGCTATCGCGCCTGTAACTCCCGGGTCGATGCCGATGATGCAAGCCATCATTCGCTCCCTAGTGCTGAGCCCGAGAGCGGACGGATGACAGCGACGGCATTGCCGCCCTGATCGACGCCTATGGTGAATCCGGCCATGGTGCATCGGTCGACCAGCTTCTGACCGAGGGCGAGCATCGAGGGGAGAGCAGCAGCCATGCCCAGCACCGGAGCGACGCGCCCGACAACCTGCAAGGCGCGCACCAATTCGGATGCTTCCTGTGGCGTCAGCTCGAAGGGGATTGTCGTGAGGATGTCGTGGCCATTCAGGTTCGAGCGTTCCATGGATTACTCCGGCTTGGGCTCAGTCAGGACGATCTTCCACGTCGCGATGAATCGCTCGCCGGGGGCTAAGCTGCGGGCGGGTTCATCCAGCTTGAGGCGTAGGTAGGGGAAGCCGTCGCGGTATACCCGTACGGAGTGCGGGGTGGTGGCTTTACCGTGTGCCCTGCAGACGACGGTCATCAGGTGCAGGGTGCTGCCGGGTGGTGATGCGACTGCGGGATCCTGCTCTACGGATGTGATGCGTGCGAGCTGGGGCTTTTGGCCGCACCAGCGTCTGCCTGCGCGGTCGAGGGGTTGGACGGTGATCACAGTGCCTCCGGGGTGCCGACCCTGATCCGGTAGTAGTCCGGGTGGGTACGCATTAGGGTTTCTTTCTCGTGGATCAGTCGCACGAGATGTCGGTCGAGTGCGAGCACGGTGGAGTTCTGGCCTTCGACCAGCATTCGGAGCTGGTCGAGTTCGGCGCGGGTGATGGCCAGCGTCTTTTCGAGTTCGGTGCAGATCGAGTACAGGCCCCACAGTGCTTCTTGAGGGCGTGGCCGTGGCTTGGGCTTGGGCACTTCCCTGATCTTGACCTTGGCGGCGCTCATGCTGCGTTCTCCTGTGCGTCGACGGCTTGGATGAGGCGGCGCGCGGCTGCGATGGCTGCTTCCTCGGTGTAGTCGATGGCGCAGACGCCTTGGACTGAGCCCATGGCGTAGCGCCAAGCGCGTGGCTCGCGTTCGATGAACGAGTACGCGCGCTGGTCGCGTGGCTTGAAGATCAGCTCGGCGTCGTTGAGCTTGAAGACCCGGGTGCGTCCGACGGATGGAATGCGGACGAGGTACATCTCAGGCTCCCTTGGCTGCGGCGTGCTTCTCGCAGATCGCCTTGGCTTCGTCGGGGCTCACGGACCAGCCGATGCACTTGGAGGGCTTGGCCTTGTCGACGGGGCGTGACCACGCTTCGTACCTGACGATGCCCATGACGATCACCTTGGCGACTGTGTAGTTCGGCGTTTCGATGTGGTACAGGCTTGCTCTGAACCACTTCACGGGTTAGGGCTTGACGTAGCCGCAGGCGATGCTGTGCCTGAGCCATCGCGGTCGTTCTGGGTTTGCGCGGCACCAGACGGCGAGCTGTTCTGCGTAGGCTTCGCGGCGATGTGCTGGTGCGTACTCGGGCGCCATGATCTGGCCGTCGATGGTCGGCATGGTTCGCTCCATCTCGCGCTCCCACTTCAGGGCTTGGCAGGTGGGCAGGAAGTCGATTGCATCGTGTGCGGCGTTCATCGGCTGATCCTTAGTGCGAGCGGGATCACTGGGCGCGTCAGGCCGGGCGCGCGTGCGACGTTGGGCAGCAGCGCGCGCGTCGTGCTCGTGTCCTGCTCGATCTCGTAGATCTCGGCGAAGCGCCGTTCGAGGAAGTGCATTTTGTCGTTCTCGCACATCGCGATGGCGTTGTAGCCGCCGAGCGCTGTCACGACGCGGTCGATCAGCTCATTGCCGAGCGGGCCCTTGCGGTAGGCGCTGCTCGATGCGTGTCGTACTGCCTTGACCCACGATTCTGTCGCGGTCGGGCGTCCTGCCTTGCGCAGATCCTCGAAGTCCTTCGGGGTCAGCATGAACGGGCAGGTGCGGATCAGGTGCTGCGCCGCGTTGCGGAACTCGCCGATGTCCCAGTCCTGCATCGCGTGCCAGAACAGTTCGAGAGCTGGCGCCGAGAGACTCTTGCCCTTGAGTTCGGCGAAGCCGATGACGACTTCGAGGAACTGGGTGCGGTCGGATGTTTGCATTAGCCGTTCTCCGTTCGCCGCATGAACTCGTCACCGGCGGTTAGGTTGGACACGAGACGGATCTCTGCCTTGGTCGCGGGGGCATCCCACGTCTGCAGGAATGGTTTGTCGGGGCCGAGGAACGTGGCGGCCTGTTTGACGAACTCGGTGCGTTCCTTGTCGGCGCCGCGGATGAAGGCGGCATAGCGCCGGGCGCCTTCGATGAACTCCTCCGGGGTATGTCCCTCGGCGATGCGGGCGTTCCCGGCTCGGATGGCTTTGGGCCATCCGGCGTCTCCGGCTCGCTTGGGGTACGTCGCCTTGAACTCGACGAGCCAGCCGGGCGTGTCGGTCTTCCGACGCGCCGAAGGAGATCCCTTCCCATCCATTCCATGATCCATTCCGGATCCGGATCCGGATCCGTCAATGAGTGCTCCTTGAGGACTCACTGAGGGCTCAGTGAGTGGTACGTGAGCACTCACTGAATATGGGGGGATTTTCGACGGCGTCGGGCGATTGATTCGCTGGTGTTTTGTGAACCCGGGGATGTCGAGATAGTCCCTTGAGTCAACGAGATACACGCGAATCAGTGAGTGCTCACGGAGTTCTCTGAACCACTCACTGAGCTGCGTGGCCGTTGCACTTCCACACGGGAAGATCTGCATACGGAGACGCGCGGGGCTGTAGTCGAGTCGCCCGTCGTCGTCGGCGAAACTGATGAGCCCGATGAACAGTAGGCGAGCACTCAGTGAGCACTCACTGAGTCGTTCGTCCGACCAGAACTCGGGTTTGATGGTGCGGATTCGTGCCAAAAGCTCCCCTCCCACCGGCCCCCCACAGTGAAGGGGTCGGTAAAACGGGGCGCGGCGCTACTCCGGCCCAAGGTGATCGCCGGGCAAGGGACTAACCCCCCGGCGGCACAATTCGATTCAGGTGCGCGTGGAGCGCACGAAATCCTTGATCGCTTCGAGCTGGCGGTCGCGGTCGACGAGCTGCTGGCGCAGCTCCTCGTTCTGGCGCTCGATGACGGACTGGAGCAATTTCAGCTCATAGCCGCATCGCCTCGCGAGCCATCGCAGTGGGATGTGGTTCTCGCACAGCTCCATCAGGGCGATCAGCTTGTCCTGAGCGAAGTGAGCCTGACGGCTCATGATTCGCGAATAGGTGGGCGCGTCGATGCCGAGCGCCGTGTAGATGTCTTTGGGATCGAGGCCGGAAGTCGCAATACACAGGACAATCGCGGCCGTCAAGTCCCGCTGCGCGTGGACGATGTCATCGCCGACTTCGGTGCGCCGCCCCCGTGGGAAGCTGCCCTGCACTCTTGTCTGCGCCCTCTCCGTGGATACACTGCCTCTCGCGCCCCCGATGATTGAATCTATTGTGTTGCGTTGCATCTCGGGCCCTTGCTGTACTCGATTTCGTGAGGAAAGATAAGCTATCCAAAGCCGATCAGCGGGCCTTGAGCCGGGCCCGCCGTGTCGAGGCCGCACGGGTCAGGCGTCTGACGCGGGCGGGAGCCGGAGGGAATGCGTGCGGGTTGAAGGCGGATCTGGGAACGCCGAAGAGCGATTCGAGCTGCAGCGCGCGGGCCGCGGGCACCAGCCCACTGGTCTTCCATTGGCTGACCGCGCTTCTCTCAATGCCCAAGACTTCCGCCAACTTTGCCGCCGATCCCCGGGATCCGGGGCGCCCGAACAAGGCCAAGGCGCGGTCAATTCCCTTCATGAAACCCCCTCACTAGGCGTGACTAGTCCGTTTCCCGGCGCGTTTAGCCGGGCTCGCCGAGCTTACGCACAGCAGAACTTACTTGCAAGCTGGCGCCACTATGGCGCCGCAACATTCGATGAGCCACGTATATGAAGCCAAATAGTAAGCGCACCAGCACCATCGGCGAGCGGATCAAGCAGGCCCGCCGCGACGCGGGCATGACCCAGTCCGATGTGGCCAAGCATCTTCACATCACCCGCAATGCGGTTACACTCTGGGAGACCGGCGAGACCGAACCCACGCGCGGACGCATTGAGGCGATGTGCGAGCTGTTCAGTTGCACCCTCGTGTGGCTGCAGACCGGGGTCGGGACTTTCGATGGAAGCCGCGTCAACGGGGCGCGCAAGGATGGCGACGATGGAAGCCTTCAGCAAATCCTCAATGAGGATGACCCGGCACGGGTCCGCGTGCCGCGTTTTGCAGGCATTCCGACCAAGCGGTTCCGCATCAAGGGCGTGCTCGTCGCGCCCGACGTTGCAATCACCTACGACTTCGTGGAGCGTGCCATGACACAGAACTCCTACTCGATGCGCGTGCACGGCGATCAGATGTCCCCCAAGTTCAACGAGGGCGACCTGATCTTCATCGAGCCGCAGAGGCCGCCGATCTCCGGCGACTTCGTGGTCGTCGGCAAGAATGCAGGCGACCTCCCCGCCCTGCGCCAGCTCATGGTGGAGGGCACGAAGCGCCTCCTGAAGACGCTGAACCCGATCTACCCGGACCGGCAGATGGATCCGGCCGAGGAGATCATGGGCGTGGTCGTCGAACGCAAGTCGAACGAGCGCTTCTACTGACCCGACCGGGGCTTCCCTCCCCCGGCTGAGCCGATTGCCTTACTGCGCATGGCGATTGCCTTGCGCTTTTCCCGCGCCATGCAGCGCGGGTGCGCGTGCGCCACGCAGCCCTGCAGCGGCACGTCATAGCCTAACCACCGCAATGCGCTGGTAAATCCATCGCCGCCGACCTTGCCGCAGATCCAGCAGCAGCGGACGGCGGGGTTCGTCTTCGGGTGTCTTTGCTTGTTCATGCGGGGATACCTGCAATCCCCGTGCCAGCCGGGTTGAGCCCCTCTTAACCGCCGATCCTGCCCACCGGGCAGGCAAAGCTGTTCTTACTTCGAGCTTGACACTCAGCAAAGTCGGGCTTACTTTTGCACTCCACCGTTCCGATTCCCGGGACGGCCCATGGAGTAGCGCCATGATCTCCGATTCCCTCCCACGAGGCCGCACCGCGGCCGTCGTGCCCCTGCCGACCCTGCACCGGGTGACGACCGTCGAGATCCTCGCGGACTCGATGACGCTGGCAGAGCTGAAGCGCGCCGTGCGCGTCCTGCCCTACTCCTACCTCTCGATCTACCCGGACGGTCGCGTCGTCGCGACGCACCGGGCCCGTCCCTATGTTTCCCATACCGAGGAGTGCACCGGCACATGAGCGCCCAAATCGAATCCCGCGAGCAGGTGGAGAATCCGTTCGCCCCTGTCGCCCGTACCGCAGCCGCCGCCAGCAATGCGATCAGCGAGGCCGCGAACCAGCGCGAGATCTCCGAGATCCAGTCGGCGATGGTGATCGCCCAGAAGTTCCCGCGCGATCCGCGCAAGTCACTCGACCGCGTCCTGATGGCGTGCGCGCGACCCACTCTCGCCAACGCCGCGACCTATAACTACAGCCGCGGCGGATCCGAGGTGACGGGCCCGAGCATCCGGCTTGCCGAGGCCCTCGCCCAGTCGTGGGGGAACCTGCAGTTCGGCGTGCGCGAACTCGATCAGCGCGAGGGCGAGAGCACGGTCGAGGCGTACGCGTGGGATCTCGAAACCAACACGCGGGCGTCGAAGGTCTTTCAGGTCCCGCACATCCGGTTCACCAAGAACGGCAGCTATCCGCTGACGGATCCGCGCGACATCTATGAGACGGTCGCGAACAGCGGCTCGCGTCGGCTCCGTGCCTGCATCCTGAACGTGATCCCGGGCGATGTGGTCGACGCTGCCGTCAAGCAGTGCGATCTCACGCTGAAGGCCACGGCGGAAGTCACGCCCGAGCGGCTGAAGAGCCTGCTCGACAAGTTCGGCGAGTTCAACGTCACGCGGGCGCAGATCGAGGCGCGCATCCAGCGCGGGCTCGATTCGATGACGCCGTCGCTGCTGATTCAGCTCGGCAAGATCTATAACTCGCTGCGCGATGGCATGAGCGCGACGTCCGACTGGTTCGGCGCGAGCGCGGCGCCGAGCGGCGGCACGGAAGCCGCGAAGCCTGAGGCGAAGCCGCTCACGGGCGCGGCGAACCTAAACGCGGCACAAGTCGTGACGCTGATGAAGGCTGCGGACAAGGAAGGCGTGCCGACCGCCGCCGTGTGCGAGAGGTTCAAGGTCGACTGTCTGGAGTCGCTGACCTTCCCGCAGCTCGCAGAGGCACTGTCCTACATCAAGCGCGCGGCAAGTGGCGGCTGAAGCGCTCGACGTAGTCGCTGCGGTCGAGGACGAATCCCTCGACGTGGAGTTCCGCGAGGACAACCACACCTATCATGTGATGGGCGTGGAAGTCCCCTCGGTCACTCGCATCCTGAAGTCGATCACCAACTTCGGCGGGATCCCCGGCCACATCTTGGAGAAGGCGCGGATCCGCGGCCAGAACGTGCACGCGGCCGTCGACCTGTACGACAGCGGCCAGCTCAACGAGGAGACGCTGCATCCCGAGATCGCCGCGTACCTCAAGGGCTACAAGAAGTTTCTGCACGAGTCCGCGGCGGTCGTCATCGCCTCCGAGCTGATCGTGCACAGCCCGACCTACAAGTTCGCGGGGCGTCTCGACAAGGTCTTCCTGCTTCGCGACAAGTACACCATCGTCGATGTGAAGGCCACTGCAGCGCTGCCAAAGACGGCGGGCGCGCAGACGGCCGCATACCGGCAAGCCTACGAGGAGTCCTCTGGTATCCGCGTGCCGAACCGGCACGTCGTACAGCTCCGTCCGAACGGCTACACGCTTTACCCGATGAAAGATGCTGCTGACTGGTCTTTGTTCCAGTCATGCCTAAACGTCTGGCACTTCAATTCCAAATTCAATCCGAGGATGCAACAGTGAACAATTCCCCCAAGCTCGAACAGCTCCAGCAAGAGATCGCGGTCATCGAAGGCGTCGCCGCGAACTACATCGTGACGACCCCCGAGCAGTACGCCGACGCGGGCGAGCAGCTCATGATCGTCAAGTCGCACCAGAAGGTGGTCGAGGAAGAGCGCACGAAGATCACCAAGCCGATGAACGATGGCTTGAAGGCCGCGAATGCGTTCTTCAAGAAGTTCAGCGAGCGCTTGGATTCGATTGAGTCCAAGTTCAAGACCGCGCTGATCGCGTACAAGACGGCCGAAGACCAGAAGCTGCGCGCCGATCAGGCTCGCGAGGAGGAGAAGGCCCGCAAGGAGCGCGAGAAGCTCGAAGCGCAGGCAGCCAAGGCCAGCGCCGCGGGCCGCGAGGAGCGCGCTGCGGAGCTGCTGCAGCGTGCCGCTGCCGTGGTCGCGCCCATCGTGATCGCCGATGCCCCGTCCAAGGTCACCGGGATCTCGATGCGCGACGCGTGGGAGTACGAGGTGATCGACCTCTCGCTCGTGCCGCGCGAGTTCATGATCCTGAACGAGAAGGCCGTCAACGCATGGGTCGGCTCGATGAAGGGCGACACGAAGATCCCCGGGATCCGCGTCTCGTGCCGCAAGGTCATGGCGGCCACCGCTCGCGCGGCGGGCTGATCCGTGTCGGCTCAGTACGACAATACCAACTCGGGGTTGCTGGCGAAGAATGATCGCCGCAACTCCGAAACCCACCCCACCCATACGGGCAGCGTGCAGATCATCTGCCCGCACTGCGCGGCGCTCGGCGCGCACTTCATCAATGCGTGGGTCAACGAGGGCAAGCCGGGCTCGCACTTCGACGGCAAGAAATACTTCTCGCTGAAGTTCAAGCCCAAGGATCAGCAGCCCTCGCGGACGCAGCCCTCGGCTGCGCCGCGTCAAGCGCCCGTCACCGCCGCACAGGCGATGCGAACCCGGGAGGAAATGGCCGAGTTCGATGACTCCATTCCGTTCGCAATCCTGCTGCCCGCGGTGATGGCGACGCTCGCCGCCGCCACTACGATGACCAACTGGATCGCGTGATGGCGCGCGCGACCGGAGACATCCTGAAACCGCTGATCGAGATTGATCGCGAGAGCGGCTGTTGGCTCTGGCTCGGGAAGATTAACGCCGGAACAGGCTATGGCCAGAAGCAATTCGACGGCCGAACAGTGCTAGCCCATCGCTGGGTTCTGCAGTGGTTCAAGGGATGGATCCCGGCCGAGGCGGTCGTCGATCACTTGTGCAGAAATCGGCGCTGCGTCAATCCAGACCATCTGGAAGTCACGACGCATACGGAGAACTGCCGACGCGGGCGCGCGACCCGATTGACGCCTGAGCAAGTTCTCGACATACGCAAGCGGCTATCCACTGCGCGATGGGGCGACCGCATCAAGATCGCGGCTGACTTCGGCATAAGCCTTGCGGCTGTCTCCGACATCAAACACGGCCGGGCATGGGCCGACATTCAACTTGGCGGGACTTCGCAGCCGCCCACCTGAAAGGAACTTCAGTCGTGACCACAGAAAAAAAAGATCCTGTCGATTTGGTGGAGGAGTCGGTCGGAACGTC